>OIXA01003063.1_pt1 | contig 18109 bp, 11 predicted proteins | sample 1587721 | NCBI WGS metagenome assembly OIXA01 (sample SAMEA3888900, study PRJEB22519) | human gut metagenome | biome: human gut; feature: human-associated habitat; material: faeces | place: Denmark | collected 2013 | reverse complement strand
TCATTTCTAATTTCTCATTCAAGCAAAGCTTTCATCCCCAGTCAAGGGGGCAGCATGCCCCACAGGCTAGCCCTGAACCTTGAAACCTTCCCCCCAATACAAAATCCCGCCGGAGTGACTCCGACGGGATCTTTCCCCCATTATACTTCTGCCTTTTTCCCGATGCGGCGTTCCTTATACGCCGCGAGTCTGGCATCGCGGATCTCAAGATGTCCGAAGTATTTCTTCGTCTCAGAAACGATGACGCCCGAAAGCCCGAGAAGGGCGATGAGGTTTGGAATGGCCATGAGGCCGTTTACGATATCAGCCAGCGCCCAGATGGCTTCCAGCTTCAGGAAGACTGCGGAAGCCAGCACGGCAATGTAGCACACGCGGTACACAGGGATGGTCTTCGTGCCGAAAAGGTATTCCCAGCAGCGTTCCCCATAGTAGTTCCAGCCGATGATGGTGGTGAAAGCAAAGAGCGTTAAGGAGATCGTCAGAAGGAAGGGAGCGAAAGCGCCATAGGTCGTCGCAAAAGCCGCCTGCGTGAGCTCGGCGCCATTGAGCTCTCCCAGCCACTGGCCGGACACGATGATGGTGAGGCCGGTCATGGTGCAGATGATGATGGTATCGATGAAGGTGCCTGTCATGGAGATCAGTCCCTGCTCGGCTGGCCACTTGGTCTTGGCTGCCGCCGCTACGATCGGCGCAGAGCCGAGACCGGACTCATTCGAGTACAGGCCGCGGGCGATACCGCTTCGAAGAACGAGCATGACGCCGGCGCCTGCGAAGCCGCCGGCCGCTGCGGTACCATTGAAGGCTCCGTCGATGACGAGAGCAATCGCATGCGGCAGTTCACCCGCATTGAGACCGAGGAAGATCACAGTGACGATGAAATAAACGACTGCCATCGCAGGAACGATCTTGGAGGCTGTCTTGGAGATCGATTTCAAGCCGCCAAAGGTGATGATCGCGACAAGGACCGTGATGACGGCACAGGTGATGTAGTTGGAGACCCCGAACCCTGCCTGCACGGAAGCCGTGATCGCATTCATCTGCGTGGTCGTACCACTGCCGAGCATGGCCGTCATGATGCCGAAGATGGCGAAAGCGACAGCGAGAGGCTTCCATTTCTTGCCAAGACCCATTTCGATATAGTACATCGGACCGCCGGCAATATTGCCCTGGTCATCCACCTCTCTGTACTTGACCGCAAGGCACCCTTCCGCATACTTGGTCGCCATGCCGAAGAAAGCGGCAAGCCACATCCAGAAGAGCGCGCCCGGGCCACCGAGCTTGATCGCCGTCGCTACGCCGACGATGTTTCCCGTACCGACCGTCGCAGCGAGTGCCGTGCAGAGCGCCTTGAAGCTATCGATATCGCCATCGCCCTTGTTTCTCGCAAAGAAGATCAGCTTCAGTGCGCGCGGCAGTTTCAGTACCTGCAGGAGCGAGAGCCGGCAGGTCAGCAGTACCCCGGTGCCAACAAGAAGCACCAGAAGCCATGGCCCCCACACGAGCCCGTCGATCTGGTTCAAAATATCTGTCATCATGTTTCCTCCTATTTTCCCTTTCTCTGAAAAGAGTGAGCGAACCTAAAAAAGCCGGTTCTGTATAAAATAAAAACAGAACCGGCTTCATGAGCTTTCCTCATGAAATCGGCTCTGTCCTTTGGCCTGAGAGATTACAGCGTTTCCGCCTATGCCCCTTCGGCTCTCATTGAAGAGATCTCCAGAGATCTGTCCCCATGGAGTTTCGTGTTCACTGAACGCCTGATAGTGTTACTCCTTCGGCAGCCTCGGGCATTGCCCTCGGTCTTTTTCCCCATGGATCATCCAAGTCAGTATAGAATTGTTATGTGTGTTTGGGTGACTAGTGACTAGTGACTGGTGGCTAGCGACTTAAATGCCATCTTCGAGCATCGCCTTATTTATACTCCGCGGCGCTTCTGTTTTTATGCGCCGCACCACCATTTCTCATTTCTAATTTCTCATTTCTCATTCAAGAAAGGCTTTCAAACGGAACCAAAGGTGGCACACCCTACGGGATAGCCCTAAATCTTCTTATTCCATTTCCGCATCCTTCTCTGTCGCATTGACAGCCACAGCGACCGCTGCGTCGCCTGTGATATTGAGGCAGGTACGGAACATGTCAAGCACACGATCGATGCCGGCTACCAGTGCCAGCCCTTCGAGCGGCAGACCGACAGACTGCAGGACCATCGCCAGCATGATGAGGCCGGCGCCCGGTACGCCTGCGGTACCGATGGAAGCCAGTGTCCCGGTCAGGACGATCATCAACATCTGATCAAAGGTCAGCGGGATACCGAAGACATTCGCGATGAAAAGGGAACAAACGCCCATGTAAAGAGCCGTCCCGTCCATATTGATGGTCGCGCCCAGCGGAAGGACGAAAGAAGCGATATCTCTCTTGACCCCCAGCTTCGTCTGGATATTTTTCATATTGACAGGAAGCGTACCGGCAGAAGAGCAGGTGGTGAAGCCGATCGCCATAGCTTCCGACATGCCGCGGAAGAATGTGAGCGGGCTCATGTGTGCAGAGACACCGGCAAGCGTCGAGTATACGCCGACAGCATGGATGCAGCAGCCGATCGCCATACAGAGGATGACTGATAAGAGCGGAAGCAGCACCTTCGGGCCATTCATGACGACGACCGGAAGCAGCAGGCAGAAGACGCCGATCGGTGCAAGACGCATGATCATGGCGATGATCTTGTAGCATACCTCAGCCATCGCATCGAAGAAGGAGATCAGGATCTCCGCACGCTTTCCGCCGACGGAAATGATACCGGCCCCGGTGAAGAGCGCAAAGATAATGATCGGAAGGATGTCCGCCTTCGCCATGGAAGCGATCGGATTCGACGGGATCATTGCAACAAAGACCTGCATGATCGACGGCGCTTCCTTCACCTTCGGTGCTTCTGCCGTCGGCAGAGCCATGCCGATGCCCGGCTCGATCGCCATAGCGACAGCAAAGCCGATCACGATCGCGATCGCTGTCGTCACCATGTAAATGACGAGTGTCTTCACTCCGATGCGCCCCAGCTTCTTCATATCCCCCATGGATGTCATGCCCACGATGAGAGAACAGAAGACCACCGGAACGATCATCATTTTGATGAGATTGATAAACATGGTGCCGATCGGCGCGATCCACATCTTGACCGGAGCCGCCGCACCCTCTCCCAGCATCAGTCCTACCACCACAGATAAGACCAATGACAGGAAAATTTGAATAGATAGATTCATTTCTTCCCTCCTGCACCAGAGCGGTCGCCCCATGGACGCCATTGCCCTGACCTATTAAAATCAATGACTACATTATAGGCGCATCCATGCTGAATGACCAATAGATTTGTAAAATCATCTATACATTTTCATGTAATTTGTAATCTGATGTTTGATAAATTATATGATTTTGTTATCTTATGTTTTGTATTATATAATTTTTGCCATTTTTCTATATTTTTCATTTTTTATAATCATTTATTTATTGATGTATACGCTCGCAATAGTTGGTGTGTACGCTTGTCTCGCCTCAGGGGAGAGTGACCTGGACCGGCCCTCCATCCCCCTCGCCAGAGAAGCGCCGAGAAGCCGCTTCCCGAGCTCACGCTTTCTTTTATCCAAGGCTCTTCATCCTCTTCCTTAAATCGCCTGATCCGCTCCTTGGGAAGGGCTCCATCAAAAAGGAGCAGCCGCTTCACAGCAGCTGCTCGCTCATTCCTAAGGGATTTCACTATATTTATTTTATACCTTATATATAGGCATCAGATCTTCTGTGCTACTTCTGCTTCCGCAAGAGCTTCCTTGCGAGCCGCTGCCTTTTCCTTTTCGATCACAGCCTGGAAGGAGAAGACTTCTTCCTTGATGACCGGAGCCAGGACGAGGATGGAGATCAGGTTCGGGATCGCCATGAGAGCATTCGCGATATCGGAGAGGTTCCAAACCAGATCGAGGGTCTGGGTCGCACCGACATAAACTACCAGAGAGAAGACAACGCGGTAAATGATGTTGTACTTATGGGTACCGAAGAGATATTCCCAAGCCTTTTCACCATTGTATTCCCAACCGAGGATGGTGGAGTAAGCAAAGAGGATGATACCGATGGAAACGATGTAAGAACCAATGACGCCGATATTGGAAGAGAATGCTGCCATGGTGAGTGCTACGCCGGTGAGCGGCTTGCCATCCGCGCCGACCATGCCGAGCACGCCGGAGGAGGCGATGGTAAGACCGGTGATGGTGCAGACTACGATGGTATCGATGAAGGTACCGGTCATGGAGATGTAGCCCTGTCTTGCCGGATGATCCGTGGTAGAAGCTGCGGCGGAAATCGCTGCCGAGCCAAGGCCGGCTTCATTGGAGAAGCAGCCGCGCGCTACGCCATAGCGCATCGCATTCATGACGGAAACGGTGATGGTGCCAACGACGCCGCCTTCGACAGCCGTAGGATCGAAAGCCATCATCACGATGAGGTAAAGGCCATGCGGAATGTTTTCGATGTTAAGAATGATGCAGGAAAGGCCAGCCAGGATGTAGAAGACAGCCATGCCGGGAACGACGACGGAAGAAACCTTGGAGATCGAAGTGATACCACCGACGATGACAGCGAGGGTCATGACAGTCAGGACTGCGCCCACGATCTCATTCGATACACCGAAGGTGGTGTTGATCGCGGTGGAGATCGAATTCGCCTGCGTCATGTTGCCGATACCGAAGGAAGCAAGGACAGCGAAGAGAGCGAAAGCAGTACCCAGGAAGAGGCCGGCTTTTTTGTTTTTGAAGCCGTTCTTCATGGTGAACATCGGGCCGCCCTTCATTTCACCCTTGGCATTCACTTCACGGAACTTGAAGCCGAGCATACATTCAGAGAACTTGGTCGTAAGGCCGAAGCATGCGGAGATCCACATCCAGACCAGAGCGCCAGGGCCGCCGGCGAACATCGCAGTCGCGACACCGACGATATTACCTGTACCGATGGTCGCAGCAAGCGCAGTCATCAGCGCAGAGAAAGGAGAGACGTCACCGCTTCCGACCTGGGTCGTGCGAGACTTCTTCGAAAAGATCGTTTTTAATGCGTATGGCAGATTTCTCCAGGTCAGGAAACGCAGCTTCAGTGTCATGTAGACACCCGTACCGACCAGAAGACACAGCATGACAGGCCCCCATACGAAGCTGTCAAGCTCACCGACAAGTTGATTGATTTGCACCATATCCATTGTAAAATCCCCCTTGTTCCCGTAACTGTTCTTATTGTGATAAGAAACAAAAAATCGCCGCACTCAGTCTTATGTTCGAAGAAGACTGAAGCTGGCGAATTCATGGTTCATGAAAACAAGGGAGTTACCCAAGTGCCAGCCCTGTCCTTTTGCCTGAGAGATTCAGGATTTCTACGGGTGAAATCCTTTAACACCTTCGGCCCTCGCATCTTTTCAGCGAGCTTCTCCAGAGTCGTGTCCGTACACAGTTTCGTGTTCTTACTGAACGCCTGATAGTGTTACTCCTTCGGCAGAAGATCGTAAAGACCTTCATTTTTCAGTGTACATCATCCACCTATATGGTATGCGGCAACATACATTTTTCGCTTGGACTTTCCAGATTTCTGAATTCCGAAGTCTCAAGTGATTTACCTAGATTATACACGATGAAAATCAAAATGCAATATACGAATTTTTCTCACTTTTTATATTGTAAACCTTTTGCTATACTAAAGTTTCTTTCTTGTGCTTTTGACGAATATTTTCTGCACACTTACGATACAGATATGATTTATATCTTTTTGGTAGCTACTTTAATTTCATCAAATTTCAATAGGAAAAGTATATCAATTTTGGTATCATAATGGGTCTTGCAAATGATAAATGAATGCTCATGACAGCAAGATCAGGGTCTGGGCGCGGGATACCGGCAGCCAATTCACCGCAAATGTTAGATGTCGATTCCTATGTATCGCAAGCCTTCCCCATCAGAAAATGCCCGAAGGCCACGTAAAAAGGTGCAAAGCGCCCTATTACAGAATGACAGTGAAGCTGGCGTGCCATGTCTCATCTCTCCTATGCACAGTGCCTGCATCCCTTGACCTCCCTTATGTCTGCCAATAAAAAATCCCCTATCCTGTTGGAATTCAGAGGAACAGGATAGGGGGATGTCCCACTTCCTAAGGAAGTGAGGGGGGACAACGATATGGATACGGGAGATGCTTTCGCACTCCTTCGATACAGTGACCGTTGACCAAGCACCGGTCACCCGTGATCAGCGATCATATCTTCGCATGTTCACCAGCGGTGACGCCGGCTTTCTTTTCTGCCTTTTCTTTTTCAAGGACGATCTGGAAGCGTTCTACTTCTTCCTTGATGACAGGCGAGAGGATGAGCAGGGAAATCAGGTTCGGGATCGCCATGAGAGCATTGGCGATATCGGAAAGGTTCCACACCAGATCGAGGGTCTGGGTAGCGCCTACATAAACGACCAGGGAGAAGATCACGCGGTAGACCATGTTGTATTTATGAGTACCAAAGAGATATTCCCAAGCCTTTTCACCGTGATATTCCCAGCCGAGGATGGTAGAGAAGGCGAAGAGGATGATACCGATAGCGACGATCAGAGCGCCGATCTCACCGATATTGGTGGAGAAGGCAGCCATGGTGAGTTCTACGCCTTTCAGAGGCTTGCCGTCAGCGCCGGTCATGCCGAGGACGCCGGAAGCTGCGATGGTGATGCCGGTGATGGAGCAGACAACGATGGTATCCCAGAAGGTACCGGTCATATTGATATAGCCCTGACGGACCGGATCATCGGTGGTAGCTGCTGCTGCGGTGATAGCGGCAGAGCCCATGCCGGCTTCATTGGAGAAGCAGCCGCGAGCGACACCGAAACGGACTGCATTCATGACAGAAGCGGTGATGCCGCCGAGGACGCCGCCGCCGACTGCCTGTGGATCGAAGGCCATCATGAAGATCAGATAAAGACCATGAGGAATGTTCTGGATATTGAGGATGATGCAGAGGAGACCAGCGATGACATAGAAGAAAGCCATAGCCGGAACAACAACCGAGGAGACCTTGGAAATGGTCTTGATACCGCCGACGATGATGATGAGAGAAAGAATGGTCAGGATGACACCGCAGACTTCAGGAGACATGCCGAAGGTGGTATGTACAGCACCGGAGATGGAGTTTGCCTGGGTCATGTTGCCGATGCCGAAGGAAGCGATGACAGCGAAGAGTGCGAAGAGAAAGCCCATGACGGAGCCAAGCATTTTATTCTTGAAGCCGTTCTTCATGGTGAACATCGGGCCGCCTTTCATTTCGCCCTTCGCATTGACTTCGCGGTACTTGATAGCCAGCATACATTCAGAGAATTTCGAAGTGAGGCCGAAGCAGGCGGAGATCCACATCCAGACCAGAGCGCCAGGGCCGCCGGCGAACATCGCCGTCGCTACGCCGACGATATTGCCGGTACCGATGGTCGCAGCGAGTGCGGTCATCAGTGCGGAGAATGGCGATACATCGCCCGTGCCGCGTTTCTTGGTGCGGGCTTCTTTGGAAAGGACACTGCCGATCGCATACGGCAGGTTCCGCCATGTTCTGAATTTCAATAAGCAGGTGAGGTACACGCCGGTACCAACCAGCAGGGTAAGCATAATAGGACCCCATACGAGGCTGTCAATTTCATTGACGACTGAATTGATTGCAGCCATGTCCATAATAAATATCCCCCTTTAATCGATTTGCCCGTTTCCTTTTAAAAACAAAACCGCCGAGCCCAGGTAAGAGATCTACGGGCTGGCGGTCGATAAATGTATGTATGCATCCACGCATAAGGGTGTTACCCCATTGCCAGCCCTGTCCTTTTGCCTGAGAGATTCGGGATCCACGGGTGAGATCCCTTTACACCTTCGGCGCCCGCCTCCTTTCCGCGGGACTCTCCAGAGTTGTGTCCGTACACAGTTTCGTATTCTAATGAACGCCTGATAGTGTTACTCCTTCGGCAGGCTGGAAGTTTATCACTTCTTTCAGGTCCTGATCTCTTATAAGAAGAAATCTTCGCCCGTGGTCGCCTTTTTTCAGTGTACTTCATCCACGCACTATGAAATTTTCATGCACTTTTGGTTTTCTTTCGAGAAACAAGCTTCTGAATTCCCTCTACTGGAAAATCTGCCGGGCATGTCGGCCTATATTCAAAGGTCATGAGCCTTCGACTATACGATGTGAGTGACTGGTGACTAGGGATTAGGGTTAGCCCGTGGGGCATACCGCCCTTTGATTACATGCAAAAGAGGTTCAGCGGGTTCTGTGGGTTCTACGGGTTCAAAGGGGTCGGTATTCACGAAAGATGGGAAACCTGTGAACCTTTTGAACCTTCAGAACCTGTTTCCCCTATGAGACTTCGTAAGTAGGGAATAAGAATAGTCTCTTTCAAACTTGTGGTGGCGGCTTCTCCGCTTTTTTAGAAAAGGCATCCCCCGTATCGTCATTTCGAGCGCAGCCGAGAAATCTTCCTTGCAGACCGTCAAACGTCGCTTGCTTGAAAGCCTTAAAGCGATGCATCGAGTCATCGTTTCCATAGAGGCTTATAAGAGCTGATTCCATTCTGCCATGGATATCCCTCGACTTCGCTCGGGATGACAGCCCGGGGAAACTGCCAGTCCCCTTTCTAATCCCTTCTCTCTAAAACCTGCGGCGCTTCCATCTTTTTCGCGCCGCTACCACCATTTCTCATTTCTAATTTCTCATTTCTAACTAAAATACAAAAGCCCGCAGGAGATCAGATCTCCTTTGCGGGCTTCCTTGCTCAAGATATGCATTTCGCCATTTATAAAGAGTTAGGGCCTCCGCGGCGGGGAAGACTTTCTGGGAATCTTCCCCGCCGCCCGGCAAACTCCTTGAATCAGTTTAGGAGGGCTTATCCGAAGGAGTGCCCTTTGCCGGATGGGGTGTCATATTATGCCGCCGAGAAGGAAAATGGGAAAACCTTCAGGGAGGAAATAATATGTTATATCAGGACCTGATGCTAGTCCTCGAGACTGTCTTGAGCCTTGGACATGGTGACCTTGCTGGGATCTAAATCTTCGTATTCTTCGTATGCTTTACCAGTTTTGAGATGGTCGAAATATTTAGCTGTCTCTCTTACGACGACGCCGGAGAGAGCCAGAAGGGCAATCAGGTTTGGAATAGCCATGAGACCATTGACGATATCCGCCAGGACCCAGATGGCTTCAAGCTTCAGGAATGCGCCGCTTGCGACGAGGATGATGAAGATGACGCGATAGGGAAGGACGCCCTTCGTGCCGCAGAGATAGATCATGCAGCGTTCCCCATAGTAGTTCCATCCGAGGATGGTGGTGAAAGCGAAGAGGATCAGCCCGATCATCAGCATATAGCCGCCGAATACGGGGAATGCATCTTTGAAAGCGGCATTCGTGAGTGCTGCGCCGTTGAGACCATTCATCCATTCGCCGGAAACGACGATGGAAAGACCGGTCAGCGTGCAGATGATGATGGTATCGATGAAGGTACCGGTCATAGAGATCAGACCCTGTTCTGCAGGCCATTTGGTCTTAGCGGCAGCAGCTACGATAGGAGCAGAGCCGAGGCCGGATTCATTGGAGAATACGCCTCTGGCGATACCATTTCTCATCGCGAGCATCACTGTCGCACCCAGGAAACCGCCGGCTGCTGCACTTCCGGAGAAGGCACTGTACACGATGGTCTGAATGGCTGCAGGCACCTTGTCTGCGAAATACACAAGTACACCGATCGTAGAAATAAAGTAAATCACTGCCATAGCCGGAACGATCTTCGCAGCGGCCGATGCGATAGACTGCAGCCCGCCTAAGGTGATGGCTGCGACCAGAATAGTCAGGATGAGAGCGGTCCACATAGGATCGAGACCGATCGTCATTTTGGTGATATCGACGATAGAATTCACCTGAGCGAAAGTACCGATACCGAAGTAAGCGACCAATATACCAAAGATGGCGAAGAGCGATCCCAGCCATTTGAACTTGGGACCCATACCATTCTTGATGTAGAACATCGGGCCGCCGGCGATCTCGCCTTTGGAGTCCACTTCACGATATTTCACCGCCAGAAGACCTTCGGCATACTTGGTGGCCATTCCGAAGAATGCGGCCATCCACATCCAGAAAATAGCGCCCGGGCCGCCGGCAGCGATCGCTGTCGCGACACCTACGATATTCCCTGTGCCTACCGTAGCAGAAAGTGCTGTGCAGAGAGCTTTGAAGGAGTCGATATCCCCGTTTCCCTTATTCTGTGCTTTGAAGATCAGTCCCAGTGCCTTCGGCAGCCGGAAGATCTGCAAGAACTTCAGACGAAGCGTCAGGAGGATACCCGTCCCTACCAGCAGTACCAAGAGCGGCGGTCCCCATACAAAACTATCGATCGCATTCAGCAATTCAAGATTCAAATCCATTTCTTTGTCTCCCTCCAGGAAAGTAAGATAAATAAAAAAGCCGGCTTTTCCAATAAAAAATAACTCTGGAAGCCGGCATTGTCTACCTTAACGATCACAGGAAGTGTGACGTTTTTTCTCTGTCCTTTTGCCTGAGAGATTGGGATCTTGCGACCCTTACACCTTCGGCGCTCTTATTATGAGACTCTCCAGAGTGTGTCCACATGCGGTACTACCTCTTTCGAGATACCTGAGAGTGTTACTCCTTCGGTAAGCCTTATGGCTTTCTCCCACATGTTTCATCCACCAATATGAATTTGATGTTTGCATTATAAGTCCCTTGCTTTCATTTTGCAAGAGGAAACTTTCAATTTTATTCTTTTTTAATAATTGACTATGGGTATAGTTTTTGGAAGCTAGGAGTGGCTGATGACTGGTAGCTAGGGATTAGTGACTAGGGACTGGTGACTGGAATGCCCGTCCATGGCATCGCCATTATTTATACTCCGCGGCGCTTCCTAATTGTATGCGCCGCACCACCATTTCTCATTTCTAATTTCTAATTTCTCATTCACTCGAGGCTTTCAAACGCAATCAAGGAACGCTCTGCTTCATCATCTTTCCTTGTGATTTCTTTCCTTCTCCTCGTACATGCGCCGATCGGCCAAGATGCGGATATATGTTGTGTCGCCAGACTCCTTCGGATACGCGGCAAAGCCTATGCTGCATCCCACGTGCAGTGTGTGATCATCGATCTGGAAGGGCTTCTCCAGCATCTCCTTCAGCCGTTTTTTGATCTCTCCTATCATATGCTCATCGAAATCCATACTGAAGAGGATCGTGAATTCATCGCCGCCGATGCGAAATACATAGTCATTTTTACGAATGCACAGCAAGAGGCGCTTCGCCGTTTCCTGCAAGAGCTTATCCCCCATCGCATGTCCGTAGGTATCATTGATGGGCTTGAACCGATCCAGATCCAGATACACCAGCACGAAAGGCAGCTTCTGTTTCTCTTTGTTCTGCAGCATCATCGTGAAATAGCGCTCATTGAAAAGTCCGGTCAGCCCATCGGTATTCGCTAAGGTTTCCAGTTCATGCTTCTCCCCGATATCCTGACTGATGCACATCACCTTTTCCAGCATTCCCTTTTTGTCCCAAGAGATCGGCACCACCGTCATAAGTCGGAAGATCTGTTTCTGGCGGCCACAGTACTCAAAGCGCATGAGATCATCCTTTTCTCTCAAAACGCTGACGAGATATTCTTTGGACAGCAGCTGGCTGAGCTTCATATGCTCCGCGTCCCCCGTCGCGACATATGTCCGGGAGACTTCTTCCACGAGCTTTGAAAAAGCACCCGTCTCCGGATACAGAGATCTCTTCAGCTGATTCTCCCCATAATGATACTGGTCCGTCTTCAGATCGGCCACGACGAAGCGATCCGCCACGCGCCCCATCCCGCCAAAGAGCTCTCGCATCATCTCTTTTTGGCTGGTGAGTATCTTCTTTTCCTGCTCTTTCTCATGCAGTCTCTGTCTGGCCTCCTTGATGGTCACACCGATCATGAAAAAAGCCAGCAGGGAAAAGACAGCCGCCAATGCAACGATCGTTGCATTCCGCACGCGCACAAGCCCTTCATCCACCACGCGGTCACGGACGATCCCCACCAATGACAGATGACCGATACCAAGCGGGCGATAGACGGTATAGTACTTCCTTCCCGCCAGAGAGAGCAGAAGACTTCCTCCCTGCTCCTCACGAATGCCTTTCGCCATCCATTCCAGGCTTCCCTTCTCTTCGGCTGCATCATGCACCTTGAAATAGGAAAGAATATTATCCACATGCTCCGGGATCTCACTCTTTGGTGTCAGGGACAGCACCACATTGCCCGCCTCATCGACGACATAGCAGTCACTTTCCCCATCGTAAATATTGCCCGTGATGAGACGCTCCACCACCTGATTGTCATACGATGCAGCGATCCCCATATAATCGATCCCATCGATCGTCAAAGGTTCTTTGAAAGGCACGGCAAAGACGACACGCCGCGTGCCATCCGTCGACACATAGCTCGAAAGGATCGGCTTCCCTTCCTTTTCTACCGCTTCAACGACCGCTTGGAAGCTGTCCGCCTGCCCCTTGCGACCGCCATCTGTCACAAAATGGCCAGACTTTTCAAAGAGATAGAAATCCCTATACATCCACTTGTCTCGCTCCCCGAGAAGCACCTTCCATCGATCATCCGTCCGATATTCCGCCGGCAATAAATGAATATTCTTTTCATACACTGAGAGAATATTCCAGTTGCGCTGCGTGAACAGACGAAAAGAAGTCCCCACCTGTGTATAGGTCGCACGCAGACTGTCGGTACTTTCCTGATAGATCATGTCCTGGGTATAGCGATAATAGGAATGTATACCGCCCCATCCCAGCAAAGTAATGATCGCCAGAACGGCCGCCTTTTTGTACGCCTGATGCATGAGATCTTCCCCCTTGCACATAATAAACCGCCAATAACGATAAAATTTCTATAAAATTATACAAAATATAATCATTTTCGTAAAGAAGCACACCTATGATCCCTATAATTTTATCACAAAAAAAGACGGCTGCCCCTGTCATAAGTGACAGGGGAGCCGTATACCTGATTCTGATTTTCTTATCTGCTAAACACACTCTCATCCCAGTGCGACATCCAGAGCCATCATTATCATGAATCCAATGGCAAAAGAGATGACCCCTACATCCGAGTGTTCACCTGCTGACATTTCCGGGATCAGCTCCTCCACCACGACATACATCATCGCCCCGGCCGCAAAAGAAAGGAGATATGGCATCATCGGCACCACCATCGCTGTCAGAAGAATGGTGGCTACAGCGCCGATAGGCTCCACTATGCCGGAGAGCACCCCGCCGGCGAAGGATAGCCAGCGCCCCATCCCTGCGGACTTGAGCGGCATGGAAATGATCGCGCCTTCCGGAAAATTCTGGATCGCGATCCCCAGAGAGAGCGCCATGGCCGACGCTGCCGTGATACTCTCATGCCCGGATAAGAATCCCGCATAGACCACGCCGACAGCCATCCCTTCCGGAATGTTGTGCAGCGTCACCGCGAGCACCAGCATCGTCGTCCGCGCCAGATGACTCTTCGGCCCTTCTGCTTCCTTGGCATTCATGTGCAGATGCGGGATCGCATGGTCAAGCAGCAGCAAAAACGCCATCCCGATCCCAAAGCCGATGACAGGCGGCAGAAACGCCCAGCGGCCCATCGCTTCGCACTCATCCAGTGCAGGGATCAAAAGGCTCCAGATCGAAGCCGCCACCATGACCCCGGAGGCAAATCCCGTGAGACCTCTCTCTACACCGCGGTTCATCTTCCCCTGCATGAAAAAGACACACGCTGCGCCCAGCGACGTTCCCAGAAATGGGATCAATAATCCCCAAAATGTATCTGTCATAGGTCCTCCTTATTGAAAACTATTTTTAACATCTTTATAGCGCGTCCAGAGAGCTTTGTCAAGGGAACTTGTGACTAGGGATTAGGGATTAGGGATTAGGGATTCATGACTGGTGACCAGTGACTAGTGGCTAGTGACTAGTGACTAGTGACTGGAATACCATCTTCGTGCGTTGCACCATATATGATTTGCGGCGAAGCCGCTACTACACACCGAACCCTGAAGTTTGAAAGCAGGGACGAGTATCTAGGGATTAGGGATTGGGGATTAGGAGTGACTGGTGGCTGGTGACGGGGATTTCTCCGGCATCGTCATCCCGAGCGCAGCCCTCGATCTTTACTGCACTGCGGGAATCAGCGTGTATGCGCCGAGGGAAAACGATGTCCTAGTGCTGCCTCACATCAGGCAATGAACGTTCTGCAATAAAGACCCTCGGTTACGCTCGAAATGATGATGCGCCGCGCGAAGCGCTATCAAAACTCCGCGGCGATTCTAATTTTTATGCGCCGCACCACCACTCCTAACTCCTAACTCCTAACTCCTAACTGGCGAGCAGAGCTTTCGCACGCACTCAAAGGACAGCACGCCCCACGGGCTAACCCTGAACCCTCATCGATTTTATGATTTCTTTAACTCCCGGCGATCCGCCATACACACACTATATTTATACTACTTATATATGTCTCATTATATATCCCTGAGTGTGCTATAATATAGCGTAGGCTTATGTGCCTTAACGGAGGAATCATGATATCGATCGTAACACCTGTATATAACGAAGATGGCAATGTCGTCTATTTCCATGACGAAGTGACGAAAGTCATGCAGACGCTGGATATGGACTACGAGATCATCTACGTCAATGATGGCTCGAAGGATCGCACCGACGAGCTGATCCACCAGCTGGCAGCCGGCGACCCGCATGTGCGGGCGCTGACCTTTGCACGCAATTTCGGCCACCAGATCGCCATCACCTGCGGCATGGACTTTGCCGTCGGAGACGCCGTCATCACGATGGATGGCGACATGCAGCACCCGCCGGCGCTCATCCCGAAGCTCATCCAAAAGTGGCAGGAAGGCTATGACATCGTACAGACCATCCGCACCGCGACAGAAGATGCCGGCCCCATCAAGAAGCTGACCTCGGCAGGCTACTACGCAGTGATCAATTCCATTTCAAACTCGCCCGTCGTCCCGGGCGGCTCCGACTTCCGCCTGATGGATCGCAAAGCGCTCGATGCCTTTCTGCGTTTCCGTGAGCATTCCCGCTTCATCCGCGGCATCGTAGGCGGCCTTGGCTTCAAGCAGTGTACCATCGAATTTGAAGCGCCTGCCCGCCACGCCGGTGTCTCGAAATTTTCCATGAAAAAAATGCTGCACTTCGCGATGGACGGCATCATCACGAATTCCACCCTGCCGCTGCGTGTGGCATTCTATCTGGGCGTCCTCGCGGCCGTCGCAGGCATCCTTCTCATCCTTCATGTCCTCTACTGCGTCATGATGGACGAAGCCGTCCCGGGCTGGGCGACCATGACCATCCTCATCGCCATCTTCGGCAGCTTGAATCTCATGGGCCTCGGCATCATCGGCGAATACCTCGGACGTATGTTTGAAGAGACCAGAAACCGCCCCCTCTACTGGCTCTCCGACGACACCGCCGCCCATCTCGATAATCCCTATCGCATGAGTCATAAAAAAGAGTGACTGGGGACTAGTGACTAGTAGCTAGGGATTAGTGTCTAGGGTCTAGGGATTAGACGTTATGTCAGCCGTCAGACATCAGACGTCTGCCCTTTGGGCATCGCCATCATTTATACTCCGCGGCGCTCCGGATGACGAAATGCGCCGCACCAACCCCTTTGAACCTCTTGAACCTATAGAACCCGCCCCCCTCTTTCCTACGAAACCAAGGGGCAGCACGCCCCGCGGGCTACCCCTTCCCATTCCATTTTTCCGAAAGGAGACCTCCTCTTGTCCAATACATCCTTTTTTGAAAGTGAATTGTTTTCCGAACTGACAGAAGACCTGCACCAGTCTTCGCGTTTTACTGCGACGTACCGCATCGCAGCTCCCACCTATGAAGAGGCGAAGAAGATCGCCTTCGCCATCGCCGTCGAGCAGACGATCGAGTGTCCTTACGAACTGGTAGACGGCACTCCGATCGCTGACACCATCGTCGGAGAGATCGAAGATCTGAAAAAGGCGGAAGCCGGCGCATACTATGCGACGATCTCCTATGAGCCGGAGGCTGTCGGTGATGAGATGGCCGAGCTCCTCAATATGCTTTTCGGAAATACGAGCCTGCAGCCCGGCGTCCGCCTCATGTCCTTCGAACTGCCCGAGACCATGTACAACAATTACCCGGGCCCGCGTTTCGGCAGAAGCGGTCTTCGTGACCTCTGCGGCGTGCCGCGCGGTCCGATCCTCATGTCAGCCATCAAGCCGCTCGGCAGATCTCCGAAGGAGCTCTCGCAAATGGTCTATGACCTCGCACTCGGCGGCTGCCCCATCATCAAGGATGACCATAGCCTCATGGACCAGCACTATGCGCCTTTCAAGGAACGTGTCCTCCAGTGCGTCATGGCGCTTGCGGATGCCAAAGAGAAAACGGGCAGGAAAAGCATGTACATCGCCAACTGCACCACAGATGGTCTGGGTTTCCTCGAGCGTGCCTATCAAGCCAAGGAGATCGGGGCTGACGGCATCATGGCCGCCCCTGCCATCACCGGCTTCACCATGATCCGTGATCTCGCACGGGATCCGGACTTCGGCCTGCCGATCTTCCTGCACCCCTGCTTCTCCGGTCCGCTGGTCCTCTCGCAGGATGCGGGCATTTCCCCCTTCTGCTACTATGGCCAGCTCTCCCGACTCGCCGGCGCAGATGCGGTCATCTTCACCAGCTTCGGCGGTCGCTTCTCCTTCTCGCAGGATACCTGCCAGAAGATCGCGGAAGGCACCGAGTCGAAGATGGCAGACCTTCGGGCAAACTTCCCTGTCCCCTCCGGCGGCATGCGCTGGCAGCTCTTCAAAGAAATGGTCCGCATCTACGGTCCCGATACCATCTTCCTCGTAGGAGGCGCTCTTCAGACAGAAGGCCCCGACCTCACCGCGAATACGAAATTCTTCCTCGAAAAGCTCGCGGAAGCAGTGGGAGAGAAGTGACTAGTGACTAGTGACTGGTGACTGGTAGCTAGGGATTAGGGATTAGGATCCCCCCAACTGAGGAATGCTATTAAGTTAAGCGGCAGAACGTTCTTGGCTCCCCATCGGGGGAGCTCCCCGAAGGGGAGAGGGGGCTACGCAGCGGTATTGCCTGAAAGTGTTGGAATATCGATAGTATCGGACTATTCAACATCGTACGCTATACCGCTGGCATGCCCCTTTTGCCTTCGGCACTTCCCCCGAAGGGGGAAGCAAGTCGCTACGACGTTAATTCTGACTGCATTTGTATGTCGATTGAAGGTCCTCTTCATCGACATACGCAATACTAGTCCCTAGTCACTCATCCCCAGCCACCTCACAACACGTAAAAAAGCCGCCTTGAGATCACCAAGGCGGCTCTTCTTAGTTGCCAAATACGTCCTTTCCTTCCTCCGATGCTTCCGGTGCTTCCGCCTTGCAGTACTTGATCTGCTCGCAGATGCACTTGTCCTTCAGCTTGTACAGCTCGGGCAGAAAATCCATCAGCTTCGTAAAGGTCTCATCATTGATCCTGTACTTCGTCCACAGACCCTCGCGACGCGCATTCACCACGCCGGACTCGATCAGGATCTTCATGTGATAAGACAGCGTCGACTGCGACAGCGTGAAATTCGAAAGGATGTCGCAGGCAGACATCTCCCGGCATGACAGCATGTCGATCACCCGCAGGCGCGTCTCATCGGAAAGCGCTTTGAAAATCAATGCAAACTCTTTATAACTTGGCTGAAAATCCATAACAAACCCCCTCTTCTTCCAGTCCACGTGCGCCGTCTCTGTCCACCGTCTGTTATCGATAGATTTAAATGTATAGAAAACATTTTATCGCAAATGAAGCGGACTGTCAAACAAGGGACGGTTGGATTTGAGGTTCAAGGTTCGGGGTTCAGGGTTAGCCCATGGGCCTGCCGCCCTTTGATTGCATGTGAAAGCTCTACTCACCAGTTAGGAGTGAGGAGTTAGGAGTGAGGAGTGCTGGTGCGGCGCATAAAAATCAGAAGCGCCGCGGAGTTTTGATAGCGCTTCGCGCGCATC
>OIXA01003061.1_pt1 | contig 18113 bp, 20 predicted proteins | sample 1587721 | NCBI WGS metagenome assembly OIXA01 (sample SAMEA3888900, study PRJEB22519) | human gut metagenome | biome: human gut; feature: human-associated habitat; material: faeces | place: Denmark | collected 2013 | reverse complement strand
CGCTCGTCCTTTAACAACACCATGGTTACCGTGACCGACGCCAACGGTAACGCTCTGTCCTGGGCCTCCTCTGGTGGTCTCGGATTCCGCGGAAGCAGAAAGTCGACCCCGTACGCCGCGCAGATGGTCGCTGAGACCGCTGCAAAGGCAGCTGTCGACAACTACGGTCTGAAGACGGTTGAAGTCTTCGTCAAGGGTCCCGGTCAGGGCCGTGAGTCCGCAATCCGCGCGCTGCAGTCTGCTGGTCTGGAAGTTACCATGATCAAGGACGTCACCCCCATTCCGCACAATGGCTGCCGTCCCCCGAAGCGCCGCCGCGTGTAATAGGCAAGGAGGAGAATAGTTATGGCAAAGAACACACAGCCTGTATTAAAGCGTTGCAGAACGCTGGGCGTATCTCCCGCTGCAATGGGTTACAGCAAGCAGTCCAACCGCAACCCCGGCGGCAAGAGAAGAACCAAGAAGTCCGAGTATGGCACGCAGCTGACCGAGAAGCAGAAGGTCAAGTTTGTCTACGGCATCCTGGAAAAGCAGTTCAGAATGTACTACGAAAAGGCAGAGAGAATGAACGGCAACACCGGCGAAATTCTTCTGAGCCTGGTCGAGCGCAGACTCGACAACGTCGTGTACCGTCTGGGCTTCGCCTCCACGCGCCGCGAGGCTCGTCAGCTGGTGAACCATGGTCACTACACCGTCAACGGCAAGTCGGTCAACATCCCCTCCTACCTGGTCGATGTGAACGACGTGATCGCTGTCAGTGAAAAGAGCAGCTCCAACAACCGCTTCAAGAAGATGAAGGAAGACGACGCTTTCATCGCAGCTCCGAAGTGGCTGGAAAGAGACAAGAACAACCTCACCGGTAAGGTTATTGCGCTGCCCGCAAGAGACGATATTGACTTTGAGATCGCAGAAAATCTGATCGTCGAATTGTACTCCAAGTAACGTTTCACCCTCGTTTATTGGTAAGCTGAATTCGGCAGCGAAACGCAAGGTTTCGCAGTTACAAGGAGGGTTTAATTATTCATGGTAGAAATTGAAAAGCCGCGTATTGAGTGTATGGATTCCCCGGAGGATGGCTCCTACGGCAAATATGTCGTCGAACCTCTGGAAAGAGGCTACGGCACCACCCTCGGCAACTCTCTGCGCAGGATTCTTCTTTCCTCCCTGCCCGGCACAGCCGCGACCTCGATCAAGATCGCGGGTGTGCAGCACGAGTTCTCCACGATTCCCGGCGTCAAGGAAGACGTTACGGAGATCGTTCTGAATGTAAAGAAGATCATTGCCAGACTGCACTGCCAGGGCACGAAGACCGTCTTCATCGACGCCACCGGCGAACGTGAAGTCACCGCCGGCGACATCAAGGCGGACGGCGAGGTCGAGATTCTCAATCCTGACCTTCATATCTGCTCGCTGGGTCCCGACGCCACCTTCAACATGGAAATCACGCTGAGCCACGGCCGCGGATACGTCTCGTCCGATAAGAACAAGACGCCCAACATGCCCATCGGAACGATTGCCGTCGATTCGATTTACACGCCGGTCTACAAGGTGAACTACACCGTGGAGAACACCCGTGTGGGCAACATGACAGACTATGACAAGCTTACGCTCGAAGTCTGGACCGATTCTACCATCTCCGCAAGAGATGCGGTCAGCCTCGGTGCAAAGATTTTGTCCGACCATCTGAGCCTGTTCACGGATCTTTCCGATGCCGTGGCAAACAAGCCGACGATGGCGGAAAAGCCTGAGACGCATCGCGACAAGGTCCTGGAAATGACCATCGAAGAGCTTGACCTGTCCGTCCGAAGCTTTAACTGCCTCAAGCGCGCCAACATCAACAACGTCGAGGACCTGATCTCCAGAACCGGCGAGGACATGATGAAGGTCCGCAATATGGGCCGCAAGTCTTTGGAAGAGGTGCAGAACAAGCTGGCTATGATGGGTCTGTCCCTGGCAAGCGACGATTCTTCAAATTCCAACAACAACTAACGATAACCTTTCAAGAAGGAGGTAAAGTCCTATGTTTGGTACCAGAAAGCTCGGCAGAACCAGCGATCAGCGCAAGGCAATGCTCCGGGCTATGACTACCTATCTGTTCGAAAACGGCAAGATCGAGACGACCTTCACCCGCGCGAAGGAAGTCCAGCCCGTTGCAGAAAAGATGATCACCCTTGGCAAGAAGAACACCCTGGCTTCCTATCGCAGAGCCCTGGCGTATATCACCAAGGAAGATGTTGCCAACAAGCTGTTCAAGGAGATCGCTCCGAAGTATGCCGACCGCAACGGCGGCTACACCCGTGTGACCCGTCTTGGACCGCGCCGCGGCGACGCAGCCGAGATGGCAGTGATCGAACTCGTCTGAGTTTTACAAAACCTCTCTTTGATGCAGGTCAAAGAGAGGTTTTTCTATTCCCGACATAAAAATCCCCCGATGGCGCATACTACGCCAAAGGGGGAGTTTTCATGCATATGACGGACAAGGAATATAACCGGTATGTGGCGGGGCTTGCGAAAAAGTCGCCGCTCTGGAAGGATTTGCTGAACAGCTTCTGGATCGGAGGGCTCATCTGCGCGCTCGGGCAGCTGATCGGAAACGGCTGGAAGATGGCAGGGCTCGACAAGGACGCGGCAGCCACGGCGACGGCAATTTCTCTGGTATTTTTAAGCGCACTGTTTACGGGGCTGAGCTGGTATGACGACATTGCAAAGCTCGCTGGTGCAGGCACGATCGTACCGATTACGGGTTTTGCCAACGCGGTCGTCTCACCGGCAATTGAGTTTAAGGCAGAGGGCTTCGTCACAGGGATGGCAGCAAAGATGTTCACGATTGCAGGACCTGTTATCGTCTACGGCACGACCGCAAGCGTTATTTACGGCGTGATTTACTGGCTGTGTACCAGGTAAAAACGAATCGCGCGCGGCATGAGGTTGCGGCATCCGGCGCTTTGTGATAAAATAGACAAAACACAAAGCGGGAGGCAAGCGCATGGCAGACAAAAAGCGATTGCAGGGCATTGCACTGATTCTGTTTGGAATTCTTCTGTGCCTCGCAAAGGAAGAAATCAATCGGGAGCTGTTTCACAGCATCGGCTATTTTCCGTTTGCACTGATTGGCGCGTTTACCGGAATCGCCGGGCTTGTGATGGTGTTCTATGAAAAGAAGGACGATGCCGGAAAGTAGGCAGAACGCGCAAAATAGAAATGGCAGACGTTTTACGTCTGCCATTTTTCAGTCGTCCATCGTGGGAATGGAGATATTGTCGGTGCCGTGGGCTTCGAACTCGGCGATATAATCGTCCATCCGGGAGACCAGCGCATCATAGTTTTCGTTGGAAACCGGCTGATAGTCCATATCGCGTCGCGCCAGCTCCTCGGCAAGAATTTCATAGAAGACCGTGTCTTCGTAATCTGCAATCGCCTCGTGGATGCCGCCGTCGGAAAATGCGCGCGACGGAACATCCTCTCCGTTCCACCGTTCGACGAGCGACGCCATGCCGTTTTCCCGGCAGAGGGCGAAAAGCTTGGATTCCACCTGATCGTAGTCGGCGAAACGGTCGTCGCCGCGCGTTGAGTTGAGAATCCAGTTTCCGATGTAGACCATATCCAGAAGCCGGCGAAACTCCTTCTTCGACAATTCAAGCTGCATATACCCGCCTCCTAACTGTAGCGTTACTACTCTCATTATATACACATCACGCGTCGATTTCCACTGTTAAAATCACGGTAATGTGTAAAAAAGTCCTTGTGTTCTTGATGCTTTTGGCATATGATAGGGAAGAATCAGGCGGGCTAGCCGCCGGAAATGAGGATTGATCTTGAAAAAACTTAGCGTATGTGTCCTGTTTGGCGGCGTTTCGCCGGAGCATGAGGTTTCTCTGCGGTCGGCGGAATCAGTGCTGAACAACCTGAACCCTGAGAAATACAACATCTTTCCCGTCGGTATCACCAGAGACGGGGAGTGGATTTTATTTGGCGGCAGCGACTATTCGATGCTCCCGAACGGAACGTGGGAAAGCTGTCCGCGCAACCGCAGGGCAGCGCTCTCGCCCGTGCGCGGGCAGGGGCTTCTGAGCTTTGAAAACGACTGCGTGGTGCGCGAGCGCATCGACGTGGTCTTCCCGGTGCTGCACGGAGAAAACGGCGAGGACGGGTCCATGCAGGGGCTATTGCAGATCGCAGGAATTGCGTATGTCGGTTCCAGCGTCGGTGCGTCGAGTGCATGCATGGATAAATCGATGACGAAGCTGATTGCGCAGAACGCAGGGATTTTGCAGGCGCGCTGGCAGGTAATTCGCGCGCACGAATGGGCGCGCGATCAGAACGGCTGCATGGACGCGGCAGAGCGTGCGTTTTCCTATCCGGTTTTCGTCAAGCCTGCCGGGACCGGCTCGTCGGTCGGCATTTCCAAAGCGAAAAGCCGGGAGGAGCTGGAGCTTTCCGTGGCAGACGCGCTGCGCTACGGCGAGAAGGTGCTGGTCGAAGAGTTCATCGACGGGCAGGAGATTGAGGTTGCCGTTCTCGGAAACGAAAATCCCTGCGCGTCCGTCTGCGGCGAGATTGAAGCGGGCGCAGAGTTTTACGACTATGAGGCAAAATACCTCTCCGACAGCGCCAGGTTTTATGTGCCTGCGCGAATTTCGGAAGAGCTGTCCGAGCAGGTGCGCGAGACGGCAGTGAAGGTTTACACGGCGATGGAATGCCGCGGGCTTGCGCGGGTGGACTTTTTCGTCCGGCGCGAAGATGGCGCAGTGGTCTTCAACGAGATCAACACGATACCGGGCTTTACGTCAATCTCGATGTATCCGAAGCTATTTGCGGCAAGCGGCATTGCGTATCCGGCGCTGCTTGACAATCTCATTTCGCTTGCGATGGAGGACGAACCATGGTACAGGCAGCAATGATTTCCATTACCGGCACGCAGCAGCTGGAAGGCGAAGAGCCGGAGAGCATCCAGCTCGTGACCGAAGGGTCGTACTGCTATGAGCCGGGCTATATCCGCTTTTCCTACGTGGAAACGCAGATGACCGGGCTGGAGGGCGTTGTGACGACGTTCACGATCGAAGACGAGAAAACCGTCACGCTTCGCAGAACCGGCAAGGTCAACTCCATGATGGTCTTTGAGCTGGGAAGAATCGACGATTCTCTTTACGAGGCAGGACCGGGCGCTTTGATGCTGCGCGTGCAGACCAAAAGCCTCGGCGTTCTCATGAACGAGCACGGCGGCATTTTTGATCTGTCGTATTCCATCGAGGTGGAGTACGCGACATGCGGGCTCAACAGCTATCACATTGAAATCCGCGTGACCTGAAACGCAAATGCGCCCGCCGGAAGGCGGGCGCACTTTGTATCTGTCTTTACGAAAGCTTTGTCGTTTCGCGCAGCAGCTCGATGTTCGCGCCCGCGGCGGCGAGCGTGGAGAGCGTCTGCGCGGCGTCCTGCGAGACAATCAAAAGCTGCGGCACATTCGTCTGCTGAACGGCAAACTCGGCGGAAACCGGCTCCTGCGGGCGCGTGAGGACAGAAAAATCGGTGATGCCATCCTGCTGCCACGCCGGGAGCAGGGCAAAGAGCGTTTTCGTGTTCAAAGCGCGGCAGAGCGCGTCGTTCGCCTCGAGAAGAGAAGCCGAGACATTCTCGCAGTCTTCTGTAACCGTCACACCGAGAATGTGCCCCGCGGCATAGAGCTTTCGCGCAAGCGCCGGGTCTGCCGTCAGCTCGGCGGCAGTCAGGAAAAACGTGCCGCGAAGATTGGACTTTTCCAGAAGCGCGGCGTTATCTGCCATCGTTTCCGCGTTTGTGAAAGCAAGATAGACGGTGGCGGGCATCTGCTCGGGCTCGGGCTGCTCGGGCTTATCCGGCTCTTGCTGCGCGGGCGTCTGCGGCTGGGAGGGTTCGGGGGTATTCATCTGGTCGATGCGGTACTGAATCAGGCTCTCCGCCTTTTCCACGAACAGGCTGTCGTCATAGACCTCACTGCCGGTTGTAAAGCGGAGGATGGGGTAGCCGGACGTACTTTGCAGCAAGCTTACCTTGAGCGAGAAGAACGATGCGCAGTAGACCAGCGGGACATAGAGCATGCCGCCGCGGAAGGTGGTCGAGACAGTTTTGACGTTGCCGTCCTGATCGGTGACAGTGCCTTCGGCAAGATCGAAGACGAGGCGCCGCTGGCGCGTGAACAGAACGAACGTCTGCGCCTGCGCGTTGTATGCCGGAATCACCCCGCCGGGTGAGGCGTCGAACGCCGTGTAGGGCACGTAGATGCCGGACGAGGATTCATAGGGAAGCGCCGTAAGCGTCAGGGGAATCGAGTCGTTGACGGCGACAAAGAGAAGATCGCCCTCCGCCAGCGCCGGCGTGCAGAGCGTGAGGCAGAGAATCAGAGAAAGAACGATGCAGAAAAGCCGCTTTGCGCGCATGTGCCCACCTCCCGGAAAATCTCTGGTTATTATATCACAAAGCTTCCGCCGCGGCAAGGGAAAACGCTTGCAGGGGAGCTGTGCGTTGTGATATACTACTCGAAAAGGAGGCGGAACGTATGCAGCGAATTGAAAAAGAGAACTACTATCTGGACATCGCCGAGACGGTGCTGGAGCGCTCGACGTGTCTGCGGCGGCAGTATGGCGCGATCATTGTCCGCAACGACGAGATCGTTGCCACCGGCTACAACGGCGCGCCCAGAGGCAGAAAAAACTGCTCCGACCTCGGCAGGTGCGTGCGCGTGCAGCTGCAGGTGCCGCGCGGCGAGCGCTATGAGCTGTGCCGCAGCGTCCACGCCGAGGCGAACGCGATCATCTCCGCCTCCCGCAACGAGTGCATCGGCGCAGACCTGTATCTGGTGGGGCACGATGCGCGGACCGGGGAAATTCTGCAGGACGCCACGTCGTGTTCGATGTGCCGCCGCATGATCATCAACGCCGGCATCAAGCGCGTCGTTGTCCGAAATAGCCGCCAGGAATTTACGATTGTGCCCGTGCAGGACTGGATTGATCAGGACGACACGCTGGAAACGCCGGTATAACAAAGCGGTTCGATGCTCCGGACACTTGCCGGAGGAATAATTTTCTGAAAACGGGAAAAGCTTTCTTTGCAAGGTTTACAGGCAAAGGAGGCAAACGCCATGGTAAAAGGCATCAACCGGCAGGTCATTGTGGTGCGCTCGCCGGACCCGTCGCTGTTTGAACAGGCAATCTTTCTGCTGCGCCCGGACGCGCCGGAAAGCTGCAACGTCACGCAGGACGAGCTTCTGCGCCAGGCGCAGGCGGCGGCAAAGGGCTACAGCACGGCGCATATCCCCGGGGCAAGACTTCGGAGCAGGCTGCTCGGGCGGGCTTTTCTGGGCGCTTGCCGGCGGCGGCGCGGTGGGGCTTGTGTGGCTTGCAACGAGCTTTTTTTAAAAAAGACGCGGACAGGATATTTCCTGTCCGCGTTTTTCTGTCAAAGAGACTCAGGGGCGCTCGTATTTGTCCATATCGTACGAGCGGAGGATGGTTGCGCGAATCCACTGCTCAAAGGGTCTTGCGTTGCGGTACTCGTGGTCGTTGGTCGCCTCGAGGATCTCATAGTAATACCAGCTGCCCGGGTCGTTGTCGGTAAAGCGCGCAGCGCCCTTGCAGACATAGCCCTTCGAAACGCCTCTGCCGAGCATGCGGTTGATGATCGTCATTGCCTCGGCTCTGGTGATGGGCTGGTCGGGGCGGAAGGTGCCGTCCTCATAGCCCTGTACCCAGCCGTTTGAGGCGCAGATGGCAATCGATCTTGCCGCCCAGTGACCGTTATCTACATCGGTGTAGGAGGCAAAGCCGGTCGTCTTGGTGGCAAAGCGCGCGGCAAGGCAGACAAACTCCGCTCTTGTGATGGGCTTGTTCGCGCCGAAGGTTCCGTCTGCGTAGCCCTGAATGTAGCCGCCGGCAGCCATGGAGGAGGTAGCCTTGTTGTACCACATGGAGCTGTCTACATCGCGGAAGCTGTTTTCGCTCGTGAAAATCTCGTCGCGGCGCGCGCTGGTAAGCAGGCGGTAGAAGATGGTCGTGACCTCTGCGCGCGTGATGGTTCCGTTGGGGCGAACCGTGCCGTCCGGGTAACCGTAGACGTAGGCGATGTGGTCGTCCGTGCCAAGCCCGGCAACCGTCAGAAGCCCAGTCATACCGGCGATGATTTCTTCCCCTTCCAGCTTCCACTGCGCGGTAAACGTCATAGCATGTTCAACTGTTACAGCGTCACCGGCTTTGTAGGTTGTATCGCCGTCACTCCAACCGGCAAAGACGTATCCATCCTTGCTCGGCGCGGGCTTCAGTGTGATTGTGGTTCCCTCAGCTGCAGTCTCGTCGGTATAATCCGCGCCTTCCGCACCCTCACCGCCGTTCAGATCATAGCGGATGCGATAGCCCAGCTCCTCGCCTTCTGTAGTGTAGCCGCAGTATTTGCACACGCGCTTGGCATGTCTCGTATAATAGCCGTCCTGCGCTTCCCACTCTGTCGCCGTCACACGGAACGCATTATCCAGATAGCCGTCCGTGTACTTGCTATGCTCCGTGTCGATCGCGTGGGCTTCCATCTTTCCGTTCTGCCATACGGTCGTTCCATCCATCGTCACTGTTGCGTGCGGCGTGCCGCGGCCTTTTTCGTTGGGCATCAGGTTATAACCGTCGGAATAGCCCTCCACCTGGAACAGGCGCGAGCAGGTGATGCTGTTGGGCGTCAAGCCGGTGACTTTATTGTCGCCGGAAATGTTGATCAAATAGTAGTTGTTGTTGTCTTTGATGTTCAGCACGGATTTTTTGCCAAACAAGCCGCCAGCTACCACTTCACAATCTTTAAAGTTGACGACGAGAGGATTTTTTTCCGTGCCGTCCCAGGCCGCTTCTCGGTAGACGTGGACCGTTCTTCCGCTCACGCTTTCAAAGTAGCAGCGGATAAACGACATCTCATGCGAAGAATAATCCCAGAGCGCATAGGCGCCCGGCGTGCAGATGAACGTTGTGTCGATAAAAGATGCCGACTGATAGCCCCAATAGGCCGTCCGACCTTTGATAATACAATTTTCGGTCACAGTAATATTACTATGAGAAAAGCCAAGATAGTTATAGGACTTTGTGGTTGCCGTCTCCTCATTGCCGGTGCGAAGCGTCATATCCTTGAAGGTGACCTTCTCCGAGCCTTTGAAGCTGTAATCGGAGTCATACTCACCGTTATTCCCTTTCGGCGTGTCCGCGCCGATCTGCCAGATGGTCTTGCTCGGATCTTCTGCATCTGCGCCGACAAAGGTCAGATCTTTCCCGACGGTATATTCCGGATGGCTCAAAGAGCCGTTGTCGTGGCCGCATACTTCATAAAGAGAGTATACGCCCTCGCCGAGCTGGATGGTGTCTCCGCTCTTGGCTGCTTTCACAGCCTCGCCGAGTGTCTCATAACCTATTTCGCCGATCCAAGCAACGTAGACAGGGCTCTGCTGCCAACGCCGTGACGGGAAGCATGCCGAACAGCATGATCACACACAGCAAGGCGGCAAAAATCCGTTTTTTCATTTTGTTCTCCTCCTGTTTTGTTGCCGCAAAGCCCCGGGGAGAGGATTTGCGGCAGTCTGGTTGGCAGGAGGAACGCCTCCTGTCCATCTTCGATTTCCTATTATAACACAAAACTTCCAAAATGCAACAGTTTGTGAACAAGACAAAGATAAAAAATGAGAGCTTCGTTTGTACACTTTTTCAGAAAAACGTCCCCGCGCGGTTGCGTCCGCGCGGGAAATTTCGTATGATAGGGGCAAGGGAGGCGATGGCGTGATTGAGATTTTAGAGCAGACGCCGCAGCTGGTTCTGTGCGTCAAGCCGGTCGGCGTACGCGCGCAGGGGGAGGCAGAAGCCGATCTTCCCGCGCTTCTGAAGCGGCAGCTGGGCTGCGAGATTTATCCGGTCCACCGGCTCGATCAGGCGGTGGGCGGTGTGATGGTGTTCGCAAAGACTGCGCCCGCGGCAGCAAAGCTTTCGCAGGCGATTGCCGGGGGAACGCTGCAAAAGGAGTACCTGGCGGTGCTGGAGCGATCTCCGGAGCAGGCGGAGGGGGAGCTTTTTGACCTTCTGTTCCACGACCGCTTCAAAAACAAGACCTACGTTGTCTCAAAAGAGCGAAAGGGCGTCAAAAAAGCCTCGCTTTCTTACCGCGTTGTGGCAGAGGCGGACGGGCTGTGCCTGGTCCATGTCCGGCTGCATACCGGAAGAACGCACCAGATCCGCGTCCAGTTCGCCTCGCGCGGCATGCCGCTTGTGGGAGACGGAAAATACGGAAGCCGGAAAAATGCAGCTTCGCCCGCTCTGTGGTCCTACGCGCTGACGCTTCCGATGGGCGGCGCGATTGCACGCATCCGCGCGCTGCCGGAAGCAGCCGGTGTCTGGGCGCCGTTTGAGCAGGCGCTGCGCATGCTTACTTGAATAGAATCAGCGAGAACCAGACGACGATATTGCCGTTCATAAAATCCAGACCGTGCTTTTCGGCAAGGTCCGTGACCAGAATGCCCTGAGATTCCACGCAGGGGAACATCCGGTCCGGATGGCGGCAGGGGGCGTCCGGATAGGCGCACTTCTGACAGATGGCGCACGCCTCGGTCGAAAGCGCCATCACCTCCGACGACTGCTCGGCAATCATGTCGCGCACCTGGCGCGTCAGCTCCTCGTGCGGCGCGCGCGTGGCAAGCGTTTCTTCGAGATTTGCGATGTCCGAGACCTCGGTGATGGAGGTCATCATCAGCGCGTGCGGATAGGAAAGGCAGCGCGCTTTGCATTCCTCGACAGTGCCCACTGCCGGAGGACACGCCCAGGTGGTATTGTACATCGGGCACTGTGTCTGGCAGATCCAGCGCACGCGCTCGGAGAAGACAAGCTCGGAGGTTTCCATCCAGTCGTACTGGAAAAGCGGCAGCTCGAGCAGCTGCTGTTCGATGCGGGCTTTGTCCATGGGGCAAGCCTCCTTTTCATTTTCTCTATTCTACACAATCTGAGCGCCTGCCGTCAAGCGCCGGGATGCTGTGAAAAGCGCGCAAAAATGCGCCCGGCACGGTGTGTGGATGCCAGGCGCATGATTGCGTGCTATTGCACGGCGATTAAAAATGTGGTATACTAAGAAATATCGTGTCGGATGAACAGGTGACACTGTATTTCCTCTTCCCGGGAGTTACTTTAGCAGATTGCTGCGCTTTTGTCACCCTCCCGGCGCGTCTGTGGGCTATCGCGCGGCGATACCCCGACTCTACTGACAGTAGAATCCCTTGAAAATCAAGGGCTTTTCATGATAATTACCAGGAGGTTCCAAATTGCAGACCGACGAAGCAACCCTGCGCAAAACGGTGGCGAAGAACATCGCGCAATACCGCAAGGCGCACCATGACACGCAGCTCGATCTTGCGACGAAGCTCAATTATTCCGACAAATCCGTCTCCAAATGGGAGCGGGGCGAGAGCCTGCCGGACGTGTATATTCTCAGCCAGATCGCCGAGCTTTACGGCGTGAGCGTCAGCGCGCTCATCGGCGAGATTCAGCCGCCGAGGGAGTCCAAGCCCCATTACCATATGTTCATCCTGCTGCTGTCGCTGGCGCTGACGATGGCAGTGGCAACGCTGCTGTTCAGCATGTTCATGATCTGCAAGGTCGACTATCCGGCGTGGATGTTCTTTGTGTACGCGCTGCCGGTATGCTCGATCATCTGCATCGTTTTCACCAGCCTCTGGTGGGGCATTCTGTGGCAGGGCGTGTCCGTTTCGGCGCTCATCTGGACGCTGGGGCTGAGCCTGTATCTGTCGTTCGAACTGGAAAACGTATCGCTTATCTTCCTCGTCTGCGCGGCGCTGCAGGTGCTGACGCTTCTCTGGGAAGGCTTCCGCAAATTTCTGCAGCGCAGCCGCGGGCTTCCGGACGGGGAGACGAAGCCGGTCAGCCGAAGCGAATGACCTGTTCGCCGGCATCGACGCGCGCGCGAACGCCGAAGGGCAGGATGCAGCGCGGCAGCGCGTGACCGATGTTGAGATTGCACACAATCGGAAGCTCTTTGTTGGCGATGACGCCGGCAAGGAGCTTTTTGTATTCCGCAGCATACACCTCGTCCATCGGCTTTCCGACGAGAACGCCGGAAACCACGTCAAATACGCCGGTATCTTTAAGCGTTTCGAGCGCCTTTTTGTAAGTCTCGGGCGGCATATACTCCTCGCACGATTCCAGCAGCAGAATTTTGCCGCGCCAGTCGTCGAGGTCCGGGAACAAACTGTAAGTTTTGCAGACATCGGGCATGTCCGCGTGCCGCCAGCCGGAAAACATCTCATACATCGAGTCGATGCAGCCGCCTAAAATCTCGCCTTCGAACTGTGCAGGTCCCTGCAAAAGCTCAAAGCCCGTGTTTTTGTGCACCGGAAGCTCCGTTCCCACCTGATCGGGACCGAATTCCTTGCGGCTTTCATACCAGACGCTGCTCGGGCGGACCTCGCGGATGGTTCCGGTTTTTAGGAATTCTTCCAAATACTGCCTCGTATAGGGCAGCATTTCCGGCGCAAGCTCGCACACGTCGGGCAAAAATGCCTGCCCGTAGAAGGTCGGAAGTCCGACCTTATGGAGCATGAAGTGGTTGAGCGTCGTGTCGGAAAAGCCGAGGAAGGGCTTCTTTGACACGGCGCGTTGAAGTTCATGATCGGAAAACAGGTATGGCGCGAGCCGGTAGGTATCGTCTCCGCCGATGGCGCAGAGAATGGCGTCAATTTCGGGGTCGCGGAATGCGTCCAGCAAGTCCTGCGCCCGGTGCTCGGGGTGCGCAGCAAGCGATTCCAGCCCGTCCAGCGCGTGGGGCAGAAATTTGACGCGAACGCCGTAGTCCTGCAAACGCTTTACGCCGATGTCCAGCTCGTGGTGCATGAAGCCCTCGCCGAGAATGCCGCGCGACAGACTGACGATACCGATGGTTTGTATCATAAAAACGCCTCCTTTTTGTTTTCAGTCTTTGAGAGAAAGGGAAATTTCGCGGACCAGCTGCTTCGGGAGCTTGACCACTTTGCGGTCGTAGGTGACAAAGCCGTTGCACTCGTCCTCCACATCGCTCAGCTGCGTGTAGACGCTGGCAGCGAGACCTTTTTCCTTCGCGGGAATGATCTGTTGTTCGTAGAGCCTGCGGAAGGCGTCGGCAAGGGCTGCTTCGTCTCGCAGCGGCTTATAGCCGAAGCGTTTTTTGCCCCAGGTGTGGCCGGGGACGGCAAGCGTGTAGCCGCCGAACTCCGTCAGCGCGACGGCGCGCCCGAGCCTGTCCTTCTTAAAATGATAGGGGCGGAAGTAGACGTGCAGGCTCTGCAGCTTCCCGACCTTCTGATCGTGCCAGCCGCTGGCGTGGTCGATGATGCGCGAGGGGTCGAGCCTGTGGGCATATTCTGCTGCCGCAGCCGCGTCAAACTGCCCCCAGCCTTCGTTGAACAGCACCCAGGTGCAGATACACGGGCAGCTGTAGAGCTGCGCGATCAGTTCGGTCAGCTCGGTATAGTAGCTCGCCCGGGCGATGGCGTCGGTGCGGGCAAATTTTTTGTAGTCGTGGTCCTTGTGATGGATGCCGGTAATAAGCGGGGCAGAGATTGTGAGCAGATTGTATGTTCCGCCGCCGTTGATCATATCCTGCCAGACCAGCATGCCGAGCCGGTCACAGTGATAGTACCAGCGCATGGGCTCGATTTTGATGTGCTTGCGCAGCATGTTAAAGCCCATGTCCTTCATGAGCTGAAGATCAAAGATCATTGCCTCGTCCGACGGCGCGGTGTAAAGCCCGTCCGGCCAGTAGCCCTGATCGAGCACGCCGTTCTGGTAATACGGCTTGCCGTTGAGAAGCAGGCGCGGCGTGCCGTCTTCGTCTTCTCCGACGCCGAACGAGCGCATGGCGGCGTAGCTTGTCACGCGGTCTTCTCCCAGTGTCACGTCCACATCGTAGAGCGTCGGCGACTCCGGGGACCAGAGCCGGAGCATTTCCGCCGGAATGGCAAGCGCGCCGAAGCCCTTTTCATCTGCCGCGCTTTCCGCGACCGGCTGCCCATGCAGCGAGAGCCGGACGATTGCGCCGGCGGGCGCGGGCGCCTGAATCTGATAAAGAAGCTGATTGGTAATGAGGTCCGGCGTATAGCGGATTGCCTTGACGTAATTTTCCGGCACCCACTCATACCAGACTGTCTGCCAGATACCGCTCTGCGGGGTGTACCAGATGCCGCCGCGGCGGCTGCTCTGCTTGCCGCGCGAGAGCTGCGAGGCTTCCCGGTCGTCTCGCGCCTGAACGGTCAATTCGTTGTCTCCTGCGTGGACAAACGCCGTGAGGTCAGATGAAAACGCGGTGTAGCCGCCGACATGCTCCATGACATACTGCCCGTTGCAGAAGACTTTCGCGCGCTGATCGCATGCGCCGATGTGCAGAAGCAGCCGATGCCCCGCCGGAATCTCGGGAAGGGTGAGTGTCCGGCGGTACCAGAGAAACTGCCCGGGCTGCAAGGCTTTTCCGACGCCGGAAAGCTCTGCTTCCGGGGAAAACGGAACGAGAATCTTTCCGTCCCAGGCATCGGGCTTCGCGTCCGTCTTTGTAATGGCTATGTCCCAGAGACCGTTCAGGTTTTCATAGCTTTCGCGCACGAGCTGCGGGCGCGGATATTCCTGTAAGACGGAATCGGGATTTAACTGTTCCCCCCAGACGGTTTTCATTCGATCGTCTCCTTTGAGATTGGCAGCTAATTGCCACAGTAAGTTCCATAGAGCGCGAGGTGGTCGGCGATGCAGTAGTCGCCGGTCCAGGCGTGTGCGGTGACGCAGATTGCCGCGCGTCCGTTTTCCATGATGCCGTAGCTTACGCAGCAGTTCATCGCCTGCGCGGTGTAGCCGGTCTTTGCCGCCTGAATGTCGACGGTTCCGGTCTGCTGCGGGCGAATGCGATACAGAAATTTGTTCGTCATGGCAACGCCCTCGGGGTTCTGCGCGGTCGCAGGCGAGGTGTGGTTCACGGAAGTCAGCACTTCCCGGCAGCGGGGGTTATCGAGCGCTGCCTGCATAATGATTGCCATGTCGGAGAGTGTTGTGTAGTGGTTTTCGTCGTGAAGCCCGCTGGCGTCGACAAAGTGTGTGTCCTGTAAGCCCAGTGCCTGCGCTTTTTCGTTCATGAGTTCTGCAAACGCCTCTTCGGAGCCTGCGCAGACGATGGCAAGCGCTTCGGTCGCCTCCGCGCCGGAGGGAAGTACTGCGCCGTAGAGAAGGTCCATCATGGAAACTTCTTCGCCGTGGACAAAGCCTGCCATGCTCGCATCCGCCAGAAACAGCGGGTCGATGATGGACTGCGTCATGGTAAACGTCGCGTCCCAGTCCGTGATCTGCTCGGCGGCGACGAGAACGGTCATGACCTTCGTCATGGAAGCGGGGTAGATGCGCGCGTCGGCGTTTTTCTGCGCGAGGATGGTGTTCGATTCCAGATCAATGAGCAGCGCGTTTTCGCTGTAAAGCTCCAGATCGAGCGTTTTTGTTTCGTCCGTCACGTCGGCAGGTGCGTAGGTTTTTTCAGCCGGCGCCTCGGGTTGCGGTTCCGGTTCGGATTCCGGCTGCGACGCCGGCTCGGGCTGAATCTCCGGTTCAGGGTCTGGCTGCGGTTCGGGGGAAGGCTCCGGTTCAGGGTCCGGTTCTGCAGCGGGGATGTCCGGCTCCTGCGGCACGGGCTGCGTCTGCGCGGTCTTTGCGTCGAGCGGCTTATCGAGCGTCTGGAGCTTCTCGTGCGCAAAAAGCGCCAGCGCGGCGGCAAGTGCAAGCGCCAGCAGGACGAGCCCCGCGGTGGCAAGCGTTTTTTGCAGCTTTTTTTTCTTTCGGGCGCGCACGGCGCGTTCGTGCATCGCGCGTGTTTCTTCGATCGTCGGCAGGCGGTCGGTTGGCAGTTCGTTTGGCATGGGCTACTCCTGAGCATTTGTTTTTCACCATCATACCACACTTTGAAAGCCGCGGTAAGCCCCCGGAAAAATTTAAGGAAACCTTCAGAATTTGGAAGCTTTTGCGCGGTAGAGGCGGCGGGAACAATCTGTCGAGCGAAAATTGGGAGAAGGGGATAGCTTTTATACAGAAAGTGCTGTATAATACAGCCAGAATTTTATGGAGGTACCACGATGAAAACCTTTCAGATTATCACCGACTCCTCCTGCGATCTGCCGCAGGAGCTGGCAGACAAGCTGGAGCTTCTGGTGCTGCCGCTGCACTTTACCATCGGCGGCAAGACATACGCCAACTATCTTGACGGGCGCGAAATCGGCTTCCACGATTTTTTTGAGTGCATCCGCCAGGGCGAAGCGGCATCCACCAGCGCGGTCAACCCCGAAAGCTTCCGCGAGGTCATGGAACAAACCTTGCAGCAGGGGCTGGACATCCTCTTTGTCGGCTTCTCCTCGGGCTTAAGCACGACCTATCAGTCCGGCTGCATCGCGGCAGACGATCTGCGCGAAAAATACCCCGAGCGCAAGATTCTGACGGTCGACAGCCTGTGCGCGTCTCTGGGGCAGGGCTTATACGTCTACCTCGGCGCGCTGCAGCAGCAGGCGGGAAAGTCCATCGAGGAAGTGCGCGACTATCTGGAAGACATCAAGCTCCATCTTTGCCACTGGTTCACGGTGGACGATCTGATGTACTTAAAGCGCGGCGGCAGAATTTCTGCCACGACTGCGGTTCTTGGCACCGTCATGCAGATCAAGCCCGTCATGCACATGGATAACGACGGGCATCTGGCGAACGTCACGAAGGCAAGAGGACGCAAGGGCTCGCTCATCGCGCTTGCCGAAAAGGCGCTGACCACCTCTGCGGACCTTCCGTCGCAGACCATGTTCATCTGCCACGGCGACTGCTACGACGACGCGAAATTCGTCGCCGATTATATCCGCGAGCGTTCGAAGGTGCAGGACATCATCATCAACTATGTTGGTCCTGTCATCGGCTCTCACACCGGACCCGGCGTTGTGTCCGTCTTCTTCCTCGGCACCGAACGGTAAAATCAAACGCGCGGAAATCGTCGGATTTCCGCGCGTGTTTTTGCATGCATGTCAATTGGAGACTTCTTTCTGCGAAGTCTTGGATTTTTCAATCCAGGTAATGCCGAGCAGAATCAGCAGGATTCCTGCCACGCGCAGCCAGCTGAACACTCCGTAGAACACATAGTCCAGCACCAGCGCCATGCCGAGGTTGCCGACCAGTGCGAGAATCGACGAGACCAGCACGTGCGTATGGAGCGTACCGACAATGATCAGCACCATTGCCACCAGTCCGCAGACCGCGCCCAGATACACCCACGCGGGCACGGAAAACACATGCGCGGGCGAAAGCTCGGAGGGGCTCGAGGTCATGCACACCAGCGCGAGGGACAAAAGCGTTGCCTCCACGTAGTTGATGAGCGCGCCCTTCGCGGTGCCGAAGCACTGCCCTGCCTTGACATTCATCATTTTGTTGACGGAGTTGAAAAAGCCGTTGACAAAGGCGGCAATATAATAAACCAGCATGTCGTTTCCTCCTGCGTGTATTACGTGCCCAGCACGACGAGCGCGACGCCCGCGGCAAGCAGCACATAGCCCGGCAGCTGCTTGGCGCGGAACTTCTGCACCGGCATGCCGAACAGTCCAAACTGGTCGATCAGCTGCGAGGAGATGATCTGCCCCGCCGTCGAGATGGCAAGCATCACGCTCGCGCCGACTCGTAAGGTACACCAGCTGCTCGACGCGACGATTGCAATGCCGAGCACGCCGACCAGATACACGTACCACGGCGCGCCCCGGAACCGGAGGTCCGTCTTTTTTGCCAGCAGGAACGCCAGCAGCAGAATCAGCGCAATCCCATGGACAAAAAAGCAGATGGCAAACAACGAATAGTATTTTCCGAGCTGCGCGTTCAACGAGACCATGACGCCCTGCAGAATGCCGGCCAGAAGCAAAAATCCAAGATACAGCAAAGCCTGTCCTCCGTTTCTCAGCGCGCAGCCGCGCCGGACTCGTCTGTCAAAAAGCGGTCGAGCTGCGCTTCGACCTCCGGGCGGCGCTTGAAGCGCGGATGCCCGGTCAGCTGGCCGCGGGCCATGACCATCCCGACGTGCCGCAGCGCGCGCAGATC
>OIXA01003059.1_pt1 | contig 18118 bp, 14 predicted proteins | sample 1587721 | NCBI WGS metagenome assembly OIXA01 (sample SAMEA3888900, study PRJEB22519) | human gut metagenome | biome: human gut; feature: human-associated habitat; material: faeces | place: Denmark | collected 2013 | reverse complement strand
GGCAGCTCCCCCGATGGGGAGCCAAGAACGTTCTGCCGCTTAACTTAATAGCATTACCCTTTCAGGGTCTTTATTTAATCGTTTACCACTTCACACCACAAAGTATCATGCTGCTAAAATCTCCCCCTCCGGGGGAGACGTCGCCGCAGGCGACAGAAGGGGTGCATTTCCCATGTGGAGACCCTGCAGAGGGTCTCCAAGTCGGGCGAAGTTGGTCCCTGGCCTGCACATAAAAGGACTTTCCAATAAATCGCCCGACTGATGCCGCAGGCGCGGTTTTACGGTTTTGCCGCCGACAGGCGGCATTATAAACTCATTGCCCCTAAAGGGGAAACGACTCACTACATTTTGTGTGTCGCTGACGCTCCTACAAAATGTGTTCGCTGTGCACCGCAGAGCAGCAATCCACAATCCTCGGGCCAAAGGCCCGTCAAACTTAAAAACCCTCCGGCCTTAGGGCCGGTCCATCTTAAGAACCTTTTTCTGGGAACCCTCAGAACCCAGGACACAAAATGTCCCTCTTTTACAATTTCCCCATTGACATGGCCGCCCGAGGCGTGTATACTACTTTCTAACTAAAAAGTACCTGCATGGAACGAGACAGAAATGACGGAATCCCTTTCAGAGATCCGGTGGATGGTGAAAACCGGAAGGCGCTGTCGTTTTACTCACTCGCGAGCTTCCCGGCCGAACAGAGTAGGCCTGGCGGATGTCCCCGTTATGGATAGGCCCGACGCAATGAAAACCGTTCATTGATGAGGCAGAGTGATAAGTACAAGGTGGTACCGCGCAAGGATGCGCCCTTCAGAATTGATTTCTGATGGGCGCTTTTTGATTTCCTGCAGGGATGGTACAAATGAAGGAGTGAAGCAGTATGGAAGAGAAAAAAGGTATTTTTGGAGGGGCCCTGGGGAGGATGATTCTTCCCGGTATTATCCTGCAGTCCGTGCTCATCGGCGGCGGGTATGCCACAGGCCGTGAAATCGTGGAGTACGGCGCCAAGTTCGGTGCCATGGGCTGGCTTTCCGGGCTGGCTACATTTGTGGGATTCGCCCTGGTGGCTATTCTGTCTTTTGAACTCATCCGCCTTTATAAAGTGTATGATTTCAAATCGTTCCTGAAGGAGTTAATCGGGCCCCTGTACCATGTCTTTGATTTGGTGTACCTGCTTTTCATGGTCATCATCATTGCCGTCATGTCTTCTGCCACCGGCGCGGTGGTGGAGCAGATGACGGGGCTCAATTACTGGTACGGCGTAGGTGCCATTACGGTGATTGTAGGCGTGCTCAACTACTATGGGGAAAAGATTATTTCCTATTTTGAAACCATTGGCACCGTGCTTCTTTACATCGGTTATATTTCCTTCTCTGTGCTGGTCATCAGCCATGGGGGAGCCCATATTTCCGAGGTCATGGCATCCGGCGATCATTCCTTTGTGCCCGATGCCACTGTGGGGGCTGCCCTTTGGACAGGTATTCTCTACATGGCCTATAACCTGGTGGTTTTTCCGGCATCCTTCTTCACCATCAAGGCCCAGAAGAGCCGCAAGGACACCATTATCAGCGGCATCATTGCAGGTCTTCTCATGATTATCCCCTGGTTCATGACCTACTATGCAGTCATGGCCTTCTACCCCGACAAAGCCGTGCTGGCATCGCCGGTGCCCTGGGTGGCTATGATGCAGGCGGACAATGCGCCGGGCTGGCTGCTTTTCCTCTTCAGCATCGTCATGGGCTGGACTCTGATTGAAACGGCCACCGGTATTATCCACGCCATGCTGGAACGTGTGGACAGGGGTCTTACGGATACGGGAAGAAATCCCCTCACCCGTCAGCATCGCGGCGCGCTCACTGTCATTATCCTGGTGATTTCAGTGGCCTTCGCCAAAATCGGCATTATCGACCTCATTGCTAAAGGCTACAATGCCCTGGCCTATGCCTTCATCCTTCTCTACCTGGTGCCCCTTCTCACCGTCGGTGTTTACAAGATTGTGAAGAAATCTTCCGGTAAAGAAGAAACAAAAGTAATTCCTGCAGAAATAGCCAAATAACGGCAGCAAAACGGCGCCTTGGAAAGGGCGCCGTTTTTTTAGTATCTGCGGCTGCAGGGCGTGTCCAAGGGTAAGAAGCAAAAATGACACAGGCCGCCGATTGGCGGTCAGGATAGCGATGGGGTGTCAAATCGGCGCTCTGCCTTGTACACCCTTTGCCTCTTCGAGGCGTTTCACCCACAGGGAAGCGTGTCACTGGATTCGCGGGTCGCTTCTCTCCCCTATGAATCCAGTTTCCTTGCCACCTCAAGGGGAAACGAGAAAATAGGTGGCACTGGATATTGTGTCACATATGACCCATAAAGCCAATCCCGTAACGTTCTTGCGTCCCTTTAGGGGAAGAGGGCCACGAAGTGGCGAAGGGGTGGACGGTGGTAATCCTGATTATGACACTCGATGTGGACGTGACCGCCGAAGGCGGCATTATAAAAGTCATCGCCCGATAGGGCGATACCACCACCCTCGGGGCCAAAGGCCCCGTCAAACTTAAGAACACTCCGGCCCATAGGGCTGGTCAATCCTAAGAACCTTCCCCTTTGAACCTTAAGAACCTTCGGGACGAAGTCCCGTTAACCCTCACACCGCAGGTATGTCCAAGGCCCTTTTCCCTTGACAATCCCGCCCTCTCTTTATACACTTGTCAATAAGACGATTTCAGAGAAGAGGAAACGCTGTTTCCCTATTTCAAGTACAAGGAGGAACTATGTATAAAATTCAGAAAAAGATTGACAAATGTTTAGACCTTGTAGCCCGGGATGAAAAGGTGGTAGCTCCCTGCCAGCACCTTTCCTATTATCCCTTTGCCGTGGAAAGCGGGAAGGGAGAAATCCTGAAAGACGCTGACGGCAATGAATATATTGATTTCCTCACCAGTGCCTCTTCCCTGAATCTGGGAAGCTCCAATCCCATTCTTACCAAAGCCATTGAAGCGCAGCTGAAGAAATGCACCCAGTACACCGCTGCCTACTCCTACAATGAGCCCATGATTTCCTATGCGGAAAAGCTGACCTCCGTGTATCCCGGCGGCGTGAAGGCCAAGATTGCCTTCGGCAACTGTGGCTCCGACGGCAACGATGCAGCTGTGAAATTTGCCAGGGCCTACACAGGACGGACGAAAATCATTACCTTTATAAACGGCTACCATGGAAATACCTACGGATCCTCTTCCATGACCACCTGCACTACCCGTATGCATGCCAAAATGGGACCTTTCCTTCCGGAAATTTACCATTTCCCCTTCTATGGTGACAATGTGCCCGATGACATTGTGGAAAAGGAAGCAGTGAAGGATATCGAAACCGCCTTCAAAACCTATATGCCTGCCGATGAAGTGGCAGCGGTGGTGATTGAAGCCATCCAGGGCGATGCAGGCATCCTTCCGGCCCATCCCATTTTCATGAAAAAACTGTATGACCTCTGCAAAAAGCACGGCATCCTCTTCATTGATGAAGAAGTGCAGCAGGGCTTCTGGCGGGCAGGCCACTTCTTTGCCATTGAAAACTACCCCGGCATTATTCCTGACGGCATCATTATGGGCAAATCCATCGGCGCCGGCCTGACTCTGGGCGCTTTCATGGGAAGAGCGGAAATCATGGACTGCCTTCCGGCTCCGGCCCATCTCTTCACCCTGGGCGGCAACGCCATTGCCTGCGCCGCAGGCAATGCAGCCTTCGACTACTATCAGTCCGAAGAATTCCAGACTATTTATAAAAGGAACTGCGCCGATATCCAGAAGGAACTGGCAGCGCTGAAAGAAAAACATCCGGACAAAGTGGCCTTCTATCGCGGCCGCGGCATGTCCTGGGCCATCGGCATTGTGAAGAAGGATGAAAAAGGAAATACCATCCCCGATGGAGACGGCACCTTCAAAGTCTGCTTCCGCTCTTACGAAAAAGGACTTATCATCATTACCCTGGGCAAAAACCTGCTCCGCGTGCAGCCGCCCCTCAATATTTCTAAAGAAAACCTTCACAAAGCCTTCACCATTCTGGACGAATCCCTCACCGAACTGGAAAAAGGAGACATTCCTGACAGTGTCTTCGAGTACCGCCACGGCTGGTAAGATTTCTGCACAAAAAAACGACTGCTTCGGCAGTCGTTTTTTTGTTTCAAATGCGACGGGAAACGGTATTCCCGAAGGTTGACGCGCCCTTACGGGCGCGAGGATTGATGGGCCATGCGCTGACGCGCTGGCCCAAGGGTTCTGTCCGGGACCGGCTGACGCCTCCCGGACAGTTTGAGGGCTCCGCCCAGGGTAGTTATAAAGTATTGTGGAGGTCCTATGCAGGACCTCCACAGCATATACTCATCGCCCGAAGAGCGATACCACCACCCTTTGAACCTTTTGAACCCTCTGAACCCTCACACCGAAGGTGTGTCCAAGGCCGCCTTCGCCCCTGTCACATGCCTACCGTTTCATCCAGCGGTTCCTGGCAGAAGAGCTTCATGGCTCCTTCCGCCATTTTGCCACCCTCATGGGCGGCGCCTTCCACCACATGCAGCTTCCAGCGGAAGGGGACACCCAATTCCGCTGCTTTGGCCTCGCAGAAATGGAAGTAATTATTGCACCGCTCCATGCGGTTCATGCCCTGGGCGTCAGCCTCCGGCGTATCCCGGAAAGGCTTTTCCCTGGAAATATCATTTCCGCCCATCAGCATAATAACGGGCCGGGTAAAGGCTCGGGCCAGGTCCCTGTCCGAAAGAGGCACGTTCTTGATACCGTAGGGATAGCATACACTTTCATCAGGCATGGTGAACCAGCCCGCATTGGCGCACACAATGGCGTCAGCAGCCGGATGGCTGGCAAAGAGGGAATAACGGTGCATGAGCTGGCCGCCGGCGGAATGACCGAAAAGGATGACCTTGCCTTTGGCATGGGTCCGCCGTCTCACCGCTCCGGTCACATGGTCGATGGCATCAAAGGTCCACTGCTGCCGGGGCTGAATCGTCCCTTTTTCCCCTTCTGCATCGGAAATATTTCCTTCCTGATACCACCGGGCGCCGGGATATTTCTTCGTGGAAAACTCCGGGCAGGCGATGAGCATATTGTACCGTACCGCCAGCTCCTCCAGATGTTTCTCAAACCGCTCCGCCTTCCTGGTGTACCCCGGAAAAGCGATAAATACGGGCTGGTCTTCAGTCCAGGTGGCAGGCTTGTAATAGTATACCGGAATAGGCTCTCCACATGTGCCGCTTCTGTCCTCCAGAAAATAAGAACTTTCTCCCACCGGCAGGGAAGAATCCTTCCTGCGGGTAAACAGATAGGCAGTGACAGCGCCCAGAGCCAGGGCGGCCAGTGCTTTTGTAACTTTACCCAATGGTAAGATCTCCTTAATTGAAATAACAATCCACAGAGGATAAATGCCCTCCAATTGCACTATTATATCATGGAAGGGCAAAAAGGAAATGGTCTCTTTGCTAAAGGGTTCAAAGGGTGGTGCTTTCCAGTATTCCCGAGGTTGACACGCCCTTACGGGCGTGAGGGTTGAGCCAGCCGCCGGGCCTTTCGGCCCTGGGCAGCCAGGGTTCTGCCTGTGATCGGCTTCGCCTTACAGGCGGTTTGAGGGCTCTCGCCCTCGGGAGTTATATAGTATCGCTGCGCTGGCGAGGTGCGGCGCTTTCGGCGCCAATTTTTATACCGCCCTGACGAGCGTCGGAAAACAGACCGACCTCGCTCCGCTCGAGGAAATGCATTCCCCCTTTGGTGGCTGGCGCCACCACCTTGCCCGGTGGGAAGCATGTCACTGGATTCGCGGGTCGCGGGGCTCCCCTATGAATCCAGTTCCTTTGCCACCCCCGCAAGCGGGGGCACTATGGATGCTTAGCAATGGGATCATGTCTCTACAGTGCAGTTGTCAACAAAAATTGGACACGAAACTAAAAAAATTAGGCATAAAAATTGAATACTTGTACAAGATACAGTGAATCTTCCAACATCGTCTCGGGAACCGCCAGACACTTTATGCCAACTACAACTTGAATAAGTTCAGCAGTTAGAAATATGGCGTTCTCGGTACTGCTTCGGCGTCAGGTAACCCAATGTATAGGCCGGCCTATATTCGTTAAAGAAATGGATGTAATCATCCACCTCTTCCGCGATGGACTTTTCTCCGGTCACGTGTAAGTCCATGAACATCTCGGCCTTAATCCATCCATTGACAGATTCCATTGCAGCGTTATCTGTCGGCGTTCCGGCACGTGACATCGACCGGGTAATGCCGTACATGGGCAACAGGTCGTTGTAGGCCTTAGATGCGTAGAGAGATCCCTGGTCCGTGTGCAGAATCATTTGGTGCCCCGGATGTTGCTCCTTCCATGCAATCAGGTCTTTCAGCCCACTGATATAGGTCATGCGGTCGTCACGCTTTGCCGAAAGGGAATGGCTGACAATCTCATCGTTCCAGAGATCCATGTAAAGAGTCAGTTCGTAGTAGGTGCCCTTCACATAAAACGCTGTCATATCGCTCACGATGCACTGCATTGGCCCGTCAATCTGCATCTCTGACAGGAGCAGATTGGGGAATATTCGCGCCGGATCTCCAGCCTTCTTGTAGCGGTAATGCTTGGACTTGCTCTTGATTCTCGCAATCTTGCAACACTTATGAGCATAGGGGTCAGACAGGACAATGTTTTTGTCCAGGCGTATCTTGGCATTCAGCCAGCGGTAACCATGCGATGGATACTTCAAGTGGTATTCTTGAAACAGCCTGACATTGCTTGCAAGGTTCTTCTCTCTTTTCGAAGGATGAGAAAGATGCTTCTTCCATGCGTAGAAACTGCTCCGCTGGATGCCCATTGCTTTACATAGGATCTTCACTGGGATTTCTCCTGACAGTTCCATAATCACTTGGTAGTCTTGCTGGCGTATAGAATTACCGTACCATCTCCCTTCACCTCGTATCCTTTTTTTAACCTTGCTTCTGTGATCCTGGCTTTAATCAGCTTCTGGATCAATTCCTCCTTTGTCATAGATTTCAGTTCATCCAGCTCTGCCGGCTCTTTCTTGAAAGAGAGTGCGCTGATGGATCTCTGTCCGCTTTTGGGCGGCAGCCGATTGGCATCCCGATACATTCTCATGTAATTCCATGCGGTCTGCTCACTGATGCCATATTCTTCTGCGGCTTCATACCGACTTATTTCGCTGTAGTAAATTCGTCGACCGATGTCCAATCTTTGTTCTTTCGTGTACTTCATGGCAAACCTCCTGTCCAGTAAGGTGGACACTCTGTCCAGTGCTTGTTTTGCACTGCCTATGCAGTGTACACTGTATGTCTAAAGATTACCCCTTCTGTGTCCAATTTTAGTTTACCACTTCAGCACCGCTTGTATCATCCCCCTTCACGCAAAAAGCCTCGCCCTTACGGGTCGAGGCTTTTTTGATGAGTAAATTACAGTCCGAAACGAGCGAAGATCTCATCAACATGGACGAGCATCGGCTTGTAGTCGAAGCAGGCTTTGATCTCTTCTTCGTTCAGATACTTTCTGACATCTTCATCCTTGCAAAGATTTTCATAGAAATCTTCGCCCTGAAGCCAGCGTTTCATCGCATTTCTCTGTACCCAGCGATATGCGGTGTCGCGGTAAGCGCCTTTCGCTACGAGAGCGAGAAGGACGCGCGGGCTGTAGATGAGGCCGCCGGTGAGGTTCAGATCGGCGAGCATCTTGTCCGGATAGACGAGGAGCTTATCGATGAGATCGGTGGTCTGTGCGAGGATGTAGTCCAGAGCGATGGTCGCATCCGGGAACATGACGCGTTCGACGGAGGAGTGGGAAATATCTCTTTCGTGCCAGAGCGGGATGTCTTCGAAGGCAGGGAGGCTGTAGCCCTGAATGAGACGGGCCATGCCGCAGATTCTTTCGGACTTGACCGGATTTCTCTTATGCGGCATCGCAGAGGAGCCCTTCTGCTTCGGGCTGAAATATTCCTCCGCTTCTCTCACTTCGGTCCTCTGCAGGTGGCGGACTTCAAGAGCCATCTGGGCAAGGGTTCCGGCGATGACGCCTAAGGTCGTGATGTATTCGGCGTGGTGATCACGCTGTACGACCTGAGTCGCTACGACTTCTTTGGCAAGGCCCATCTTCTTGCAAACGTATTCTTCGACGTATGGATCGATGTCTGCATAGGTGCCTACCGCGCCGGACAGCTTGCCGACAGCCATTTCTTCTGCGGCTCTCTTCATGCGGTCAATGTTTCTGAGCGTCTCGGAGTACCAAAGGAGCAGCTTCAGACCGAAGGTGGTCGGTTCTGCATGGACACCGTGGGTGCGGCCGATGGTCGGAGTGTACTTGAATTCGACAGCTCTTCTCTTCAAGACTTCTGCCAGCTTTTCCAGATCTTCGAGAAGGACAGCGGAGGCCTGTTTGATCTGTACATTGAGGCCGGTATCCTTCACGTCGGTGGAGGTAAGGCCCATGTGGATGTACTTGGCATCATCGCCTACATATTCCCCGACATTCGTGAGGAAAGCGATGATGTCGTGATTGATCTCACGATCGATCTCGTGGATGCGGTCGACATCAAAGTCTGCCTTCGCTTTGATCACTTCGACAGCTTCCTTCGGAATGCGGCCCAGCTCTGCGTTTGCTTCGCAGGCTGCGATCTCTACATCAAGCATTGTCTGCCATTCATTTCTTTCATTCCAGATCTTTTCCATGACTGGACGTGTGTACCTCGGTATCATCAGAGTTCTCCCTTCGGTTGACCAATGCGGGCCGCGATCTCGCGCCCGACGACTACACCGGCGGCGGAAGCCTGTACCAGGCCCCTGGTGATGCCGGCTCCATCACCAATAGCGAAGAAATTGGGAATCTTCGTTTCCAGCTGGGAAGACAGTGCGATGCGGGAGGAATAGAACTTCACTTCCACGCCATAGAGAAGGGTGTGGCGTGAGTTCGCTCCCGGGCATGCTTCATCCAGCGCTTCAAACATCTCCATAATATCCTTTAAGAAGCGATATGGCAAGACCAAAGATAGATCTCCCGGCGTTGCCGAGGGCATGGTGGGATTGATCAGCCCTCTTCGTATGCGCTCTGCCGTCGAACGACGGCCGTCACGCAGGTCGCCGAGACGCTGCACGATGGGCCCGCCGCCTAGCATGTTTGCCAGTGTCGCGATGTATTTCCCGTACTCGATCGGTTCATGGAAGGGCTCGGTGAACTGCTTCGATACCAGAATGGCGAAATTGGTATTCTCACTTTTTTTGTGTGCATACGAATGCCCATTCACCGTCATGAGTCCGTTGTTGTTCTCCGTCACGACGAAGCCATACGGATTCATGCAGAACGTGCGTACACGGTCATCGAAAGATTTGGAGAAATACACCAGCTTCGACTCATAGCAGATGTTCGTGATCGGCTCGAAGACTTCGGCCGGCGACTCCACGCGGACGCCGATGTCGACCGCATTCGACTCGATCGGAAGACCGATCCGCTTCGCTTCTCCGGTGAACCACTCCGCGCCATCACGCCCCGGTGCGGCCACGAGGTACTTTGAGCGGTACGTCTCACCGCCCGCAATGACGCCCTGCAGAGCTCCATCGCTCACAAGGATCGTATCCACCGGACACTTTGCCTTCACCGTCACATTGGCCGGCAAGCTGTCACGCATACGGGAGAGGATCTCTCCATTCACATCCGTCCCCAGATGGCGGATGCGCGCTGGGATGAAGGACAAGTCGGCGGCTGCCGCCCGTCGCTTCAATTCGTGCAGCTCCTCCTTGTACTCATCCCCGTAGACCTTGCGATCGGCCCCGCCGTAGCGGCAGTACACGCCGTCCACATAGGAAATCAGACGGGCGAGCTCCCCTTTATTCATATAATCATCCAGGTTTCCGCCATAGTCCGTCGTAAGCGTCAGCTTCCCGTCAGAAAAGGCCCCCGCGCCGCCCCAGCCGGATACGATATTCGCATCGCGGTCGGCCGCCTTCGCCTGCCTGTTCTTATTGAGCGCGATGCGCTCACGGATATCCAGCCCCTTCTCCAAGATCAGGATGGACATCCCTGTATCGGCCAGCTCGAGCGCCGTGAATATCCCCGCCGGGCCGGCGCCGATGATAATGAGATCGAAATCGTTTGGCATAAGAAACCCCCGTTTCTCGCAATACACCCATGGATGCTTGCGTTCATGGCTAGTGACAGGTGCTGCAGGTGACAGGGCAATGCAGCGCCACAGCCCCTAAATACGGCTTCGATCACAGATCACCCATCTGCCAGTCACTTTCATGCAGGCATAAAAAAAGCCCCGCATGGGGGCCAGATACATGTTACGTATCCCTTGTCCTATTTTACGCAAAAGAAGAGTGCGTGTCAAATACGGCGAGACCGGAAGGAAGCAGGAACGGCCGAAGGCTATGAGACGGTCAGAGACGCCGCCCTCCCCTTTTGACCACTGGTCATTGCGAACCTCTTCGATTTCCTGTATACTATACGTAATATATAAAACAAATTAAAAAAATGTTGGTTTGAGCACAAAATCAGTATTCCCTTACAGGAGGATTCATGGCACTCACAAAGAAAGCGGAACGGACAAAAGCAAAGCTTCTGGATTCTGCCCAGCGCCTGATCAGCGCACATGGCTTCGACAATGTATCGGTGGAAGACATCACGAAGGACTCCGGCGTGGCCAAAGGCACCTTCTATCACTACTTCGAATGCAAGGAAGACGTTGTCCGCGAGCTCTCCCGCAAAACAGCCATGGCGACCATCGAGCGCGCCATCGCCCATGAAGGCGATGTGATCGAGCGCTGCTGCTTCTATTTTAGCGAGATCTACAAGGACTGCATGTGGAGCGGCGTCCGTATCGTCCGTCAATGGCTCCGTGACAGCGTGGAAAACAAGCACGCGCACCCCGAGCAGAATACAGAAGCCCTCTACGACCTCTATCTCGCTCTCGAGAAGATCCTCTCCATCCATCAGGGCGAAGGCAAAGGGGAGCTCCGCAGCGATGTCCCCAAGACCATCCTCTGCCGCATCCTGGTCAGCCACTTCATTGGCGTCATCACCGTCTGGTGCATGCTGAATGCCTCCTTCAACCTGGCCAAAGACTCCGAAAACTACCTCAAGATCGACATCGAAAATCTCCTCGGGCCGTACGTGGAGAAGTGACTAGGGACTAGGGACTAGGGACTGGGGACTAGTCACTGGGGACTTGAATACCGCCTTCGGGCATCGCCCCATATACTCGCGGCGAAGCCGCCACCTTCATTTATCATTTCTAATTTCTCATTCGAGCAGAGCTTTCATCCACCATCAAGGGGCGGCACGCCCACGGGCTGACCCTGCTGCCTGCCAACCTTCGAGCATTGCCCCTTTGACACGGCGGCGATGCCGCCGCTGATTTGTCTTCGCGCTTACCGTATGGGGAGCGGGCTCGCCATCTGGAGGAAAACGACCATCAGTTTTATCACAAATGCTATAGCGCCGCGAGGCTTTGCGATGTATGATACAGATGTATCCATGCAAAGCTCACGGCGTTTTCCTATGGCTGACGCCATGCCATCATGCACTTCTTATGTTGCCGACCCGGAAAAGGAGGATATATCACCATGACTACATGTATCGAAGGTTTTTCCTGCTCCCCGATCCCTGACGCCATTTTTGAGATCATGAAAGGCAAGTCATTCAAGACAGACTGCACTATTCCAAGAGAGGAGCTCTCCTACCTCCGCATCCGCTATGTGGACCTCCAAGGAAAAACGCAGGACGGCGAAATGGTGGTCAACCGCCGCATCGCAGAAACCGTCCTTTCCATCTTCCAAGAGCTCTACGCCGCCAAATATCCCATCGAGAAGATCCGCCTCGTGGACCACTACGATGCCGATGATGAACGCTCGATGACAGACAACAACAGCTCCTCCTTCAATTTCCGTTTCATCTCCCACACGACGAAAGTCTCCAAACATGGCATGGGCGCGGCGATCGACATCAATCCGCTCTACAATCCCTATGTCAAAATGGTGGACGGCAAGCTCACCATCGAGCCCGCCGCCGGAGCCCCCTATATAGACCGCAGCCGTGACTTCCCCATGAAGATCGATGAAAAGGACCTCGCCTGCATCATCTTTGCCAAGTACGGCTTCGAATGGGGCGGCAGCTGGGAAGACCGCAAAGACTACCAGCACTTTGAGATCCCCGACGACGTGATCAAAAACTGGTGACTAGTGACTAGTGGCTGGTGACTGGTGACTGGTGACTGGTGACTGGTGACTGGTGACTGGCATGCCAGCTCATGGCATCGCCATGATTTATACTCCGCGGCGCTTCCATATTTTTATGCGCCGCACCACCATTTCTCATTTCTAATTCAAGTGAGGCTTTCATTCAAAATCAAAGGCCGGCACGCCCCACGGGCTAACCCTGAAGTTTGAACCCCGAACCCTGAAATTTGAAAGCAGGGATTAGGGATTAGTAGCTAGGGATTAGGAGCCTCGAGTGACTAGTGACTGGTGACTAAATGCCACTTTCGGGCATCGCCACTATCTATACTCCGCGGTGCTTCCATATTTTTATGCGCCGCACCAGCACTCCTCACTCCTAACTGGCGAGCAAAGCTTTCATCCACAATCAGTGGGTGCCACGTCCCACGGGCTAACCCTCACCCCTCAACCCCCTCGGAGCATTCTATGTCTAAGAAAAACATTCCCGTCAAACCAAACGAAACATACACCCTCACCATCCGCGACCTTGGCATCCACGGCGAAGGCATCGGAGCTGTCGATGACTTCACCGTCTTCGTCCCCGGTGCTCTCCCCGGCGAGACCATACAGGCCATGATCGTGACCGCGAAGAAATCCTACGCCACAGGGCGTCTCATTTCCATCGAGACAGCCTCCGCGCATCGCACCACGCCCGCCTGCCCAGTCTGCCACGCCTGCGGCGGCTGTCAGATCTCCCACCTCACCTATGAAGGCCAGCTTGCCGTGAAAGAGCGGCGCGTGAAAGACGTGATGGTCCGCATCGGCGGCTGCGAAGAGAGCCTCGTCCGCCCCATCGCCGGCGCCTCCCGCCCATGGAACTACCGCAATAAAATGGCCGTCCCCGTCAGTCAGGTGACGAGCGGCCCCGTCCTGGGCTACTACCGGCAGGGCAGCCATCAGGTCATCCCGATCGCGAGCTGCGCCATTCAGGAAGAAGAGAATAACCGTCTGCTGCGCTTTGCGCAAGGCTTCATGACACGCCATCAGCTCACCGGCTACAACGAAAAAACAGGCCGCGGCAGCGTCCGCCACATTATGGGACGCGTCGGCGATCACGGCGAAGTCATGGCCGTCATCGTGACTGCTTCGGAAAAGCTCCCGCTCGCCGACCTCTGGATCTCCGAAATGAGAAAACTCCTCCCCGAAGTCGTCTCCATCTATCACAATGTCCAAAGCCACAAAGGCAATGCCATCCTCGGAAAAGAGATCCATCACCTCTGGGGCAAAAAGACCCTGACCTCTTCCCTTTGCGGCCTCGCCTTCGAAGTCTCCCCCTTCTCCTTCTTTCAGGTACACAAACCCCAGGCCGAGCTCCTCTATGAAAAAGCCCTCGCCTATGCCGACCTCCACGGCGGAGAGACCGTGATCGACGCCTACTGCGGGACAGGCACCATCTCCCTCTGCCTCGCCCCAAAAGCCGGTCGCGTCATCGGCATCGAGATCGTGAAAGAAGCCATCGAAGACGCGAAGAAAAACGCCGCCTTCAACCACATAGAAAACGCCGAATTCTACGCCGCTGATGCCGGAGAATTCATGCCAAAGCTCTACCAAGAAGGCCTTCGCCCCGACGTCATCGTCATGGACCCCGTCCGCGCCGGCTGCAGCGAGACCGTCCTATCCGCTGCGGCCGGCATGCAGCCCTCACGCATCGTCTACGTCTCCTGCAACGTGGCGACCTTCGCCCGCGATGCAAAGATCCTCGCCGGACTTGGCTATGAAGTGAAGGAAGTCACCCCTGTCGACATGTTCCCGCAGACCATGCACGTCGAGACCGTGGCTCTGCTGACAAGAAAAGCTGATTAAATCGCAGAATATTTTCAGATAGAAGAACCTCCGGTCCTCATGGCTGGAGGTTCTTTTTATTCGATAGAGATCGCCCTTTCCTCCCGATTTTCAATCCGGACTTAGGGAAACTCTTTTTCCCGTTCCATCCGCTGCCTGTCTATGGCACTATCGTATGCCCGCTTTTTTCTTCATCCATTCCAGCAGATAATCACGGAAAAGACAGGCTGCCTTTGTCTTGCGGACCTGCGGATTGCTTACAAGGTAGATCATCTGCCCGCTGATCTCTTCCTTCAGTGTCCGGCTCACGATGTCGGGATGCGGGTACAGGGGATCGGCATAGTCATAGCCAATGTTGATGGCTTTGTTGTGAAGGAGAAGTGTGCGGATGATACTTTCATCCGCTGTTTCCGCAAGGATGTGGATCTTCCTTCCGGGCGCGAGGAAGTACTTGTCGATATGGTGACGGAAGCAATCGTAGGCACGGCCTTTGCTGATGATGGTCTGCCCGTCCAGATCGTCATAGGTCAAGGCAGGAAGCTTCGCCAGCGGATGCGATCTGTGCATCCGTACACTGTAATGGCTGAAAAAAAGAGGGTCTCCTTCGAAGCGCGTCTCATCCAGTGGTCCCGCCGTGATGGCAAAGCTGCACTGCTGCGATGCCAATGCAGCTATAGCATGGGCATCTGTCGTATCTACTACACTTAGAATGATAGAAGGATAGGCCTCGTGGAAGTCTTCGATCAGGGAGGCGCCGAGATAGGCGAGTACATGATCGAGCGCATAAATGGTGACCACGCTTTGGGACTTAGCTGCCAGCGTGCGGAGGCTGCGGATGGCATCGTATTCCTCCAGAAGGCTTTTGGCATGCGGCAAGAGAGTCGTTGCATAGTCCGTGGGAATGACTCCTTTTATGCTGCGGATAAAAAGCGGCTGACCAAGCTCTTCCTCAAGCAGACGGATCACCTTGCTGACGCCTTGCCGCGAGACATAGAGGGTGTCTGCCGCTGTTTTTATATTCTGTGTCTGATAGACGGTCACGAAGTATTGCAGCTGTTTTTGATTCATAGAGCACCTCCTGTTTTCATTATAGTGCAACCATATGGTTGCTTCAATCATCTCATTTTTTTCTTTTTCCGGCGACATGCCTCACGTATAATAACGCCTAGAAAAGGAGGATTCACATTCTATGAAAATCACACAGATCCGTAGTGCAACCAATCGCCTGGTATACGCCGGCAAAACATTTCTCATCGATCCGTGGCTTGCCCCCCGGCATGTCTTCAGCTTCATCGACATTCCCGGCCGCCCCTACCATATTCCCGACCCGATGAAGGAGCACCTGCCGATGCCATTCTATGACCTTCCCGTCTCTGTCAGCGAGGTCTTGCAGGATGTCGACTATATCATCGTCACGCATCTCCATCCCGATCACATCGACATGTCCGTCACAGACGGTACAGTCGGCGCCCCGCTGGATAAGAGAGTCCCCATTTTCTGCCAAAATGAGGAGGATGCGGCTGTGCTGAAAAGATCCGGATTTCAGGATATCACCATCCTTCCTAAGGAAGGAATTCAGATAGGAGATGCCACCATTCGTCAGGTCCCGGCCCTCCATGGCACATATATCCCCTGCGGAAACGCCATGGGCGTCCTCTTTGAAGCCAAAGAGGAAAAAACATTCTATCTAGCCGGCGATACCATCTGGTATGAGGAAGTGGCTGCGACCATTAAGAAATACCAGCCGGAAGTGATCGCCCTCAATGCCTGTGCGGCTGAGACTCTTGAGAATGGCCGTCTCATCATGAATGATGAAGATGTCTGGAATGTGTCGCTTGCCGCCCCTCATGCCCGGCTTTATATCACGCATATGGATAACGTGGCACACGCAGCCCTCACTCGGTATACGATGCGCGGCCGTCTGGCTTCTCGCGGCATCGTCAATTACGATATGCCCCTCGATGGCGAAAGTGTGGTATATCTTTCTGACGAACCTCTTTTCGCAAAAGGCAGCGATTGAGCGAGGTCATGCGGCAGCGATAGGAAAGGCCGCTTTCTCCCACGCCTACCGATTTCCTCTCATATGGAGTATAATGAAAAGGATAACTATACACCTTCCATTTATGACAGGAGAAATCATATGAGAAAAATCATTCTTACCGGCGACCGCCCGACCGGCCGCCTTCATGTCGGCCACTACGTCGGCTCCCTGCGTGAGCGTGTCGAGCTGCAGAACTCCGGTAAATTCGACGACATCTACATCATGATCGCTGACGCGCAGGCGCTCACGGACAATGCGGACAATCCGGAGAAGGTCAGAAGAAATGTGCGCGAGGTCGCTCTCGACTACCTCGCTGTCGGCATCGATCCGGCGAAGTCCTGCATCTTCATCCAGTCCATGGTGCCGGAGCTCACCGAACTCACCATGTACTACATGAACCTCGTCACCGTTTCTCGTCTCCAGAGAAATCCGACTGTCAAAGCGGAGATTCAGCAGAAGAATTTCGAAGCCAGCATCCCAGCCGGTTTCCTCTGCTACCCTGTCAGCCAGGCGAGTGACATCACGGCCTTCAAGGCCACCCATGTCCCGACCGGCGAAGACCAGGAGCCGATGCTCGAGCAGACACGCGAGATCGTCCGCAAATTCAATGACATCTACGGCGAAGTTCTTGTCGAACCAGACATCGTCCTTTCCGCAAACAAGGCCTGCCTGCGACTGCCCGGCACCGACGGCAAAGCGAAGATGAGCAAGTCCATCGGCAACTGCATCTACCTCGCTGATTCGCCGAAGGATATCGAGACGAAGATCATGTCCATGTTCACCGACCCGACCCACCTGCGCCGCGACGACCCGGGGCATGTGGAAGGAAATCCCGTCTTCACCTACCTCGATGCATTCAGCAGTGATGAACACTTCAGAGCCTTCTGCCCCGAGTACAGCTGCCTTCAGGAAATGAAGGATCACTACACGAGAGGCGGCCTCGGCGACGTAAAGGTGAAGCGCTTCCTCAATAACGTCATGCAGGAGACCCTCCGCCCCATCCGCGAACGCCGTGAATATTGGGAAGCCCATCTGGAGGATGTCCAGGATATCCTGAAGGCCGGCTGCGAAAAAGCGGAAAACACCGCAGCCAAGACCCTTGCCGAAGTCCGCCGCGCGATGCGGATCAATTACTTCGAGGATGGAAATCTGCTGAAATAACGCACTCCGCTTTTCTCCCTCCTTCCTTTGGAAGGAGGTGCCCCGAAGGGGGCGGAGGTTGGCTCTCGAAGCGGTTTTTTCACTCGCGGGGATGCCAACCCTGCCTCGCTTCGCTCGTCTGCCCCTTCCAGAGGAAGGGGCGAGAATAATCCTTGATCGGGCATTGCCCCACATATAATTGCGGCGAAGCCGCCACCTCAACCCTGAACTCTGAACCCCAGTTACCAGACAAAGGAGTCCGCTATGCCATACGTCAATATCAAAATCACCCGAGAAGGCCATGTGACCCCCGAGCAGAAAGCTGCGCTCATCCGTGGTGTCACGGATCTTCTGGCCAACGTCCTGCACAAAAATCCGGCTTCGACTGTCGTCACTATCGATGAAGTGCCTCTGGAAAACTGGGGCCTCGGCGGCGATCCGATCCTTGTTGCCAGAGAGAAGAATCAAAAGAAATAGTGTGAGCACTTGGGGCGTGCCGCCCTCTAATCGGGGATGAAAGCTCTGCCCGAATGAGAAATGGTGGCGGCTTCGCCGTGAATATATGGGGCAATGCCCACAAGCAGCATCCTAGTTACCAGTCACTCCGAGCAGCAAAAAGCCAGAACACGCATCCAGTGTGTTCTGGCTTTTCTATTGGCGGCTGGCGGCGAAGCCGCACCGTCATTTTTCATTTCACCCACCGCCGGAGCACGCCGGAAAGCCTTGCTATGTCGAGAGGCTTGGCTATGTATAGAAATATGCAGGAGATCCGCCGCCGTGATGGGATCTGCGCTTCCCCCAAGGCCCCCCTTCCCCCGCCTTCGTCCTTACGTTATAATATATTTAAGGAAACGCTAATTAAATCGCAGAGTCAGATTCTACAAGAATTTTTATACATAGCTTCGTCATAGC
>OIXA01003057.1_pt1 | contig 18128 bp, 12 predicted proteins | sample 1587721 | NCBI WGS metagenome assembly OIXA01 (sample SAMEA3888900, study PRJEB22519) | human gut metagenome | biome: human gut; feature: human-associated habitat; material: faeces | place: Denmark | collected 2013 | reverse complement strand
CAGCTGGCGAGACTCCATATGTGGTAGGACACATTGAAGCAGGGGAAAAGGGAGTGACATTATGCTAAAGGTTGCTGTCCTGGTATCAGGAGGCGGTACCAATCTCCAGGCAATTCTGGATGCCATTGATTCCGGCAGGATCACCAACGCGGAAGTTTCTCTTGTGATCAGCAATAATCCAAATGCTTACGCACTGGAAAGAGCGAAGAACCATGGTATAGAGGCTGTCTGTATTTCCCCTAAAGAATTTGAAAACCGTGAAGAATTTCATAAGGCACTTTTAAAGAAATTGCAGGAAAGCGGTGCAGAACTGATTGTTCTTGCAGGCTATCTGGTTGCAATTCCACCTATGATCGTGGAGGCATTTCCAAATAAGATCATCAATATCCATCCATCCCTGATCCCATCCTTTTGCGGCGTAGGATACTATGGACTTCATGTTCATGAAGCTGCCTTAAAAAGAGGCGTGAAAGTAACAGGTGCTACTGTTCATTTCGTGGATACAGGTACAGATACCGGCCCTATTATTTTGCAGAAAGCAGTAAAAATTGAGCCGGATGATACCCCTCAGTCTCTTCAGAGAAGTGTAATGGAAAAGGCAGAGTGGAAGATCCTTCCGAAAGCAATTAATCTCATTGCCAATGGAAAGATTTCGGTAGAAGATCATATTGTGACTATCAGCGATTAAGGAGGAGATTATGAAAGTACTGATCGTAGGAAGCGGCGGAAGAGAGCATGCAATCGCATGGAGTGTATCCAGAAGCCCTAAGGCAGATAAGATTTACTGTGCACCGGGAAATGCAGGAATTGCAGAGTATGCAGAGTGCGTGAACATTGGTGCTATGGAATTTGAAAAACTTGCTGATTTTGCTCAGGAAAATCAGATAGACCTTACCATCATCGGTATGGATGATCCGTTGGTAGGCGGTATAGTAGACGAGTTTGAATCCCGCGGTTTACGGGTATTCGGACCTCGTAAAAATGCAGCAATCCTGGAAGGCTCCAAGGCATTTTCCAAGGATCTGATGAAGAAATACAACATTCCGACAGCCGCATACGAGAATTTTGATGACCCGGAAAAGGCACTGGTTTATCTTCGCACCGAAGCAAAATTCCCTATCGTCCTCAAAGCAGACGGACTTGCTCTTGGAAAAGGTGTTCTGATCTGTCAGAATCTTCAGGAAGCAGAAGCTGGTGTGAAAGAGATCATGGAAGATAAGAAGTTTGGAAGCGCCGGAAATACCATGGTTATTGAGGAGTTTATGACTGGTCGTGAAGTTTCCGTTCTTTCTTTTGTAGATGGAAAAACAATTAAAACCATGACCTCCGCACAGGATCATAAGCGTGCAAAGGACGGTGACCAGGGCTTAAATACAGGCGGAATGGGAACCTTTTCTCCCAGTCCTTTCTACACAAAAGAGGTGGATGAGTTCTGTAAGAAATATGTATATCAGCCAACTGTGGATGCAATGGCCGCTGAAGGAAGAGAATTTAAAGGAATCATTTTCTTTGGTCTGATGCTGACAGCAGATGGTCCGAAGGTACTGGAATACAATGCCCGTTTCGGAGATCCGGAAGCACAGGTTGTTCTTCCGCGTATGAAGAACGACATTGTAGAAGTTATGGAAGCCTGCATTGATGGAACTCTGGATCAGATCGATCTTCAGTTTGAGGACAATGCCGCTGTTTGTGTAGTTCTCGCAAGTGACGGATATCCGGTGAAATATGAGAAAGAAATCCCGATGTATGGATTTGAGAATTTCAAGGATAAAGAGGGATATTACTGTTTCCATGCCGGAACCAAGTTTAAGGATGGACAGATCGTTACAAATGGTGGACGTGTTGTAGGAATCACAGCCACAGGCAGCAATCTGAAAGAGGCCAGAAAAAATGCCTATGCGGCAACAGAGTGGATCACTTTCGCAAATAAATATATGCGCCATGATATTGGAAAAGCAATTGACGAAGCATAATTAAGTGGTATAAAATAGGCAGGAGACAAGAGTGTTTCCTGTCTGTTTTTGGTTATGGAAGTCCTGACAGGATGAAAATACAAAAGTCAGAGAATTCTGTGTTGCAGAATTTATTTAGCAAAAGCATTAGGAGGAACCATTATGTACAATGTGAAGAAAGTAAACGAAGATTTATACTGGATCGGTGCAAGTGACAGAAGACTTGCCCTTTTTGAAAATATTTACCCGATTCCAAGAGGAGTTTCCTACAACTCTTATGTGATCCTGGATGAGCAGACCGTGCTTCTGGATACAGTTGACAAGTCTGTGAGCGGACAGTTTTTTGAAAATCTGGAGCATGTTCTTGGAAACAGACCTTTGGATTATATGATCGTAAACCATATGGAACCAGATCATTGTGCAATTGTGGAAGAGGTGGTAAGAAGATTCCCGGAAGTGAAGGTTGTGGGAAATGCCAAGACCTTTAACATGATGAAACAGTTCTTTACCTTTGACGTGGATGCCCATGCAGTTGTGATCAAAGAGGGAGATACCATCAGTACAGGTAAACATACCCTTGCGTTTGCCATGATCCCCATGGTTCACTGGCCAGAGGCAATGGTTACATACGATGCATATGACAAAGTGCTTTTTAGCGCAGATGCTTTTGGTACTTTTGGAGCGCTGAATGGAAATGTGTTTGCAGATGAAGTAAACTTTAAAGAAGAGTGGCTGGATGACGCCAGAAGATATCTGGTAAATATTGTTGGAAAATATGGCGGACCGGTTCAGAGTGCCCTGAAAAAGGCTCTTACACTTGATATCGCCATGATCTGCCCACTTCATGGTCCTATCTGGAGAGAGGATCTTGGATGGTTTATTGACAAATATCAGAAATGGAGCACTTATACACCTGAAGACCATAATGTTGTGGTTATGTATGCCTCCATTTATGGAAATACGGAGAATGCAGCTGATGTTCTGGCAGGCAGACTGGCAGATGCAGGGGAGAAGAATGTGAAGGTTTATGATGTTTCTGTAACAGATCCTTCCTATCTGGTAGCGGAAGCATTCCGCTGTGACAGAATCGTATTTGCCTGCCCGACTTATAATGCAGGACTTTTCCCGAAGATGGAAACCCTGCTTCATGAACTTGCTGCCCACAATCTGCAGAAGAGAAAAGTGGCAGTTCTGGAAAACGGTACCTGGGCTTCTACTGCAGGTAAGCAGATGAAAGAGATCCTTTCCGGTATGAAAGATATGGAAATCTATGAAGAGACGGTAACGGTAAAGTCTGCCCTGAAAGAAGACCAGCTGGCACAGCTTGATAAGATTGTAGAATTTATGACAAAATAAGAGAAGGCTTGTCGGATCAGTGGATGCCAGGCGTGACAAGATATGCCGAAAATTGGGGCGTGCAGTATGAAGAAATGATTTTGGGGACACGTTCTAGTATGGAACGCGGTAAAATTGCATAAAAACACTGACGGTTAGACTTTACTTTTTTGCAATTTTGTTATAAAATAAAACCTATATTAGGTTTTTGTCGATATGTTTTGAAATCTGCCAGACAGGACAAGGTTCATAGAATTTTCGTATACGACAGCAGGAAACCAGGACTGAGAGGATAATGACATGGGAATCACTGAACAGGAAGCAATTAAGGAATTACAGACAAGAGACGAAATCTTTGTAGCGTATTCACAGGCTACGAAGCTTCCATATGTAATTTGCGATCAAGAGAGCTTTAATGATCAGGTGTGGGTATTTGCCACAGAAGAGGAGATTAAAGCATTTGGCAAGAAGAAATTAGAGGATAAGATTCTTCTTATGGGAATGAAATATGAGAAGAAAGACTACCCAAGATTCTACGGCACACTTTATGCAATCGGTGTAAACAGTGTAGTATGGGTTGATGGAGAGAATCAGATTGAGGTTGAACTTACCAGAATTGCCAGACAGGCAGATTTCAGCCAGCTTGAGCCGAAGAAGCAGCCACTTTTTAATTCCACTCTTCAGCTTTCCGGTATCTATTTTATGCAGGAACTCCGTCGCCCGATTAAGAAAGAGGAGCGCACTGTGAACCTTCGTGAAATGGAAGAAGAGCTGATCGTGAACCTTAAGAAATCTGAATTCCTGGTAGCTATGGCTACTGATCCGGAAGACCCGACCAAGGTTAACATTCCATATCTTAAGAACAAACAGGGGGATATTCTTCAGCCGGCTTTTACAGATGTTATGGAATTTGATAAATTTGCAAGAGGCAAGAAGCTTCGGGCAGCCAAGGTTCCATTTGCCAAACTGCCAGGTCTCATCATCAACCAGGCGAAGGCATTTGTGATCAACCCGATGGGATTCAATCTGATCCTTGACAGAGTACAGCTTGGAAAGATTCTGGGTGTGGAGATTCCTCCGGCTTCAGTACCGGCTGAGAGTGCACCTGCTGCGGCAGCAACGCAGGAGACTAAGGCATCAGAGGGTGAAGTAAAGGCAGAAGAAGCACCGGCAGCTGAGACACCGGTTCAGTAGGAATAGGGAGCGCTGCCAGCTTTGCAGATGGCTTGGCTTATATCTAAACGAAGTGTTTATTACGAAAGATAGGAAGAGACCGGGGCTGTATGACTCCGGTCCTTTTGTTTTTGGGATATTCACTATTTTTTACAGGGAGGGATAAAATGGTAATAGAGATAGATTTCCAGAGTGACGAGGCACTTTATACCCAGCTGATGAATCAGATCATTATGGGAATTGCCACATCCCGGCTGCAGGAAGGAGATCCTCTTCCATCTGTCAGACAGCTTGCGGATACCATTGGAATTAATATGCATACTGTAAACAAGGCCTATTCCTTGTTACGCCAGGAAGGATTTGTCTCCATTGACAGAAGAAAAGGCGCAGTAATCTGTCTGGATGTGGATAAGTTAAGGGCTATGGAGGAATTGAAGCAGAATTTACGTGTTGCGCTGGCAAGGGGCTGCTGCAATAATGTGACCAGGGAAGAAGTGCATAGTCTTATAGATGAGATTCTGGATGAATATGAGAAATAAAAGCGAGATTGTTCGAGAAATCAACTTGTTTGTACACTAGCGTAAGGAGGAACAATTGATCAATGCGAAATAAATTTACGAAACAGGCTCAGACAGCCCTGACACTGGCAAAGGCAGCAGCCATTGATTTTGAACTGGGCTATATTGGTACAGAACATCTTTTACTGGGACTTTTAAGCGAGACAGAAGGCACTGCCGGAAGAGTCCTGGAGGAATTTCAGGTAGATGGCAAGAAACTGGTGGAACTGATCGATAAGCTGGTGACTCCGGCAGAAGTGGGAAATATAACTGAGATTGAAATGAAGCCGCCATACAGTCCGAGAACAGAGAAGGTTCTGAAAAGTGCCGTGGCAGAGGCACAGAATTCTGGCTGTGAGAAGGCAGGAACGGAGCATTTGCTCCTTGCCATGCTCCGCGAGACGGACTGTGTTGGAACCCGGCTTTTGTATACGATGGGAGTGAACATCCAGAAGCTTTACGCAGCAGTCCTTGGAGCCATGGGCTATGACAATGAGGCTATTCAGGAAGAGTTCCAGGCTGCCAAGGCAATGCAAAATCTCGGAGGCAGCCCGACGCCGGCGCTTGACCAGTACAGCCGTGATCTGACCCAGATGGCAGCAGAGGGCAAACTGGATCCTGTTGTGGGAAGGGAAAAGGAAATCAGCAGACTGATCCAGATCTTAAGCCGCAGAACCAAGAATAATCCATGTCTGGTAGGCGAACCAGGGGTAGGTAAGACTGCCATTGCCGAGGGGCTTGCCCAGAGGATTCTTGCAGGTAGTGTTCCGGAGACGATTAAAGACAAGCGTCTGGTAGTGCTGGATCTGTCTGGAATGGTGGCTGGAAGCAAGTACAGAGGTGAATTTGAGGAACGTATCCGTAAGGTCGTGGATGAAGTACGTGAGAATCAGGGGATTCTTCTGTTTATTGATGAGCTTCATACAATTATTGGAGCTGGCGGAGCAGAAGGAGCCCTTGACGCTTCCAATATTCTGAAGCCATCTCTTTCCCGTGGAGAATTGCAGATCATAGGTGCGACCACTCTGGAAGAGTACCGCAAATATATAGAGAAGGATGCTGCTCTGGAGCGACGCTTCCAGCCGGTCACCGTGGAAGAGCCTTCTGAAGAGGAGGCTTACGAGATCCTGAAAGGACTTCGCCCATACTATGAAAGACATCATAAAGTAGAAATATCAGATGAAGCTTTGGAAGCAGCAGTTAAAATGTCAGTACGTTATATTAACGACAGATTTCTTCCGGATAAAGCAATCGACCTGATTGATGAAGCTGCTTCTAAGGTACAGCTTTCCGGATATCAGGCTTCTTCCGAGATTGAGGATTTAAGCCGTGAGATTCAGGAAATCCTTCAGGAGAAAGAGCGTGCCATCAAAACTGGTTATTTAAGTCTTGCCAAAGAATGCCAGGAGAAACAGAAGGAAGCAGAAGCCAGAGCTTCAAGTAAAAGAAGAAAAGAAGAATCAGAGAAAATCCGGAAAAGTGGACGAAAAAGCCGTAGCTTCCATTGTATCCGACTGGACCAAAATTCCGGTACAAAGATTGACAGAAGGAGAAACCAGACGCCTTGCTCAATTGGAAAAAGAACTTCATAAACGCGTGATTGGTCAGGAGGAAGCGGTTCGTGCTGTTTCTCAGGCTGTAAAACGTGGTCGTGTGGGATTGAAGGATCCGAACCGTCCAATTGGTTCTTTCCTGTTTCTGGGACCAACCGGTGTTGGAAAGACCGAGCTCTGCAAGGCACTTGCGGAAGCTATGTTCGGTACAGAAAATGCCCTGATTCGCGTTGATATGTCGGAGTACATGGAGAAGCACAGTGTCTCCAAGATGATCGGATCACCGCCAGGATATGTAGGCTATGAGGAGGGAGGCCAGCTCAGTGAGAAGGTCCGCCGGAACCCGTATTCCGTGATCCTCTTCGATGAGATCGAGAAGGCACACCCGGATGTATTCAATGTGCTTCTGCAGGTGCTGGACGATGGTCGTATCACAGATTCCCAGGGACGTACTATTGACTTCAAGAATACGATCCTGATTATGACTTCCAACATTGGTTCTCCGTATCTTCTTGACGGTATCGACGAGAAGGGAGATATCAAACCGGAGGCACAGGAGCAGGTTATGGGAGATCTCCGTGGACACTTCCGTCCGGAGTTTCTGAACCGTCTGGATGAGATCATCATGTTCAAGCCGCTGACCAAGGATAACATTGGCAAGATCATAGATCTGATGGTAAAAGAACTCAGTGACCGTCTGGCTGACCAGGAACTTTCCCTGGAGCTTACAGATGCTGCCAAACAGATGGTAGTGGACAACGGTTATGATCCGGTTTACGGTGCACGTCCTCTGAAGCGTTATCTCCAGAATTATGTGGAGACACTGACAGCCAAGAAGATCCTTTCCGGTGATGTGCATGCCGGAGATACTATTGTGCTGGATGTGAAAGAAGGAGAGTTTACTGTCAGCACGAAATGACAGAACAACATATGGTTAAAAAGTAACTCCTTGAAGCAGTAAAATATAGATTGATAAACAAAAGAACTGCCCGTTCTGAAGAGGATTCATCCTGATGTGAAAATCAGATGAAGAATCAGAAAATCAGAACCGGGCAGTCTTTTTTTTCGGGAAAGAAAACTGAGAGGTCTGTACAGGGCGGAACACAGGGAACCCGGGAATTGCCTCTTGACAAAAATGGAGATTGGTAAGATAGTAAAACTGATCAATCAGAAAATCTGAGAAATAAAAAGTAAAGGATGGAAAAGACAATGATACCAAAGGACCCGGTAATGCTTTTAAGTTACGTAAATACACAGCTGAGGGATTTTTATAAAACTCTGGATGCGTTTTGCGAGGACAGAGACGTTGATCAAAAAGAACTGGAGAAGAATCTGGAGACTATCGATTATACTTACGATCCGTCTGTCAATCAGTTTGTATAAGGGAGAATAGCGTTATGAAACTAAGGAAAAGCACCCGTTCTGTAAGAAAAATCACTTACAGAACGGGTGTTTTGTACTATTTTACAGTTATTTTTACAGTGGCCTTCTTTTTGCCGGAGAGAACGGTAATCGTCGCGGTACCTTTCTTTCTGGCGGTAATGACTCCTTTGGAATTTACAGATGCTACTTTTGAGTTGGAAGATCTGTAAGTTATTCTTTCAACGGTGGTCAGAGGCGAACGTGATATTTTCAGTTTGTATGTCTTTTTCAGTTTCAGAGAAATGCGGGAAGGAGAAACCGTAAGTTTCTGGGTTGCCACTGCATTTTTCTGTACTTTGACCTTAACCGTAGCTTTCTTTCCGCTGGCAAGCGTTACTGTGATCCTGGTGCTGCCGATGCGGATTCCTTTGATCTTACCCCGGGAATCAACGGATGCGATCTTTGTGTTGGAACTGCGGTAGGATTTTACCTTGTCACCTTTTGCAAGGCCTGTTACTTTGAAAGCGGTTGTGGTCTGGCCCTTTTTCAGGATCACAGAAGTCATGCTTAATTTAAGCGTTGGCTTCAGACGGGCAATGGATGCAGTGGCCTTTTTCTTACAGTAGGAGCAGGTGCGCTGTTTCTTACCGGTCTTCAGCACAGTCGCGGCTGTGGTGACTTTCCAGGAACTCCATTTATGTGATTTCTCCAGAATCCGGAAAGTAACGCTGAGTTTTCCGGTATAAGAGCCAAGACCGGTGATGGTAACAGTGGCTGTACCGGGCAGGGTGTTATTGGAATAGGATAAAGTGTAATCCTGATTCTGAGTAAGGAGCGTGTCACCATTTTTTACAGTTACCTGTGGACGCTGCTCCTGGCCATTACAATCAACATCGGGAACAGTTACCGTCAGTGTATCTACGGAAACTTCCGGCGAAGTAACGGTTACGGCACAGGTGGCTGTAAGTGCACCATCAAAGGTTGTTGCAGTAATAACAGCAGTACCGGCGGAAAGTGCTTTTACAGTACCATGATCATCTACTGTGGCTACAGATTCTTTGTCGGAGCTCCAGAGAACATCTTTGGTGGAGGCATTGGCAGGCTTGATAGAAGGTGTCAGTTTAAAGCTTTCTCCGGTGAGAAGCGCTTTCTGGGTCTGATCCAGCTGGATACTTTCCACGGAAACTGGCTGTGGAGCTGTTTTTCTGGTATCGGAAGCAGCCTGGGATTTTTCACCGGATTCATTTATCGGAGAGTAAACACCGGTATCCATGTCCTGCCCCTCCGGGATATAGGCATTGTATTTTTTTCCCGCAGTGAGAGGAATGTCGTTATAGGTGATCTTTCGGGAGAGCGTCGCTCCGTTGTATTCCTCAATCTCATAGGTCATGGTCCCGTTATCATTGCCTACGAGCTTCAGATAGTAATCATCTCCGCAGAAGGAAATGAATTTCTCATCGTTTTCCACAGACATGATAATATCGTTATAGGAAGTGTCGACAACGTTATTGATGATAGAACCGCAAAGGTTATGGCTGCTGTCATATACATACACATCTACCGGGCACTTAATGGAAGTGTTTGTTTTTCGCCTGTTCTGGGCAGCGGCAGTCTGGGATGGCTTTGTAAGCATGGTGTACACAAGGTTTGAGAAAGAGCCATATCTGGAATTGCGGATAAGGTCCTGCACAGTTTTTGTGAAAAGAAGGTCTGCCACTTCATTGGCATAGTTGCCCCAGGCTTCGTTGTATACATTTTTGACGGAGGCTTCTGCCAGCTGTTTCACCTGCTCCGCAAAAGCTTTCGTGTCTGCACCGGCCAGCCCGATGATTCCGGAACAGTTATCCTGGCTGATGCTGTAATTCAGGGTGCCCAGAGAGCTGAAGTTTACATCAGAAAATCCGTAAGCACTGACAGAATAGGTAAAGTTGATGGTGCGGTCTCCTTTTTTTGTGCTGGCAGAGATAGCAAAGTGACCTTTCAGAGTTTTTCCTACGATAAAACTCTGTTTCGTAATGCCCATTTTTTCAAAAAGCTTTTCCAGAACCTGCTGACAGCTTTTATTCTTCTGATCGCCGGTATAGGAGAAGGAGGTGGAATTGATCGCTACAGCCATATAACAGGATAAGAAGTCATAAAATTCTTCCATCTGTGGCTTGGTAAAGTAGTCATTCAGTTTCGGGTCAATGGTAAGAATACTGTTGTTTTTGCCCAGAATCTGTTGTGCGGAAGCAAGCTTCTGACCACGTTCAGTCTGTGACTTTTTCTTTTCTGTCTGCTGGCGCTGATAGTCATGGTTTGCCAGATAGATATGTTTTCCGCCGGAGAGAACATAAGAATCAGAATTTCCATAGCGGGCCAGGAATGAAACTGAAAAATCAGAGTTTGCTTTTTCAGCGATATAGTCAGACGAAATGCCAAATACAGCAGTGGCAATGGTTTTGGAGTCGGTTACTTTTACCTTTACAGGGGTTGAAAATTCCATTTTTGAAAAAGCCAGAGCTTCCCGAAAATGAGCATTTAACGGCGCGGAAGCAAGGATTTCTATTCCGGTGACAGAAATCGTGTAGCCTGGCAGTAACTGACGGATCTCATCATAAGAGTAACTGGAATTTTGGGAAACCTTACATTTCAGTACCATATTCTGAGAAAGTGAGGTTTTCTGATACTGGCCGTTTTCATATATAAAGGTATTGGAATTATTGACATCTGTAATGGCCTGCATCTGAAGCTCTATAATATCCTCAGCTGCCTCCATGTGTGTAACACGGCTGTTGTCGTAATTAAAGACCACGATCTTGTCGGAGCTGTTCTGCAGGATGCTCATGGCACTGGTGAGACTGAAATTATCAGATACAGGATAATCTCTTCCTTCAATGTTGATAGTTCCGTCTTCGGCATTTACAGCATCCAGCCGTCCGGCAATAATACGTTTACCTTCCTGGATCACTTCCTGAAATGGAATATTGTTGGTTTTTGCATAAGCATGGGCTGCGGATCCGGCAGTGCTTTTGATCACAAGCTTTTTCCATCCCTGGAAAGCTGTATCTGCAATAGAGGTTACAGATTCCGGGATGTAGGTTTCTCCCAGAACTTTACAGTTGTAGAAGGCGTAGCCGCCGATGGAGGTTACGGTGTCTGGGATGGTTACGGTGGTAAGATGTGTTGTTTCGGATGGAGTGAGCCATGCCAGTTTAGCAGGGATGGTTTCTATGCCGGATTCGAAAATAAGTTCGGTCAGATTTTCAGCACCACCGAGAGGGCCATAACTGCCACCGGTATAATAACTGTCATAGGATTCGCAGGAAGTCAGACTGGCAGGAATAGTTAAACTGGTAATAGCAGTACCGGAAATAAAGCCGTATCCCAGAGTATTCAGTTTGGAAGGAAGTTTGATGGATTCCAGAGCAGTACATTTGGAAAAAGCCAAGTAATCAATATCAGTAATGTTATCGCTGAGCACTACATCAACGAGAGAAGAACAACCGTAGAAAGCAGATGATCTTAAGTATTTTATATTTTTTGAGAAAGAAATATCTTTCAGAGCAGTACAATTGCTGAAAGCAGATGACTGTATATCAACGTAAAATCCTCCCTTTGGATTATCGGTAAAGGAAACAGAAGAAATAGAAGTGCAGTTGTAAAAAGCGGACGCTCCCACAGTTTTTACCGTTTTTGGAACAACAATATTTTCCAGGGAACTGCATCCGCTAAATGAACTGCGCCCGATGGTCTGGAGATTCTGCGACCATTGGACAGAAGCAAGCTTCTGGCAGTCAGAAAAAGCAGAATCAGAAATGGATGTGACAGAATCGGGGATAGAAATAGCGGTTAATTTCTTACAGTTGGAAAAAGCATAGTTGCCAATGGACGTAACGGTATCCGGAATTGTTATGGAGGTCAGGTGTGTTGTTTCGGATGGAGTGAGCCATGCCAGTTTAGCAGGGATGGTTTCTATGCCGGATTCGAAAATAAGTTCGGTCAGATTTTCAGCACCACCGAGAGGGCCATAACTGCCACCGGTATAATAACTGTCATAGGATTCGCAGGAAGTCAGACTGGCAGGAATAGTCAAACTGGTAATAGCAGTACCGGAAATAAAACCATAGCCCAGGGTTTTCAAGTGAGCTGGCAGTGTAAGAGATTTTAGAGCAGCACAACCGTAAAAAGCCTGACGATCAATTTTAGAAATGCTATCTGCAAGTATAACTTTTTCTATAGAAAGATTGTCATAAAACGCGTTATAACTGACTTCAGTAACAGTGTATTTTCCAATTTTTTCAGGAACAGTTACATTTGCGGCTGTTCCGTTGTACTTGGTAATTGTTGCAGTAAGACCGGAAGTGGTGTACTGAAAATCACCGAAAGTGTTGGCATCGGCACCGGCAGAGGGAACACTTCCATCGTCAAATTCCGGTTCCTGTGCAGAATTTTCGTCAGCAGATTTTTCCTGCGTTAAGGCTTCGGTATCTTCTGCATCGTCAGAAAAGTCCTCAGTAAGCTCCTGGACAGAGCCTTCTTCTGAAAGATCAGAATCGGCAGAATCTAGATCAGAATCGGCAGAATCAACATTAGAATCGGCAGAATCAACATCGGAAATGGTTTCGGAAGTATCGGATGCAGAGAAATCCGATACAGCAGAGCTGTATTCGTCAGTGGATGAAGCGTCATCGGATACAGCGGTATCTGAGAGATCGCTATAAGAAGATATGGAAACTTCTTCAGAAGTCTGAGCAACATTGCCTGACTCCGCATCTTCAGCCAGGACGGCAGAAGCAGGCTGCAGGCACATGAGTACTGCAAGGGTGCAGGCCAGTAATTTCTTTTTCATAAGGGTGATCCTCCTTTGTGGATATATTTTTTTGATTCAGGGCAGCTGCGCAATATACTGCTCCAGAAGATTCAAGGTTTCTTCCTGGCTGTAGACCAGGTGACTTCCGGGAAGGGTTCTGATAAATTCAGTGAATATCCTGCACAGAGAAGGCTCCTGGATGTGGATATTGCAGCAGTAGGCGCCAAAAACAAAGGCATTAGTGGTATAAATATGCAGTTCCGCAGGTGATACATATAAAGAAAGATAGTCGGGAAGCTGCAGGTATGTGGGACGCACAATAAAACCGGAGATATTTCCGTCGGAGATCTCTTCATGAAGCGAAAGGAGCATCTGACGGATATCCTCAGGATCAAGAGGCGGAACATACTGCGGTGGCAGATCCTGGAGAACACAGCTGGTGACAAGATCAGCCAGACCTTTTTCTGTAAAAATAGTGAGGTAATTCTGGGAAATCTGACGGAGTACGGAAAAATGCTGTTCTACCAGGCTGTACATGGCAGGATAAGGCATATCATCGCTGTTGAGATATTTCTGAATGATCTCGGGAGTTATGTAACGGCCGGGACATGGCTGATTCATAAAAATTTGAAGGGAATCAGGGGATGTTCCGTCGATATATTCCCGGAGAACATGCAGGATATCGTTGCTGCACCGGGTAAGCAGATCACATTTGGGCAGCTGCTTCTGAAAAAAATCCCGGTAGTAGCCGATCAGCTCATGGTCACCGCTGATCCGGGCTGTGCTCAGATCCCCGGAAAGCAGGATTAAGCAGGAGGGAGCAACGATGTAGTAGCTCAGCGGAGAGAGCGCAGAGGCAAAAAACGGTTCCGTGAAGTAATAAGGCTTATAGTTGCCGCGGGAAGCAAGACACATGGGAATCACGGACTCCATTTTTTTTAAATTTCTGCGGACCGGATCCGGAGAGCTGATGCTGTCTGCATGATAAATACAAAGAATCTCATCAACGGAAAACGGATACTGGTTCAGCCACAGTTCCATAAATTCCATGGTCAGATCAAGCTTTTCAGGAAGATACATCTGGATTTTAGGATCTCTGTGATGGGAGACTTCATAGATCAGGGCAGAACGGATAAGACTATGGACTGCATATTCGCCGCTGATCAGGGAATCCGTGAGAGGAAGTGTATTCACCTTTGGAGGGGGAAACATGGAAAAATCAACGGCTGCTAGAGTATTTATAAGAGTACAGACTGCCTGACGGTTTTCGTAAGCCTCTTCGCCCTGAAGAAGGATATCATGAAGACGGAAAAATTCCTGACGTTCTTCCAGGGTCAGTCCGAAATATCGTGCAAGAGACTGAAGAGCCTTGTAGGGAAGAACACGTTCGTCTTTCAGGGCTTTGTGAATGGAAGTTCTTTCGATGCCGGTGTTTCTGGCAATAGTGGTGATGGATTCCTCCCTCTGTTCGATCAGAGCTCGGAGATAATTACTGAATTTTGACATAAGTGTTTCTCCTGTTCAATGATAGCAGCCTGGGCTGCCATAAGTAATTACCTAAATTATACAGGACAAAATGGGAAAATTCAATTTGTGACAGCGGGTGTGACAGAGAAGAAGCAAATTTGTGCACAAAATCAGTCCATTAAAAGGGGGGAGAATGAAAAATTAGTCCGACAAAATAAAAAAGCGGATAAAAACAGAGAAAAACCGATTGCAAATCTTAAAAAAGTGTAAAATTCACAAAAAACAGTTGCATTTTTTGTGCAGATGTATATTATGTATAGTTAGCCGACTAATTAAAAAAGAAGATCACTGCTTCGTATATCATTAACAAAGAGCAGGTGTCTGATCGGATGAGAGAGGAGTGACAGCGTGTTTTGTAAGGAGGAAGATGAGAAAGAAAGACAGAGCAGTGTTTTATCTCTGTTTATGAAGGTAGACCGTCATTTTATGACGAAATGCTTTGGTCAGATGCAGGAGCTGGGGATTTATCCGGGACAGATCCCGGTTCTGGGGCTTGTGTCCGGAAGGGATGGCCTGAGTCAGCGGGAAATTGCAAAGATCCTGCATATCAAGCCGCCTACGGTAAATGTATCGATACAGAGACTGGAGAAAGCAGGCTTTCTTTATAAGAAACCGGATGAAAAGGACCAGCGTGTGACCAGGATCTACATGACAGAAAAGGGAAAGGAAATCAAGGCAAAAGCACTGGAACGGATCCATAAAAATGAGGCTGTGATGATGGAAGGCTTCAGTGAGGCGGAACAGTGCCTGCTTCGGAGATTTCTGGAGCAGATCCTTGTAAATATCGAAAAGATCCAGCCGGAGGAAGCCATAGAAAAGCTTCATCCGGATGAAATGACAGAAAGGAAGGAACAGAAACGTGATTAAACTGATGAAATATCTGAAACGATCTGCAGGTTACATCGTACTCATCATTGCGCTTCTTTTTCTTCAGGCATACTGTGATCTGTCTCTGCCGAATTACACATCAAATATCATCAATGTGGGAATTCAGCAGAACGGTATTGAAGACAGTGTTCCTGAGAAGATCAGAAAGACGTCCATGGACAGTCTGAAGCTGTTTATGGAGGAGGATGATGCGAAAACTGTGGATGGATTTTATGAGGAAGAGGGAGATGATCTGGTATTAAAGGATAAAATCTCCAAAGAAGACAGAGAAGAACTCAACGATATCTTCGGCAAACCGATGGTGATCGTTTCTACTCTGACGTCCGACAGTGAGGAATCAAAGGCAGCTCTTGCAAAGATGGGAATCCCGGAAGGGACTGATCCACTGGCGGCTCTTTCTCAGATGCCGGCAGAGGCTCTGGCTGCTATGAAGGAGCAGGTCGGAGAAAAGATCGACAAGATGCAGGAATCCATCATCACACAGGCAGGTGTTTCCTATGTTCGTGCAGAATATGAAGCCATGGGTGAAGATGTGGATGCCATACAGATGGATTACATGAAAGCAACAGGTATCCGCATGGTGCTGATGGCACTGGTCACCATGATGGCTGCAGTATGTGTGGTATTTCTTTCATCCAGAGTTGCTGCATCTATGGGACATGATCTCCGTGGACTGGTTTATAACAAAGTCATAGGTTTTTCCAGCAGAGAGTACCATAAGTTTTCAACAGCATCCCTGATCACACGATGCACGAACGATATCCAGCAGATCCAGCAGGTAATGGCTATGATGTTCCGTATCGTGCTTTACGCGCCAATCCTTGGAATCGGTGGTGTGATCCGCGTGCTTCAGAGAGATTCCTCCATGACATGGATCCTTGGGGTGGCCATTGTACTGATCATGGCATTTATGGGACTGTTGTTTAAGATCGCAATGCCGAAATTTTCAGCTTTGCAGACCATGGTAGATAAGCTGAACCTGGTAACAAGAGAAATCCTTACCGGTATTCCGGTCATCCGTGCATTCAGCCGTGAGAAGCATGAGGAGGAGCGTTTTGAGGATGCAAATATCACTCTGATGAAGACAAACCTCTTTGTAAACCGTTGTATGACATTTATGATGCCGGTGATGATGCTGATCATGAACGCAGTTTCTGTACTGACCATCTACAGCGGTTCTTATGCGGTAGACAGCGGAAGCATGCAGGTTGGTGATGTTATGGCGTTTATCCAGTATGCAATGCAGATCATCATGTCATTTTTGATGATCACAGCAATGTCTATCATGCTGCCGAGAGCAAATGTATCTGCACGCCGTATCAACGAGGTGCTTGAGACAGAAGTCAGTGTCCAGGATCCGGAGGATCCGGTACAGCCTTCCCAGGATGTGAAGGGGACTGTAGAATTTGATCATGTAAGCTTCGCATATCCGGAGGCAGGAGAGAATGTTATCACAGATATTTCCTTCAAGGCAGAAAAAGGTGAGACAGTAGCGATCATCGGAAGTACAGGAAGCGGTAAGAGTACACTGATCAATCTGATCCCGCGTTTCTATGATGCAACAGAAGGATCTGTGAAAGTGGATGGCGTGGATGTCCGGAAAATGACACAGAAGGATGTCCGTGATAGGATCGGTTACGTTCCGCAGAAGGGTATACTTTTCTCAGGAACCATTGATTCCAATATCCGTTACGGAAAGACAGAGATTTCGGAGGATGCAGTGAAAAAAGCAGCAGGGGTTGCACAGGCTACGGAGTTTATCGACACCAAGCCGGAGCGATATAAGACTCCGATCGCACAGGGAGGAAGCAATGTTTCCGGTGGACAGAAGCAGAGGCTTTCCATTGCCAGAGCTATCGCAAAAGATCCGGAGATCTTTATCTTTGATGACAGCTTTTCCGCACTGGATTTCAAAACAGACAGCACACTTCGAAAAGCGCTGAAAGAACATACAAAAGAAGCAACAACCATTATCGTGGCACAGCGTATCAGTACGATCTTAAATGCAGATAAGATCCTTGTACTGGACGATGGACATATGGCAGGAATCGGAAGCCATAAGGAGCTGATGAAGTCCTGCGAGGTATATCGCCAGATTGCCATGAGTCAGTTATCAGAGGAGGAATTGGCATGAGTCAGCAGAGAAGAAGAGGCCCGATGGGCGGACACGGAATGCAGCCAACAGAGAAGGCCAAGGACTTCAAAGGCTCCATGAAAAAGCTCTTTGGCTATATGGGCAGATATAAATTCCGTTTTATCCTGATGTTTATCTTTGCAGTGGCAGGTACAGCGTTTAATATTGCAGGCCCGAAGATCCTTGGAAAAGCTACCACAGAGCTGTTCAATGGTCTGGTTGCCAAGGTAAACGGTACAGGCGGTATTGATTTCAGTAAGATCGGAATGATCCTTCTGTGGACTTTGGGACTGTATGTGGCAAGTGCATGCTTTTCCCTGATCCAGGGATTTGTCATGACGGGGATCTCCAATGATGTTACATACAATCTCCGAAAGGATATTTCAAAGAAGATCAACCGTCTGCCAATGAATTATTTTGAGAGCAGAACAAACGGTGAGATCCTCTCAAGAGTGACAAACGATGTTGATACTCTACAGATGAGTCTGAACCAGAGTCTGACGCAGCTGATCACATCCGTAACAACACTGATCGGTGTATTTATCATGATGCTGTCCATCAATGTGTGGATGACTCTGGCAGCCCTTTTGATCCTGCCGGTATCTATGTTTATCATTCAGGCAGTGATGAAGCACTCACAGAAATATTTCCAGGCACAGCAGAATTACCTTGGTGCAGTCAATGGCCAGATCGAAGAAAACTTTGGCGGCCATGATGTGGTAAGAGTTTTCAACAAAGAAAATGATGTTCTGGAGGAATTTGAAAAGGACAACAAAAAGCTCTACGAATCAGCATGGAAATCTCAGTTCTTCTCAGGAATGATGATGCCGATCATGCAGTTTGTAGGTAACCTTG
>OIXA01003050.1_pt1 | contig 18148 bp, 12 predicted proteins | sample 1587721 | NCBI WGS metagenome assembly OIXA01 (sample SAMEA3888900, study PRJEB22519) | human gut metagenome | biome: human gut; feature: human-associated habitat; material: faeces | place: Denmark | collected 2013 | reverse complement strand
CATAACCTTTTTTATTAGATTCATATATGCGATTAATTATGAACACCTACTTATATAAACAACTTCTCGACCTTCTTCATGTTGATGTCATGGCAGAACACCATCACCGAGTCGCCGGCCTCAATGACCGTGTTACCCGACACCAGCATTCCCGTGCCGTTGCGCACCAGACCGCCGATGGTCATGCCCTTCGGCAGACCGAGGTCGCGCACCGCCTTCTTCGTGATCTTGGAGTCCTCTTGCGGGATAAACTCTGCCACGTCGGCGTTGGCGTTCATCAGGAACCTCACGTTCATGACGTTGGCGTCGAGCATCATCTGGTAGATGTGGCTGGCGGCGATGACCTTCTTGTTGATGATGGTGCCGATGTCCAGACTCTCTGCCATGCTCACATAGTCGATGTTCTCCACCGCCGCCACGGTCTTGCGCACACCCATGCGCTTGGCTGTGAGACAAGCCAAGATGTTGGTCTCGGCATTGCCTGTGAGCGCCACAAACGCCTGGGTGTTCTTTATTCCCTCGTCGACGAGGAGCGGAATGTCGCGTCCGTCGCCGTTGATGACGAGCACGCGCGAGTTGTCTATGATGTCGTTCAGGCGGTTGCACCGTGCCTCGTTGGTCTCGATGATCTTCACGTCCATATATTCGGGCATGGTCTTCACCGCTCTCACCGCCGTTGCTCCGCCACCCATGATCATGACGTTCTTGACATCAACATAATGTTCCTTGCCCACAATCTTGCGGATGTAAGGGATATATTGTTTTGTCGTCATGAAATAGGCGAGGTCATAGAGATGCAGCGAGTCGTTACCGCCCGGTATGATGGTGTCGGTTCCGCGTTTTATGGCCACCACATGATAGGGGTCGTCGGGTCCGCAGAGGTCCTTAAGTGGTTGGTTCAAGATCTCGCAACCTTCGCGCAGCTTGATGCCGAGCATCACGAGCGCCCCGTTGTGAACGTCCCACCGCTGCCGCACCCACGACATCTTAAGACCGTTGTTTATGTCTTTACCGGCTAGAAGCTCAGGGTAGATGAGCGAACTGATGCCGAGACGTGCGAAAAACTCTTGTTGTTCGGGTTCAATATATTCGGCGTTGTCAATCTTTGCGACCGTCTTCTTTGCTCCCAGAGCCTTGGCCAGCACACAGGCTGTCATGTTAAGGCTCTCATCGGGTGTGACGGCAATGAACAGGTCTGCCGTTGCCGCTCCTGCCTCGCGTAGAGCCTTCACGCTTGTCGGTGAGGCGAGCATGGTGAGCAGGTCAGCATCGGCTCCGATGTTGTTGAGACGTTCCTCATCGGTGTCGATGAGCGTGATGTCTTCATTTGCGCGTGCCAGCAGTTTGGCAAGGTGCGTGCCTATGGCGTATGCGCCAGCAATTACTATCTGCATTTATGAATGTTGAATGTTGAGTGTTGAATGGTTGCGGCTTTGCCGCAATGTTGAGTGTTGAATGTTGAGTGTTGAATGGTTGCGGCGATGCCGCAATGTGGAGTGTTGAATGTTGAATGTTGAATGTTGAATGGTTGCGGCGATGCCGCAATGTTGAGTGTTGAATGTTGAATGGTTGCGGCTTTGCCGCAATGTTGAGTGTTGAATGTTGAATGTTGAATGATTGCGGCTTTGCCGCAATGTTGAATGTTGAATGTTGAGTGTTGAGTGTTGAATGGTTGCGGCGATGCCGCAATGTTGAGTGTTGAATGTTGAATGTGGAGTGTTGGGTGTAGACTGGTTGCGCTGCCGCAATAACGCAAAATTCATAATTGAATAATTCCACATTGCGGCAAAGCCGCAACCATTCAACACTCAACATTCAACACTCCACATTTAACACTCCACATTGCGGCAAAGCCGCAACCATTCAACACTCAACATTCAACACTCAACATTCTTTTAATGCTCTTCTCGTCCAGCCCCACAATCTCTCTGAGCTGTGCCACGGTGCCGTGTTCAACGAAGTTGTCGGGCAGGCCAAGGCGCTTGATGTCGGGATGGTAGCCGTTGTCGTTCATCCATTCGAGCACAGCGGAGCCGAAGCCGCCGGCCTTGATGCCGTCCTCAATGGTCACGATGTGAGAGAAATGGGTGGCAACCTCACTGAGCAGAAGGTCGTCGAGCGGTTTGGCGAAACGCATGTCGTAATGGGCAACGCCCATGGCCTTGCCTTCAGCCTGCAGCTCATCGATGTAACGCTCCACGTCGGCACCGATGGGGCCAAACGTGAGCACCGCCAGCTGACAACCCTCACGCAGCCGGCGGCCGCGACCCACCTCGATGGCTTCGAGCGGACAACGCCAGTCGACCACGCTGCCGCGACCACGCGGGTAGCGTATGACGAACGTTCCGTTGCCCGGCAGCTGTGCCGTGTACATCATGCGACGCAGCTCTCTCTCGTCCATCGGAGAGGCTATGGTTATGTTGGGCACGGGGCGCAGGGCTGCAATGTCGAACGCTCCATGGTGTGTGGGGCCGTCTTCGCCAACCAGACCGGCGCGGTCCAGACACAGCACCATGGGGAGGTTGAGCAGGGCGGCATCGTGTATGATGTTGTCGTAAGCCCGCTGTGCGAACGCGCTGTAAATGTTGCAGAAGGGCTGCAGACCGTCTTTCGCCATGCCGCAGGAGAAGGTCACGGCGTGGCCCTCGGCAATGCCCACATCGAACACGCGATCAGGCATGGCCTTCATCATGATGTTCATGGAGCAGCCTGTAGGCATGGCTGGTGTCACGCCCACAATGCGCGGGTTGCTCTGTGCCAGCTCGAGCAGCGTCTCTCCGAACACGTCTTGAAACCTCGGGGGCAGCATTGACGTGTCGGTCTTTATGCGCTCGCCCGTTTCGGGGTCAAACTTGCCCGGTGCGTGCCACACCGTTGCCTCTTTCTCGGCGGGCTTGTAGCCCTTGCCTTTGACGGTGTGCAGGTGCAGCAGCTTGGGTCCGCGCATGTTCTTGAGCTGTCGCAAGATGCGCACAACATCTTTCACGTTGTTGCCGTTGAAGGGGCCGAAATAGCGTATGTTCATGCCCTCAAAGATGTTCTGCTGATGGCTGAGCACCGACTTGAGCGCGTTGTTGAGACGTATCAGACCCTTGCGGCGGTCGTCGTTGAGATAACCCTTCGAGTGTAGCCACTGTGAGGCCTTGAAGCGTATCTTGTTGTACGTCTCGTTGGTGTCGAGGTTAAGCAGATACTTCTCCATGCCTCCCACGGCGCGGTCAATGCTCATGTCGTTGTCGTTGAGGATGATGAGCAGGTCGTTGGGCGATGACGACACGTTGTTGATGCCTTCAAACGCCAGTCCGCCGCTCATCGCACCGTCGCCGATGACAGCCACCACATGGCGGTCGTCATGTCCCGTCTTCTTCGCTGCCACAGCCATGCCGAGGGCTGCCGAGACCGAGTTGGAGGCATGTCCACATGCGAACGTGTCATACTCGCTTTCCTCTGGACTCGGGAACGGCTTTATGCCGTGCAGCTTGCGGTTGGTGCAGAAGCTGTCACGTCGTCCCGTGAGGATCTTGTGGCCATAGGCCTGATGCCCCACGTCCCACACTATGCGGTCGTAGGGGGTGTTGAAGACATAATGCAAGGCCACGGTCAGCTCCACCACGCCTAACGATGAGGCAAGGTGTCCGGGGTTTTCTGACAGCTCCTCAACGATGTCTTCACGCAGTTCATGGCACAGCTCCGGCAGCTGGTCCACAGACAGCTTGCGCAACTCGTCGGGATATTGTATCTTGTTTAACAGTTCTAAATTCTTAGTGTCCATAAATTCTTTTATGAATCAAACATAACAGATGCCGCAACAGGCGTTAGGCATCAATTATTTCTGCAAAGGTAATAAAATAAAATGTGTATTTGTACAAAAGGCATCAAATTTGTTTTGTATTGTCTTTTAATTGTGCTAACTTTGCACAGCAACGCCCGATTTTTGCCTTTCTTACACCTATATAATAAAGGAAACGGGGTGTTATGAGACAAACCGTGGCGTTTTAACGATGAAACGGTGGCGTTTTAAGAGATAGGCGTTTTAAGAAATAACCGTGGCGTTGTGAAAGAATGAATAACCAAAAAAACAGTGAAATAAAGCAATGAACAACTACAAGACTCTGGCACTTGCCCTCTGCCTCATGGCCTCGGGTAGTGTCATGGCGCAGAACAGCGCCGGCGGCATCTCACCGGAGATGCTCACACAAATAGAGAAAGCACAAGGCTCAGCCAAGGTGAACAAGGCGCTGTTTAACGCTATCGCGTCAAACAAGATCGATGACCTGGCGAAAAACTTTGCTAACCTCGGACCCATCGACAACCACTTCAGCGTGGAGACACCCAAGCAGAGCATTCACGACCAGAAGAGCTCTGGACGCTGCTGGATGTTCTCGGGCCTTAACGTGCTGCGCTCCAACTTTGCCAAGGAGCATGCCGACACGCTGGCTGTGGAATATTCGCACGACTATCTGTTCTTCTATGACCAGCTTGAGAAAGCCAACCTCATGTTGCAGGGTGTGGTGGACACAGCCAAGAAGCCCATCGACGACGAGCGCGTGCAGTTCTTCTTCAAGAGTCCGCTCAACGACGGCGGTACGTTCTGTGGCGTGAGCGACCTCGCTTACAAGTATGGCCTTGTGCCCAAGAGCGTGCAGCTCGAGACCTATTCGGCAGAGAACACGAGTCGCATGTCGCGCCTGATCTCTTCAAAGCTCCGCGAGTTTGGTCTGGAGCTGCGTAAGATGGTGGCCGACGGCAAGAAGGCTGCTGCCATAAAGGAGCGCAAGACACAGATGCTCGCTACCGTTTACCACATGTTGGCGCTCACCTTGGGAGAGCCCGTGAAGCAGTTTAGCTATGCCTTCCAGAACAAGGACGGAAAGACCGTGGGCGAGGCAAAGACCTACACCCCGAAGGAGTTTTACGATGCTACCGTCGGCCATAAGCTCAACGGCACCTTCATCATGGTCATGAACGACCCGCGCCGTCCCTACCACAAGACCTACGAGGTGGAATATGACCGCCACACCTATGACGGCACCAACTGGAAATATCTGAACCTGCCCATGAACGAGATTGCAAAGCTCGCCATCGCTTCGCTGAAGGACGGACGCAAGATGTACAGCTCCTATGATGTGGGCAAGCAGCTTGACCGTCAGCGTGGTTATCTTGCCCTCGACAACTTCGACTATGAGTCGCTCTTCTCAACAACCTTCGGCATGAACAAGGCTGACCGCATCGCTACCTTCGACAGCGGCTCCACACATGCCATGACGCTCACCGCTGTGGACCTCGACAAGGACGGCAACCCGCTGAAATGGAAGGTAGAGAACAGCTGGGGCGCAAGCAACGGCGTCGGCGGCTGCTTCATCATGACAAACGAATGGTTTAACGAGTATATGTTCCGCCTTGTGGTGAACAACGAGTATGTGCCGGCAGAGCTGCTCAAGGAGTATGAGCAGAAGCCGCTTATGGTCATGCCTGAGGATCCTCTCTTTGGCGAGGACATGTAACACGACACATTGTAACACGACACATTGTGCATGACGCTTTTTAAGACATCAACAACAAGGAGGACGGTCTGCCGCATTGGGGTGTGGCCGTCCTCTTTTCGATTAACAGACAACAATGGATAACAAAACGAACATTCCTTACAAGATGATAGCCCTCGACCTCGACGGCACTCTTACAAATCATGAAAAGGTGGTGACGCCAAAGACGCGTGAGGCTCTGCTCAGAGCACAGGAGCGCGGGGCTGTCATTGTGCTGGCATCGGGACGGCCGACCTACGGAATTGAACCCGTGGCAGAATGTCTGGAACTGGAGAGTAGGGGAGGATACATTCTTTCTTATAACGGAGGAAAGATTGTGGACTGCAAGACGCGCGAGGAACTTTACTCGAAGTTTCTTCCTGCCGATGTCATTCCGGTGCTCTATAGCTACGCACGCAGCCACGGCTATGCCCTGCTCGGATATGTGGGCAACGAGATAGTGACGGAGATGCCTTTTGACGAGTATGTGCAGGAGGAGTCGCGCATAAACAAGATGCCTGTGCGATGTGTGGAGAACCTGCTCGCTAACCTTGAGGCCCATCCTACAAAACTGCTGATGACGGGTGACCCGGCAAAGATGATTGTGGCTGAGGAGGAACTGTCGCGTCTTGTGGGCAACCGCATGGATGTGTTTCGCTCTGCACCGTTTTTTATCGAACTGGTTCCGCAGGGCATAGACAAGGCTCAGTCGTTGCTCCGCTTGCTTGGCAAGCTCAACCTCTCGCAGCAGGACCTCATGGCCTTCGGCGATGGCTACAACGACCTGTCCATGCTCAAGCTTGCTGCCATGGGTGTGGCGATGGAGAACGCTGCTCCCGAGGTGCGTGCCGAGGCCGACTGGGTGACGCTCTCCAACGAGAACGACGGTGTGGCTCACGCCCTTGAGCAGTGGAACATGCTATAAGAAATAGGAATTTTATAAAAGAAAGACACGTTCTAAAGAAAGAGCGGCAAGTCTTAAAGAAATAGGGACAATGCTTAGATAGCGGCTTTAGGCCTCTCATTTAAAGCATTGTCCCTATTGTCTCTATTGTCTTTTAAAACAGCTCAATAGGCTTTCAACCTTTCCATTGTCTTAAAAATCTAATTGTCATCCTGGTCTTCAGCCGGTGGAGCAAGGGCGGCAACCTCGTCAATGTCGATGAGCTGCGGCAGCGGGTTCTTGTCGCTCTGCTTGGCTCCGAGCTTTTGGAGCTTGGCACAGGTCTGCAGGATGCTTTGGCCGCTGGGCTGAAGCTTGCGCTCGGCATCGTCGTAGGCTGTTGTGGCTGTCTTTAGCGCCTTGCCTATGGCGGTGTATTTTTTCATGAATTGTCCCACGCGGTCAAGCATCTCGTTTGCCAGGCGGTAGACCTGCTCGTGGTTCTCGGCTTGGCGTATCTGGGTCCATGTGAGCGAGATGATGCGCAGGGCAGCGAAGAGCGTCTGCTCATCGGCAATGAACACGTTCTGTTCCATGGCCTTGCGCCACAGGTCGGGTTGGGCGTTGAGGGCTGTCCAGAGAGCGCCTGTGTGGGGGACGAACATGATGACGTAGTCCATGCGCACCTTGGGTGGCTGGACGTATGCCGAATAGTCTTTTGTCGAGAGCTCTTTGACGTGCTTCTGCAAGCTGTCGATGTGGGTCTTGAGGAACCGCTGGCGGTCGGCCTCGTTGTCGGCGTTGGCATAGTCGAGGAAGGCGGTGAGCGACACCTTCGAGTCGATGATCACCTCGCGTCGCTGGTCGAGATGCAAGATGACGTCGGGGCGCAGCGTTGCGCCATCATCGGTATGCACCGTGTTGCCCTGCGCGTCGCGTATTACGGCCTGGGTGTCGTAGTGGATGCCGCGCACCAGACCCTGTGAGGTGAGCAACTCGTCGAGCACAGCCTCGCCCCAGTCGCCTTGCACCTTGCTGCCATGCTTCAAGGCGTTGGCAAGCTCCTCGGCACTCTTCTTGGCTGCCATGGCCTGTTGCATGCTTCGCTCAATGTTGTCTTTGAGCACGCTGCTCATCTCCGTCTGTTTGAGCGTGGTGTCGGCCATGGTCTGCTTCATCTTGTCAATGGTCTCGCGCAGAGGGTTGACAATCTGCCCGAGCTGCTGGTTGCTTGAGTCGGCAAACTCTTTCTGACGGTCTTTCAGCATGTCGGCAGTGGCGTTCTTCATCTGCTCGCTCATGCGTGCCATGGTTTCGTTGAAGCGCTGCTCTTGACCTTTCATGATGTCGTTCCACGCCGCGTCTTTCTCGGCGAGGGCCTTTTGCTGTTGAGCCTCGGCTTCGGCCTTTGTCTTGGCAAGCAGATCGCTGGCTTCTTTCTTTGTGGCCTCCAACTGTTCGCTTGCCTCTTTCTTTAAGGTTTCAAGCTGCTGCTGCGCCTCTGCCTTGGTTTTGGCAAGCTGTTCGCTTGCTTCCTTCTTTGTGGCCTCCAGCTGCTGCTGCGCCTCTGCCTTGGTGGCCTCAAGACGTTCGCTTGCTTCTCTCTTTGCGATGTCGAGTTGTTGTTGAGCTTCGGCTTTGGCGTTGTTCATGTTCTGCTGTGCCTCGGCCTTGGCGCTTTCCAGTCGGCGTTCGGCCTCCTCCTTTACAGCAGCCAGCTGTCTTTGCGCCTCGTCTTTTGTCTCGTCGGCCTGTTTTGTGAGCATCTCGTTTTTGGTGATGAGAGCTTGTTGACGGCTTTTCTGTGCAAGCCAACCAATGATGCAGCCCACGATGAGGACCGCAATGCTTATTGCTATTTCCATGAAACGGTTCGTTTGTTTTGTTTAGAATGCGGTTTCCATATCCAGATATGGTTTCTTTATGCAAAAGTAAACATTATTTTCCAACTAATGTGCTTCGACGCTTACATTTTATTCTTTTTGAACGTTCTTTAATGACAAATTGTAAATTTTCCCATTTTTGAAAACATAAAAATGGGCGTGATATGATTGATTGTCGATGGAAACGTGTAAATTTGCAATTCGAAAATCGACACAAACGGCAACAAACGAAAGACAACGTAAGAAAACGAGATAACAATAAAAGAAATAGCAGAACAAAAAAAACAATTTAATAAAAGAACAATATGAAGAAAATTAGAGCTGCCGTAGTGGGTTACGGCAACATTGGCCGCTACGCCCTTGAGGCTCTTGAGGCTGCCAACGATTTTGAGGTGGCTGGCATAGTGCGCCGTCACGGTGCAGAGAACAAGCCAGCAGAGCTGGAGCAGTATGAGGTGGTGAAGGACATTCGTGAGTTGAAGGATGTTGATGTGGCCATTCTTGCCACACCGACACGTTCTTGTGAGGAATATGCAAAACAGATCCTGCCTCTTGGCATCAACACCGTTGATAGCTTCGACATTCACACCTCTATCGTCGACTATCGCCGCACCTTGCAGCCTATATGCAAGGAGCACGGAGCCGTGGCTGTCATTGCTGCCGGATGGGATCCGGGATCAGACAGCATCGTGCGCAGCCTGATGCAGAGCCTTGCACCCAAGGGCTTGAGCTACACCAACTTCGGTCCCGGCATGTCGATGGGACACAGCGTGTGCGTGCGCTCCAAGGAGGGCGTTAAGAACGCTCTCTCGATGACCATTCCAAAGGGCGAGGGCTTGCACCGCCGCATGGTGTATGTGGAGCTTGAGGATGGCGCAAAGCTTGAGGATGTGACGGCTGCCATAAAGGCCGATCCTTATTTCGCCAACGACGAGACTCATGTGTTTGCTGTGCCTTCTGTTGATGCTGTGCGCGACATGGGCCACGGCGTGAACCTCGTGCGTAAGGGTGTGAGCGGAAAGACACAGAACCAGCGTCTGGAGTTTAACATGAGCATCAACAACCCAGCCCTCACAGGTCAGGTGCTTGTGAACGTGGCTCGCGCTTCAATGAAACAGCAGCCCGGCTGCTACACCATGGTCGAGATTCCTGTTATCGACATGCTCGAAGGCGACCGCGAGGAGCTGATCGCTCATCTGGTGTAAGGACTGGTCGACAGACAAGAACAAGATAAGAACAAGATAAGGAAAGGCAACAACCGATGCTCTTTTGTAAAGCTACGGTTGTTGCCTTTTTTTTGCATACCTACTTGTTTCAAAAATCTTAATCACAAAATTTCAAAAATCTTAATCACAAAATTTTGCCGTTTAATCATCTTAGAGCTACAAACAACCACAAAATAATGACGTTTAATCAATTGGACGAAAATGGCGATTTGCACAATTGGTTTTTTTTTCGTAATTTTGAAATCAGATAACAGATATCTAAACCCCACAATAGAACAAAACAATCTAATATGGCAACGGACAACAACATGACAAGCGCACTGCCTGACGGCACATTGCTGCGCAGCGCAACTACAACATACAAGATTGTAAGAACGTTAGGACAAGGCTCTTTCGGAATAACGTATCTTGCAGAGATGAACAATGATGGCACGGCAAACGCGTCAACGGCGGCTGTCTACGTCACGGTGAAAGAGTTCTTTATGAGCAAAATTAACGGACGTAAGGGAACAGCCGTGACAAACAGCGATGCTGAAGGCTTTTTCGATTATTACAAAAAGCGCTTCATCAAGGAGGCACAGAACCTGAAGAGCCTTAACCATGAGCATATAGTGAAGGTGGCGGAAGCGTTTGAGTGTAACGGAACGGCTTATTATGCCATGGAATATATTGACGGCGAAACGCTCAGTGGCCTAATCAGCCGCAAGGGGCGCCTGAGGGAACAAGAGGCTATCGACATTACCTTACAGGTGGCTGATGCTCTAAGCTATATGCACAACCGCAAGATGTTGCATCTTGACCTCAAACCGTCGAACATCATGATGCGCAGCGGTGAGGCTGTGCTCATCGACTTTGGACTGTCAAAGCAGTTTAACCAAAGTGGGGAGCCGGAATCGAGCACCACCATTGGGCTCGGCACGCCGGGATATGCTCCTATAGAACAGGCAAACTATCATGAGCACAGCGGACTGCCCGCAACGCTTGACATCTATGCCCTCGGCGCCACGATGATGAAGATGCTGACAGGCGTTGGTGAGATGCCAACGGCTTCAGATATCTTGAACGATGGCTTCCCGTTCGGCTTGTTCGCTCAGGCTGGCGTCAGTGAGAAGACAACTGCTGTCGTGAATAAAGCAATGGCGCCGATGAGCAAGGCACGTTACCAAACGGTGGCGGAACTGGCACAGGCTCTATCTGGCAAAACGGGAAAGGACTACGAAGAAACGGAGATAAAAAACAACGAAAAGAAAACAAGCTTCGGACAAATTGTCTCCACTCTGCTGACAATTGTGATATGCATCGTAATAGGAGCGCTCGTCTTGAATTACGCAATCAGTTCATGTCATTAAGACTTCAAATAAGAAAATATTATTAATCATTTAAAAACGTTTTAATTATGGAGAATAACAACAATCCCCTCATTACACTGCTGGTAGGCGCTATTGCAGCAGTGGTTGTCGCCCTTATATGGGCAGGTCTTTCAATTTGGATGGAAAGCGAATATGCCGCAATAATGGCTTTAGGCATGGCCTTGATAGGCGGTGCTGTGAGGATGACAGTTCCCGAGAAATCGGTGCTCGGCGCAATAGTGGCTTTGGTGATGTGTCCTGCCGCCGTAGCGGTTTATAGCATTATGCTGGAGAGTTTCGGATATGAATATTCTGATGGCGACACGACGAAATATGTGTGGCTGATATTTGGCGCTATTGCAGGAGCGTATATTGGTTACAACAAGCCAGAAAAAAGCTGAACGGTTTGATTGGTTACTATTAACAGATAAGTGACGCTAAAAAAATAGATTGTTATGATTTGAGAGAAATAGATCAAAAAGATAAAGCTCAAATCATGACAATCTATTTTTTTAACGTCACGTCAATAAAAATTTGTCTGCTGCAATCACGTTCTGCACGGTTGCTGGCAGGTGTCATTGTTCTCAATTCTGCATTTCCCCGTTTTTCACAGTCGTGTACACGCTTCCGTCCCCCAGCATAAACCATTTGCCGTTGTAGGGCGCGTTGTTTTTGAATGTTCCTTTGAAACTCATGCCGTTTTCATTGTCCGTGTAGGTTCCTTCCTTTAGCATGTCGTTGGCGAACGTTCCGACATACTTGTTGCCGTTAATGTAGGTGAGCGTGGCTGTCTCGCCGTCAAGGGTCTCGCGCTTGCCCTTCACCATCCGTCCGTAGTACTCCTTGCGTCCGTCTTTGTCACCCTCGTTGTAGTTGGCCGAGCCGTTGCCGTCGGGTAGGTCGTTGAGCACTCCACCCGTCCACACAAAATTGTTGCCAGCGGCATCGTGGGTGTAGAGAGTGCCTGTCGGGTTTTCCGCTGACGGGTCTTTAGGCTGTTCAACAAGTGAGGTGGCGATGGAATCCTCTTGACGCCATTTCTCCACTTGGCATTTTTTTACAGAAGTGCAGATCGCGGCAAAAACTATAAAGGTGATGAACCCTATGCAAATATAGAGGCGCAGCTTTTTCATCTTGTGTCGCTTTGCCTCGTGCCGGTCAGACGGCCTTGCGTCCACCACGTTCACCTCATCGCTGAAACTTGTGGCTTCGTTTTTTCCGGCGGCTTCGTTTCCTGTTGTTTCTGCCTTGCCACACAGGTCCATCACAAACTGGTCGACGCTCTGGTAACGGTCTTTCTTAAGCGGCGCCATGGCCTTCTCAATGCATCTGATGATGTAGCGTGGCGTGTTGGCGGCCAGCAGGCAACTCTCGGGAAATCCCTCGTTCAGAATTTCCGAAGCCTCGGGCGGACGTTGTCCAGAGAGCATCTTGAACATGGTGGCTCCCAGTGCGTAGATATCCATCACAACGGGGAAACCGTGGCCGTCGCGGTAGCTCGCCTGCTCGAGAGGGGCGTAGCCCGGTGTGCCGCCGCCGACGGTGGTGCTCGACTCTGGCTGTCCGCTCTCGTCATACTGTTTGGAGAGGCCGAAATCGATGAGCACGGCCTTGCCGTCGGCTCTCACCATCACGTTGGCCGGTTTCACATCGAGGTGCAGCATCTTGCGGCTGTGCATGAAACTTATGGCAGCACCTATTTGCCGGGTCAGCCCGATGGCCTGTTCTGTGGAGAGACGGCCCAGGGGAGATTGGGCTATCGTGTCGTCAAGGCTCATGCCGTTGATGAATTCCATGGCGTAGTAGGCCGTGCCGTTGGCAATGAACATCTCCAGTACACGCACGATGTTGGGATGCTTCAGCGTGCCGAGGTTGCGTGCCTCGCGCTCGAACTTCTCGCGGTAGTAGCTGAACAGTCCGCCCTTCGATGTGCTGCCGCTTGTCACGGTGTCGCCAGAGCGTCCGTTCACCTCTTTCATGAAAAACTCCTTCACTGCAACATACATGTTGCTGTCGAGTGTGCCGAGCGCGCCCTTCATCTCCACCTTTGCCTGGTAGGTTATGCCGAAGGAGCCCTGGCCGAGTGCCTTTATAATCTTGTAGTCGTAAGCCTCGCCGTGCAGGACGGTGCCCGGGGCGATGGCTGATGTTATCTTGTTGCTCATAAGTGGTTCTCGTGTTTTGATGAATTCTTACTTCGCCTGTTTGTTCAAAAATGGCTTACAGCTCTTCAACGAGTTTGTCGTTAGCCCATCTGCCGCGCGAGCATTTGCTGTTCCTGTAATACATTGTTCCGAAGCCGCTTATTTTGTCGTCGCTCCATTGGCCGATGTAAGCGTTGCCGCTCTTGTACCAGAAGAAAGTGCCGTTATAGCATCTCTTGTCGTCACGCCATTCTCCCGCATAGGCGTCATTGTTGCTCTTGTAGTAGTAAATGCCGGTGCCGTCCCTTTTCCCCTCATTCCATTGGCCGATATAAATGTCGCCATTATTAAATCGGTATATGCCGAAGCCGTGATGTTTACTGTCTTTCCATTCTCCCTCGTAAACGTCACCGTTGGGATATTTGCAAAGCCCCTTTCCGTTCGTTATGTTTCCCTCGACATAGGTGCCGTTGTAGTAGCTGTGTTTGTAAGAGTAGGTGCCGGGACGGGATGTGGCGGTGAGATCTGTGGTTTCAACACACTTGTCATCTTTAAAAAGGGCGTACATTGGTTTGCCGTCATTACCGAAATATAAGCTATGGCCTTCAAGTTTATCGCCTTCATTTTTGCCGATGCGGTATCCTCCGCCTTTCTGCACATACATATAGAAGCCGTCAGCGTAGCCATCCTTGAATGTGCTTCTCAGCTCCGATTCGTCCGGAAACACTTCAATACCGTAGCCGTCTTTCTTGTCATCTTTCCATGTCCCGATGTATTTGCCGCCTTTTTCGTATGTCAGTGTGCCGAATCCGTCGAAATTGCTATCCTTGAATTCACCTTCATACTTTTGACCGTTTGATGCAGTGGTTGTGCCTTTCCCGTTCATCCTGTCGTGCTCCCAGTTGCCAACAGCAACCGTACCGTTGTCAAACTTGATGGTGCCTTCACCTTGGCGCATTCCGTCCTTCACATATCCTGTATAATATCCTGCTCGGTCGGTGCCGTCTTCAAACCGCTTGTTGGTGACATATAGCCGCGACTCCACCTGTGGCTGCTGGCTGGAAGGTCTCTGGTGGGTTGAGCCATAGTTGCTGTGTGGGGTAGAAGGACGTCTGGACGGCTTGCTGCTGTGCTGCTGCCGTGACTGACTTTGCTTGGCCGGATGCTTGCCCTTGTAGGGGCAGAGCGCGATTTTCTTGCCGCAGGTGCGGCAGGTGGGGGATATGCTCTGCGCTCCCAGAGCGAGCGGCATGAGCAGCAACAGGATTATGTAATGGATTTTCTTCATAGTCACCGTTTGGTTTTTTATTCATTGCAAATTTACTTAATTTTTTTTGTTTTTTGTCGGCATACGGCACATTTTTATATAAAATGTCGCGTTTTCTACATATAATTTTCTTACTTTTGCAAAAAGGATAAGAATAATAGTGTAAGATAACAAACGTTTATTTGTTTTATGGAATCTAATCTTAAAATAAACAAGGTAGAGCTGCGCAACCTCCGGATGGAGGACTACGATCAGCTGGCAGGTTCGTTCAAACGAATTTATGCAGACCATGATGTGTTCTGGACTCATGCCCAGATCAAGAAGCTTATAACCATCTTCCCCGAGGGACAGGTGGTCATTGTGGTGGACGACAAAATTGTGGGCTGTGCCCTCAGCATCATCGTCGACTATAACATGGTGAAGGGTGATCATACCTACGCCAAGGTGACAGGCAACGAGACGTTTAACACGCATAATCCTAACGGCAACATATTGTACGGCATCGAGGTGTTCATTCACCCCGACTACCGCGGTCTGCGACTGGGACGACGCATGTATGAATATCGCAAGGAGCTGTGCGAGAAGCTTAACCTCAAGGCCATTATGTTTGGAGGTCGCATACCTAACTATCATAAGTATGCCGACACCATGCGCCCGAAAGAGTATATTGAGAAGGTGCGCTCACGCGAGATTTATGACCCGGTGCTCACGTTCCAGCTGTCGAACGATTTTCATGTGCGCCGCGTGATACGCAACTATCTGCCTAACGACGAGGAGTCGAAACACTGCGCGACGTTGTTGCAGTGGGATAACATCTACTATCAGCCGCAAACCGACTCGTATGTGGAGAAACGCCCAACGGTGAGAGTGGGGCTGGTGCAATGGCAGATGCGTCCTTATAAGGACGTGGACGACCTGTTTGAACAGGTGGAGTTTTTTGTCGACTCTGTGAGCGACTATAAGAGCGACTTTGTGCTCTTCCCCGAATATTTCAACGCGCCCCTCATGGCCAAGTTTAACGACATGGGTGAGGCGCAGTCGATCCGCGGATTGGCGCAATATACCGAGCAGATCCGTGACCGTTTCGTGGAGCTGGCAATCAGCTACAACATCAACATCATAACAGGCTCCATGCCTTATGTGAAGGAAGATGGCGGACTGTACAACGTGGGATTCCTCTGCCGTCGCGATGGCTCTTACGACATGTACGAGAAAATTCATGTCACACCTGACGAGCAGAAGAGCTGGGGCTTGAGCCAAGGCAACCGTGTGCAGACTTTCGACACCGACTGTGGGAAGATTGGCATCCTTATCTGTTATGACGTCGAGTTCCCCGAGCTGTCGCGCATCATGGCTGAGGACGGCATGCAGATCTTGTTTGTGCCCTTCAACACCGACACGCAGAACGCTTATGCCCGTGTGAAGGTGTGTGCTCAGGCAAGAGCTGTGGAGAACGAGTGTTATGTGGCCATCGCGGGAAGTGTGGGTAACCTGCCGCGCGTTCACAACATGGACATCCAGTATGCGCAGTCGGCTGTGTTCACACCCTGCGATTTCGCTTTCCCCACCGACGGTAAGCGTGCCATGGCAACACCAGGCACAGAGCAGATCCTCGTTGCCGACTGTGACCTGACGCTCCTTAATGAGCTTCACACCTACGGCAGCGTGCGCAACCTGCGCGACCGCCGCAACGACCTCTATGAGCTGAGGATGAAGAAGGATAGATAAGATTATAAGCGATGGAGAGCAAGCATGGCATTGGACATCTGAATTAAACAAAGAATATTCCGCATCAGCTTATGTCCTCTCGTTAGTTCAAAAGAAAGCGAAGTGGACACAGAGTGGCGTACAAACGGCATGTCTGTGCGACCGGTTAGGGTGAAGTAACTTATGGTTCGTAAATGCCATGGTTACGGTTTGTAAGTGCCATGGTTACGGCTTGTAAGTGCCATGGTTATGGTGGCTAATAGCCATTATAATAAAAAAGGGCTGTCTGGAATGGTTTGTTTCCAGACAGCCTTTTGTCTTTTATCGCAATAAGGCAATGCTTGCTTCTTGCTTTTGGCAAGCATTAGTCTTTCTTGTTGTAAGCATTAGTCTTTCTTGTCGTAGGCGTGGACAGGATAGTCGATGGTGTAATGAAGACCGCGACATTCCTTGCGCTCGATAGCCTGACGGGTGATGAGATAACCGACGTTTATCATGTTGCGAAGCTCGCAGATGTCGCGGCTTGCCTTAACATGCTTGAACAGGTCTTCGGTCTCTTCGTAGAGAAGGTCGAGACGGTCCCATGCGCGCTTCAGACGGAGGTCGCTGCGCACGATGCCCACATAATTGCTCATGCACTCGCCAACCTCTTTTACGCTCTGGGTTATGAGCACGCGCTCCTCGTTGGTCAATGTTCCCTCGTCGTTCCATTCGGGCACAGCGGTGTTGAAATCGTAATTGTCGACCACTTGCAAGCTGTGCTTTGCTGCCGCATCGGCGTAGACAACGGCCTCGATGAGCGAGTTGCTGGCCAGACGGTTGCCGCCATGCAAGCCTGTGCATGAACATTCGCCGATGGCGTAGAGACGATGGATAGACGACTCGCCGTTAAGGTCAACCTTGATGCCACCGCACATGTAGTGGGCTGCAGGGCGAACGGGGATATACTCTTTTGTTATGTCGATGCCTAACGACAGACACTTGTGGTAGATGTTGGGGAAATGGTGCTTGGTCTCTTCTGGGTCTTTGTGCGTGACATCCAAGCACACATGGTCGATGCCATGAATCTTCATCTCCTTGTCAATGGCGCGGGCCACGATGTCGCGTGGTGCGAGCGACAGGCGCTTGTCATATTTCTCCATGAACGACTCTCCGTTGGGAAGGCGCAGGATGCCGCCATAACCGCGCATGGCCTCGGTGATGAGGTAGGCGGGGTGGGTCTCACCGGGATGATAGAGTGAGGTGGGGTGAAACTGCACAAACTCCATGTCTTTAACCTCGCCCTTGGCACGATAAACCATGGCTTCACCATCGCCCGTTGCTATGACGGGGTTTGTGGTTGTCTGGTAAACGGCTCCGCAGCCACCGGTGCACATGAGTGTTACTTTGCTCAGATAGGTATCTACCTTCTCTGTTTCGGGGTTGAGCACATAGGCTCCATAACACTCAATGTCGGGGGTGCGACGTGTCACCTCAATGCCAAGGTGGTGTTGTGTGATAATCTCCACTGCGAAATGGTTCTCCTTAACCTCGATGTCGGGGTGGTTGCGCACGGCTTCCATCAGCCCTCGCTGTATCTCTGCACCTGTGTCATCGGCGTGGTGAAGGATGCGGAACTCAGAGTGTCCACCCTCACGGTGGAGGTCAAACTTGCCGTCGTCCTTGCGGTCAAAGTTAACGCCCCAGTTGACAAGCTCTTTTATCTGCTCAGGAGCGTTACGCACAACCATCTCAACAGCGGCAGGGTTGCTGATGTAGTCGCCGGCAATCATCGTGTCCTCGATGTGCTTCTCGAAATTGTCTACCTCAAGGTTGGTGACGCTTGCTACGCCGCCTTGCGCAAACTTGGTGTTGGCCTCGTCGAGAGTTGTCTTGCAGACGAGACAAATTTTACCCTTATGCGCCCTTGCTATCTTCAGGGCGTAGCTCATGCCGGCTACTCCGGCACCGATAATTAGAAAATCGTATTTATAGACCATAATAGTGGAGAATTTCTGCAAAAGTATAAAATTTCTCGCTTTCTGCCATCTGTTTGCTTGTTTTTATTGTTTGCGAAGCAGCAAATTTAAATAACGTTAATAGACGTTAAGCTCTGAGGCGCGTAACGTCTCTTTAATTAGGGATTGTCGTTTAATTCTTTCAGTCGTGGACGCAAAGAGGTCATCTT
>OIXA01003045.1_pt1 | contig 18161 bp, 14 predicted proteins | sample 1587721 | NCBI WGS metagenome assembly OIXA01 (sample SAMEA3888900, study PRJEB22519) | human gut metagenome | biome: human gut; feature: human-associated habitat; material: faeces | place: Denmark | collected 2013 | reverse complement strand
GTTTGGGGGATTTTTTTGTTTCTTATGCAAAGATACAAAATCTTTATGACACTGGTAATCAAATCGTTAGATTTGTTTGAACTAATTTGCGACTATCCCTACTTATCACTGTTCTTCTTGAAATCAGGAGGGTATTTGGCATTGAACCAACGCCCTGTCTGATCCTGTCTTACGTATTTTTTCTTATTCAAGATATCATAATTACGTTTATAGTTGACCACAGAATAGTCGCATTCACGCAACCATTGCCATAGCGTGAGGTTTCGCTCAATAAAACCTAGCAATTTGAGATTCAGCGCCAACGCTTCACTAAGACACATAGCATGTATTTCGTTAGCACCGTCGGAGCCAACGCCGTGACCTATCACGTACTCCTCGTTGTACATTCGCACCATATAAATCTCATCCTTGTTCTCATTCTCCGACACGATGAGGTCGTTCAATGCAGTGGGCTCATACTCCTCCTTGTTCTGCATGTTTTTGAAGAACCTCTCCTCGTTCTCCGACTGGTATTTGCCCACAATGGAAGCAAAGAGTATGACATCTTCGTCCCATAGCTTATGCTTTTTGACATTGTTTATAGACTTTATCTTTTTCTTTGCATATTGCCGATTTCATTTCGAACATTACAGCCGGTACCCTATACATACCATTGACTATTCATTCTAAAGGCATTTTGGAGACGGCCCTCCACTTATCTCCATCAAAAACTACCTTAACAGAGACAACATCACCATCAGCAACACCATTCAACAGGTATTCTGGTATATAGTAATCTTCTACAAAACCAAATCTCTTTCCCTTTACATTGAAACTAGTCCGGACGGTTCCCTTTACCACCTTTACCAATGGGGTCTCTTTGCTGTCGTCAACCTTGATATCCAACAATTGTATGCGGTTTTTGTTTTCCTTATCCTTTTTGACAATGTAGTGGGCTATGATAACATCGGCTATGCAAGGTCTTATATTAGTCTCTGAAAAACGTATTATAGTGCCGTTACCTTTTCCGAAAACGCAATGGAATAACTCTTTTTCTTTGTTCACGCAATCAACGACGCCAACTATTTCAGGGAAATGTTCCAAAGCTTCTTTATATTTGTTATATTTGATCCTATGTGAAAAAATCGCGTGAGAAATTTGGTGGTCCTCCATAGAGGTCTGTATAGAGCTTCCATAATGGCTATTCCTTGCCTGGGATTGTTTATTAATGGGGACCGCTAAGAATATAATGAATTTCATATCCTTTGAGAATGGCATATGGCTGATAATATAATGATTATTAGAAGTATCATAAACGTGAGCAAGCTTCTTTTCTTCATTGTAATATTCAACGAAGCCAATCTTTTCTTTTAAGATCTCTTTTACGTTATGATTTGATGGCTTAACCAAGGCTGCTCTTTTACCATCTTCTGACAGTTTTATATCATAGCAATCTTTCAAATGAGGCTTGGTACTCACACATCCTAACTGTCTCACATTAATAGTTATGGTTTTCCCCTCAGATGATACTAATTTTGCCCGGAGGGATTTCTTTCCATTTTCCTTTAGTTTTTCAAATATGTCAATAACTGCCATCGTCGTCCATGGTATCTCACTATAGACGAATTCCTCAGCCGTTTGGGAATGCTCTTGGTAAAAGTCTAAATTGCTTTCTGAAGGTTGTGTTCCTTGAGGTATTTTTTGTTGAGCTTCTAAGAATGATGATTTCAATGGCCACGAATTTCTTGCATACGTGGAGGCATATTGATTCAACTCATTGAGAGCCCGACCAAACTCTTTGTCCTCTATAAGAAGATTGGCAAGGAGAAGATGGACTTCGCCCAAGAACTCATCTTTTGGTTCAGACGAGATGGCCTTGCACAAAGCAGAATATTTCAGCTCCCGGTTGTCTGTTATTAATGATAGTTCTTTCCAGAGATAGAACTTGTTGTTCTTAATCAACAGCTTTCTATATTCTTGAAGGGCAAGATCTCTGTTACCCCAAGATAGATCAGCCTTGGCCAAATATCTAGGGAATTGATCGTCTTCAGGATATTTTTCAATGGCCTTCTTAATTAGTTGCTCATAGTCTCTATCAGGTATACGACTCGTGGCCATGGCCATGCTATCGTTATAAGTCTTGATAAATCTTTCTACCAACGAAGGATAAGGCTTGTCGCCTTTCTCATTTATTTCTTTCGACCAATCCTCAGGAAGAAATTTGTCGAATCCGAAGGCCTCCAGTATTTCTTTTGTTTTAGAATTTATATTTTCTTTGCTCAGAAAAAGGAAAGAACGAATTATCTTTGAATGATACTCATTTTCGCTCATCTCTCCTTTGCATTCGTTGGCGTATTGAACAATCTTATTGAAAGCCCCGTCTGGACTTTCCTTAGAAAGGTTGAATATATCAAAATAGTTTTGTTGACTATATGCCACTAGCAACTGTTTCTTGCCTATGCCGGGATTTTGGCAGAAGACAGCCAGGCATTCATCCAAGTTGTATCGTAAAGATATACACCTTCTAAAAATGCGGATATACAGGGGCTGGAATGTTTTTCCTTCGGAATAACTTTCCCTAAGATCTTCGTCTGTAAAATTATTTACTCCCCACATTTGAAGAAACGGTAGGAATTTAAAGTCATTGTACCGTTCCGAAATCTTTGATGCGAGATTTAAAATTTGAGAGTGTACAAGAGAAGGTCTTTCGTTATGAAGTTGCATATAAGTAAAGAGGATTTTTCTTGCATTTAAGGAACCTATTTGATTATACTCTTTCTTCAAATAACGGAAGATGATCCAAGCGAATTGCTCATGAAGAAGATCCTCTATAGGAGTCTTTGCATGAATCTCCATAACTTTGTCATAAGCTTCTTCTTCATGTCCGTTTCTTGATAGTTCACTGGCTTCATGAAGAAGTCTGCTATTAGGACACAAACATTCAGACGCATGTTTTATGGCTCTTTCAGCATAACCATCTTCATCATCCATTCCGGAAAGCATTTCCTGCATCTGTAAGAAGGTTTTGTTACAATCTTCCATGTTGCCTTGTGATAGATAGCTGTTAAAATAGTCACGTAACACCCAAAACATGGCACTTCGTGACCATGAACTATCTTCAGCCTGCAGGTCAGTCTCTGCCAGCTTAAAGGCCTCATCCAGCCGGCCTTCTCTCCTTAAACTATTCACTTCTCTAAAAGACATGGTACTCTATTTTTTAGGCTCTAAGATTTTCTACCAGTTTCTCCAGTTCCTTGTCGTCGTTTCCAATGAAAGAGGCCGGCTTAGCATATGTGATAAACCCTCTGGCATTTATGAAGACCTGCAATGATGAAATTGTACCGGATGTGCTGAAGTAAAACATTGTGTAATATTCATCATTGTGCTCCACAACGTTAGAGATAGGGATGCCCAAACTGTCGCATCCCGATTGAATGTAAGCATACAACTGCGCGTGGATGTCATCAGAAGGCGTATACTGATAGGTCGTCGGCATACAGTGCTCATCGTCAAGCAATGTTTCCAACAAAACTGTGTGCTTTGTTGTCTGCTGCGGCTTAGCGGGCATAAATACACCACTGGCTTTATAAAGTAAATCGTAACGCTCCATGCCATCAGGAGTTTCTATATCATAGATCTCACGATATGGTTTGCTTTCAATGCTCTTTATTTTATAAGGAGTAAACTCCATATTATAGAGTATACATTGCGTTTTTGCTCGCAGATAAACAGCAGCACTGTCCGGATGGAATGGGTCTTTATTTATTTCTCCGTAAATTCTGAATTCAGGCTTGATTTTCTTCACGGTTGATATATTGTCAATGCGGAATTTGTCAAACGGAGTAATGTGGGGAAGGTTAATTACATAAAGAGTCTTTTGCGCCCTTGTAGTGGCCGTGTAGTTCCATCTCAGGCTATCGTTATCAAGACCTGTGCGGCCTTCATAGTCAACGAAAACGTTCTTCCACTCTCCACCTTGACATTTGTGACCTGTGACGGCATAGCCATATTTGACCTCAAGGGCATTGACGAATGGGTCGTGCTCGAGCATCTTGGCAAATTCCATAGAGTCGGGCTTTAAATTGCTATGACGCATTCTGAAGTTAATGTACAATGCTTTCTGTTCATCCACGGTCAGCGCAGGCTGGTTGTTATCTAATAAATCAATTATTAATTTGCACTGAACCTCCTCTTTGTCATTATCTAGTACGACTGCGTCTTGAAAGTTCAGAGTAATTTTAACACGCTCTTTAACCCCTCCTCTTTGAACATATACCAATGCTGACTGCTGGCTGACTTCTCCAAGAGACACAACTCTTGTGAAGTCACCGTTCATAAGTTGTGTTTCCACGTCCTGACCTTTAAGTTTTAATGAATAATTGTTCTTGACAACCATCAGAGGCTCATCAACTTGCAGAGGCAATTCTTTTCCGAACTTCTTACAGCGTATTTCCTTGTTGTATTTGGATACAAGATGGTTGGAATAGGCTATAACCACAGCTCCGCCATTTTCAGCCTCACAGCCTAACGACAGATACTTATCCACTACATTGTTGGCATTTAGACTGACGACTTCGCCATCCTTCTCCTCAAAAGCCAACTTATTCCGCTGCCCGCTATTGATAATATCGCGTATTTTCATGGCATTCTTTAGGATAGTGCTCTCACCTCCTTGCCTAAGAACCTGAGTCAGATGCCCCACTTCGCACTTTAATCCTTTGTCCTTAAAGAAATCTTCGTCAAGGGCACAGGAATGGTTGTCGCCTACAGGTGGCAATTGCGCAGGGTCACCTATGAATATCACCTTTCCTCCGAATGACGGTTTGACAAATGTCAATAGGTCATCGAGTAGTATGCTGGTACCAAACTCGAAAAGTTCATGCTCAGCTTTCTTAGAGCTAACCATGGATGCTTCGTCTACTATGACGATAGGTAGCATGTTGTCGTTCTTTATTCCAAAGACGACTTTATATGAAGATTCGGCAATATCCTTTACCTCCTTAATGACATAATGGCTTTTGTCATATATGCCTTTGTGAATAGTGCATGCCTCGCAGCCTGTTTTCTTTAACAATACTCTAGCAGCACGACCTGTAGGTGCCATGAGACTTGCCTTTTTATGCAAAGAGTTGGTTATATAGTCTACGATCTGTTTGACCATGGTGGTCTTGCCCGTACCAGCATAACCCTTGAGAATGAATACGGAAGAATCGCTATCAAGAAATTTCTTGATATTATCCAATACGCTTTGTTGTTGTTCGGTTAGTTGAAAAGCCATAGTCATAAGTTTTAAAATTTTTTGCATGCATCAGCGGAGCCTTTAATCATACTTGCTGCCTGATAGCCTATTTCATTGGCCTAGCCTGCGTTCAGGATATAGGTATTCTCCATAATTTCTATTCCTTACCACAGGCTTGCCTATGACATCAGGTGTCATGCTACGTTTCTAAAGGACCTCCCAATTAAGAGCATTTCTTTCTTCATCTTCATGGTCTGCAAGATAATGCGCATACCACAGGATGACACAACACAGTTCCATGGTCATACTTCGGAGCAAGTAGGGAGCATGTCCGATGTAGTCCAAGAACTCTGCTGTCTGGCGGGAATTCTTTTGCTGTTCTTCATTTGCATCCTTGTTGACCGCATGCTCATACGCGGCGGCTATCTCTATCAAATTGTGAAAACTATCCTTGATGGCATTGGGCAGGACTTTCTCCATGCTCTTGACGACTGTCTTTCCATTGCGGTCCTTGGCATCGCGTCCAGAAAGAATCAAACTGCACCAAGTATTGGTGATAGCGCCACGGCTGTCGGTCAGAACTTTATGTAGAACATAACTGTCGCCCTGCTTTTGGTTGGGGAGAATGCCATGTTTAGCCATGGACCGGAAAATATGTTCAATACATTTTCGTATCAGCGTCATCTTGTTATTGTAGTCCTCTGCTGTTTTGTCTGCCTGATGAATAGGAACCAGCAGGTCCTCCATCATAGCATCGACTTCGGGATCAAGGTCAGCAATCTCAATGGCACGGAAGACATCGGGATACAACAACATTCTTGCTTGTCGCTCCGGTGAGAGTTTGGCATGATAGCGGATTCTGTGGAAGAGCATATCACGGTCTGTTGTCTTACTGTAAAATTTCTTAGGCCAGTCACCGTCCCATTTCTCCCGGTCTTCTATGATAAGATCGTTGAGTTCCTCATCGCTGCCACCGGAGAGAATGTACCAGGGAATAATGCGATGATGTTGGGTGCAAATCACACCAATCTTTGACAGAACATTCGTTAGAAACCTTGTTGCATTGTCCTGATCGCCTTTCTTATATTTGCATCTCGCATCAAGGATAATGGCAGACCAACGGCTAAAATCAGTGGTTAGAGCTTCCTCGGCATCCTTCCAACAACCGAAAGGCACCAACTCCAAATTTACAGCAGCAGCTTCCATTGGAAATGTTTTAGTTATGATAGGGTCGTCTTCAACCCATAACACTTGAATCAGATTCTCATTCATATCCTTATCTTCTTAATTTTTTATGATTAATATAGTTCCCATCGGCAGACTGTAGCAGCCTGCCGATGGCTGTATTGCTTAGTACAAACTGGCAACAGGTAGGGAGAGCCGATAAGTTACAGTAAAGACCTCCTTAGGTGTGGAGATAACTGTTACGTCTCCGCCAAACTTGTGCATCAGTTCAGCGATCTCGCCGCCTCCCAGTCCGCCGTGACCATTTTGGTTAAGCGAGGAGCTGTAGCCGTAGTCCAGTATGCGCTTGGTATCAACATCGTCGGGTACCGGACTTCCGTTGTTTGACACATCAATGTGCATCCTCAGACCATCAATGGCCCATCGGAATCTTACGGTGTAGTCAGAGCGCTTCCGGTCTGTAAACCCATGAGCGACAGCATTGGCGATGATGTCGTCAAAGATTTGGGTCAATGCTTTCTGCGAGAACCTAGCTAAATTCATTGACTCTCCTTCTTTGAAGAGGACTTTGCCAGTATTGGGGTCAACGACATCCTTATGGAAGCAGTTCGGCTCAAAAACTTCCCACATGTGTTGGAACTCAAACCTAGAGTCTTTGTGTGTTTTCTCGTAGTCTTCGATGAACTTCTGCGGCTCTATGTTCTCACTATCGCCCCAGTTCTGCTCATCAGTCAGATGGGCAACCCTCTCAGCGATGATGCCGATATTCTCATGAAGAAAGCTCATGGCTTCTTCCACCGTCATGTCGCTGACCGGAGATAGCTTGAACTCATTCTTCAAGTTGCCGTAATGGTCCTTCATGCACCGCTCCAGGGTATGGAACATACTGCTGAAGGCCGCTACATTCTGAGAAAGGGCGTGCTTACGAAGATGCATTGACCGGATGAAAGCCTGGCTCTGCTCCTCATTAATGACCTTCTGACGGGCAAAATCGCGCTGCAGAGCCTCGTTTACAATCGCTGATTGCTCTTCTTTGGTGTGGCACTTGATGCGGACCCATGTCTCCCAGCCCTTTGGCAACTTGGCCGACAGGCCCTCTCCGTACACCAGGGCAAGGACCTGATCCCGCAGACTGCCGCGAAACAGGCAGCTGGCCAGATACTCCGCACTGATGCCCTCTTTCGGAATAAGGACGTGGAGGGTTGCCGGAACAAGGATGGAGGCATGCTCCTTGGTATAACCTACAGCTATGTCCTGCCCCGAAGCAGCAAAAACAACGCAGGGTGACTCCACACGCCAGTAGTGACGGAACCTGTTTTTATTGAGCAAAGGAAGGTCTGACACACAGAATTCACTCCCAGAGAAAATGTCGGTCAGCTCATTGAGGGTGACAGCCACTTCTTCCGATGAGCAGTCGTCAGAGCTAACTTTTTCAGATGGGCCATCGGCAACTTCACTGACAAAAGCTCCCTCCGTGGGGAAATCAAGATAGTAGGCCGGCAAGAGCATGTCCTCCTTGAGACTATCGTAGGAGAATCTCCGGCAGATGTTCTGAGCCTCCCCTTCTGGCGTGTTGGCTAACAAGACATCTTCGTGAAAGGCTTCGGCATCCACGACATTACCCCACATCTTAGCCTTTTTCTCCAAGGCTTTGGCCATGACAAAGGTCTTGTTGACTTTCTTGCTCAGATGGAAGAGTATGCTACCCGAGGGGAGCTGTACGGCCTCCTGAAGTTCGCCATTCCTGACGATATACTGTCTGAGCTCCTCGTTTTCGTTGCTAAGGAGTTGAGCCTTTGACAAACACATCAGAATCTCACCTCCGTCTTTGACGAGCCTATGGATGGCTGCGAAACAGGCAATCGGGGTGTCCTGAACTTCGAAGATTGCGGCATCGAAGGTACCAGAGGGCACGTTCTTCAAAAAGGCCGAAGCAGCAGACGACACGTCGGAGGAAGACTTTAAGCTATTGAGCAGTGTGTCTGTCAGACTCGCACCTACATCCGTATAGTGGATGGTATCACCCTTAGCCAAAGCCTCAATCGCTGCGGCCGAATATCCGTAACCGACCGTTACTTCGCACTTTCCAAGTCCGGCAAACTCCTTACCTTTGTCGGAAGCCGGGATGAGCAACTTGCCGTCTTGCTTCTCAAGCAAGTAGGGAACAAGGCTGCTCCATTCGCCAGGAGCGTTAAAAACAACCCCGAGTTCGTGCGACTGAATGTGCTCGAACATATACTCGGTGAAAACCGCAAAATGCTCTACCAAGTACTGCTCTTCCTGCTCAGAGAGGATCTCTTTGAAGTAGTATTTGTCTACGTCGGGATAATCCTTCAGCACTCTTCCCTCGGCTTTGTCACCTGCGCGCAACTTATAGATCCGGGCCAGAAGCTGCTCGGAATACAACGTCACGTTAAAGTCCACATCGCTTCCCATCGCTCTAAAGAAGTCGGAAGAGAGTTCCTCTTGTGCTGCTTTTGCTACAGGAGTCTGAGCTGCAAGGTTCTCGTACTTGGCTACAATAGCCTCGATCTGAAGTTTCTGCTGTGTACGCATTTCTATTGTTTTTGGTTGAACTTTCATTTTTACGCTGCAAAGTTACGACACTGTTACGAATGCAATGTTCGTAACTTGGAATAAATTTCATTCATACCCACAATTTTATTCCAAATCTTATCCTGCAGCTCCGTTGGGCGTAGCACGACAAGTTCTTTTCCAAAGGAAGTCAGTTCGCGCTCCAGTTCGTAGTTGTCTTTGCAGTCGAGGCTGAAGAACATTCCGCCATTCAGGCAATACCTCTTGCGCAACAGCTCCTCCCCTTCCCCTGTTATCCTTCTTTGAGACACATGAATGGGCTTGGTAAGCACATAATCCATGGAGACCTCACTGACCCATATTATAATATGTAATATAGGTGTGCCATACTGATAGGTGACTCCGACGATTTCCTCCAGCATATCATTTATGTCGCCCTTGAAGTCGGCATACTTGTGCGAGGGCAACGGCTCCACCCGGTTCACTCTGTCGAGACTGTAGCAAAGCAGTTTTTTGCCCGTCTCCGCCTGACAGTAGAGAAACCAGCGGTGGTTATACTCCTTGAGCAGATAAGGGTAAACAACAATCTCCTTAACCTCCTCCGGAGTCTGAAAGCGATGGTAGCTCAACTTGACAACCTGCTTCTGGGAAATGCAAGTGAAAAGCTGACCAAGAAGGGATGAGTTTTGCTGGGGACTCTTTGTGAAGGAGATGATTTTCCGCTCGTCGTGTTTCACACCTAATCCGAGGCGAAGACCTTCCAGGGCATCCAGATTGGGAAGTCCCTCAAAATGGCCCAACAGAGAGAGCGCCTCGCGCAAAAGGTATTCCTCGTCATCGCTCAGATCCTTTTTAAAAATCGAATAAGAGGGGTTGGCATAGCGTAGGCACTGCTTGGTATAAGTCTTGTCTTTTTCTGGATTGTAGCTGGCAATGGCGTATCGCTCAATCTCTGCCATAAAAGGACCTTCACATTCTATATAATATATATCTTTCTCGATGGTACGTCTTACAACACCATTGGTATCAGGATATAATTCTGACAATCGACGGTTGACTTCCTCTGTCAAATCGTCGAGAGAGTAGTTATGATACCGGTTGCTTAATAAATCATCCAATATCTTATATCGGGTCATTGCGTTTTTGGTAGCTGGCATAGTAGACTTTGTTTCGTTTCTGTGAGATTATTGATATCAATTGCAAAGATAATAATAAATTATGAATGCAATGTTCGTAAAATCAATTATTTTGTCCACTCATGGCAACTATGTAGAGCTAAAGCTAGGATTATGCATCAGTAGTGTTTATTAATCCACCTTAGGAATCTATATTATCTATATTAATGAAGTAAGGTCACATATATGTAGCTATGATTTTCAAATGACAAAGAGCTGTCCCACATGGAGCCGGGGGACACCCGGGACATGTGGGACAACAGTTAAGGGACGAGAAGGGCAAACAACAGAAAAGCCGAGTCAGCTTGCTGAGAGTTTTTTAATCGTATATTATTTTCTTTCACCTCATGCCTCTACCACCAAAGTCTTCTTTCCACGACTTAGACCTAAAGCGATGCCGATTTGCAAAATCGGTAAGCCTAATTACCGTTAACTTACATTAACGGGATTACGCCCAAGTGAAAGAAGTTTCACGGAGCAAGCTCGGGGCGATTCAAAGCAATAGTATTGTAAATATAATTAACCACGCATGCATAACTTGACTATGGATGCCAATTGGCCGTCCCTCTCTCCATCAGATCAGCTACGAACCAGTCGCCGACATCGACTTTGGCTTCACGCTCAGCCGCCGACGAAAGGCGCTCGAGCAAATCACATACGATTACACGTTTGGGTAAGAACAGCTTTCGGGCTTTCTCTTTCCAATCATCAAAGGCATCCACATCCGGGAAGACAATCACCGTACGATTGCAAAGAGCCACCATGCGCTCAGGCTTGAAATTCTCTTTGCCACCCACAGCCACCCAAACATAGTCAGGGAAGACAAGGGAACCAAGCAGTGCTGTCTTCTCAGCTTCAACTAAAGCCACCGATTTTCTGATGTCATCGCTGCGCAACAAGTGCTCGCCAAAGAGACATTGATTGAGCACAAAGCCCTCAGGCAACAATCCCTTTTTCTTTAGCCGGTAGTGGACCCAATCAACCATCATACCTGTTTTGACCTTATGACCGGTATTGACATCGTAGTACATGATCTTCCCCGTCCGGACATTGCCATTGAAGTCCAGTTGCCAATAGATGATGCCCCCATCAGGAGTTGAGCCGATGAGATAACGGCACAACAATCGTTCAAGGTCAGCCTTGCTGACGTGACATCTGTCACGAAGGAAGCGGAAGAAGTCATTCTCCATACCCCATGATTCGACCACATGGTCAAAGGGGAGAAACTGGATATCCTCAGAATGGCACATCATCACCTCCTTCCGTATTGGTTTCAAAAATGAGGTTTTCATCATCACGATGCACATGAGATTCACCTGCTTGCCTCAGTTGCTCATCTTGGCGTCCCGATTGTCCCGTCTGTCCCATGTCTCCGGCTGGGACATCTTTCTTCGAGCTGTCACAGACCTCTTGACGGATGCGCCCTACAGCTGATTTGGAAATGCCAAGTTCACGACTGATCTCCCGGACGGTCTTTCCTTCGCCAACACGCTTCTTCACCTCATCCTTCAATTCCTCTCTATCCTGTTCTTTTAAGTGCTCCTGCTCAAGCGAGTCACAACGATAGACAAAATGCAGGAGCGTGCCGTCTTTCTCTATGCTGTAAACTCTAACATTGTCCGTACCGTACTGAATCCCACAATTGCGCACCTTTATCTGCTTAAGATAACGGATGCTGTTGCCCTGGGCACTGGTACCAAGTGCGAAACAACTGTCGATGAAGTTAAACAACTTCTTCGAACCTGCCAAATCGTTCTGCGTGATGATACGGCTCATGTCACGCTTTGGCGTGTGTGCTATAATCAGTATGGAGAAGCCATATTTGTTCTTCAATGCTCTGAGATTTTGAACCAGTTTGGCAGCGTCATCACCTTTCTCCATCTGCATGCACAGGATGGAAATGTTGTCGATAATGATGATGTTGGCCTCACAAGCAACGGCTGCCTTTTCAATATCTCGGATCACAGCATCCTCAAAGGGTATATCGAGATTAGCGAGATTGTCAGGCTCCAGCGACACTCGATACAGCGTTGGCGGGAAATGGTGTAAGTTGCCCTGATTGTCTGTATAGCGTAGTTGAAACTGCTTGTCGGAAAGTTCAAAATCAAAGTAGAGGACCTTATAGCTCTTCGCTATCTCTTCTGCAATATGCACAGCAAGAATACTCTTACCGGCATTGGAGTCGGCAAAGAGACATCCTATTTCTCCTTCAAACCAAAACGGTCCGAACAACTCCTTTGGGTTGCTCCGCAGACTGGCCTCGCTCATGGCTTGGTTGACACTCTTGATGGACAACACCCCTACATTGGAAGGTATGCCATCAGCATTCTGCTGGACTTTCCCCAACTCGATACCAAGCATCTTCACACGGCTTGATGCTAATGAGTAAGAAGACTCTGCGTTTTCCTTCTTAACTACATACTCTACATAGCGCTTGCTGTCCAAGTCGTAGAGTCCATTGATGCAGTTTCTTAAGTTCATCTCCAACCTCCTTTCTTTGCGACTCCATTTCGCTTGCTACTGATGTAAGACATGGCATCACGCTCCAACTCTTGCACCGACTTATGATGAGTGCTGTCGTTCAACCACTCGTCAATCTCGGCTTTGTTGAAGAGAATACTCTTTCCTCTCTTGTGGAAAGGAATCTTCTTCGCACTCGTCCAGCCATAGATGGTCTGCTCGGCCGGATGGTTGGGCAGATAATCTATCAAAGCGGACACGTTGAACCACTGTGGTTCATCAGCTTTCACGGAAGGCGCCAGTCTGTCCATCTTCTCGTCTAACTCCTTGAGCTTCGCAAGCACATCCACCATCAGCTGGGGTATGTCGTTAAATGTAATCTGGTTTTGCAACATGATTTTATCCTTTTAATTAGTAAATCTCTGTATGCAAAATTAGCAAAGCCCTCGTGTGGCTCTGTGTGGCATTTTGTGGGAATACAAAAATATCGGATGCGACAACTACTTGATAATGAGCAGTTAATACATCCGATATTTGTTAATGTATGTAAGGATTGTGGAAGAATGCCTTTTTTCTGTGGCTTTTGTCCTTATAAGGCCCTCTTTATGGCCTCCTTAATCTGTTCAACGTATATTTTGTTCTTTTCTGAGGCTGTAACACTAAGGAAATCCTTGTGGTGCTTATCATAGTAGTCGACAGTAATACCACATACTTCCAGCACTCCCAAGACCCAATGACGGGCATAATTGGCGGGAGTGATGGTGAGGGATACCGCATAGATCATGTAGCAGATTCTTTGATTCTCACGGGGCAGCGGACACACTACATCTTTAGACACCTGCAAATTCATGAAGTTGACAAAGACACTTCCCGGCATGTCCCGAAACTGGCGACCATTACAAGTTTGATAAATGGCAACGCAAACGCCCAAGTCAACGATGTCTTTCAACTTCGCTGTTTCCTTCAAGAGGAGAATCTCGTTGTTCATGTGCCAACCTCCTTTTCCATTCGCTTAGCATCTGCCATAATCGACTGTGCTATGTGCGCTATCTTATCAATCAAAATTTCCAGGAACTGCATTTCAAAGTAGTACACATGGGCACACTTGTTCATCACTTTCCTGTATATGTCAAATTGTTTCTCTGCCAACTCATGAGCCTTGTAATAATCTTCTCTACTCTGATCGCATTTCTTGTCCAACTGGATGAATTCCGGTGTGTCGAAAGGCATCATATCCAGTCGGTTGCTCTCTGACTGATATTGTTTCCAAAGCTTAGTTGCTGCCTCTTCCACCACTCTCAATTCTTTCAGATTGATGTCATCATGTTTCTTCGCCATACGAATATAATCCACCTGTTTCCAAATTTGAAGGTCCAATGACTTGAAAGAGAAAATGGCATCCAGCAGTTTACCGTTACATTCGATAAGGGCATGTATATTCTCTTGCGCCTGTTTCTCCGCAGCATCAATCAGGTGGTTCGTATATTGGAAATCAGCAAAGAACTCTGCGAGAACCGAAGCATCCTCGAATACGATCTCTTCGGGTGCTTTCTTGGAAGGTATAGTTTTGTTTACCAATAGCAGACGATTGGTTATCTCTTCAATAAGATTTGCCATGTGCGGTAAATTTTATGATTTTGTTAAGTCCAGGTCGATCTTGATTGCATTTGCAGCATCCTCCTTCTTTTTATCGACCACCTTGGTATAAACTTGCGTCGTTCTCACGTTAGTATGTCCAAGCATCTTGCTCACAGTATAGATGTCGGTACCACTGGCCAACTGTAGCGTAGCATAGGTATGGCGAAAACAATGGAAGGTGATATGCTTAGTGATACCGGCCGATTGAATCCACCGTTGCAGTGGCTTAGAAATCCATGAAGGATCCGGCAGTCCCTCAAACACCAGTCGTTTGCCATCCAACCGTTCTCCACATAGCTGATAAGCCTGAGAGGATATTGGCATGTATTCCACGCCATGCGTCTTACGTTGCGTGAAATCGAGTCTGTAGTGATCGCCGTCCTCTATCACTTCCTGCCACGTCATCAGTTTTATATCGACATGGCGAAGACCGGTTAGAGCCGAAAAAAGTGCAGCCCGTTTGACGACAGGGATGGCGCAGGGTGTGTGCGCAAGGATGTTGAGCTCCCCAATGGTAAGATGCTCGCGCCGACTTTCCTCTTCGGGAATACCCTTCACCTTAGCGGAAAGGTCCACGGTGAGGTATCCGTCCACAAAAGCCTGCTTCAGTCCTGCCTTGAAGATGGCAAAATAGGTGGAAGCCGTGTTTTGTGATATAGTCCCCGACTTATTGCCTCCCTTGGGAGCATACAGTACGAAGAACTTGAAGTTCTCTATCATGCTCAGGTCAATATCCCTGAAGAGTATCGTATCGCCATTGGCATAAATCTTCAGTAGCTCATAGACACGTCCCCAGTTGATGATTATCGAATCGGAACTGTTTCTATGCCTCTTCTCCGATACCTGCTTAAAGTAAGGGATAAAGTTTTGCATCGACCGCTCGTTTTGTGCTGCCTGCTCAGCCTCGTTGTCCGTATAGAGTGCGGCATTGTCGTATTCACGTTGCCTCAAGGCTCTCACCTTGTCGGCATAACGGCACGCTTCATTATCCATATCCGAGCGGCATACAATGACTCCGTTGATGTCCCGCTTGGGTTTATACGACACAGAGCCGTCAGCTTTAGGCCGTGATGGTCGACTCTTATCCCATATAGGGGTCGTGATGGTACGGTTCAATGCCTCTTTGTGCCGTGACGGCTTAGCGCCAGGATAGGCAAATACTGGGTAGCTCTCAATGATGAGATACCATTCTTCGCGATACTCCGACTTTCGGAGCTTTACAGTACACTTGGTGTTGGGGAGTGGTTTCTTCATGACTTCACAACATCTTTATAAAGGTGATCAATATCTTCTTTGGGCGCATAGACGAAGTTGCCTATTTGCCTTGTTGGTATGGAATATTTTCGAATATGGGCATAGACCGTACTGTTGTCTATACCATAAGTCTTGGAGATTTCGCCAATGGTGTAGCAGTCTTCTGGCTCAAGGTGATAGGACTTAGGCAATGCTCTACTTCTGTCAATAGGTTCTGCGCGAAGCGGAAACATTTCGCTCAACTTACTTTTGCTGATTCTTGTAAGTCGCTGCCCAATATTGATGGCAGGAACGTTTCCCTTCCTTATCAACCGATAAATGGTATCTCTACTGATGCCAAACATGGCTACCGCTTCGTGGACAGAGATATAATCTCTGGCCTCGGGTATATTCTCCACGATGTCATTCAGCTGGCTCATCCTCTTCTTGGCGGCCTCTCTTTGGTCATAGGCCCTTTGAGAGCATCGTCGAGAGCAGTACTTCGAATCAAGTGTCTTTGCGATGAATGTATTACCGCAATACTGGCACTTCCGTTTAATCTCAAACTTAGCAGATGGCATGTTGTACCGTTTTAAGTGGGATTATGTATGTATAAGTATGGATAGCACCTCGTCAGAAATTAGGTCGCGTTCCAAATATGGTACAAATATAAGATAAAAATCGGAAGAAATCGGTAATTATACAAAGATTAACCAAAATAAAAATGGGTGTAACTCATTGAGCTACACCCATTTCATTATTTATCGTTATTGATAGTTGTCAATATTACTTCACCTCCTCGAAGTCGGCATCTTGGATGGTATCATCGCTCTTGGCGTTGTTAGCGCCAGCCTGCTGACCTGCGTCAGCACCGTTGAAGCCCTGAGCTCCGGCACCTGCGCCCGGCTGAGCACCACCCTGATACATCTGGGCAGAAGCAGCCTGCATTACCTGGTTGAGGTTAGCGATGGCAGAGTCGATAGCAGCTACATCGGCAGCCTTATGGGCATCCTTGAGCTGCTGAAGAGCCTGCTCGATACCCGGCTTCTTGTCAGCAGGAATCTTGTCGCCGTTGTCCTTAAGGAAATTCTCGGTTGTGAAGATCATTGAGTCGGCCTGGTTCAGCTTGTCAATTTTCTCGCGCTCAGCCTTGTCGGCAGCAGCGTTCTGCTCAGCCTCAGCCTTCATGCGGTCAATCTCCTCCTTGCTCAGACCAGAAGAAGCCTCGATACGGATAGCCTGCTCCTTGCCTGTTGCCTTATCCTTAGCCGATACGTTAAGGATACCGTTGGCATCGATATCGAATGTAACCTCAATCTGAGGAACGCCACGACGAGCGGGTGCAATGCCTTCGAGGTTGAACTGACCGATGCTCTTGTTCTGAGCAGCCATAGGACGCTCACCCTGAAGAACATGAATCGTTACAGCAGTCTGGTTGTCGACAGCTGTTGAGAATGTCTCGCTCTTCTTGGCAGGTATAGTGGTGTTAGCGTCGATAAGCTTTGTCATCACGCCACCCATGGTCTCGATACCAAGAGTAAGAGGAGTTACGTCGAGCAACACGATGTCACCAACACCGCTCTCCTTGTTCAAGATGGCGCCCTGGATAGAAGCACCTACAGCCACCACCTCGTCGGGGTTAACACCCTTTGAAGGCTCCTTGCCGAAATAGTTCTTAACCAATGTCTGCACAGCAGGGATACGGCTTGAACCACCTACGAGGATCACCTCGTCGATGTCGCTTGTCTGAAGCTTAGCGTCGCGCATGGCGTTCTGGCAAGGCACGAGACAAGCCTGGATGAGGTTGTGAGCCAACTGCTCAAACTGTGAACGAGTCAAGGTTGTAACCAAGTGCTTAGGCACACCACCCTCAGCTGAGATGTAGGGGAGGTTGATCTCTGTAGAGGTTGTGCTTGAAAGCTCAATCTTTGCCTTCTCAGCAGCCTCCTTCAAGCGCTGCATAGCCATCGGGTCCTTAGAAAGGTCTATGCCCTCGTCAGCCTTGAATTTGCCAACCAACCAGTCGATAATTACCTGATCGAAGTCATCACCACCAAGGTGAGTGTCACCATTGGTAGAAAGCACCTCAAACACGCCACCACCAAACTCGAGGATAGAGATATCGAATGTACCGCCACCGAGGTCGAACACAGCAATCTTCATGTCCTTGTTAGCCTTGTCTACACCGTAGGCAAGAGCGGCAGCTGTAGGCTCGTTCACGATACGGCGAACGTTAAGACCGGCAATCTGACCAGCCTCTTTTGTGGCCTGACGCTGAGAGTCAGAGAAGTATGCCGGAACGGTGATAACGGCATCAGTTACCTCCTGACCGAGATAATCCTCAGCTGTCTTCTTCATCTTCTGAAGCACCATTGCTGATATTTCCTGCGGAGTGTACTTGCGTCCGTCGATGTCGACACGAGGATAGCCACCCTCGTTAACAACAGAGAACGGAACACGAGTAACCTCTTTTGCGCACTGCTCATAGGTTTCGCCCATGAAGCGCTTGATTGAATATACGGTGTTTTTCGGGTTGGTGATAGCCTGACGCTTTGCAGGATCACCGACCTTGCGCTCACCGTCTTTTACGAAACCAACAACAGAAGGAGTTGTGCGCTTGCCCTCGCTGTTAGCTATTACTACAGGTTCGTTGCCCTCAAACACGGCAACACAAGAGTTTGTAGTACCTAAGTCGATTCCAATAATCTTTCCCATAA
>OIXA01003028.1_pt1 | contig 18259 bp, 10 predicted proteins | sample 1587721 | NCBI WGS metagenome assembly OIXA01 (sample SAMEA3888900, study PRJEB22519) | human gut metagenome | biome: human gut; feature: human-associated habitat; material: faeces | place: Denmark | collected 2013 | reverse complement strand
GACAACCAGCAGAAAACTCTCAACCAAAAAGTGAGGGAGGAGTGAAACTCACTCCTCCCTATTTTTTCAAGCGAATGCCGAGCAGAGAGGCTTATGGCAGGCAACGGGCGTAAAGGAGTGTGTCTGTTAAACTATGCGGGTATCCGCTGCCCTCCCGCCCGTACGAGGCGTTCCGACTATGCCGCTGATCAGCAGCGTGCGGCGGCATACCCGCCAAGGGCCTCAGGCGGGGCACGGCAGGCGCGGAACTGTTCGCGTGCCTGAAACTATACCCAACTCTGCGGCGCGGCACAGCGGGGCTCCGAGGGAGCGTCTCGTTGTTTCGGATTCCTAAGCGTCCACGAGAGCGCCAAAGCATAATGACTTTCGTGGCGAAGCGGAACCTATGAAAATCAGTGATTGACCGCAGATTGTCCTAAAAACACAGGGGCGTGTTAAGTCATATAACACGATAGCCTGAGTGAAAATTCTAAAAGCCCGCCGAATAGTTTTACTTCACTCCACGCAACGCAGGCCGCATGATCTGTGCCTCCGCACAGATCATGCGGCCCGTCTTTCTTGACTGCTACAAAGGCAGGCGTTAAACCTGCCGTTTCGTGCAGTATTAAAAACTGCATAGCTGCCGTTTCGTGCAAATATCGACATTTTTAACTTGCCTTTTCGTGCATCCCTGTGTTAAACTAAGGAAAACAACACGACTCTGAAAGTCAGGAGGAATCGGTATGCTGAGGCGGAAAATTTATAATGACCTCGTCGCGTGGAAGCAGCGAAGCGGCGGGACGACAGCGCTGCTGATTGACGGAGCAAGGCGCGTTGGCAAGAGTTTCATTGCCAAGGAGTTCGCAGCGAACGAGTATAAAAGCCATATCATTATTGATTTCGGAAATGTCCCGAAGGATGTGCTGGACATCTTTGAAAATGACAGCACCGACCTCGATATGTTTTTTGCCAAGCTGTCCGTCTTCTTCGGAACACAGCTTTACAACAGAGAGTCCCTCATCGTGTTTGACGAGGTGCAGCAGTTCCCCCGCGCACGGCAGCTCATCAAATACCTTGTGGCGGATGGGCGCTACGATTATCTGGAAACAGGCTCTCTCATCCGGCTCAAGAAGAACGTCAAGGACATTATCATCCCATCGGAGGAGGAACATCTGGAGATGTTCCCCTTGGACTTTGAAGAATTTCTGTGGGCAAAAGGATATTCAGAGAAGCACATTGAAGATATCCTGAAACATATGCAGACAGGAACTCCATTTTCAGAAACCGAATTATCAGTTTATAAGAAATTGTTTTTGGAATATTGTGTACTTGGCGGTATGCCTGCAGTAGTAAAAGTATATATTGAAAAAAATCTTTTTACAGATACTCTGGAAATCCAGAGACAGATCCAGCTTGACTATGAGGAAGATATCAGAAAATATGCGGAAGGGCTGGATCAGGCGAAAATAGCAAGTGTTTATCGGAGTGTTCCGGCACAGCTTGCCAAAGAGAATAAGAAGTTTCAGTTAAGTAAAATTGACAAAAAGGCGCGAAGCCGTGAATATATGGGATGTATTGACTGGTTAAAGGATGCAGGGGTAGTTTCTGTCTGTTATTGTCTTGAGTATCCAGAACTGCCATTAAAGGGAAATTTTGATGATTCCAAATTCAAACTTTATTATCCGGATACAGGGCTTTTGATTGCTTCTTTAGATGAAGAAGCACAGATAGATTTACGTGCAAATAAAAATCTCGGCGTTTATAAAGGCGCACTATATGAGAATTTTGTCGCGGAAGCGTTTTTAAAACAGGGGTTAGGTTTGTATTATTATAAAAAGGAAAATGGAACGCTTGAGGAGGATTTTTTTGTCAGAACATCAAACGAACTCGTTCCAGTAGAAGTCAAGGCAAATAATAACCGATCAAAATCTTTGAGACAGCTTATTGATAACAGCAATTATGCGGATATTAAGTGGGGAATAAAATTGGCTGACAGTAATATTGGAATAGAACAGGGAGTTCATACGTTTCCATATTTCTGTACTTTCTTGATAAAAAGATATCTGGCAGAACAAAATTAAAATTCAAAGAAAAAACTATAGCAGTCTTTTCCATTTTTGTGTTATTATAGAAAGACAGTCATAACGACAGTACCAATGAAAATGAAAGGACAGAGTAAGTAGTAATATGTTTTCCGTATCAGACATTAAAGAGACAGTATATCCGGCGGCGTACCGGAGAGGGAAAGAACTGTATGAAACGGCGGGGGTTTTTGATTTTTCCTATGAGTTGTATTTAGTGGATGAGCTGCCTGTGGCAGATGTCAGGGCAAAAGTTCGTGGAATCAATCAGGAGTATTATGAAGTGACAGCCACTATCGACGAGGAGTTCGGGGATGTGACGAACTGCAACTGCGGATGTGAGGCTTTTTATAATTATGAGGGGATGTGCAAGCATTGTGTAGCAATGCTTTTGAATTATGTAAACAAGAGAACTCCAATGGAGATTCTCAGGTTAAAACGGGGACAGGGCACGGAGACACCGGAAGCAGGGGAACATCCGGTGGGGAAGATGGAGACGGCAGCGCCGTTGAAAAATCTGCTGAGCCAGTATTCCATGCGTGCAACGTCCAAATATATGTTGCCGGAAACCATTTACGGAAAAGTAGAGTTAGAACCTTACTTTGAGATGGATTACGGCTATGCAAGACTGGAATTTAAGATCGGAATGGAAACAAAGTATGTGTTAAAAAATATTTCTGCGTTTTTACATTCTGTTCAGGTCAACGAGAAAGTGCATTACGGCAAAAAACTTGATTTTTATCATCACATGGAAGCTTTTTCAGAGGATGCAAAGCGTCTGATCCGGTTTATGCAGCAGCAGGATGATGATAAAAAGCGCCAGAGTAAGTTCCATGCTTATTATGCCTACACCGGCGGCTATGAGCGTACCATGGAGTTGGACGGTGTGGGGATCGACCGGTTTTTGGAAGCGGTGAAAGGAACTCCTTTTCATGCAACGATTGGTTATGATATGAATGAAAGCTACATCTATAATGGAACAAAACGCAAACCAAAACTGACGCTGAAAGGTGGAAGTGCAGGGGCGTTTCTCTGCATGGAAGATCTGCCGATGATCGAGGGCGACAAGTATTATTACTTTTATGAGGATGGGGAGATTTTCCTCGGAGAGCCATTGTTGAAAGGAAAAGTATCAGACTTCTTCCAGTTTTTACACCGCCAGGTAGGGGGAGACTGCTATATTGCAGCAGAAGAGCTCGCAATGTTCTGCAGAGATCTTCTGCCGATGGTGCGGGAGAGCTTCGATGTAATCCCGGAAGGTTTTGATGAGGCACTTTATGTTCCGCCGAAGCCGGAATTCGAGTTATATCTGGACCGCCAGGCAATGGATGTTGTCGGAGCGAAGCTGGTCGCAGTATATGGAGATAATAAATACAACGTGCTTGCCAAAGTAGAACCGGGCGAGGTACGTGATCTGTCAGAAGAGCTGCGTATCAAGAGTCTTGTGGAGCCGTATTTCAATGAATATGACCATTCGAAGACATTTTTTGTCATTGCAAAAGACGAAGATCTGCTCTATCAGCTCGTGGCGGGCGGATTGCAGCGGTTAAGCCGTTTTATGGCAATTTACACGTCGGACAAGTTCCGCAATATGAAAGTGGTCAATGCGCCGAGCGTAACCGTGGGTGTCTCCTTAAAGAGTGACCTTCTGGAATTAAAGGTACACTCCGATGAGATGTCCTCCGAGGAGCTGGCATATCTGCTTTCCAAGTACGACAGAAAGAAAAAGTATATCCGTCTGAAAAACGGGGATTTCTTAGATATCAAAGAGGATGGGATCAGTGCGCTTGCAGAAGTCAGTGAGGACTTACAGCTTACCGAGGCAAGCCTGAAAAAAGGAACGGTCGTGATCCCAAAATACCGCGCTATGTATCTGGATGCAGCACTGAAAAATAACCAGCTGCTGTCCATCGAGAAAAACAGGGAATTCAAAGGCATGGTGCGGAACATGAAGACCATCGAGGACAGCGATTATGAGGTGGTGGATTCCCTGAAAAATGTTATGAGAAACTACCAGAAAAACGGTTTTCTCTGGCTGAAAACGCTGCGGGAGAACGGTTTTGGCGGAATCCTTGCGGACGATATGGGACTTGGAAAAACGCTTCAGGTAATAAGCCTTCTTCTGGCAGAGCGTCAGGATTATGATGCCGGGGAAAAGGAGCGCCGCAGATCACTTATTGTATGTCCGGCATCTTTAGTTTATAACTGGCAGAAAGAGATTGAGCGTTTTGCACCGGAACTTGAGACTGTGACGATCACAGGAAGTGCACCGGAACGAAAAGATATCATCCGGCATACCACGGATGGACAGATCCTCATCACATCCTATGATCTGTTAAAACGTGATGTGGAGTATTACAAAAACATTGTGTTTGCAGTTCAGGTCATTGATGAAGCTCAATATATTAAAAATGCCGGAACGCAGGCGGCAAAAGGCGTCAAGAAGATCACGGCAGCCTTTAAGCTGGCGCTGACCGGTACACCGATCGAGAACCGCTTAAGCGAGCTTTGGAGTATCTTTGATTATCTGATGCCGGGATTTTTGTATACATACCAGAAGTTCCGTGAGGAGATTGAGACACCGATCGTTGTGAACAAAGATGAGAACAAGATGGAACGTTTACAGCGCATGATCCGTCCGTTTATCCTGCGCCGGTTAAAAGGTGATGTATTAAAAGATCTTCCGGAAAAACTCGAAGAGAATGTTTATGCGAAGATGGAGGGCGAACAGCTGGCTCTTTATGATGCGCATGTGCAGCAGATGAAGCAGATGTTAGATGGCAAGAGCGAGGCAGAATTTAAGTCCAACAAGATCCAGATCCTTGCAGAACTTACAAAACTGCGTCAGCTCTGCTGTGATCCGGCACTTTTATTCGAAGATTACAAGGGCGAATCCGCAAAAGTCCAGATGTGTATGGATCTGATCGGGAACGCAGTGCATGGTGGACACAAGGTGCTGTTATTCTCCCAGTTCACGACCATGTTAGACCGTCTGGCGGAACAGCTGAAAAAGCTGGGCATTGATTACTACATGCTCACCGGCTCCGTCAATAAGGAAAAACGTATGCAGATGGTAGACAGCTTCAACAAAGATGATGTCCCGGTGTTCTGCATCTCCTTAAAGGCAGGAGGAACCGGATTGAACCTCACCGCAGCGGACATCGTCATCCATTACGATCCATGGTGGAACGTTGCCGTGCAGAATCAGGCAACCGACCGTGCACACCGTATCGGGCAGAAAAATATCGTGACAGTTTACAAACTCGTCTCCCAGGGTACGATCGAGGAGAAGATCATTGATATCCAGGAGAAAAAGAAAAAGCTTGCCGAGCAGGTGCTAGAGGGCGAGGGAATGGATTCCGTGGTATTCACAAAAGAGGAGATCATGGAACTTCTCGGCTAGAGGATAGCGGAAAAAAGTCATTGAATTGCAATTATTATAAAAGTAATTCAATGGCTTTTTTGTATCAAAGTCTGATAATTATTAAGTTTCATTAGAAATTACTCGACTGTTTCTGTTTGGTGTGTTAGTATATAAAAAATTAGTGGATTTACTATAAAAAGTAATGTGTGAAGCTTGATTATACCTGTGAGAAGGTCGAATATATACAAACATTTCATTAAAATGGGGAAAAGAAAAATGAGAAAAAGACATACTTTAAAGAACGAGCTGACAGTATTTATGTTGCTCGCATCAGTAGTTACATTAATGCTGGTTGCCATAGCAGTTTGTTATGTCTTTTTCTCATTTTTTTTCAAAAATACGCAGGAAGATATAGAATATGTGCTTAATAATACTACTCAACAATATCAATCTCATATGCAGTTTATAGAAGATGGGGCAATTTCTATAAGGCATAACAGTTTATTGGGGGATTTTTTTCGAACAGATTTGTGTGATGCAGATATTGCAAAAGAACAATTAATGTATAGTATGGAGTTGTTTGCAGACAGAAATCAAGTAAATCAGCAGCTGCCATTTGTTACGAGTGTTTATTTATTCAATAACTGGGATCAGTGTATCAAGGAATATTACTATGCAATTACGTTAGCTTCTGAGAAGCAACAGGAAAAATCTTATAAAAATATGCAGCAATGGTTCAAGAAAGATAAAAATCAATATGCATGTGTAACGGATAGTAAAAATCTTAATATTCTTTTTCGCATATATGATGATAATATGAAAGAAATGGGTATTGGAATAGTTCAAATTAATCTTGAAGCAATAAAGGGAATATTTAAAGATATAGAAAATTATCAGGATTATTCATGGAGTATATTGTCACGCAATAATTTAATGCTAGTGTCAGGGGGAGACGCAATACAAAATGATCTATTGAAAGAAAAAGTTATATCCTGGAGTGGAAATAAGAATGTGGAAGGAAGGAAAGTAATTGTCAGTGCTGATGCGAGTGGTTTTGGATTAAGAACGATTATCGCAGTGGGACAGAATAATATTCTGGCAATCTTACGTCCGACACTAATTATCTTTTTAGTGGGATTGGTAATTGTATTAATATTGACTTTTTTGGTATCTTATGGAATCAGTTATCGTTTTACAAAACCTGCAGCTAGAATGATCGCCAATATTCGAGCATTTGGAAGAAAGGAATTGAACGTAAGAATGGAGGATTCTTCTATACAGGAATTCCATGATATCGGACAGGTGTTCAATGAAATGGCAGATAGAATCGAATACCTGATTACGGAAGTATATGAAAAACAGTTATTGGCAACGCAATCACAGGTGAAATATTTACAGTCTCAGCTTAATCCTCATTTTCAGTTTAATATTCTTGCAATGCTCAGTTTAAAGGCAAAAATGGCTGGGAATGAGGAGTTATATGAAAGTTTGAATGCTTTTTCCAAACTAATGCAGGGAAAGATTTTCCGTGAAAAAGAAATAAGAATAAAAGTGAGAGAAGAACTGGAAATTGTTCAATTCTATTTGTTTTTGCAAAAGGAACGCTATCAAGATAAATTAACTTATGAAATCAATATAGAAGACGAGCAAATAAAAGAGAATCTGATTCCAAGACTTTTGATTGAACCGCTTGTGGAGAATGCTGTGTCGCATGGTTTGGAACCCAAAAAGGAAAGTGGAATCATAAGGGTATGCATGTATGAGGAGAATTTCATTGAAGAGAATGATGAAATAAAAAAACAAAAGAAAACTTCCAAAATACTTCATATTATTGTTGAGGATAATGGTGTTGGTATTGATTATGAAAAAATGAATGAGAAACCGACAGAAGAAGTTCAACAGCCGGAGAAGATAGATCACACTCATACAGGATTTGAAAATACTCGGAAAATGTTACAAATTTTGTATGGTGAGAATTATAAATTTAACATTTGGAGTGAGAAAGGAAAAGGAACAAAAATTGAAATAATTCTTCCGGCAGAAAGAGGGGAAATACCATGTGGAAAGTAGTAGCGGCGGATGATGAAGGATATATAAGGGAAGCATTAAAAAAGTTGATAAATTGGGAGAAAATGAATTGCGATTTGGTGTCAGTTCTTGAGGACGGACAAGAGCTTATCCAATGTATAGAGAATGAATCTCCAGATATAGTGATCACAGATATTCAGATGCCGGGGGTAAACGGTTTAGAAGTGTGTAAATATTTATATGAAACTAGACCGGAAACACAGGTGATAATATTAACAGCATATTCAGATTTTGATTATGCCAAATTTGCGATCAAGTATAATGCATGTGAGTACGTTTTGAAGATATCCATTATGGATGAACTTCCAGAAGCATTAGAAAAAGCAACGGGAAAATTAACTCAACTAAAGAAAGAAATTGAGAAAGAGGAGGCTGCTGTATCAGAACAAAGAACGCTCCTTCAGCAGATCGATCAGTATGTAGAACAAAATTTTAAAAATAAAATATCATTGGATGAGATTGCAGATGAATTACATGTAAATAGGAGTTATTTAAGTAGATTTTATAAAAAGAAAACAGGAATAAATCTGTTTGATACAATATTGAATCTTCGAATAGAAGCGGCAAAGGAATATCTTTTAAATACAGATATGAAAACTTATGAAATTTCGGAAGCGATTGGAGTTGACGATGCAGGATATTTTTCGAAGATGTTTAAAAAAATTACTGGGGTTTCACCTAAAGAATTTAGGAAGCAGGGGAAAGATGAAAAAAACTACTAAGCAGCTAGTTACCCTAATGCTAATTTTAGGAGTTGGTTGTATTTTAGAAGGGTGTGGAAAAGAGAGCAATCACAGTGTTACTATTACGTTGATTCATGCCTGGGGAGGCACAGAAGAAGATCATGTTGCAATGAGAGAGATTTATGAAGAATTTCAGGAAGAAAACCCAGATATTAATTTACAGATGATTTCTATGCCAACAAGAGAAGATATGATGAGAAAAGTAGAAGATATGATAATGGTCGGTAATATACCAGATATTGTATCTTTTAGTGGAACAGGTGAAAATAATACCTATGATTTTATGATTGAAAATAATATGGCACTAGATATCTATCCATATATGCAACAAGATCAAGAATTTGCTGATAGTATTTCAGAAGTAAATAAAGAATACTGGAGTACAGAAAATGGAGAGTTGTACTCTGTGGCAGATGCACGAATGTTAAGCGGAGGGTATTGGTATAATGAAGATATTTTAAAGGCAGCAGGAATTGAGAAAGTACCAAAAAGTTGGGATGAATTTCAAACAATGTGTGATCAGATTAGTGAGTGGGCGTTAAATGAAAAAAATGAAGTAAAAGCACTCCAACCAACGGCAGAAGGATATTTATACTGTATGGATCACATGTTAGCTGGAAGTGAGGATTCTCGATTTGAAGGACATAATCTTATATTTCAGGATGAAATTTTCAATAATGCAATAAATCGGATGAAACGAATGTATAATTCGGCTATTTCTGAAAACGCTGAATATAGTTATCGAGATGAGACTCATCTTTTTAATGAAGGAAAACTGGCAATTTATATTAATGGAGTATGGGGAGCACCGATGATTTCAAAGCAAATTGATGCTAAATATGCACTCTTACCAACAGACGGGGGAGAGTCAATGTCATGTATTTCTTCTGGTTTAGGGTACGTTTTAGGTAATAGTGGGAATGAAGAAAAAGAAAAAGCAGCAGTTAAATTTTTGAAGTACATGCTTAGCAAGAAGGTTCAGACGAAAATTCTTGAAAAGACAGAGCAAATTCCGGCAAATCCAGATATATCTTTGGAATCTTATAAGGAGAGTAAAAGCAGATTGTATCAGGCGGCTACACTTGTTCTTGAGACAGACGAAAAAATAGAGGTTCCGAATAATATTTGGTCAGCCGAACAAAAGGATTATTTTATAAAAACCATTTTTGATGTACTAACAGGAACTCTATCTATACAGGAATTTGAAGAAGGTTTAGAAAATAAATAAAAATAGAATATGTGCATGTTGACTCGGAAATAGAGGTGACATGCACTTTTTTTGTACAAAAATACGAAAAAATTGACAAAAGGTAAATATTTTATGTATTTGATTTGGCAATATGTAAATATTATACGGTTTATAGTCAACCGTATATATTCAAAATGAATAAAAATAAATGTAGAATACACTTAACAAATACAACCGATATAAAAGGAGGAAAAAATGAAAAAAAAATTAGTTAGTGTATTGTTAGTAGCAGCAATGGGAGCATCTGTTTTAGCTGGATGTGGTAGCAGCTCGGTAAAAGAAGATGGAGGAGAGAAGAAGAGCGAATCTAGTGGTAACAATGTTCTGGAGTTCTATCATGGATATTATCAGGATGAAAGTGAGTGGGCTGCGGCGCAGGTAATGAGAGATATTTATGACGAATTTGCGCAGGAACATGCAGATGGAGATGTAACTTTTAAACCGATTGCTGTTGAAAACAGAGATGATATTGTAAGTGCGCAGGTTGCGGGTGGTTCTTTCCCGGATATGGTAGATGTTGGTGGCGGTGGAGTACCGCAGGCAGCAATCTCACAGGATCTTGTTTATGACTTGAAACCATATATCGATGAAAATAATTTGCAGGATGCAGTAGGACTTAATTACACACAGCATGATCAGGATGGACATATTTATGCAGTGCATGATCAGATTGAAAGCCGTGGTCTTTGGTATAATTCAAGTATTTTTGAAAAAGCAGGTACTTCTACAGATGCATTTACAGATTGGAATACATTTGGAGATGCAATGACGAAGATTGCAGATCTGGGAGATGACGCTTATGGCTACATAGCGGGACAGGGTTCTAGCTATATTGTAAATGCAATTATGGCGTCTACAGATGCAGGAAAGAAAATGGTTGAATCTGAATTGACAGAAGAAACAATAAATTCAGATGAATTTGCTAATGCATTCAAAACAGCAGCAAAATTAGATCAGGCAAATGGATCTCAGCATACAACAGATGATAATGGAAATTTAATGGCTGAATTTAACACAAATGGAAAAGTTGGAGTACTTTTTAATGGTGTATGGAATGCAAGCGGAATTGATGCATCACTGGTTGATTCTATTGAACCAGCGTTATTCCCAGGCAATGTTGCGATTGCATCAGCAGGTGGTGGTCTTGCAGTAGCAAACAATATGAGCGAAGAGAAGACAGAACTTGCACTTGAGTTTATTAAATATATGACTAGTAAGGAAGTACAGGAAAAGATTTTTACTGAAGTTCAAGCAAATCCATGTAATACAACAGTTGATCTTAATGCACTTGCAGAAACAAGTGGGGATGCTGCAACAATAAAACTTGCGGAGGCGTGCTCACAGGTCAACTCAGCGGATACAGTTGTAATTAATATGAATTATACTTGGGGATCAGATGTTAATAAAGCAATTATTAATGCGTTGATGGAGTGTGCAGTTGAAGGAACAGACATTGATGCAAGATTCGAATCGCTTCAGAAAGAATTACTTGCATTGATTGGTTAATTAAAATTGATTTAGATGTTGATATGAGGGAGGGGAGAGAATATCCCTTCCCCTTTTTATCGGAGGGACCGAGTTGAAAGATAATATTTGTAAGAAGAAAAAAAATAAATTAGGAATAAAGCGTACAGGTTTTATTATTGCTTTTTTGACACCAACAATTATAGCGTTTTGTATTTTTTATCTGTATCCAATAATTACAGTATTCGTTACGTCTTTTTGTAAGTGGGATTATAGTAATATCACGTCTCCAGAATTCTTTGGATTTCAAGATTTATGGAATAATTATGAGTACATTTTTAAAAAATATCCATTTTTCTGGGAAGCACTTAAGAACTCTACTACATGGGCAATTCTTGGTGCAGTTGTTCAGATTCCAGTTGCTACATTAATAGCTCTGGCTTTGTCAAGAAAAATAAAGGGAATTAAGTTTGTACGGAACGTTTATATTATTCCTAATATGATCTCTACAGCAGCAATGGGAGTGATATTTTTACAGTTATATAATCCATCTTATGGAATTATCAATCCGATAATCAGATTGTTTAATAAGAATTTTACAGATAATATCCTTTTATTAAAAGGACCGGCATTTATAGCTATGACATGTGCTTATATTTTTTTTACTGGAACTACAACATTAATGATACTTGGAAATATTATGGCAGTTCCGGAAGAAGTAAGAGAGGCAGCAATGTTAGATGGAGCTAGCGGATTAAAGCAGGATTGGTTTATTACGATTCCAATGATAAAAGGAACATTAAAAACTGTGTCTATTCTTGCAGCAACGGCTGGTTTCCTTCTTTATAATGAGGTATATTTCCTGACAAAAGGAGCAGCAGGAACATATAGTATCAGTTATGTGATTCGCGAATTAGCAATTACAAGCCCACGAACTCAATTCGGACGTGCAAATGCTGTTGCTTTGATACAGATTTTAGCAGGACTGGTTATTATTCTGATAATTAATTTTGTATATAGTGTTTCATTAAAAAAAGAGAAACATTAGGAAGGAAGAAGCGTTATGAAAAAATCTCTACATAGAAAAACTGTAAATAATTTGCCAACAGAAACCAAAATTGTAACATATATATGTTTGGCGTGGGCACTAATTGTCTCCTTGGTTCCGCTGATTTGGCTTGTGTTATCGAGCTTAAAGAAAGATCCGATGGCGAGACCTGGGTTTCAGTTGCCGGAGTCGATTTGTTTAGATGGATATATTTCTACTTTTAAAGATCTTCATGTATTTCGTTATTTTGGAAATAGTTTAATTGTTGCAGGAATATCGGTATTAATTAGTGTGGTTATGATTTCTATGTCTGCTTATGTAGTTGCAAGAATGGAGTTTAAAGGGAAAAAACTGGTAAATATCCTTTTATATTCAACAATGTTTATACCAGCGACTGCTTTGACTTACCCTGTATATAATTTAATCAATAACTTACATTTGTATGATACAAGAGCCGCATTAATTCTTATTTATTCTTGTAGTGGAATCGCAGTTAGTTTTTTTGTTATAAAAAATTATTATGATAATATTCCAAGAGAATTAGAGGAGGCCGCAAGAATTGATGGGTGTGGCTATGTACAGACATGGGTAAAAGTTATTTTCCCGATTGCACGTCCGGGAATTATGACAGCAGCAGTTTTGGCTTTTTTAAATAACTGGAATGAATATTATTGGGCTTCACTTGTATTAATCACGCGAGAAAAATTGACAGTCCCGGCATTACTTTCAACATTTACAACGGCATTTAATACGAATTATAACGGATTGTTTTCTGCGATGGTTGTCATAATTCTTCCACCAGTAATATTGTATTGTGTTTTCAGTAAGTTCTTTATTGAAGCATTATCAGGTGGTGCAGTGAAAGGATAATAGTAGAAGAATCGTAGAAAAAGGGAGATTAACAATATGAATCGGGAAATAAAAGAACGAACAAAATGGTTTATGGATGCGAGATTTGGAATGTTTATACATTGGGGATTATATTCAATTCCTGCTTGTGGCGAATGGGTTATGTCTCAAAAAGAAATGACAATAGAGGAATATAGGAAATATTTCGAACAATTTGATCCGGTGGATTATGATCCAAAAACATGGGTTCGATTAGCAAAAGAAGCGGGAATGAAATATGTAGTTTTAACGGCGAAACATCACGATGGTTTCTGTTTATTTGATTCAAAATTAACGGACTATAAAGCGACAAATACAAAGGCAGGACGAGATCTGGTAAGAGAATTCGTAGATGCATGTAGAGAAGAAGGATTAAAGGTAGGACTCTATTTTTCAATTATTGACTGGCATCATCCAGATTTTCCAAAGTATGGAGACCGCCAGCATCCAATGAGAAACAATGTAGCCTATAAAGATGAAAAAATTGATTTTGATCGATATTTAGATTACATGCATGGTCAGGTAAAAGAACTGGTGACAAATTATGGGAAATTGGATTTGCTTTGGTTTGACTTCTCTTATGATGATATGACAGGAGAAAAATGGAAAGCAACAGACTTAATTAAAATGGTACGTCATTATCAGCCAGATGTGATTATTGATAACCGTTTGGAAGGCGCAGGAGATAACCATGGAAGCATTGCAACAGAACATCCTTTAATTTATAGTGGAGACTTCGCAAGTCCTGAACAGATTATTCCTCCGAAAGGAGTTTGTGATGTTAATGGTGAGCCTATTCCATGGGAATTATGTGCAACAATGAACAATCATTGGGGATATTGCAATTTTGATCATCAATATAAAACACCTGAGATGCTGGTAAGAAAGTTGGTAGAGTGTGTCAGCAAGGGTGGAAATATGATTTTGAATGTAGGACCTGATGCAAAGGGGAACATTCCACAAGAAAGTGTTGAAATTTTAAGAGAAGTTGGAAACTGGATGAGTAAAAATAAAGAGAGTATCTATGGTTGTGGAATATCAAATTTTGAAAAACCAGATTGGGGAAGGTATACACAAAAAGATAATGTGATTTATGCACATGTTTATGAAACTCCTTTGGGAGCTCTTCCACTTTATGGCATTAGTCCTGAACAGCTGGCTGAAATTACATATTTAGCGGATGGAAGTGAGGTAAAGAGAGGTGAAGCATGGAATACAGCTCTTTATACGGATGTTGCATTCGTATCATTCGGAGAAGATCCTGTGTTTACATATCCATTGCCAGATGAAAGGGACACTGTATTAAAAATTCAACTTAGGAATTGAGAAAGGAAGAAAAACGATGAAACAGATAACCAGTATTTTAATCGGGGCAGGATTGAGGGGTGGTTATGTATACTCGCAGTATGCACTGGATCACCCAGATGAATTTAAAGTGATAGCTGTAGCAGAACCGGATCAGGAACGCAGGAAACTTTTTGCGGCAAAGCATAATATTCCAAAGGAACTACAATATGAATCCTATGAAGAATTATTACAACAGGATAAAATGGCAGATTGCGCTATGATCTGTACACAGGACAAAATGCACTGTGAACCAGTTACTATGGCAATGCAAAAAGGATATCATGTTCTTTGCGAAAAGCCGATGTCACCAGACAAAGAAGAAATTATAAAAATGGGAGCAATGGCAAAGAAATATGATCGAATATTATCTGTATGTCATGTCCTTAGATATTCTCCATTTTTCTCTAAAATAAAAGAAATTCTGGAAGAGGGAAGAATCGGAAGGATGATGTCGATTCAGCATATCGAGGAAGTTGGATATTGGCACCATGCGCACAGTTTTGTAAGGGGAAATTGGAGAAACAAAGAAGAATCCAGTCCGATGATATTGCAGAAATGCTGTCATGATATGGATATTATGTTATGGTTGGCGGATAGTAAATGCAAAAAAATCAGTTCCTTTGGAGAACTTACATATTTTACGGAAGAAAATGCTCCGACAGGTGCGCCGAAATATTGTATGGACGGATGTGAACACAGAGATCAGTGCCCATTCTATGCACCGCGTTTTTATCTGGAACATCCAAAAGCTGTGGAAGATGGTCTTGTATATGCAGTAACTGATCAGGCAGATTCTGTGCATGTTCTGGAAGCGTTAAAGAAAGGTCCATATGGAAGGTGTGTATTTCATTCGGATAATACAGTTGTAGATCATCAGACAGTGGACATAGAATTTGAAAATCAAGTTACAGCTTCATTTTTAATGACAGCATTTACAAATCAGTGCGCAAGGAGAATTCGAATTATGGGCACTAAAGGTGAATTAAAAGGTGACATGGAGGCAGGAACAATAGAAATCATAGATTTTGTAAGTGGAACAAATGATTTGATTCAACTTCATACGCCTTCAAAGGGACATAGCGGAAGTGATATGAGCATGATGCGAGAGTTTGTTCGTATGGTTGGAGAAGGAAAAACGGGAAAAACGGATGCATCAGTTTCTGTGGCGAGTCATCTGATGGCGCTTGCAGCTGAAGAAGCAAGAATTAGTAGATTAGTCATTGATTTTGAAGAATATAGCACTTATGAGATGAAATGAAACTGAAAAGATATAGAATATACAGAAAAAGTGTACGGCAAGTAAAATACTAATAATAAGGGAATATGTATATGAGAAATATTGTGTTTCACGACAAGACAAAGACATTTCATTTATATAATGAAAAAATAAGTTACATTATGTGCGTGTTGGAAAACGGACACATGGGGCAGATTTATTTTGGAAAGAAAATTCATGATAAGGAAGATTTTTCTTATCTGGTAGAGAAAATAGATCGTCCGATGACTTCGTATATATATGAATGGGACAAAAGTTTTTCACTGGAGCATATTCGGCAGGAATATCCGGTATATGGAACAACAGATTATCGTCATCCTGCAATTGAATTATTACAGAAAAATGGAAGCAGAATTTCAGAATTTAAATATACCGGTTATGAGATTACAATGGGAAAGCCGAAGCTTCAGGGACTTCCTGCCATTTATGCAGAATCTGAGGAAGAAGCGGTGTCACTCAGGATTTATTTGAAAGATTCTCTTACAGGAATTATACTGGAGCTGCTTTATACTATCTTTTCTGAATATGGAGCGATTGCAAGAAGTGTTTGCATAAAAAATGCAGGAAAAATGCCGTTACATTTACTTACAGCAATGAGTCTGAATCTGGATCTTCCGGATAAAGATTATATTTGGATGCAATTATCTGGTGCATGGGCTAGAGAGCGGCATGTGAAGGTGAGGGCTCTGGAACAGGGGATTACAGCGATTGATAGTATGCGTGGGCATTCTTCGCATGAACAAAATCCGTTTATGGTTCTTAAAAGAAAAAACACAGATGAAGTTATGGGAGAAGCAATCGGATTTAGTTTTATTTATAGTGGGAATTTTAGAATTCAAGCAGAAGTGGATACACATGATATAACACGAATTACAGTAGGAATTAATCCAGATGGATTTGATTGGGAACTGGAACCCGGAGAAAGTTTTCAGACACCAGAAGCGGTGATGGTTTATTCAGATAACGGACTTAATGAGATGAGCCAGACATTTCATAAGTTATATGCAAAACGTCTTGCACGGGGATATTGGCGTGATCGTAGCAGACCAATATTGAATAATAATTGGGAAGCAACATATTTTGATTTTACAGAAGATCGTTTGGTAAAAATTGCAAAGAAAGCAAAGGAATGTGGTATTGAATTATTTGTGCTTGATGATGGATGGTTTGGAAATCGTAGAAGCGACCGTTCAGGATTAGGGGATTGGATAGTAAACAAAAAGTTACTTCCAAATGGAATTGAAGGTTTGGCAGAGCGTATAGAAGAACTTGGCATGCAATTTGGTTTATGGATAGAACCGGAGATGATAAATAAGGATTCGAATTTGTATCGTCAACATCCAGATTGGATTTTACAAACCCCGGGAAGAACGGAGTCACATGGGCGTTATCAATATGTACTAGATTTTTCAAGAAGAGAGATTGTTGATTATATTTATACAATGATTGCCAAGATTCTTTCAGGAGCAAAAATTTCGTATATAAAATGGGATATGAATAGGAGTATTACAGAATGTTATAGCATTGCCTATCCTGCGGAACGACAAGGCGAAATTTTCCATCGATATATACTGGGAGTGTATGACTTATATGAAAGACTGACATCAGAATTCCCCAAAGTTCTATTTGAGTCCTGTGCGAGTGGCGGTGGACGCTTTGATCCTGGAATGCTTTATTATGCACCGCAAGGATGGACCAGTGATGATTCTGATGCGATTGAAAGGTTGAAAATTCAATATGGAACCTCGATGTGTTATCCGATTAGCAGTATGGGAAGTCATGTTTCTGTAATACCGAATCATCAAGTTTTTCGAAATACACCATTGCATACAAGAGCAAATGCAGCTTATTTTGGTACATTTGGTTATGAGTTGGATTTGAATAAATTATCTGATTCTGAAATTGAAGAGGTAAAGACACAAATCTTATTTATGAAAAAGTATCGTCAAATGCTACAATTTGGAACATTTTACAGATTAAAAAGTCCCTTTGAGGGAAATGAAACTATTTGGATGGTAGTTAATGAAGAAAAAACATCAGCGTTAGTAGGATATTATCGTGTATTAAATGGCGTAAATATGCCATACAGCAGAATAAAATTGCAGGGACTCGATCCAGATAAACTTTATAAGAACGTGTTAGCAAATACAGAGAGCTATGGGGACGAGTTGATGAATTTAGGACTTATTACAACAGATGTGACAGCTGGTCAGGTTTCAGGAGATACAAAGCCATGCACGGATTTTGAGTCAAGAATCTATATATTGCAAGAAAAAAGTTAATTGCAGAAAACAAAGCAGGAATTATTAAAAATATAATTAATAATTACGAAGGTAATAATGGGCGATGCTGTTATTGTAAATAAGGTAGATAGATAAGGATAATTGATAAAAATTCGCAAAATACATTGACAAACATATTTTAATGCTATATATTTGAACAACAACAGTTGGAAAATATAGTTTTTCCATACAAAAGAATAAATTCCGTGAGGGAGTAGTTCGCGTGAAGACGTGATTTGTCAACAAACCCGGTTTTATAACCTGGCAAATCTTAAAGAATGAGACTCATGTATGCCTGTTCCGGTAATACTATACCGGCAGGTATACGTGGAGTCTCTTTTTATTTGTCTTTTTATGTGGCTGGATGATTGCGAAACTCATGAAAGTGTGAATTGAATTGTGAAAAATCAACAAAAGACATGAAAGACATTGGGGAACCGCCGGTTCTTA
>OIXA01003027.1_pt1 | contig 18259 bp, 10 predicted proteins | sample 1587721 | NCBI WGS metagenome assembly OIXA01 (sample SAMEA3888900, study PRJEB22519) | human gut metagenome | biome: human gut; feature: human-associated habitat; material: faeces | place: Denmark | collected 2013 | reverse complement strand
AGGAATTCTTCAAACATTATTCTTAATATTGCACTTGCTTGTTGACTCTATACAGAAGAACATAAGGACATAAGGACAGAAGATTTGACATTCGTGCTTGCCACTTAGCGCGGAAAACATAAGGAACATAAGTTTACATAAGATACACATAAGGCCGCTGCGCGGCTGCGGCCACGGACTGACGTCCGGGTGGCCTCAAGAAACATAAGGGCTGACGCCGAGGGAGGGGGCGGTGGACTGTTTTTGGGGTGACGCAAAGCGGGGTTTCCTGTTACGGGAGGGCGGATTTTTTGTTACGGGGGAGCGGATTGTGTACTGATCCGAGAAAAAAATCGGGGTGGCACGGGCGTTTTTACGATGTTTTTGTGACGGGGCGGCTAAGGGCAGAAACATGATGGGCGGTTGGGCATGGAGGGGGTGGGCTCATACATATATATAATACTACGGCCTCGCGCGTATATTATTATATATATATGTGTAATATTTGTGTATTTGCAGAATGGCAACCTTGGCGTGCAAGTGTGGAGTGACATTATGACGTGGAATAAATCCGTCCACTGCTACGCGATTGAGCTTTGTTGGAGTCAAGCATTTTGACAACTGCCCTCCATGAATGAAGCGTTGGTTATGGCGTTTATCTCAAATACACATACAACATTATTCTCCGTGTTAATGTTTGTATAAAACGGGGGGGTAATTCTTAAACAATTACATTTGCATACATTTTGTCAGAATTAGTTTTCGAGCAGTAAAGCTAACGGGGTAATGAGAGGATATGCCGACTCTTTCAATCTGTTAATAATAAATAGAGATTGCAGACTTTGCAAAAATAGGAATCGACTCGATTATCCATTAACTTATTGGTTTGTTAACCAATTCAGTCAACGTGTAATAAGTTTATGCTCAAATTTTGTTAATATAATGTCGGGTATCAGTCAATAAGTTTTGGTTTCGGCACACATAACTCATTGCGTCCACGCTTCGACCTTAAAATCTGACACTGGCACTACACCATTCGTATCAACAGACTTAGGGCATTTACAGAGACATATATGGTATAACTTTAGATTTTATATATGGCACAAGAGCACTCATTGATTGCCAATTCGGGCATTCAAGTTATTACGCTATCGTTAGACATAAACACCCAGGATAAATTTAAGATGTGGTATCATGAATGGCATGACACAGCTCAAGGCGAATGGCTGCTCGCGCCAGTACATGAACTGCGCACGGAGGATGCTTGCTATTACTATAACAAGCAGGAACTGTTTAGGGGTGGATATTTGAATGACTCGACTGCAGAGATAGATGTGAACGACTTGAAACTTGACGGTATCATGCCGCTCAGGATTGATGATGATAATTGTAATGGTGTAGAGGGTGAAATCTACTGCATGAGTTTTTCAGACCGCAGCAACGATTTAGCGTGTTTCGAGGGAGTGTGGCTTCCGCTGCCATACTTTTTCAAGCGTACAGCCAAGCGTTTTGAGTTTGGTCCGTTTAATTGGGCCCGCATGAAGTTGCTGCCTGCTGGTGAGGACAAAGGTATAAAGCATTACAACGTGGTGCTTGCGTTTGACACGCGAGCGTGCTACGAGGAGGATGGCTACATGGAGTGCCCGGTGTTTCCGGACGCCTTTAAGAATGACATGGACTTTGAGTTGTGCAGTAACGAGTTTATGGTGATGGATTATTGCTCGCCCGATAATAGCTGCAACTATGTGGACACTTATTTGTTGCATTTGGTTCACCCCGATGTACAACAGGTGCAGCAATTAAAAGGCACTCGCGTGCGCCGCACATCTTACATAGCCTCGTATGCATTTTTGATTAACTATCTTGCGCAAAAAGGAGCTTTGCCCCGAATAAAGCTGTACAAAGACACAGATGTGGAGGTGAAGGACGTGGACATGGTGGTTGACATTGGCAACTCGCGCACCACTGCACTGCTTATTGAGGACCATGCCAATTTCAACCAAGTGCGGCAACTTGAGCTGACGGATTATACCAATTTGGTGGTTGAAACAGACGATGGCCTTGCTGTGAACAAGCATGACAAGCCTTTTGACATGCGTTTGGCCTTTCGTAAGGCCAGTTTTGGTGATTTTGGCATGAAAGACAGCCGTCAGTTTGTATACCCCAGTTTGGTGCGCCTTGGCGAGGAGGCCAACACACTCATACATTTAAGCACGGGTGATGCAGAATCGCTATCGACCTACTCGAGTCCCAAACGCTATTTGTGGGACTGGCGTCCGAACAAGGAGGAATGGAAATTTATGGTGCTTGACGGCGAACCTGACAGCCACATACTGAACTTGCGCGGCATTACCAACCAGCTGAAGCGTGACGGCCAACTTGACTTAGGCGGCCATGGCGGGAGTTCGTTCCATTACTCTCGCCGCTCACTGATGACTTTTGCCTTTTTGGAAATGCTGGTACAAGCACGCACACAGATAAATAGCGAGTCGTACCGTTCGGTGCGCAACGGATTTGGCAAGCCTTCAGTGCCGCGTCGTATACGCCGCGTGGTAGTAACATGCCCCACTGCCATGTCGGGAGTGGAGCGCGACGCACTTGTGCAATGCGCCAAAGATGCGGTTGTGCTGCTTGAAAACTTTGGATACGATGATCCTGCAGACAACACCACTCCGGGCAAATCGGTTGAGATAGTGCCTGCAGTCACGCCAAGAAGTGGCGAACGTGCATGGTACTACGACGAGGCCACCTGTGCGCAGTTGGTGTATATGTATGGCGAGGTCGGTCAGAAGTACAAGGGTTGCTGCAGCGAGTTTTTCAGTCTTTATGGCAAGATGGAAGATGGCGACACGCAGCCAAGCATTACGGTTGGGTCGCTCGACATAGGTGCCGGCACTACCGATTTGATGGTGAGCAAATACACCTATACTAAGGGAGACGTAACCACCATCACGCCCGACCCGCGCTTTTACGACAGCTATTACTTTGCTGGCGACGACATGTTGCAGGCCTTGGTCAAACATGTCATGATACTTGGCCCGGAGAGTGCGTTCAGGAAGAAGTTGGAGGGCCTTACGGACAAGCAGTATCGTCAAAAGATGAAGGACTTCTTTGGCAGGGACTATAATGGTCAGACAGTAGCCGACAGAATGCTTCGCAGGGACTTTAACATTCAGTATTCGATGCCGCTGATGTGCCACTTTCTTGAATTGATGAAGGAAGGCAGCAAGAATTGTGTTGTGAAATATGCCGATGTATTTGCAGAATGCCCACCTAACGCGATGGTAATAAATGGTTTTGCTGAACGTATGGGCATAGATGTGACCGAGTTGTCGTGGCAGTACGACAGTGAAGCGGTGCAACAAATTGTGCACAAGGAGTTTGAGCCCTTGCTCAAGAAGGTGGCCACCATTATGTTTTCGTACGCCTGCGATGTGGTGCTGCTTTCGGGGCGTCCGGCATCGCTCCCGGCCATACGTGATATATTTTTGAAATACTACCCTGTGTCACCCAACCGTCTCATTGTGCTCAACAACTATTATGTAGGCGACTGGTACCCCTTTGGCGAGAATACAGGCCACGTTAAGAATGCCAAGACTATTGTGGCCATGGGCGGTGTGATTGGTCATTATGCTTCGGCACTTTCTAATTTGGACAAGTTCTCCATCAACCTTGACTTGCTTGACAAGCACTTGACGTCGACGGTCAACTACATTGAAGCCTCGCGCGACGGGCAGCCTATCGACTACTTGATTACTCCCGACAAGAGCTGTGGTGACCTGACAGTGAGCAGCATTCCGCTGACACTCAATGTGCGACAGATTGGTATGGACTCGTATCCAAGCCGTGCCTTGTATACGATAGACTTTAACCGTCACAAGATGGCCGACCGCATAAGGAAGAAGGCCCTGCTGAACGACGAGAGTTGTCCGACCGACGCCAAGGTGGCCGGTCTTGTGGGCGAGGCGGTGGATACGCTAAAGAAACGTATGCCGTTCAGGATAACCATTGAACGCGACGCAGACAACAAAGAGGACCTTAGCATCACTGCCATTACGGACCGTAACGACAACGATGTGACAGAGGGCAATTTGGAGGTACACATTCAGAGCCTTGGCATTGACGGGCAATACTGGCTCGACACGGGAGCATTTGACTTTTAACAAGTAGTTTCATCATGTTACAAGATATAAGACAACACATAGATTTGGTTGACGGCTCGATTGCGTGGGCCAAGGAGCACGGCAAAGAGTCGTTCCCCTGCAACACGTTCAAGGACTGGCGACGCCGGCTCAAGCGCATATATGCGGCATTGGAGGAGAAGTGTTCGGTGGCGGCCTATGGCGAAAGCCAGGTGGGCAAGTCATACTTGATGAGCAGTTTGCTTTCATCGCCCAATTCGCCGTTTGTCATTACCAATGGCGGCAAGGCTTACAGCTTTATCGACGACATTAACCCAAGCGGTGGCAACAATGCCAAAATTGAGTCGACTGGCGTAGTGACACGCTTCACACTGGTCGGGGGTAACCCTCTGATGCGCGACTACGTGCGTGTGCGCAACTTGTCGGTGGTAGACATCATTCTGCTTATAGCAGACTCTTACTACAACGATATCAAGATAGACCCCGACAATGTGCTGCGTTACGACGACATCAACCAGGCATTAGAGGAGATGAGCGCTCTGTGGTCGAAGCGCGTGGCTGTGCAGGACAAAATAGACGAGGACGATATAAGAGACATTGTGGACTATCTGCACGACGTGACTGGCAATGCGGCCGGGGCAGTGAACCAGTCGAACTTTGGCAAGGTGGTGGCCCCGGTGATAAAGTATGTGCCTTCCGACAAGTGGGTGGACGTGTTCGGCTTGTTGTGGAACCGTAACAAAGAGCTAAACCACCTGTTCGGTGTGCTGATAAACGAGTATAAGAAACTTGATTTTGAAACGGACGTGTATGTGCCGTTTGCAGCTGTGCTGCGCGACAAGGGCACGCTGCTCAAAATTGAGTGGCTTGACACGGTGTGTGGCATACACTCCGACACGGGTCATGACGAAATATACACCGATGTGTATGATGCACGAGGCAATGTGTTGGCGCGCGATTTTCACAAGGGCAACCTTTCGGCCCTGGCTGCCGAACTCACCTTTGAGCTGCCGGCCGAGCTGGCTGAGGATCGTCGCTTTTTGCACAAGCTTGACTTGCTTGACTTTCCTGGCGCGCGCTCGCGCGAGAAATATAAGGAGCGCGAGATAGGCTCAGTGTTGCCCAAGATGCTGCGTCGCGGCAAGGTGGCGTACCTTTTCAACAAGTATTCGCGTTCGCTGCGCATCAGCAGTGTGCTATTCTGCCACCACAACGACCAAAAAGCCGAGGCTACTATTGGCGAGACCATTAATAGTTGGATTGAAGACAACATAGGTGCCACCCCCGAGGAGCGTGTACACATGCTGAACAGCACCAACGGCATTGCGCCACTGTTCATGATAGCCACTAAGTTCAACATCGACCTTGAAAGGACCAAGACCGACAATGTGTCGAACCCGGACAAGCTTGACGCCCACTGGAACCGCTTTGACACGGTGTTTCCTGAAATAATCAAGCCCGACACATGGCTTGACCACTGGGTTAAGCCAGGGGGGCTGTTCAAGACGGCGGCATTCCAGAACATCTATCCGCTGCGCGACTTTTATTGGTCGGGCAAGAACGGGGTGTTTGACGGCTATAGCGACGGCGTGGTGAAGAGTGAAGAGAAATGTGTGCATACCTTTGAAGACTACCCCGACTACTTTGACAATCTGAAGCAGAGCTTTATGCGCAATGAGTTTGTGAAACGTCACTTTGCCAACCCCGGGCAAACGTGGAATGATGTGGCCACAGTCAACAATGACGGTTCAAAGGCCATCATTCGCAATCTTGACGCCATAGCCGGTGTGCTTGATGCTGCGCGCTGCACGAAATATGGTACGCAGCTCGCCCAAATTAAGGATGAGATGTGCAAGGCCCTGTCGGTGTACTTTGAGCCAGAGGACAAGGAGGCCAAGAATCTGAAGGTAAAGCAAATAGCCAGTGACATAAGGTTGTCGCTAATACTGAGTGTGGGTGAGCGGCCCGAGGTGTTTGGGCGTATCATTGACAGTTTGATGGTGCCGGTAAGCGACCTTCGCGACATAGCCTACGACATTATTATATGCCACGCCGACACGCCCCGAGACTTTTCGATGGTGAACTTTGTGCGCAAGCAGGTTGACATTGACCCCACTGGCAACAAGGCCGACAATGTGCGCAAACTGTGCGAGTATTTTGGCTGTGACACGGCTCAGCTCGAACAGGCTCTGAAGGCCCGCGGCTGCACGGTGGACGAGGTGGTGGAGAGCCAGACAGAGACCCTGACCACCGTGGCCGATGTAGTGGCCAAGCACATAGTAGATTATTGGACGGGCTACATCAACAGCCAGGTCAAGATGCTTGAGCCTATGCTGCCCCATGCCGATGAAGTGGTGTTCATGCTTGCCTCGCTGCTCAAAAAGATGAAGTTGAGAAATGTGCTGGCCGAACGGATTGGGCACTACTGCAATGTGTTCAGCCCTGACGAGCAACTCAATGCCATAGCGGACTATGCCGCGCTCACGCTGAACAACTTTGTGAGTACCGCAGGACGCAGCTACATCAGCGACAGCGAGGCCGATGCCATACGCGCCAAGGCGGAGACGTGCCATATCAAAGTTGACCTCAGCCCTGCTGCATGGACTGTAAGTCGCAAGCCACAACCACTGCTGCAGACGCTGAGGGCATTTGACGCGGCCTCAGACATCAGCCATGTGGACAAGCACACACTCACGCAACTGCCGCTTTGGGACAATTTTCAGCGTTGGGAGAACCTGGTGACCATCGGCCTGCTATATGCCAGTGACATATCGCACACTGACCCTGTGGCCAACGCGCAGATTAAGCGCATCATTGACAGTTGCAGCAAACTGTATGGTACGCATAATGATTAACAAACAAAAGAAGATATATGGCAGCACACACATTTCGTGGCAAGCAAAGGTTGTGCTACACGGAGGTGAACGACTTTACCGATTTTCAAGGCATAGGGCATGACCCACTATACAGGAGGTACGACAGCGTGTTGAGCGTGGTAAAAAAGGTTGTGCCTCAGCACCTTTGGCACTTTCTTGCCACGCCCGACTACTTGGAGGACAGCGATCAAATATGCTGGTACGTGGATCAATGGGACGAACGCCCCACCCGCTTGAGCGAACTGTCGGGCCAAGAGCTTGACGAATATCAAGAACTGCTCAAACACACCGTCGAGGCATATAAAATGGCCGCTTCGGAACTGGACGGCGACGATCTGCAAATAATGGCCGGTGCCATCAAATATGCGGACTCTGGACAGGTGTACTGCGGCGACGGAAAGGTGTACCTTGTGGCATGGGGCATGAAGCCCGCCACACACCGGCACAAGGTGATTGGCACAGTTATTCACGACTATGACTATGTGAAAAAGTTCAAGGTTAGGTTCGATGCCGGCGCACATGGTTCCATTGCACCACTTGACAGAACCGTAAGCTTGGCAGGGGGCACCACGCTGACCGAAACGGAGGTGCCGCAGGTGACAGTTCACGAGGGCTGGACCCTGACTGGTTGGTTACCCGACATGCCTGTGGGACAGGTGGTGAATGCCGACATGGCCTTTACTGCCCAGTACGACCAATGTCCGCCCCCTGTGCCACCGCATGTTGAGGATTATGCGCCCGATGCCGAAGAGGAGAATGATGGGGCGGACGATGAGGAAGAGGACACTTGCTACAACTGCCGATTTGAGGCTGGCGAACATGGCACGCTGAACGGGCCTGCCACACTGCACAAAACCGCTGGCAGCACCATTGGCAGCAATGAGGTGCCTGCTGTCACGCCCCACAAAGGCTACCGCTTTACGGGGTGGAGCAGTTCGCCCGTCAATGCCGCAGTTGATGGCGACAAGGTGTTTGTGGCACAATACGAGAGGGTGGTGCCATGGTATAAGCGATGGTGGTTGTGGCTCACCGGCAGCGGTTGCTTGAAATGGCTGCTGTGGCTGCTGCTTGCCCTGCTGCTTGGGCTGTTGCTCATTGGGGTGCTCAAGGGCTGCAAGGGCTGCACTGGCCACCATACCCCCGTAAATGGTGTGGTGCCTGCCGACACCCTGACGCGTGCCGACGGCAGCATGGTGGACGACAACGGCTATGCCCGGCCCGTGACGGGCGACGACGGCCAGTTGCCCGACGACGAAATGATTGTGGCCCCCGTCATGGGCGAAGGGGGCAGCGAACCGCCCATTGTTGAGCAGCCCGGAGCCCCGAGCATCATGGCCAACCGCCTGTTCCTGTTTATGGAGGAGGAGAACGACAATGTAGAGGCCCTTGCACGCGACTTTAAGCGCGCTTACCCTGGCGAGCAATACGGCATTATTGGCTATGACAAGGAGGTGAAACTGCTTGTTATACAAGTGCCCGAGGCCGAACGGAACCATATCCGCCAAACCATCAACCGCCGCATACCAGGGCACAAGTTTATTGTGTTTGACGAGGAGGTGTACGAACTAAACGGCCAGGCGAGCACCCAGTCTGAGCCGGCCGGCTGGCACCTTGGCGCCATTCACCTTAAACAAGGGTGGGCCTGTACCAAGGGCAGTGCCAACGTCAAAGTGGCCATCGTAGACGACGGCATTCAGGCTGGGCACCCCATGTTCAGGGGACGGATAGTTGACGCCTACAACGTGTTTACGCAGAACAACACGCTGAGCATGGGCGAAGGACATGGCACACACACCGCTGCACTGGCAGCGGGAAGTGCCGACTATTATAACAGAGGTGCCTCGGGCGTGGCCCCAGGGTGTCAGATTATGCCCATTCAGGTGTTTGACAACAAACGATGCCCGTTGTCGGCCCTGGTGGCCGGTGTGATGTATGCGCTGCACCACAATGCCGATGTGGTAAACATATCGATAGGTCCGTCGTTTAAGGGGCTGAATGTGCTGCCCGTTGAGCAGCAGGCCGAAATAGCGCGCACACAGTTTCGCAATGTGGCGCTGCTCTGGGCACGTGTGTGCCAACTTGCAGCCCGCAAGCGCGCCATATTGGTGTTTGCAGCAGGCAATGACGACATACTCACCAGCATTCCGCCCGAGAACCGCAATGCCTCATCAATAGTAGTCACGGCTGTCGACCCCCGACTGTGTCCCACCTCATTCACCAACTACGGCCCAGGTTCAGACATATCGGCTCCAGGCAAGGGCATTTGCAGTGCCTTCCCTGTCAACACCTTTAAGATGCTTGACGGCACGAGCATGGCTGCCCCCATTGTGACTGGCACCATTGCACTGATGAAATCGCTCAAAAAGGACCTTGCGGTGGCTCAGGCACGCAACGTGCTTTACCGCACGGGGGCTGCTGTGTACGGCAACATTCCCCCCATGGTGCTGGTTGACAAGGCGCTTGAGGCGGTAAGACAGGGCAATTTCAGTGCACCGGCCGAGCGAGCTATCACACCTGTACCTGGCGGGGCGGGGGCTGGCGGCAGTTCACAGGCCAACCCCATTGCAAACCCTGCTGGCAACATGCCACCGCCCACCGCTGCAACGCCCCAGCCCGCAGGCGGCACGGACTACGATGCCATCAGGCGCAAGATTGCGGCTTACAAACAAAAGATTGAAGAACTTGAGAAACTCTTACCACACAAATAACAACCATGGCTAATAAAATGAACAACCAATATTCGTGGAACCAGACGCTAAAGTTTTCGTGGGGCCACATCATAGCCTTTACAGCACTGATATTTGCCAGTTACGTGGCCTATATGGGTGCATTTTACCAAAATGGCGGCAACTTTGGTGCTGCCGCCGTCAAGGTATGTTGCATTGACGTGGTGCTGCTTGGCACCTTTATTGGCGCGCAAATGTGCAAGGGCAGCGACCACAAGTTTGGACGTTGCATCATGGCAGAACGCGTGCTTATAATACTCTGCCCTGTGGCCCTTGTATGGGCACTGATGCCAGCCAACCACTTTTGGACGGTTTTTGGCGAACGCGACCAGATTGAAACAGAGTTTGAGCAGTCGATTGGCAAAACGCGGCAGATGTTTGACGGCTACGACCAGTATGCCAACAACCGCATAGCCCAGTACGAGACCACGCTCAACACCATCAGCAGCCAAAAGGTGCTATACCACACCGTAAGCGCCAAGGCGGGCCTTGACGGCACGAACGACGCCATGGTGAAAGCCAACTACATTGAGGCTCTCAGGCTGCAGCTGCTGTCGGAGAACACTGACAGCTTGCGGCAGTCGGCCACGGCCTGGATTGACAAGGCCGAACAGGGGGTGAGCGTGTGGAATGCCTTCCTTGTGGGCAACGTCAAGCTCATTTCGTCGGCCATTGAGGGTTGGCACAACAAATTGAACGAAGTGTCAACCCCTGTGCTGAGCAATGAAACGGCCACGGGACAAGAGGTAATGCCTTACAGCGAGGCCGACCAATCATACGATGAGGCGCAGCAAAGCCTGAAGCAACTGAGCAGCATCTACACCAAAGCCGACGAGGGTGTGTGTATGGCCACCGTATGGAGCGGTGTGCTGCTGTATGCCATGCTGCTATTCCCCTACCTGCTGCAGCGGCGCAACGAAAAGGCCAAGGGCTACTACACGCTGCTGCCCGGCGGCAAACATCGTGGGCGCGGCAGCTCGCTTACGCCACAAAGGCAGAGCAAAGGGCGCAAACCGACACAACCAGCCCCCGCAAGCAATCATGCAAACGACAACAACGACATATTTAGTGGGACCTTCTAACACCACATTGCACATAATATATCATGATACAGAAGAAGAAATTGCTCAAAGACCTACAACAGTACTCTGCCAGCGAGATAGCCGAGGCGGTACGTAGCGGAGTTGTGACGATTTATGAGTTAGAGAAAGGCACGGAAGGGGCTTTCACGCCTTTGCTCCGAAAAAGGGTTGAGACCATTTTGGCCGCACCGCCCGAGCCTGCCGTTGAGCCTCAGCCCCAGAGTGCTCCAACGCACCCAGTTGCCGTTGCACCGCCCGTTGCGCCCGTTGCCGAACCTGCTGCAGAGCCTCAGCCACAGAGCGCGCCTGCCGACCATGCAGAGCCGCAGACTGACAGTAAGGGCATGTTCCGCAACCCATTCTCATTCAAGGGGCGCATACGCAGGCTCGAGTATGGGCTGTCGTTCATCATATATTTTGTCTTTATAGTAATTAGCCAGATAGTATCTGATGATATCATTTACAAATACGCTTACGGCGACGTATCAAGCGCTGAGTATCAAGGCTATCTTACGATATTATTGATTATCTCCATACCATTCTATTGGTTCTTCATTGCCCAAAACTGCAAGCGGTGCCACGATGTGGGGCATTCGGGCTGGAGCCAGCTTATTCCCTTCTACGTCTTTGCCTTGCTATTTGAACGTGGCACCATCGGTGACAACAAGTATGGCAAGAACCCTAAAGAGTAACATACATCACAACACACTATATGCCAACAAAAGATTACATATTAGATAACGTGGCAGGCTATAAGGCCGAGAACCTGTACGGCTTTATAAACAAGGGGCTTGTCACCTTTGACGAACTGTGCAACGACACCAATGGCGAGTTCAGCCCCAAGGTGCGCCAAGAACTGAAGCGTATGCTTGAGCATGGCGATGATGACGAATGGGCCAGCGCACAGGCCGCGCACACCATTGAGGCGGTGCAGCACTACTTGGACACCTTTTCCGAGGGCAAGTTCCGCCCACAGGCCCGTGCGCTGAAGGCGCAGATTGAACGTGAACAAGCCGATGCCACGGCTCAGGAGAGCGCAGAGAACGATTGGGACGCGCTTGACAAGAACGACATTGACGCGCTGAACGACTTTGTAGCCAGCAATCCTAACAGCGTGCATGTAGCGGAGGCCAACCAGCGCATAAACGATCTTCTGCTTGACAGCATCATGGACTATGACATTGACACGCTGATTGACGAAATCAAGCAAATTCTGAATGAAGAAGAGAACACCCTTAGCAAGAATCTGAATGCCAACATTGCCAACAAGATAAGGAGCTACATAGACAATGGCTATGCCACCAAAGCTGAGTTTCTTGACAAACTGAGGGAGGACTGCAACCTGCTGAATGCATCGGCTGTCAAGCACTTGATAGACGAGCACCTCATTACCATTGCCGACCTGTCGGGCATAGGCATCGACAAGCAGTTTATCAAGGCCATGCTCAATGACCAGCAGACCGACGACTATACCTGCACCCGCAATTTGGACCGCATACACAAGCAGAGCACCGAGGTGTACTTTTGGGGCATCCCCTCGTCTGGCAAGAGCTGTGCTTTGGGGGCCATACTGAGTGTGGCCGGCAGCGGCAGGGTGGCCAAGGTGATGGATGCCGACACGGCCTCGCAAGGCTATGGCTACATGACTTACCTGACGAGCCATTTCCCGCAGAACGGCAAGGTGGGCACGCTGCTGGGCCGCACACCTGTTGACGCTTTCTACGAGATGGGATTTGATCTGACTGACGATGGCAACCGCACGCACCCCATCACCTGCATTGACATGGCGGGCGAGCTGATGACCTGCATGTTCAAGAGCAATGCCGGCATGCGGCTAGAGGATGGGGAACTGAACATGCTCGACACAATGACCAAAGTGCTGATAGACAACCGCTCGACCAACCGCAAGATTCACTTTTTTGTGATTGAATATGGCGGTGAGGACCGCATTTACAATGGTTACCACCAGGACGTTTTCCTTGACGGCGCATTGTCGTACATTAAGGACACGGGCATATTCAAGAAGGAGACTGACGCCATCTTTATCATGGTGACCAAGGTGGACAAGATGAAGCGCGTCACGCGCGATGCCATCACCCAATATGTAAAGGACAACTACCTGGGCTTTTACAATGGATTGGACAAAATATGCTGCGACAACGAGATTAACGGCAAGAGGGTTGAAATTGTGGCATTCTCGTTAGGCAAAGTCTGCTTTCAGAGCTACTGCAAATTCGACACCAAGCCTGCCGAAAATGTGGTGGACATCATGCTTAAGCATTCGGCGAGCAACCACGGCGGCAAGTTAGGTATTATTGGTAAAATATTTAGAGGATAAGAATCATGGAACAACACCACAAGTTAGGCATAATTGTCAAGAACAGCACCGTAAAAACCATATTTGAAAGAAATGCGGAGCAAAGCTGGAGCAAAGCTACTGGCAACGACATGGCAACACCAATGAACAAGCTCACTTTCAGCAGCAACGATACTGAGCCTGCCATCTACATCAAATTCCTAGGTAGGGAGGGCTATTTGCTGGCATTGGTTTTTGCCAATAGCGGTGCTACCCGCAGTGGCTCCTATTTTACGGTGTGGGTGCATGTGCCCGCCGCGTGCAACATATCGAACGAAGAGACAGTCGAAGTCATTAAACAAATAAAGGAGGTCGCAAAGACTGGCAATTTTGTGAGCAGCCCCATCTATGACAAAATAGCCGGCAATACGTACCAGGACAAGGGTGTACTGCTGCCCGCTGTCAGCACCATCTGTTCTGACCCCAAGGCCAGCAAGTACGGCGTAAGGCGACTTTCTGACTTTACGCTGCAAGAACTGCTTGGCAATAATATTGCACAACATGAGTATGCCAAGTACAAAGGCATATTTTTGCTCAACAAGTCAGTTGGTTTCGGCAACGACTTCGAGGAATTAGGGGCTGAGCTCAAAGAGGTGCACACCTTGCCGGCACCTAAATCGCAGGAAGGCTTTGAGCCATACATCGTTGTGGCGAGGGAGGACGTGCCCTTTACCAAAGCTGTGGAATATCCAGACGGGGCTGATGTGTGCATAAAATGGAAGAAGGAGGGCTACAAGTCCATAAGCAAAAAGGCCAAGGTGACAGACAAGGAGGAGGACTTTCAGAATAGCATAAAGATTGATGCCAAAGAAGACATTTACAAAGAGGTGCACTGCGACAATATCAAGGTGTATGGCTCTGATGGCAGCCACATTGATAATTTTAAGGTTTTGCTTAATAGGCTGCCACAGCAGGACAGGACATTATACGTGCCCACACGCGGTGAATGCCAAATAACCATCAAGGCTGATGAGTATGAGGACAAGGATGTTACGCTTAAAGGACTCACCTCCGATAAGGGCATCAAATTGGAAAAGAAACAATACACCTACCACTTTGTATTGGAGGGCAGCAAGGAGGAATATATCCTCACGACACAACGTCGCTTGACAAAATCGCCCATCAAGGGCTATTCGGCTGATGACGACATTTCAGAACACGGCATTAACCGCCTGTCGTACGGCGGAATCTGGCAGAAGGTGAAATACTTTGGCATAGGGTTCGGGGCGTGCCTGCTGGCCGTAGGGCTGTATGTGGGCTGGAACGTGTTTGTGATGGACCGCGAATTCAAGTTTGTGGACAAGCAGGCGGCGGGGGTGACAGCTACGCAAGATGAGGATTTTACGCTCACCGACACCGACATGCAAAAGGCTTTCAACTACCTGGAAAGCAATGACACCTGGCACAAGGACAGCCTTGACCGATTTGACGCCACGCGTGGGTTGTTCGGCGAGCTGAACGAATTTGAGGTTAACAAGATAAAAGACAGGAATGCCACACTGAACAATGACAAGCTGGGCAAAATTGTGGAAGCTCTCGAGCAAATACCTGCCGACAGCCGCCCCGGCACGCATGACGGTAAGTACAATGCCAAAGATGACAAGCAGATAAACATCAACAACTACATTAACAGCATTAACAATACCGCAACGCCTCAAAGCCAGACAACGCCATCAGTTCCCCAACAGAATGATGTGCCAACGCAAGCCCCAGCCCCTGATCCGGCACCAGCCAGCCCACGAAGTCACAGCAAAGGCCAGACCATAAGGCCGGCCAGTGCCCAAGATAAGAAGCCGGCGAAAAAGAATGCCAAAAAGGCAACTGATAAGAGTGGGGCTGGTAAGAATGACGGCACAGACGGTAAACGCGGTAGTATAAAAAAATAATACAGCAGAACGTGTTGGCGAATTTCGGGGCAGCACCCCGTTATCCCACCAACACGTCATTCAACTCTAAAGAAAATGAAAGTAACAATCAAAATAATCATACTCATCGTAGCCATTGCGCTTGCCATAGGGGGTGTCATGTTTTATGCCAAGACGCAGGTGGCTCCACCCATGGCCACCAAAGCTGTCAACCAATATGCCAAGCAGATTGACAACTGCTGCAACGCAATGGCCAACGCAGACCTGGCTGGCATGGACTCCATACTGCCTGACGCCCTGAACAAAATACGCATTTACGCCACCGAGGGCAAGGTGGAGGACGAGGCGGCCAATGCTGCTATTGACAAACTGTTGGCCATTTATGCGCCCGCGTTTCTTGACAGTGCATTCGGCAAATTCCGCCAAAGCGTGTGGCGCGCCGACGACCACAGCCACATGCTTGCGGTGGTGGCCAAACTGAGAGGCATAAAGCATATTGACCATTCGAGTGCGCTGAAGCGGTCGACGGCCGACTCGCTGGCGCTGATAGTCCACATCATTGGCAACTACAAGCAGGCGTGTGCCGTGAGCCGCGCAAGCGGATTCAGGGGCATTGCCGCGGCACGCAGCACCATAGACCGGGCGCGACAGCTGGCCAACGACCCTTATCTGTCGAACTGCACCAATCTGATGAATGCGCTTAACGGTGTGCGACCGCGCATTGCCGCAGCGCACTACAACTATGCGGCAGGCATGGTTGAAAAACTGGCCAACTACCGCTTTGTGACGCAGCAGTATTACGAGAACTCATTAGTGCCCACCGTTGAACGGGCTGTCAACCAGTACGACGAGCAGGCTAAGGCACTGTACGGCTCAAAGCGCAGCACCGACAATCTGTGGAACAGGGCACGCAATTATTACGATGAGGCCACTAACTACTATAATTATTAACACTCCCCCCAAAAAAATGTTGAAGCACATTATGTTGCTGCTCGCACTTGCTGCGGCAGCACCCGCACTTGCCCAAAACAAGGCGGACTCTACTGCGCACGCTGACATGGAAATCAAAATCGGCATGCGCGACTTCGAGAGGTTGAAAAGCGAACGGGACAGCGCCATGACAAAGTACAAGGCGTTACTGTCCCAATACAGCAAAACAGCCAAGAATGACTCGGCACTGGCGGCCCAACTGCAAACGGCACGCACCGAATGTGCCACATTCAAACTCAAATGTGGCGAACTGCAGCAGGCACAGAGAAAGGCTAATGTCTGTCTGTTCAACATTGCCTCAAATTTCCTTTACATACCCTACGAGGCTTACAGCGTAGAGAAATTGGCCATACCGGCTTTCGAGGCTGTTACAGACGAGGAGCTTAAAACACAGCACTCTGTAAACTATAAGTTGCTCAAATCTTATCAAGCTGACGTACAGCAGCTGCTCAGCTTCATCACGTCAGCTGAGAAGGAGTTAGGTAACCCCTTTGCCAAGAACGCTGACGAGCAGCTGCGCGAGCTGCACAACTTGCCGGCCTACATCAACTACAAGCAATACACTGACTGGAAGGGCACTTGGCTCGGCAAGAGGTTGTGCGAAGTGGAGGCTGCACTGAGAAACTTTAAGGGCGATCGCAGCCAGCTCAAATTCGGAACCATCAAGAAGGAATTGCAAGATTGCCTTGACACAACTAACGACTTATGACACAACTCACACGGCTGCTGCACATCGTCTGCTTGCTATGCGCCTGCAACATGGCATACGCCCAAAACACCATCAGGTCCCGACACCGCCCGAAACCCCGCAAGGTGACGGTGACACAAACACCCCTGAGGAAATATATCAACCAGAAGAAAGAAGAAATTGCGAAACAGCAAGCAGCAGAAAGGAAGTGTTACGAAACTGCGTGCAAAACTGCCACACGTGACGCTCTCGAAAAATATCTGGAACGTTACCCTAAAGGCAAATATGTTGCCGATGTACGAAACCGCATAGCTGACTTCAAACTATGGGATAAAGCAAAAGAGGCTAACACCATAGCAGCCTGCCAGGAATACTTGCGAATGTCGCAATTCCGTTTTTTTGAACAGCAGGCGCGCAGCACTATCAACAATTTGGAAGCGGCTGCAGCATGGGACGCGATAAAATTGTCGGCCCAAAAGTCTGACATCTACGCATTCATATCAAAGTACCCCGATGCCTCATGCGTGGCTGATGCGTACAGGCGCATACACGAGCTTGAAGGCCTGGCACACTTCAGACAGCAGCAATATGAACAGGCACTGAATGAGTTCAACCTGGCGGGCGGGGAGCAAGCCTTGTCGCCTGCGAGCCTGCCCTGCTACAAACAAGCACAGGAGTATGTTGACTACACATCGGCACGCAACAGAAACACCGAAGGGGCACTCAGATCTTTTCTGACAAACTACCCCTACAGCTGTTACAGCAAAGAGATATCAAACCTGCTGGCATTGGCCATAGCACAGTCCATAACCATATATTCCTACAACAGTGCAGGAGCTGAAGCCTTGAGCTATGCCAAAGACTCCTCCACACGACAGGCTGTGCAACGCTACATTGACTGGCAGAAGAAGAACTACAAGCTGTACTGCAAACGCAACAGAATGGCCGCGCGGCGTGCCAACGGCAACATCATTCAGTTTGGCCTTGAATGGATGGACGTCGGCTTTAATCCGTCATGCTATGATGACACTGACAACGACCTTGACATTGTATGGTTCTATAATGTTGGACTTGGTCTGAAATTTGGCAATTATAATACTCCCGTGCAATTCCTGCTGGGCGCCAAGATCGGACTTGTGGGATACACCGTTTGGTATGATTACAACGATGAGTCGAAAACCTGTTTCCACCTGCCACTCTTTGCCAAGCTTAAGGTCAATGTGTGCAATATCAGTAAAAATGCCAAACTTTTTGTTGATGCCACGGGCTATTTCAATGCTGTGCGAGACGAGTTTATCGAAAACAAATTTGCCGCTTCGTGCGGTATTGGCATTGCCTGGAAGCATTGGGACTGGTCCTTTTACTACAAAGCCGACCTCGGCAACAAGCGGCATCTTGACAACGATTATCTTGCCACTTCTATATCATACTACTTCTAAAACCCGTTGGCGGGGACAAGCGTTGGATTTTCCAACTCCTGTCCCCGCCAACGGGTTTGGTTTAACGCGAGTTCGAGATAAAATTCTAAAAAGTAAAGAGCAGAAAACCATCCAAC
>OIXA01003026.1_pt1 | contig 18266 bp, 17 predicted proteins | sample 1587721 | NCBI WGS metagenome assembly OIXA01 (sample SAMEA3888900, study PRJEB22519) | human gut metagenome | biome: human gut; feature: human-associated habitat; material: faeces | place: Denmark | collected 2013 | reverse complement strand
GCATGGCTGAATGGTTCACGCCGGTTGTCAAAAGATTATGAAACTTCTTGTTGCTCTGCTGAAACAATGATTATCATTTCTCATGCTGCTACACTCTTAAAACGCCTATGAACACAAGCTCTAAGTTTCAAGCTTGTTTGAAAGATAGAGAGATTCACCTTCTTTGGTATACACAAGTGCTTCTGCCCACATCATATCTACATCATACTGTGTCAGATCCCAAGGTTTCCATCTGCCTGTACCGGGTGTCTTTACTGTCCAGAAACGGCGGTTTCCGGTGACATCACGCAGAAATCCTGTTTCTGAATTCGTTGTGCCAAAGAACACACATTGTCTTGGGTGCGGTGTAACACGTCTGCCAAAAGAAGCACGATATTTATCATCCTGACGGGAAATAAATGCTTTCACTTTATCAATATCCGCCTTTTTCATTCCTGCAAGTTCTCCGATTTCCATGATCCAATATCCCTGAAGTTTTTCAGCAGCGGTCTTGTCATTCATATCAGAGAGATTCAAACTGTCAGAATACCATTCACCGCCAAGTCTGGAAATAAAGGTGGATTTTCCGATACCCTGCGGACCATTCAAAACCAGAATGTTATCAAATTTAATGCCCGGTACATAAACTCGCTTGATCGCTGCACACAGGATTTTTCTGGAGATCGCACGTACATAAGCATTATCTTCAGCACCAAAATAATCGATCAGCATTGTGTCAATACGTTCCACACCGTCCCAGGCAAACAGACTGTCAAAATACTCCTTGATTGGGTGATAGGAACGGTCATCCGTTGCCTTAGCCACTGCAATATCATAGTTTCGAGCTGAAAATGTACCATAGTTTGCATCCACATAGCAGATCAGCTGTGCATCATCAGCATCTCGCCAGAATCTGGCGGGATGTTTCCATGGTACTTCTCCACGGATCTCAAGACCGTCTGCAAGCTGATTGAATACAATATTCTTCATATAGGCATCGTGTTCCATGATCAGACGGATATTGTGCAGATTATTCAGAAGTACTCCAGACTTATTCATTTGCAGATTTTCCATCCAATCGTCATCCTCTGAAAAATCAGATTCAGCAGATTGCAGACGTTCTGTTGTTGCTAATTTTCTGACAGATGGAATCTGCATTGCAAAATCGCACATTGCCTTGAAAGAGCTTTTATCATCCATTGTACCAAACTTGTGGATACGGACGATATCAAAGGCATTACACAGTTTCAGGTATGCCGGATCTTTGGCATGGTGGGAATATACAAATTTATCCTCCTTGATCTCCACCCCTGCCATACTGTTTGAAGCGATAAAATGCCAGCGGTTATCGTTGCTTGTAGGTTCATATACATCAGATAGAAATTCTGTCAGTGCAAGCGAGATCGGGTAGAATGCACGATTGAATAGTCCTACTGCACCTTCCTTTGTCAGAGGATCTTGTGCCTTCTGCTGTGTGATCTGATTTGCTTTGCTTTCACGGGAAGATGTCGGAAGTCTGGTAGGATCCTGCCATTCAGGATGTACTGACAATATATCGTCCGGATCAAGCCAGCCTTTCTCTGCTTCTTTGAAGATATATGTACCATTCTGCGGACAGGACGGCCAGTACATCAGCTGATTCGGCTGATAGGAACATTCGTCAAAATAGTCGATACCCAGAATCTGTGCTAAATATCTTGCGACTGCCACATATTCCTCTGAGGTAATATCTCTTGTGAGAGGGAAAACAATGCGGACTCTCGGGTTGTCTGGAGTATGGCTGTGTGTGGTATAAAGGCAAGCGGTATACGGTGTGATTGACTCAAAGCAATCAAGGAACTGTGTGCTGATCTTATCACCGTCCAACGCAATCAGGGAACGGCAGTCCACACAATCAATGCGGCGTAAACCTCCTTTTAATGCTCCACCCACAAAACCGCCATGGTCTTTAGCAGCATCACGCTGTGCCTTATTCATTTTTGCATACTCTTCCATCGTTTCCGTTGTACGAATTGGTGTACGCAGACGGTTTTTCAAATCATCATAGCAAATGGTTTTATTCGACCATTTCTTCGCATTTCTGCTGTTGCCATAGGCAACCTTTAAGTTTCTCATTTCTTTTCCTCCAGTTCTTCGGTAAAATATCGGATCTTCATATGTTTCCTTTCCGCACGTTCAATTTCAGCTTTCATGCCTGCGGAAATCGTATCTCCGAACACCCACAACTCCACACACTTGCTAATCAGCACAAAGTTCATGAACACTGCTGTTTCATGTTCTTCAGAAATCGTGTCGTCCATAAACTGGGTAAAATAGATGTGAGGGGTGATCGGAAGATAATGCTTGTCCACGGCAAAACGGCTGTATTTCCGTGCTTTTTCAATATTGGTGTTGATACAGCCGTGAGAATATGGGGAGCAGATATAGACGATTGGTCGGAAGGCAGCAGCTCTCGCTGCGTCTCTTTCTTCCCTCTCGATTCTGGTGAATGCTTCATATTCTGTAGGGCTGTAGTATCTTTCGCTGTTATATCGGCTTGCCATATTTTCCTCCTAATCTTTTTTATAAAATTCGCATTCATATCCGTCAGCACGAAGAATCAAACCTTCTGCCCATTTTGGTGTTCTTGCCATCTGCTGACAAACTTCTTCAAGTGACATATCCTTTGACGCTTCAATAATCATTTCATCGTGTACATGAGCAACAATGAAACACTGGGAGAGTGTCTGCATAGAGTACATCAGCAGATCTCTTGCAATTGACTGACAGATGTTTTCCGTAAGCTTTCCGCCAAATGTTTCAAGCCTGTCCCATTTCTTCTGAGCGTTAATGCCCATATATGTAACAGATTCACCGCCGAACTGGTTTTCTCCGATGCGAGGCTTTGCATAGGCAAGGCGTCTGCCGCTTGGAAGTTTAATAAACAAGAATCCTGCCTCATAGGACATTTTCAGTCCATGGGTTTCTGTAGTTGTTTTTTCCCTTATTGCCTTTTTGACGGCTCTGTCTACCGCCCACCAAAGTTCTGTGATATGCGGTGAAGCCTCACGCCAGTCAGTTACAATTTGTTTCAGTTCCGCATCAGATAAGCCGAGAGAATCTGCTCCCATAGCCTTCATAGCACCGATTGATCCGCCGTAGCCACAGTTGTGGACGAGTTTTCCTGATACGGTAAAACGATGATGTCTTCCGGCATTTTTCAGATCGTAGACACGAGAAGTACCTTTCACAATGATGGGATCAGCAGATATTTCTTCGCATTTAAAAACGTGATCTGTCCAGGAATATGGCTGAGTTTTGACCCCGTCTCCTGTTTTTACAAGCTGAGAACCGCTTACAGCAGCAATTCCAAAAGGAACAGGTGTTATTCTTCCATCAATCCAAACAAGATGGTCGGGTGTTGCTGTAAGTCTATCATAGGTGATAACTCTGCGTTCACCTCTGCATATGACACCTTCGTGTGATACCCACTTAATACCGTCCCAAACCTTATCCCAAACAGAGATTTTTTCTATCGGAATAAGTCCGTGATTCGTAAGAACAAGCTGTCCCTCTGCAATGCAGGCAAGTTCTGCCACCTTGCCTTTCTGCCTTAAATGCCCGTTCTCGCCGTGTTTGACAACAGGCACACCGAACATTTTTGATGCTGACGCACAGTAAATGTCCTCACCGTTTGCAAATGCCTTCATTCGCCATTCTTCACCTGCAAGCCAGGCGATGACACGTGCTTCAATAGCAGAGAAGTCAGCAACGATAAACTTCATATTCGGTCTTGGAATAAAAGCGGTACGGATAAGCTGAGAGAGCGTGTCTGGCACATCATCATACAGCATCTGTACATTTTCAAAAGAACTACACTTTACAAGTTCTCGTGCCTCTGATAAATCTGGAATATGATTCTGGGGAAGATTATGCAATTGTATGTTGCGTCCGGAGTTTGATACGATTCTTCCGTTTGCCATAAATCGATTTTTCGGTCCGGCATTTAAAATATCATATGTTTTCATTATGTTTACTCCTGTTCTTGAGAAGTGTTTTTGTTCTTGCTTCGATATATGCTTTATATGCATCCGGGTTACTTTTCAATTTTGCCCACCATGCTTTTATTCCTTTACTTGCGGCTGCACCTTGCTTTTTTCTATCTATAGATGCTCTTGCTTTTTCCGTTGCTTTGCGTTTTTCTTCTTCTGAAAGAGTGGAAAAGTGATGTCTTTATGCTTTTGAAATCTTTTCAGCAATAACAGCTTTTTCTTCTTCACTTCTTTCTTGCCAAACAAGTTTCACAGCTGTACTCCTTTTTTCGTGTTGTCTATATTTGCTTATCAATCGTTCTTTCAAAGTTCTGTTATCTGTTCTTAAAAAACAAGGTGGATCTTGTCCATTTTGACGTCGAGCAATTCTGATTGCCCGATAAGACATTCTATATGCTTCTTTTGGATGTTCGTGACGCCATTTTTGACTATTAAGAAGCAAACTATCGTAATCAGTCCAATCATTCTGCTTTTTACGATCTGACAATTTTTTAATGAATGCAGCCTTTGCCTCCGGGTCAGCATTCAACCGCTCCCAAAAGATTCTGCCGCCTTCTGATGCATCATTTACTCCGCCGGATGATAAATTCATAGAAAGATTTGCAGGGGTTTCAGAAATGTAGTGTTCCTCAAGTATCATAGCATTAAAGCGATCAAAAGTATGGCATATTTCTTCTACACGAAATTTATCTGCACCAAAGGATCTGATAGCATTGTAAAATGGATGCTCTGGAGCCTCGCCATTTATTGCACGCTTTTTATGATGTCTCCATCTTTCGGGAAGTCCCATACTTGTATAGCCGACATAGTATCTGTTATCTGGAGCAATTGCACGATAAATTATATATTTTTTCCTTTCCATAAAGGTATCTTCATCTCCTTTGCTTCACTGAGAGAAATTTTTGTGTGTTCATTAATAAAAACCTGATGTTCCGGTGTGGCGATGATTCCATCCCATTCAATAACTGTTTTTTCACCGCTGAAAACAACACCTTCATGTTGCACCCAGATTTCACCGTCAAAAACAAGATCAGTAAGTAAAACGCTCTCTATTGGTTTTTCATATATATTTCCTGTTTCATCTTTGATGAGAACAAGCGTCCCTTCCGCAATGCAAAAACGCCCCGTTCTTGATGCCCCATAAAAGCTGAACATTCCTCTTGCACGATTGTCACTGCAAGCTGTATTTTTCATAGCGGTATACTTTTTCACAGAGGATTTTGACAACTGCAAACGCAGCTGAAGTACGGATTTCACAGGCTCTTTTGCAGTTTTGATGAGTTCCTGCACCTGTGCTTTCCCGAGAGAATCAGATTTGTACCCCTGTGTTTCAAGCCAATCCAGCAACTGATATACAGAGTTCGGATTTTCTACGCCTGTCAGCCTTTTCATTTCAGCTGTCAGTTCTTCTTTTGCCTCTGCATCAAGACTAATTGCCTTATTAGCAAGCTGCATATCAACAAGAATGCCTCTGTCGTTGATTTCCTGATCAAGATAAAATTCCTGCCAGATAAAATCGGGGACAGGAAAGCGTGACAGTTTTCTGTCAATTTCCAGTTCAGCCTCTACATCACGCTTGTTGTATGCTTTGAAAATCTCCCATTTATCGGGATAATCTTTCGGATTATGAAACTGCGGTACACCGTCAATCGTGTCATAAGGCGTACAGAAGAATTTGATGAGAGCCTTGCCCTCTGTCATTTTTTGCTGTTCGATTCTCAGAACTTTTCCCACCTCTGCAAGAGAGGAGGGAAGTCCAAGTGTTCTTGCATGAATCATAGAGCAGTGCCAGCTTTCAGGGCTGAGATAATCGCCAACAGTATCTTCGGAAATGCTGTAACTTTGGAAATATTGCGGATCGTTCTCTCGCAGATATTTTGATAGGCAGACCCTTTCAAAGTTACAGTTAAATGCCCTTTTAACTACATTTTCATCTGCAAGTGCAGCGAGAATATTTTCAGGAATTTCTTCATTGTTTGCCGTATCCACCACCTGAACAGGCTGACCGTCTACTGAATAGGCAAACAGCAGTATCTCAAAATATGGGGTATCTGTATAGGCGTAGACACCGCATTTTGAGATGTCCTTATCGGATCTTGTTTCTATATCGATTGTTATCATAAAAACCTCAAACCCACCCAGCATTTCTGCCAAACGCCCACCCGTCTGAATTTCTTATATTCCAAGTAGCCTAAAAGTTTCTTTGCCCTTCGGTGTAACCAATGTTTGCGTGTCTGTAAAACCTGTTTTGGCATTTGTGAACTCTTTCAGTTCAAAAAGTCCGTCTTCCACATAAGGCATATACGGCTTTAGTTTGCTTTTACGGTCACGATAAACATACTTATGATCAAGCAGAAACTGAATAAATTCTTTCTGCCCGATATGGAGTTCTTTTGCAGTATCACGGAAATTGGTAAGTAATCTTCTGTCAACCAGTTCATCAAAATATTCCGCTTTTGGCTGCATGATCTGATTGTCAACAGTAAGCTGAGAAACAGAAAGCTGAAGAGCCTTAACACGTTCATTTGCGATGGATAATGCTCTCTGCATCACCATTTCGGGACTGTTCCAGGCTTCTTCAATCGAAATGAAGTACTGACGGAATTTTCTGCCAATATCGGTACGCTGAATCATACAGAGTTCCTTGGCCATTGGAATTGTAAGCATATGGTCTTTATGATTCTGTTTGCCACCATTTGAGTTATGCTCAAAAATGAGCGTTACTGAATAATCTTTTTCTTCTTCAAAACCATACTCGCACATTCTCGGAAACCAATCCTTATATGCTGTCTTGATACCAAGTGCCTCATGAAGTTCACGTCCTGAAACAACAGGCTTTTCAGGATTGTCATAGTTTATCTTAATCAGTTCAGTCATTTTAAATCGTCCTTTCAATAATATCTCCCACCCAAGCATAAAGCCTAACTGCCCACCCAGCTATTTCAATGATTAGTCAAGAAAATCCTCATCATCAGCGAAGTCTTCTTCGGCACTGCTGTGTCCGCCAAGCGGTTCGCCGTCACGGAGTTTCTGGACATTCTGCAATCCGCAGGCAATGCCTCGGGAAGTTTTGGTGTTGAATGCGTAGAACGTGATGCTGGCTCTGCCGTAAATGCCGCTGTAGATCTCGCTGTGTGTCAGGATCTGCTGGCGGTCAGCGTCAACAATACCCGGAGCTGTGATCGAGTTTGCATTGACGAAATAGCTGTTTGCATAGGCTTCATCGTCCGGTCTGTCGGTATCTCCGTCACGAAGCGGTGTCTTGATTGAACTGAGAGAAGGGACGGATTTTCCGTTGCTGAGCTTGCTTTTGCCCTCTTCATAAGCGGCTTCAATCGCTGCCTTAATTTTTGCGATAGTCTTGGTGTCAGACTTCGGAATGATGAGGGAAACGCTGTACTTCGGTTTGCTGTTTTCGTCCATTGCCTTGGCTTCCCAGAGATTTGCGTAGCTGAATCTGCATTCGCCTGTGACTACCTTTGTCGGATTTACATACTTCTTTGCCATGATTTATTCCTCCTGAAAATCGTTTTCTGCCGTACTCCATTCCTTTCGTTTGTCCAATTCAGGAACAAGAGTCGGTTTTCCTTGTGGTTTGTATACATATTTGCTGAGAAGTTCTTCAAATTTCTTCTTGCCTCCCAGCAGCTTGGTCATTTCCGTAATACCGAGAATTTTTGGTTCACTGTACGGGTCTTTTCCTGCCGCTTTGACAGCAGAAACCACCGCTTTTTCATCGGTATATTTACGGTTTGACCTGCCCTCAACGACCTTATAGCCGTTCCACTTTCTGCCTTTTAAAGCTTCGGAAAGTGCATATTCCTTGACATCTGCTGCCCACGCTGTAAGTGCGTCAGCACGTTCAAGAATCATTTCAATTTCAGAATCCTCCAGCATATTCGGCGGTGCAAACTCATATTTTGCAATCGCCAGATTGTATTCAGCACGTTTGCGGCAGGCAGCTTTCACCTTACAGAATCTGCAATGTTCTCCTGCACAGAATTCTCCCTCGCCTTTGGCTGCAAGTTCTGCCTTGGGTTTCAGTTCATTTTCTGCCCAGTCCAGTAAATCGGATACCGGCATGGAAAATTCACTGATATTCTCGATTCTTGGCTGAAAGATCACCATTTGGATTTCGTTGATGTCATACAGAATGCTGAACATTTCCAATGCTCCCAGGGCATACAGCATCATCTGCGGATTATGTTCTGCCTCGACCGCAACGCCTTTTCCGTATTTGAAATCGATGACAGTTAAGACATCATCAGCAACGATGATACAGTCGCCTGTGCCGAATCCATCAGGAACATAACGGCTGAAATCCAGACGTTGTTCCACCATTACGATGGGATCGCTGTATTTAATGATAACTTCTGAAATGTACTGAGCATAGCTGTCGGTGCAGTCCTCTATTTCCTGATCATAATAGTCAAGATTTTCTGTGGGGTTGTCCGTCTTGATACCAAGCAGCTGATTTACTTTGAATTCTGCGAGTTCGTGAGCACAAGTGCCTTCACGGGCATATTCTGTTGTTACGTCAGGAATTTCAGCGTTCAGTTTTGCAGACGGCGTACAATTCAGCCAGCGGAAACTTGCTGAGGCAGATAGAATGGCGTGGGCTCTTTGGTTATGCCTTGCTGCCAAGTGCCTCAGCCTCCTTCATCAGTGCAGGAAGTTCTGCATCATCGACCGCTGACAGCCTTTCAGCCCCATGCTTCTGAAGCAATGCCTTAACTTCGTCTGAAAATCCAAGACGGGTGAGTTCAGCAAGTTTTGCCCTGACTTCCAGACGGTCAACAGGCTTTTCTTCCTTCACAGGTTCTGGTTCTTTTTGAGGTTCAGATCCTGTGCAGATCTCCTCAAATGTGCTGATGTACTCTGATGTCATTTTTTCTGTCAGCTTTTGCATTGCGGCATTCAAAGCATTCAGCGTGTTGATAAGTTGCATGATTGGTTCCATGTGATTTTCACCTCCTCTCATGGTTAGCCGGAAAAATCAACCCCCTTATGAACTTCTTGAATTTCAATGCTTTGAACTGTCTTTCCAGGTGTCAAAACAAGAATTTCACAGAAGTCACCGAGCAGCCAATGAAGTATTCTCATTGGGATTTTGATGCTATCACCAGTCAGCAACTGTGTTTTTTTGCCACCATTGCTAATGGCTATCTTAACTTTATGCTTCATGTATCTCTCCCTCCTTTCACTTAAAGCCGAAAAAGTCAACCCCTTTTCTTATGTATTTGCTTTGGTTTCTCAACACCGAAGTATTTGCACGCTTTTGTGATAATTTTGTTCCAACGGTTATACATTGCCTGTTTTGTGATTTTCTTGCCTGTTGCAGCCTCTTCTTCACGGCGGATGTCCTCAAGAAACTTTCCTTCACCAAGGTGAGCATATACCAGATTTTGTTGGGCAGGGGTGAGTGTTTCAATGAAGACAAGAATCGGCTCTATATCATGAGTTTCAGAGGAATCTGTAGATATATTCCCTGGAATCTTCTCGAGAGGATCGCCTTGATCAGTATTTTTCTTAGCGATAAAGTGATAATCAGCATTCTCAGCATCGTAGCGTTCCGCTAATGCTGTTTTATGATCATTTTCTTCCAGTACAATGATACATTCCGTATTCTCAGAGGTCAGTGGCACGATATCAATGATTTCACGTTCCCATTGACCATTTGTTCGACGAACCATATGAGTGTACACATAGTTCCCATTGGCATCCAGGTAGGTGTCCTTGTCTGTATCGATTTTGCTTTTTCTTTCAAATGGTATATTTGTCATGGAATTGTCCTTTCTGCCGGACGCAGTAAGGACATAGAGATAAAAAAACAGGCACTGACGAGATGCCAGCTCCTGTATTACCTAAAAATGGGTACAGCAAAGCAAGGCTACCTCGATACCGGACAACCATAAATGGTTGTGTCCTGTATGAAATATCCCTATGCCCTGAGCTGTACACACTCCGGCTTAAAAAATATTGTTTTACTTGATATTGATAGAAAAATACGGATATTTTTCTTGTATTTCTCTGCTTCCAGTATAGCGTTTTTGTATAAAAAAGACCATCAAGTAGAACTTGATGGTGAATAATACGCAAAAGAGGGCTATTTCACAAATTTCATTTTTAGAAATCGGTGAAATAGCCCTCTTTTATATCTCTTAACATCAAGTAACACTTGATGTTAAGAGAGGTCAATTTGTTATTTTCTATGTTTTGCACAAAATTCAAACTTGAATTTTATTTATTTTGAATCAAAATTCCATAAGGTCAAGTTTATACCTGCTTGGTTAATATAAAGCTGCCAACGCTGTATTGTTTCATCAGTATGCTCATCTACAAGCCATTTATAAAATCTGCCTGTCATGGTCTTAGGGAATGTTATTCCAGCTTTACTCATTAAATCGTAACAGTATTCTTTATTAAGATTTAGTCCTATGAAGAGTTTAAGTAAGGTTTCAATTTTGACAGGCTTGTCAGTTTTATTTCTTAGTTCACTTATTGTCTGTTCACTGATATTTGAACGTTCGCTCAGCACTGCTGCTGTAAGCTTTTTCCGTTTGATATGATAATCAACTGTTTTATGAAATGAGCCAGGAAGTTCATCAAAATCAGTTTCATATTGCTGTGATAATTTCAAAATATCTTTAATTGCCTTGGCTTCAGCCTCTGTTAATTTATTCTTGCCGTCATCAGGTTTATATTCTACTTCAATTAAGGAATCAGCGGTAACTTCGCGGCAAAGAAAGCAAGCACGATAATAAGAATCGTCATAATCGTGGTTGATTTGTTTTTTATAGTGGAAAAGAAAACAGCATTCGTCGATATGATCAAGTGCATATGACGTCATTTCCGGCTGTTCATCTTCATTGAATTGAATATATTTTGGTGTATTTATGCAGAGCATATTGTTTACAAAGATGATTTTATCTTCTGAGTAGAGATTATATAGCGTTGAGTTTAATATAATCATTCGCAATGCACTGACAGAATCCGTAACAAAACTGTTGTTCTTCCCAATGATTTTAGAACCGAATGAGAAATTTGGTATGAAATGTCCTTCTATATATAAATATGTACCATATGCTTGATCGAATCCCAATTCAAAAGCACGAAGTTTTGCGGCAAGTCGAGAAACTTGAAAAAAATTAGCAGCGTCTTGAATAGTTTGAGCCATTATTTCTGCGTCTCTGGTGCTTGCGGGCATAATTCGTCGAAGCATATACATTCTATCTTGGATATATTTTTTAGTCGTTGCAGCAGGCATTAATATTTTTGGTGCAAGAGCATTTGCCTGCCATTCAATCCAATCTAATGGGGTAGAATTAGATTTTTCATTTCCATAAGATTCCACTGTTTTGCAGGAAATACAGCTAAGGTCTTGATTTAGAAGTTTTCTCAGTTCAAAAAACATTTTGTGACGTTTCCAATGAACACATTCGTGAATAATTGTATTGTTGATCGATCCGATATTCCCCATAAAATATATATCCGGATTAACAAGAATAGTTCCGGAAGAAAGAGAGATTTCTTTTTGAACCCGAGATTCGGGATCAGAGTAAACTGTAACAACTGCGGAATCAAAATAGATTTTGCCAAAAGTCGTATTGTCCAGCGGTGCGTAGTACATTTTTAATCCAAGATTATGTACGATTTCATTAACGGGCAGTGGCATTGGAGCATTTAATGCTGCGGGATAATATTCTTTCAAAAATTCTTCTGCAACAGAGTCAGCGTCCTCACTGTAAAGGTATGGAACAAGAAAGTGATCGAGTTTCTTTTCTTTATTGAAACGCTCTTTGCTGTATTCTTCAATTTTTGTAATTTTAACCTCGTGTAACCCGTTCTTTAGGATACCTGTAAAATTTACAGACAGCCATACGAACTTACTGTCTGATTCATAGTCATAGCATGATTTACCCCATACGCTGACATCTGCTGTAAGGCTAAGCCGAAAATTAAGACTGTCATTACCATTGATATGGAATGTTGATCCTACAATTTGAAAATCATCTAAGTTAAAGCGATCAATTTTATTTATAGCAGATGTTGTCAGAAATGAAGAATGCTTCTTTTCGAGCAAAAAAGCATTGATTCATTTATAGATCTCATCGTAATATTTATCATACATATATTCCTCGAAAGAGTCGTAGTTCTTCATTGATTTAATCCTTTCTAATAGTAAAACGTATAAAATTTAATTATATTATATCACACCTCATTCGACAAAACAAGAGTTCACACTGTGATTTTGCAGTTCAATCACTAAATAGGTCTTAAATTTCTGCTTTTGCTGTATTCTGCCTTCTATTGTACAATATTAGCCCAATTGTTTCAAGCACTCTGAAAATCGCATATTGCTTCAATGTGTTTGTTTTATTTTACACAAAAATTATTGTCAACCCACTTGATTTTTTCGTCATTTTATGGTATAATAAAATGGATAGTAACTTAGACAATACTACATAAATTCGGAGGAGTTTCATGATAACAGGCGTTATAAAAAATAAAATCGACAAAATATGGACAGACATCTGGGCAGGGGGCATTACCAATCCGCTGACAGTCATTGAACAGCTGACTTACCTCATGTTCATTCGTTCATTAGATGAAAAGGAACTGGAAACAGAAGAATTTGCCCATTCTATGGGAATTGCGGCAGACGAAGCCGATCTGATCTTTCCGCAGTCTGCAGTGGGGCAGTCCATGCGTTGGAGCAAATTCAAGGACAGAGATTCCCGTGAAATTTTCGAGATCATTTCACAGCGGGTATTTCCGGCTGTCAAGAAAATGAAATGCGGCAAACTGCCGGACTTCGACGAAAACGGCGAACTGATTGAAATTGAAGATAACACAGAAAGCGAAAACAGTCAGACCGCATTTTCCAAGTATATGGACAGTGCTGTTTTCCTGATACCAAACGCACAGATCTTGCAGAAAATTATCACCGGTCTGGACGACCTATATATTCACGACATCGCCGATCTGGATATGCAGGGCGACTTGTACGAGTATATGCTGGGGAAGCTCAGCACCGCCGGTCAGAACGGACAGTTCCGCACGCCAAAGCATATCCGTGAAATGATGGTGGAACTGGTCGCACCGACACCGGACGACATCATCTGTGATCCGGCTTGTGGCACAGCTGGCTTTCTGGTTTCCTCAGCGGAATATATCCGCAGACATTACGAAAATACCATGACAGACGAGCAGTGGGAAAACTTCGCAAACAAGACGTTTTCCGGATATGACACGGATTATACCATGCTTCGCATCGCTGCCATGAACCTGATGCTGCACTCGATTACGAATCCGGATATTGACTATAAAGACAGCGTTTCCAAGCAGAACAATGTCAGCGATAAATACACGGTCTGCCTGGCAAATCCGCCGTTTAAGGGCACAGTCGATGCGGAAAGTATCAACGACAATCTGAAAGCCGTGACCAACACCAAAAAGACCGAACTGCTGTTCCTTGCTCTGTTCCTGCGTCTGATGCAGAAAGGCGGCCGCTGTGCTTGTATCGTTCCGGACGGGGTGCTGTTTGGTTCAAGCAAGGCTCACAAGTCTATCCGCAAGGAACTGATCGAACATCACCAGCTGAAAGCGGTCATTTCCATGCCGAGCGGTGTTTTCAAGCCGTATGCAGGGGTTTCAACGGCGGTTCTGGTATTTGTCAAGACGGAAGCAGGCGGAACGGAAAACGTCTGGTTCTACGATATGAAAGCGGACGGGTTCAGTCTGGACGACAAGCGTTCGGAGATTGCGGAGAATGATATTCCGGATATTATCGCACGTTTTCACAATCCGGAGGGCGAAACGAACAGAGAACGCACTGAACAGAGTTTCTTTGTGCCGAAACAGGAAATTGTGGACAATGATTATGATCTGTCGATCAATAAATACAAGAAAACGGAATATGTTGCCGTAGAATATCCGCCGACAAGCGAGATCATGGCGGAAATTGAAAACTTAAACCAAGAGATTGAAACAGAACTCGGCGAACTGAAAAAGATGCTGAATCTGTAAAAATAAAAGGAAAGGAAAAGCAGATACATAAATTTGTATTTGTAGGGTCGCTTATGAATTATATTACATTAAAAGATGTGTGTAATATAAATATGGGGCAGTCACCGGATTCAAAAAGCTATAACGAATTTCAAGATGGCATACCATTTTTTCAAGGAAATGCTGATTTTGGTGAAAGATATCCTATTACAAGAATATGGTGTAATGCTCCAACAAAAACAGCAAAAAAAGATGATATATTGATATCTGTAAGAGCACCTATTGGAGCATTAAATTATGCAAAAGAAACTTGCTGTATTGGTCGTGGCTTAGCTGCAATCACTCCTGACAAAACAAAAGTAGCTACTGAATTTATTTTTTGGCTTTTAAAAGGGAAAAATCAAGAATTAAATCAACTCGGAACAGGAAGCACTTTTAAAGCAATCAGTAAAAAAGTTCTCGAAAATATAAGGATTCCAGAAATTCCATTAGAAAAGCAAATTGAATATTCAAATATATTAGAAAAAATATATTCCATCATCACTCACCGCAAGCAGCAGCTCGAAAAACTTGACCTGCTTGTGAAAGCCCGATTTGTGGAGATGTTTGGAGATCCGAATGATACAAGTAGAGATAAAGAAAAAAGACATAAAATTGGGGAATTATGTGACGTAACAAAACTTGCTGGTTTTGAATTTACAGAGTATATTAACTATCAAGATTCTGGCGAAATAATTATGCTTCGTGGCTTGAATTGTAAGCAAGGAAAATTAATACTTGATAATGTTAAATATATTGATAGAGAAACATCACATAAATTACCTCGTTCTCGATTATATATAGGGGATATACTGATGACCTATGCTGGAACAATTGGTGATGTCGCAATGGTTGATGAAAATGATAAATATCATCTTGCTCCAAATGTTGCTAAAATTTCAATTATTAATAAGAAAAAACTTAGTCCCGTGTTTCTTGTTCATTTATTTATGTATAGCCATGATTATATAATGAGTTTTGTATCTCAAGTTGCTCAAGCATCGATCAATATGCAAAAAATCCGTAATTTTGAATATGCTATTCCGAGTATTGAAGAACAATATGAATTTGAAAAGTTCGTTCAACAGGTCGACAAATCAAGAGTTGCAATTCAAAACGATCTGGAGCAGGCTCAGATGTTGTTTGATTCGCTGATGCAGGAATATTTCGGGTAGAACAGGGGATATTGAAAGATGAGGTGAGGAAATTTGCTGAATATCTATTTTGGAGATATGCCGGAATCGATCTATAACACAAATGTGTATTTTAATAACACTTACAAAGACCGCTGGATCACAACCCCGTTTTCAAAAGAAGTGATAAAAGCAGTCGATCAATCCGAAGTAATCGATGAAAAAACAATTTTAAGCCCTGTTTTCGGGAATATCAGCCCGAAAAAATTGTCAGGCGGTGTCAAAACCATTCTTCTCATCGCCTATGATAAAACAAAAATATTCAATGCGTCTACCTGCGGAGATAACTGTGCGGCGTGGATCTTACAAATGGCGGAAAAGAGAAAAATTGTGATCAATCTTCGCCATTTAATGGATTTCGGCAAGGGCGAGTTTAAAATCAAAGTTTTGAACACCGGTAAAATTGTAAAAAATATGGGCGAGCTTGTTCTTGAGGCAGGGGAGTTTGTGTGAGGTATTTATGAAAGGAACATATCATATCGAGGTAAAAAACAGAGATGCCTCCTTTAAATTTGAGCTGTACAGAAATATTACCATTGTCCGTGGCAACAGCGGAACAGGAAAAACAACGCTTTTCGATATGATTGCCGATTATACAAGACTGGGAGCAGAAAGCGGCGTGAATATTTCCTGTGAGAAAAACTGTGCGGCTTTGGTGGATATTGATTGGAAAAATCAGCTGAAACAGGTTTCAGACAGCATTGTGTTTATTGATGAGGGTGCTTCTTATCTAAAAACGAAAGAATTTGCCGACACCATAAAAAATACCGATAATTATTATGTGATCTTCACAAGGGAATATCTGCACGATTTGCCGTATAGTGTTTCCGAAATATACGAAATCAAAACGAGCGGAAAATATCATACGTTCAAAAGGCTGTACAAGTCCGACGAAAAACATATTTATTCAAAAGCAGGAAAAAATAAACGGCTGCCATTTGAGATTGTCCTGACGGAAGATGCAAAATCAGGGTATCAGTTTTATGAAAACTATTTCAAGGATACCGCAGTAAAATGTGAATCATCGGCGTCCAATTCCGCCATTTTTGGCTGGCTGAAAGAACATCACGATAAAGTTGTATTTGTCATTGCAGACGGGGCGGCGTTTGGTTCGGAGATTGACAGGATTCTGCAATTGCCGTTCTCCAAAAATATAACGCTTTGTCTGCCGGAATCATTTGAATGGCTGATTTTGAAATCCGGTTTGATAAAGACCGAAAACATACAGGAAATGCTTGCTGATCCGTCGGCGTATATTGAAAGTGCTGAATTTTTCAGCTGGGAGAATTTCTTTGAGAAATATCTCATCGCAGCAACTGTGAACACGCCGTTCCAATACGCAAAAAAGAAACTGAATCCCGCATATCTGAATCCGACAAATGCCGGCAAGATTGCCGAAGAAATTATATAAAAAGAAAAGGTCGCAGGGAAGTTGGTATCCTACAAGAATTATCGAAAGAGGTATACCAACATGGAAGAAAAAATCATGACGATCCTGAATGAAATGGCTGAATACTTAAATGTAAGCCAGATGAAAAAGCTGCAAGAAGTCATTTTGAAAGTCTTTTCAGAAAAAGAGGCAGAGAAATCAGAAATCGATAATAGCGAATATTTGAAGATGTTTCTGGATGCCAAGCGAATCGAAGGTTGTTCAGATAGAACGATCGACTATTACAGCAAGACGATCAAGCATATGATTGCAACGATTCCGTCACCTGTGAGAAAAATCACCACAGAGAATATGCGAGAGTATCTTTCGGATTACCAAAAAATCAATAACTGCTCGAATGTGACCGTTGATAATGTCCGCAGAAATATTTCCAGTTTCTTTTCATGGCTGGAAGAAGAGGACTATATTCTGAAAAGTCCCATGAAGCGAATCCACAAAATCAAGACGAAAAAGACAGTGAAAACGGTAATTTCCGATGAAGGAATCGAAAGGCTTAGAGATCGTTGCACAGAATGCCGTGATTTGGCAATGATCGACCTGCTGTATTCAACCGGTATGCGTGTGGGGGAGCTTGTCAATCTGAATATCGAGGATATTGATCTGGAACGTCGGGAGTGCGTTGTATACGGAAAGGGCGACAAGGAACGCCGTGTATATTTTGATGCAAAAGCAAAAGTCCATCTGAAGAATTATATTGAAAGCAGACAGGATACAAATACAGCGTTATTTGTTACATTGAATGCACCACATAAGCGTTTGAAGATCAGTGGCGTTGAGATTCGCATTCGTGAACTTGGAAGAAGTATCGATCTGGATCGGATTCATCCGCATAAATTCCGCCGAACAATGGCAACAAGGGCGATTGATAAGGGAATGCCGATTGAGCAGGTGCAAAAAATCCTCGGACATTCGCAAATTGATACCACGATGCAATATGCAATGGTGAATCAAGCCAATGTGAAGAGTTCTCATCAGAAAATTATGGGGTGAGATTTTTCAAATTTGTATTTGTAGGGTTGCAAATGAATATGCTACTTATTGAGAATTGTTGTGAAATATTAGATTCTCAAAGAGTTCCTATTACTTCAACAAATAGAGTTAAGGGCAATTATCCATATTATGGTGCGAATGGAATACAGGACTATGTTGCAGATTATATTTTTGATGATGAACTTGTATTACTTGCAGAAGATGGCGGAAATTTTGGTTCAAAAGAGCGACCAATTGCTTATAGAGTTTCGGGAAAGTGTTGGGTTAATAATCATGCACACGTTCTGAAGCCAAAAGCAGGGTTAGATGTTGATTATTTATGCTATTCTTTGATGTTCTATAATACAGACGGACTTGTAAATGGTGCAACACGTCAAAAACTTACACAAGCAACAATGAAAAAAATGCAAATTCCTGAAAGAAATATAGAAGAACAAAAGGAAATTGTAAAAAAATTAAACATAGCAAAATCAATAATAACCCACCGCCGCACCCAGCTTGAAAAGCTTGACTTGCTTGTAAAAGCCCGATTTGTGGAGATGTTTGGAGATCCGAATGATACAAGTAGAGATAAAG
>OIXA01003022.1_pt1 | contig 18280 bp, 17 predicted proteins | sample 1587721 | NCBI WGS metagenome assembly OIXA01 (sample SAMEA3888900, study PRJEB22519) | human gut metagenome | biome: human gut; feature: human-associated habitat; material: faeces | place: Denmark | collected 2013 | reverse complement strand
GTCAACACGATCGGGCTTTCGTATAAATTCTTCTGCGTTTTGCAGAAGCTTCTGCCGGCGAAGACGCTCAACTGGCTCGTCGGCGTGGTCTACGCGAGATAAGGAACAAACGGGACGGAGCAATCCGCCCCGTTTTTTCGCGGGCTTTGCCGGGAATAAAGGCGCGGCGGCGGGGGAAGACTGATGATGGCGGAGCGAGCAGAGATGCTCTTGTAATTTTGAACAAAAAACGTTTCCAATTTACATCAAAATGCTGAATTATCAGAAAACGCAAAATTTTATCTTCCCAAAGACAAAAAATGTAGTATAATATGGGCAATGGAGATGGAAACGTTTCCAACATGATAGCAATCATGTGAAAATTAACAGGAGGAATTACCAATGAAAAAGCTTATCGCATTGTTCCTGGCGCTGGTTCTGGCGCTTGGTCTGATGGCTTGCGCATCGTCCGCCAACACCGAGACGACCACGCAGCCGGCCGAGACGACCGCTCCCGCCACGAGACCGACGGACGCGGCATACAGCCACCGCTTCCAAGGGGCAAGCCGCGCACAAGATTGAGCCAGCACAACGAATACCGCCGCCGCGACGGGAATGGCCCATAGCGGCCCGACCGCCGGCGCCTGCTCCCTCAGCAGCGCATCAGCGGTCACGTTGAGCACCAAGGCGCAGCTCATGCACATGCCGGCACACAGGGCCATCGTCCACGGCATCAGGGGCCGCGGAGGCATCACATGCTCGCGCTCGGTCGCACTCATACGCAGATGCAATCTTTGATTTTGGCAAGCTTCTTCTCGCCGATTCCCGACACACGCATCAGATCGTCAACCGAAGCAAAAGCACCGTTCTTTGTCCGCTCATCGATAATCGACTGGGCCATGGAGGGACCGATGCCCGAGAGCGTCTGTAGCTCTGCCGCGCTTGCCGTATTGATATTTACTAGGCCTGTTGCGCCACTCACACCCGATGATGCGGAAGCCCCACCAACAACACCGGCTTCCGCAATGGACGCCTGCTGCTCCCCTACCGTTGGAACGTGAATCTTCTGTCCATCGACGACCTTAGATGCCCGATTGAGCCCCGTAACGTCTGCCTCGGGCGCCAGCCCGCCGGCGGCATCAATCGCCTGAGCCACCCGCGCGCCATCCTTGAGGCGATATACACCGGGCGACACAACGGCGCCATCGACATCGACATAGACCTCTGCCGCGGCAGAAGCCTTAGTCGAAGAACCTTCGGATGTCTTTCCGCTCGAGGCATCACCGGATCCCGGCTCCACCAACGAGCCCGTACCGTCAGTGCGCTCAAACGACACACCACCGGCACCGCCGCCAAGGTTCGCCATCGCCAAGCCGCTCGCCATCGCAATGACGACCAGTATCGCCATCACCACTGCCTTATGACCGAGCAGCTTGTCCGCCAAGCGGTCCATCCGTTTGACCCGTTCGTGTTGTTCGCGCTGCGCCATAGCAAAACCTCCCAACACCATCGTGTCAGGAAAGGAGCCCTGCAACAGCCACGCTCCAAAACCGGTTTTAGCGGTCAAACCAAAAACCGACCAAAACCTTGCACAAATCTGTCCATTTATTCAGGCACACGTCAGCAAATGAACACTTAGCCGCAAAATGCCCAGATAGCAAAAGACCGACGATGCAAGCGCATCGTCGGTCTATGCACAAATTTACTCGTGATCTTGGTAAATCTCACGCGGAGCAAGCTCCGAATGTTTGCGCTTTAAGGTCTTAGGGGCCTTATACGTGTTGCTTTCGAAGTCGATGTACTCGGTCTGCTTGAGCAGGCGCTCGATCATCTCCTCGTGATCGAACAACTCCCAGGCCTCATGCACGGCATCGAGTTTAGCGTGCGTCTCGGGACGGCGCGGCATAAACAGCGTGCAGCAGTCGGGAGCAGCCTCGGTCGAGATATCGAACGTACCGATCTCCTCAGCGCGCGCGATGATCTCCTGCTTGTCCGAACCGATGAGCGGACGGAACACGGGGATCTTCACGGCCTCGTTAACGGCCATGATATTCTCAAGCGTTTGGGAGGCAACCTGCCCAAGCGATTCGCCCGTCACGATGGCCTTGGCGCCCTCGATGTGTGCAATGCGCTCGGCAACCGAATACATAATGCGGCGATACATGATCACGCGCAGGTTGCTGGGACAGGTGACCGAAATCTCACGCTGGCAGTCGCCAAACGGCACCACGTACAGGCGGCCGATCTGGACACCCGGCTCAAGCGCACGGATGATGTCCTGCACCAAATACTCGCTCGTATCGGGCGTCTGCGGACGACCAGAGAAATGCACCGGCACGCACACCGCGCCGCGACGCGCGAGCATCCAGGTCGCCACCGGAGAATCGATACCCGACGACAGCAGCGTCACGACCTTGCCGGCAGAACCAACCGGCAGACCGCCCACGCCGCGCTCGGAGCGCGCATACACATAAACGCTACCCTGGACCACCAGCACGTGCACCATCGCATCGGGGTCGTGCATTTGAACCTTTTTATCGGGGAAGGCCTCGCACAGCACCTCGCCCACCTGACGATTGATGTCAATCGAGGTGAGCTCATAATCGGTATTGGAGCGCTTGGCGTGCACCTTAAACGAATCGAAGGAACCAAACTCGCGCAGCGCCTTCACGGCGGCGGCACAGTACTCCTGAGGGTCGCGATTGGTGTGATACGCCAAAGACACACGAGCAACGCCGGGAACGGTGCGAATGACACGCGCCGCCTCGTCGGCCTGATGCTCGTTAAAGGTCACGAGGATATAACCGGAAATTCGAGACACGGCATTCACGGAAAAGGCGGCCAAGGCCGCCTTGATGTTATCCATGAGGATATGCTCAAAATGTGCGCGGTTCTTACCCTTCAGTCCAACCTCGTGATAGTGGACTAGGCAGACGCGAGCCGCCATTTAGGCTTCAGCAACCTTGTGGCCGAGCGCCTTCTCGTAACGGGCCTCGTCGTAAGAGATGTCGCCGTCGACAATCTCGTCCATAGCCATCGAAATGGTATCGGCACCGGAAAGCCCGATGGTGATGTCATCGACATCCTGGACGGCAAGCACGCGGTTGTGCTGGCCACGCAGCATGCTGTTAATATCGCAGGCGCGCTTGGAGGCAAGCGAAGCAAGCAGGAAGCGGTTGTGATCGGTCTTCTCCAGAAGATCGTCAATGCAAGGCTTTACAACGGACACGGACCTCAGATCCTTTCATGCATATCGAGAACGCGAACGAGCTCATCGGTCGCGCGGTCGAGATCGTCATTAACCACGACGTCGTCGTAGCGGTCGGCAAGGGCAAGCTCATCGGCGGCGTTTGCCATACGCAGCTCAATCGTCTCGGGCGTCTCGGTACCGCGACCGACTAGACGCTCGCGGAGTACCTCAAGCGAAGGCGGCTTGATAAAGATCAGCACGGCCTCGGGAAAACGTTCCTTCACCTGCAGGGCGCCCTGGACATCGATTTCCAAAATCAGAGATGCGCCAGAGGCGAGCTTGGATGTGACCTCGCTCACCAACGTGCCGTAGCAGTTACCGTGGACCTCGGCCCACTCAACAAACTCACCGTTTGCCACGCGGCGGTCGAACTCCTCGCGCGTCAGAAAAAAGTAGTTGACGCCGTCGACCTCACCTTTTCGTGGTGCTCGCGTGGTAGCCGAAACCGTCAGGCCCAGGTTCGAGCGGCGCTCGCGCACACGAGTGACGAGCGTACCCTTGCCTGCGCCTGACGGTCCAGAAATCACAAAGAGCTTGGAATCCTGAGCGCTCACTTATTTGGTCAGCTGCTCGAGGAGCTGCTCGCGCTGACGGACGCCGAGGCCCTGGACGCGACGGGTAGCGGAGATACCGAGCTCCTCCATAATCTTGGCGGCCTTGGCCTTGCCATAACCAGGGAGAGACTCGATGAGGGTGGAAACCTTCATGCGGGAAGCGATGGGGTCATCGGAGTTGAGCACGGACTCGAGGGACTTCTCGCCCTTCTTGATCTGCTCGCGAAGCTCAGCGCGGGCGTGACGTGCGGCAGCAGCCTTCTCAAGAGCCTGCTTGCGCTGCTCATCGGTAAGCTGAGGGAGTGCCATTCGTACCTCCAAATAGTTGGGTTATATCTGATTCAATAATTGGCATTTTAGCACGTAGAACGTACAAAATGCCCAATCGCGGCTCCATAGGTTAGACGATACCCGCAAAAAGTGCAATATACTGCGCCCAAAGTTAAGCCCCTGACCTGCGATTCCACACAAAGGATGGGAAAGTTTACGCAGGCACAGGGGCTATTTTGTGCTAATGAGACCCAAAAGTGGTGACTTAGGGGAATCTTTTACGCGACGTTTTCGACCAGCTCAGCGACGATGGCGTCAAAGGCGGCAACCGGATCGTCGGCACCGGTGATGGGACGGCCCACCACAATGTGGCTTGCGCCACGCTCGATAGCCTGGGAAGGCGTCGCCACGCGGGACTGGTCACCAAGGGCGGCACCCACCGGACGCACACCCGGAGTCACGATCAGGGCATCAGGGCCCAGCAGCTCACGCATGTCCTGAGCCTCCATCGGCGAGCACACGATGCCATCGATGCCGTTGGCCTGAGCGAGCTTTGCCAGGCGGGCGGCCTCCTCGGCCACGGGCGACTCGACGCCGATCTCGCTCAAGGCATCCTGATTCATGCTCGTGAGCACGGTGATGGCGACGAGCTTGGCGCGGTCCTCGCGTGCCTCCTCGGCACCCTCGCGGCAGGCAGCGAGCATGGCGCCCGAACCCAAGCCGTGAACCGAGAGCAGGTCGGCACCGGCAAGCGAGGCCGAACGGGCGGCACCGCGAACCTGATGCGGAATATCATGGAACTTAAGGTCAAGGAAGACCTTAAAGCCCAGGTCCTTAAAGGTCTTGACGATCTCGGGGCCCTCAGCGTAATAGAGCGTCATACCAACCTTAAGCCAGGCGGCATGGCCCGAAAGCTCGTGGGCGAGCTCGAGCGCACGCTCACGGTCGCAGTCGAGGGCGACGATAACACGGTCGCGGGCATCGGTCTCTAGCATTCGAACGCACCTACCAGTTCGTTGATGTCCTTCACGCCCTGGGACTCGGCCCAGGCCTCGAGCTCGTGCGCGATCTTGAGCGAAGCGCACGGATCGACGAAGTTGGCCATGCCGACCGACACGCAGGTGGCGCCGGCCAGGATAAACTCAGCCGCATCTTCGCCGGTCATGACACCGCCGACACCGTTGATGGGGATATCGACGGCCTGGGCAACCTCCCAGACCATGCGCACGGCGATGTGGTGGCACAGCGGGCCCGAAAGGCCGCCCTTGGGCTTGGCCACGCGGGACTTGCGGGTATGGACGTCGATGGCCATGCCCTGGATGGAGTTGATGACTGAAAGGCCGTCGGCACCGGCAGCCTCGAGGGCCTTGGCAATCTCGGCGACGTTGACCGGCGCCATCTTCACGAACAGCGGCTTATCGGTCACCTTGCGGCAGGCAGCCATAACGGAAGAGGCGCCCTCGGGCGTGGAGCCCATGGCGGCACCGCCGGCGGCGATATTAGGGCAGCTCACGTTGATCTCGTAGCCGGCAGCCCAGGGGCACAGCTCGACATACATCTCTAGTGCACGGACAAATTCGTCAACGGAGTGGCCGGCAACCTGGCAGATGACCTGGCAACCGTCCTTGGAGAGCTGCTCCAGCCACGGACCGGACTCACGGGCAAAGGCAGCCACGCCAGGGTTCTGAAGGCCCACGGAGTTGATCATGCCGCCGGGAATCTCGGCCATACGGGGCGCGGGGTTGCCGGGCCAGGGCTCGGCAGCGCAACCCTTGGTGGTGATGGCGCCCAGCTGGGAGACATCGAAGAAGTTCTGGAACTGCCAACCGTAGCCAAAGGTACCGGCTGCGGTGTTGATGGGGTTCTGCATCTTGACGCCGCCGAAATCGACGGCCATGTTCACGGTACCCACTAGAAGACCACCACCTTGGAAGCATCGAACACGGGGCCGCACATGCAAGCACCCTTCATACCGTCGACCGTCTCGACATTGCAGGTGTTGCAGGCGCCAAAGCCACAGCTCATCATGCGCTCGAGCGACACCTCGCAGTACGCACCGGCCTCGGCGGCAGCGGCGGCGACTTTCTTCATCATGACAGCGGGGCCGCAGCTGGCCACATAGTCGTAGCCGCCCTCTCCGAGCAGCTCGGCTGCCGGGTCGGTGCAAAAACCGTGCGTGCCCAGCGTGCCATCATCGGTGCACACGTTAACCGTGGCGCCCAGCGCGCGGAACTCATCGACACCCACGGCCTTGGAAACGGTGCCAAAGCCCAGGCAAACGTCGACATCCACGCCCTGCTCGACAAGCTTGCCGGCGAGGCAGAGCACGGGCGGAACGCCGATGCCGCCCGCCACGAGCAGCGCCTTCCTGGTGCCCTCGGGAACAAGCCAGCCGCGGCCGCCAGGGCCCAACAGGTTGGACTTGGAGCCGGGGGCCATCTGCGACAGACGACGGGTGTCGTCGCCCACGACGGCGTACCACAGCTCGACGGTACCGGCCTGGGCGTCGGCGCGATAGAAGCTCAGGGGCACGCGAAGCAGCGAGGACGCATCGCCGGGCACGGCAATGTTCACAAACTGACCGGGCTTGAGCGCACTTGCAAGCTTGGGGGCCGAGATGACGAGCGAGAAGATGCCGTCGGCGATCTCCTGGTTCGAGACGACCTCGAAGTCGTGCATGCGTGCAGTGGAAGGTGTGGGCATAGACGCTCCAATCCCCCATGCGGTTGCATGGTCAAAACGAACAGAAAGCGCGGCACCGCAAGGGCACCGCGCACAAAAGCGATAAGGCTATGCTAGCAGATGCAGCCGTCGGCGAGCGTCTGCTTACCGCCGACAAACACATCGGTGGCACGACCGGTGAGCGTGCGGCCGGCAAAACCGGAGTTCTCAGCACGCGACTCGTATCCGTCCTCGCCGACCGTCCAGGTTGCGGCGGGATCGAACACGGTCAGGTCGGCAACGGAGCCCGCCTTGACCTGAACCTGGTCGAGGCCCAGGATCTCACGCGGTTTGATGGCCATGAGCTCGACCATGCGGCCCACGCTCATCTTGCCCGTGTTGACCAGCTCGGTGAGTACGAGCGACAGCGAGGTCTCGAGGCCGATCATGCCAAAGGGCGCAAGCTCGAACTCGCGGGCCTTCTCCCACGGGGTGTGGGGAGCGTGATCGGTGACGATAGCGTCGACGGTGCCGTCGATGACGCCCTGACGGATGGCCTCGGCATCCTCCTCGGTACGCAGCGGCGGATTGACCTTGAGCGAGGTGTTGTAGGTCTCGTCCAGGTCGTTCTCGGTCAGGAACATGTGGTGCGGAGTGGCCTCGCAGGTAACCTGAACGCCAGCGGCCTTACCGGCACGCACGATCTCCAGGCCATGTGCGGTGGAGATGTGCTGGATGTGCAGCTTGGCACCAGTCAGCTTGGCGATCTCGATGTCGCGGGCGATCTGGAGCTCCTCGCCGGCAGCCGGCCAGCCCTCGAGAGCCAGACGGGTCGAGACCTTGCCCTCGTTGATCTGGCCGTGGCCGACCAGGTCCTCGTCCTGGCAGTGGCTCATAAAGACCTTGCCGAACATCTTGCCGTAGTCCATGCAACGACGGAGCATGCCCGCGCCCTGCACGCCGCGACCGTCGTCGGTGAAGGCGACGGCGCCGTGGGCGACCATATCGCCCATCTCGGACATGGCCTCGCCCTTAAGACCGCGGGTCATGGCGCCCGACGGATAGACGCGGCAGTGACCGACCTCGGCAGCGCGGGACTTGACGAACTCCACGACAGTGCCGTTATCGGTGACGGGATCGGTGTTGGGCATGGAGCACACGCCGGTAAAGCCGCCCTTGGCAGCTGCGCGGGTGCCGCTCTCGATGTCCTCTTTGACCTCGTAGCCGGGCTCGCGAAGGTGAACGTGCATATCCACCAGGCCGGGGACGAGGTACTTGCCGGAAAGGTCGCGGACCTCGGCTCCCTCGACGGCGAGATTCTCGCCGACCTCGGCGATCTTGTCGCCGTCAATCAGGACGTCAACGACACCGTCAAGCTCGACGGACGGGTCGACGACGTGGGCATTCTTAAGAAGCAAGGCCATTATCGGCACCTCCAAGCAGCAGATACAGGATAGCCATACGCACGCAGATACCGGCGTAGACCTGCTCCAGGATGACGGAGCGTTGCGGGTGGTCGGCCATATAGGAGTCGAACTCGACGCCGCGGTTGATGGGGCCCGGGTGGCAGATGATCGCATCGGGCTTCATGAGCTTCTCGCGGTCCTTGGTCAGGCCGAAGAGCTTGTGGTACTCACGAATGGTCGGGAACGGGGCACCCTCGAGACGCTCCTGCTGCACGCGCAGCATGTAGACGACGTCCAGCTCGGGCAGGACGGAATCGAGGTCGCTCGTCACGTGGTCGCAGCCCAAGACCTCGGGCGCCGGCGGCAGCAGCGTGCCGGGGGCGACGGCGTAGGTCTCGCAGCCCATGATCTTAAGGGCGGGGATCAGCGAGCCGCAGACACGGGAGTGGGCGATATCGCCGACGACGGCGACCTTCAGACCGTGGAAGTCACCCTTGTGCTCCCAGATGGTGTACAGGTCGAGTAGGGCCTGCGTAGGATGGTTGTGCTTGCCGTCACCGGCGCAGATGACGCTCGCGGGCGAATTCTGCGTGACGATGTAGGGAGCGCCGGCGTGCTTATCGCGCACGACGATGCAGTCGATCTTGTAGGCGTTGAGGGTCTCGACGGTGTCGACAAGGCTCTCGCCCTTGACCGTGGAGGTCGAGGAGCCGCCAAAGTTAAGGCTGTCGGCCGAAAGACGCTTCTCGGCGAGCTCGAAGGAGCTGCGGGTGCGCGTCGAGGGCTCGTTGAACATGTTGACGATGGTCTTGCCCTTGAGCGTGGGGACCTTCTTGATAGCACGCTCGTTGACCTCGGAGAACGCCTTGGCGGTCTCGAGGATGAGCTTGATGTCCTCTTCGGAGTACTCGGTAATGTCGATCAGGTGCTTATGGTTGAACGCCACGGTACTACTCACCTCCCAGCGGCGCGGAGCCCACGTGGGAACCCGGCGCGACGTCGTTAATCTCGACGGCGGTGTGGCCGTCAACTTCCTTCATATATAGGTGTACGTTCTCCTCATGCGACGAGGGAACGTTCTTGCCGACAAAGTCCGGCGAGATGGGGAGCTCACGGTGGCCGCGGTCAACGAGGACAGCCAGCTCAATGCGGCTCGGACGGCCCAAGTCCATGACGGCGTCGAGAGCGGCGCGGATGGTACGGCCCGTATACAGGATGTCGTCCACCAGCACGACGCGCTTGCCATCGACGCTGAAGGGAATGTTGGTGGCGTGGATCGCGGGAGCGAAATTGGTAGCGTAGTCATCGCGGTAGAAGCTGATGTCGAGGCTGCCGAGCGGAACGTCGACGCCCTCGATCTCCTTGATCTCCTCGGCGAGCTTCTTTGCCAGAAGGTCGCCGCGCGTGACGATGCCGACCAGAGCGAGGTCTTCACAGCCCTCGTTGCGCTCGAGAATCTCGTGCGCGATGCGGGTCATCGCTCGATTGACGGCGGTCTCGTCCATGATGACCGCCTTGGGGGAAGTCGTGCCCATCGATCTCCTTCCTCACATGTCTTGACTGCTGACACAGTCAAAAAAATAGATGCCCGACCGCTTAAAGCGGACCAGACACCCACAGGAAAGGCTGCTCTTTGGCAGCTATGTAATTCCATGTGGGTATCTCGTACCCCTTTAATGGTCAAGGGATAGTGTAGCCAACCTCGAGCTTAATTGCGAGCGTAAATACAGAGCAATCCGTAAACGGAGCCCAATGCTCCATAAACCTATATATATTTGTGGGACGAGCTTGAAAACACACGCACGAGCTGGCATAATCCCCTCTGCTGCACGCAAATCGGATCTACGTCCAGGGCCGTAGCGTGAGCACTATCGCCAAAAGAGGAATATCTCTGTGTAGATTGCGCACAGGGAGCGATTTCTGTGCTATAGTTCAGGCTTGTTTGTTAACGCGACATGTTCGTTTGTCGCCCAAGGAGGGTCAGTTATGTCCAAAGTTTGCGAAGTTTGCGGTAAGCACCCCGTTGCCGGTCGCTCCATCAGCCACTCTCACCGCGTCACCAATCGTAAGTTCCGCCCCAACATCCAGCGCGTCTACGTCGTCGTCGATGGTCACCGTCGCAAGATGAACGTTTGCTCCACCTGCCTCAAGTCTGGCAAGGTTGCGCGCTCCTAAATAAGGTCTTACCAACAAGTACCTCGGACTCTCCGGGTCAAAGACCTCGCGTTCATATAGAACTTACCAAAGGCGCCCTCCCCTACGGAGGGCGCCTTTTTGCACTCATTGGGGACAGACTTACATGAGTGTTTTCACGCATTGGGGACAGACGTAACGCATGCCAGCAGCGGTTCGGCCCCTGCCTCACGCCGCCTCGTTCCAGCCCGCGGTGGCCTTGGTTACGCTTGTAGCGCCGATGCCGGTGATACGGGCAATTTGCTTGACCGTGAGATGTGCCCGCCTAAGCCTCAGCAGACACGCATCACGATCGGGGCGTGGCAGGGCCTTGAGCAGCGCAGGATCTATGCTCGGAAGGACTTCGCGCGCAACGGAAAGAGCATCCTCATCGAGGATCCGTCGGCGTGGAAGAATCTCAACTGACCAGATCCGCCCGGCAACTTCCTTAAGATGCTCACAATAGCGACGAGACCCCCCGACAATATCGAGCATAGGGGCCACGTCACAGATGTCAAAGGGATCGTAGCCCAGCTGGTATGCCCTAAAGCTTGACCAGCGGTATGCTTCGAGAGAGTCGATCGCACCTTTCACAGGATTGAGATGGATATAATCGAGTAGCTGCACCGCCTGTGTGTCCGACTCAACCGCAACACGCGAATAGCGATTGTCAAACAGATGGCCCGTTCTTCCCGTTTTCCCATTGAAATACTTAGCATACGCCGTCAGTGCGCACTGCATTGCCTTTGAAAGGTTGTCATATGGGTCATCAACCATCAAATGGAAGTGGTTGTCCATAAGGCACCAAGCCAACACTGCCACTTTATGGCGTGCAAACCTGTCCGAGATGTCCGATAAGAAACGATATCGGTCAGAGTCATCTTCAAAAATAATCTGTTTGGAGTTGCCACGGTCAAAGACGTGGTAATAGCCGGTGAGCGAAACGGCGCGGGCGCATCGGGGCATAATCTCTCCTTTCAAAAACTGAACAGGCAACACCTAAAAGGAGAGAAGGAACGCGAAATGCTGAGCCTGTGATCTATTTATATCCAATGAGCGGCAAAAAAGGCCCAGAACGGCAAAATGGCAAAACGATGTCTGTCCCAAATGAGTATAAGCACTCATGTAAGCCTGTCCCCAATGAGCGGGGCGGTGGAGCAGGCAAGTAGTTTTAGTTAAAACGTTTCAGTTTATTGAAGCGTTTTAGTTTGTCTTTTACGGGAATCTGACCGTTCACCGATTTATTTCTTGCTATCATGCATCTTGTAGGGTAAATCTCCGATCGCAAGGAGACACAAATGGTGAAAAAGTCACCGGAAAACACTACTCCCGCAATTGTGGACAACGTAGAGGCGCTTGAGGCTAAGCTCGCTCAGATGCGAGAGGCCCAGGCGCTTTTTGCTACGTACACGCAGGAGCAGGTCGACAAGATCTTCTATGAGGCCGCCATGGCCGCCAACAAGGCTCGTATCCCGTTGGCGAAGATGGCCATCGAGGAGACCGGCCGCGGCGTTCTTGAGGACAAGGTCATCAAGAACCACTACGCCGCAGAGTACATCTACAACGCTTACAAGAACACCAAGACCTGTGGTGTCCTGGAGCGCGACGAGGCTTACGGCATCACCAAGATCGCCGAGCCCATCGGCATCGTGGGCGCCGTCATCCCGACGACCAACCCCACCTCCACCGCGATCTTCAAGACGCTGATCAGCCTGAAGACCCGCAACGCCATCATCATCTCCCCGCACCCGGCTGCCGCCAAGTGCACCATCGCCGCCGCCAAGCTCGTGCTTGACGCCGCCGTCAAGGCCGGCGCCCCCGAGGGCATCATCGGCTGGGTCGATGTCCCCTCCATCGAGCTGACCAACATGGTCATGCGCGACGTCGACATCATCCTCGCCACCGGTGGCCCGGGCATGGTCAAGGCCGCCTACTCCTCGGGCAAGCCCGCCCTGGGCGTTGGCGCCGGTAACACCCCGGTCGTCATCGACGACACCGCTGACGTGCTGCTCGCCGTCAACTCCATCATCCACTCCAAGACCTTCGACAACGGCATGATCTGCGCTTCCGAGCAGTCCGTGACCGTCATCGACACCATCTATGACCAGGTTAAGGCCGAGTTCCAGAAGCGCGGCTGCTACTTCGTCAAGCAGGGTGCCGAGATGGAGGCCCTGCGTGCCGCCATGTTCAAGAACGGTGCCCTCGATCACCGCATCCCCGGCATGGCTGCCGCCAAGATCGCCGAGCTCGCCGGCATCGAGGTTCCTGCCAAGACCAAGATCCTGATCGCCGAGGTCACCTCCACCGACCCCGCCAAGGAGGAGTTCTCCCACGAGAAGCTCTCCCCGGTCCTGGCCATGTATCACGCCAAGGACTTCCAGGAGGCCGTCGACAAGGCCGAGCACCTGGTGCTCGCCGGTGGCCCGGGCCACACCGCCTCTCTGTACGTGCACCCTGCCCAGGCCGAGAAGATCAGCCTGTTCGAGCACGTCATGAAGGCCTGCCGTATCGTCATCAACACCCCGTCCTCGCACGGCGGCATCGGTGACCTGTACAACTTTGGCATGAAGCCGTCTCTGACCCTGGGCTGCGGCTCCTGGGGCGGCAACTCCGTCTCCGAGAACGTTGGGGTGAAGCACTTGATCAACGTTAAGACTGTGGCCGAGCGCCGTGAGAACATGCTGTGGTTCCGCGCTCCCGAGAAGGTCTACTTCAAGAAGGGTTCCACGCCCGTCGCCCTCGACGAGCTTGGCAACGTCATGGGCAAGAAGCGCGCCTTCATCGTCACCGACCAGTTCCTCTTCAAGAATGGCAACACCCGCGCCATCGAGGCCAAGCTCGACGAGATGGGCATCGCCCACGACTGCTTCTACGACGTCGAGCCCGATCCGTCGCTGCAGTGCGCACGTCGCGGCGCCAAGCAGATGGCTCTCTTTGAGCCGGACGTCATCATCGCCGTCGGCGGTGGCTCCGCTATGGACGCCGGCAAGATCATGTGGATGATGTACGAGCACCCCGAGTGCAAGTTTGAGGACATGGCCATGGACTTCATGGACATCCGCAAGCGTATCTTCACCTTCCCCGAGATGGGCAAGAAGGCCTACTTCGTCGCCGTCCCGACCTCTTCGGGCACCGGTTCCGAGTGCACGCCGTTCGCCATCATCACCGACAAGGAGACCGGCATCAAGTGGCCGCTCGCCGACTACGCGCTGCTCCCCAACATGGCTATCGTCGACGCCGACAACTGCATGACCGCCCCGCGCGGCCTGACCGCTGCCTCCGGCATCGACGTCATGACCCACGCCATCGAGTCCTACGTCTCCATCATGGCTTCCGACTACACCAAGGGCCTCTCCGAGCGCGCTGCTAAGCTCGTCTTCGAGAACCTGCCCTCCAGCTTCACGAACGGCGCCAAGGACCCGCATGCCCGCGAGGAGATGCACAACGCCTCCTGCATGGCCGGTATGGCCTTCGCCAACGCCTTCCTGGGCCTCAACCACTCCATGGCCCACAAGCTCGGCGCTTTCCATCACCTGCCTCACGGCCTCGCAAACGCCGTCATCCTGACCCGCGTCATGCGCTACAACGCCGCCGAGGCTCCCGTCAAGATGGGTACCTTCTCCCAGTATCCTTACCCCAACGCGCTGCACAACTACGCCGAGATGGCCAAGTACTGCGGCATCGAGGGCAAGGACGACAAGGAGGTCTTCGAGAACTTCATCACGAAGCTCGAGGAGCTCAAGGACTTCATCGGCGTCAAGAAGACCATCGCCGACTACGGTGTTGACGAGCAGTACTTCCTCGACACCCTCGACGAGATGACCGAGCAGGCATTCAACGACCAGTGCACCGGCGCTAACCCGCGCTACCCGCTCATGAGCGAGATCAAGGAGCTCTACCTGGACGCCTACTACGGCCGCGAGCCCCAGGACTACGCCGTCTGCTAGTTTTAGCACGGTTTTTAACGGCGGGGGTGCACGGGTGTTTCACACACCCCCGCCGTCGCTTCTATCGCATCGTTGAAAGGATGCAACCATGCTGCTACCCGATTCCAAGACCGAGCTCGTCCGCCGTGGCAACAAGGTCGTTTACGACCTGGGCGACAAGATCGTCAAGGTCTTTAACGAGACCAAGCCTGTCTCCGACGTGTTCAACGAGGCTTTGAATCTTGCCCGCATCAATGAGTGCGGCATCCGCAGCCCCAAGGCGCTCGAGGTTTCCCAGCTCGAGAACGCCAACGGCTGGGCGCTCGTGACCGAGAAGGTTCCGGGCACCACCCTTGCCGAGAAGATGACTGCCGAGCCCCAGCGCTTTGGTGAGTACCTCGAGATGTTCGTCGACCTCCAGATCGAGATCCACGGCTACACCTCCCCGCTGCTCAACCGTCAGCGCGACAAGTTCGCCCGCATGATCGACAGCCTTGATCAGCTCAATGCCACCACGCGCTACAACCTTCAGGAGCGTCTGGACGGCATGACTAAGGAGTTCAAGGTCTGCCACGGCGACTTCAACCCCTCCAACGTCATCGTCGGCGACGACGGCCAGCTCTATGTGTGCGACTGGGCACACGCCACCCAGGGCTCCCCTGCTGCCGACGTTGCCACCACCTACCTGCTCTTCGCCCTCAACAGCAAGGACCAGGCCGAGGCCTACCTGGAGCTCTACTGCGACCGCGCCGACATGCCCATGCAGGTCGTGCGTCAGTGGACGAGCATCGTCGCCGCTTCCGAGCTCGCTCGTAAGCGCAACGTGAACGATGAGTTCCTGAAGAACTGGATCGACGTCGTCGATTATCAGTAATATCTGAGCGATTTATTTCGCATCGGAGGCACAATGGAAAACCCCGCAGCTCATTTGGGCTGTGGGGTTTTCCTTTTAGATATCGAGGATGCCACAAGATAAAAGGACGGCCCCGCATCTCCCCGATCTGGAGAAATGCGGGGCCGTCCCGTATATCGAACTACAAGCGAAATCGTCGATTAACGGCGTGCTGCCTTCACAAGCTCGGCGACCTTGGCGACGACCTCGTCGATCGCCACATCCTCGCGCTCACCCGTGGCACGGTCCTTGAGCTCAACGGTGCCATTCTTAAGGCCACGCTTACCCAGAACGACCTGATACGGGAAGCCCATAAGGTCGTTGTCGGCAAACTTAAAGCCAGGACGCTCGTCGCGGTCGTCGACGACAACCTCGATACCCTCGGCGCACAGGCCATCAACGATCTGCTCGCAGACGGTAGCGCACTCCTCCTTCTTGGGATCGAGCGGAATCACCGCGACCTCGTACGGGGCAACGGAGACCGGCCAGACGATACCGTGCTCGTCGTTGTGCTGCTCCACGATGGCAGCGAGCGAGCGGGACACACCAACGCCGTAGCAGCCCATGATGAGCGGCTTCTCCTTGCCGTCCTCGTCCATAAAGGTGGCACCCATGGCCTCGGAATACTTGGTGCCCAGCTGGAAGACCTGGGAGACCTCGATGCCGCGGGCTGCGGAGAGCGGCTTGCCGCAGTGCGGGCAGGGATCGCCGGCAACGACGGTGACCAGGTCGGCCCACTCGTCGACGGTAAAGTCGCGCTCGGGGCAGGCACCGGTAAAGTGATAGTCGACCTCGTTGGCGCCGCAGGCCCACTGCTTGGACTCACGCAGGCTCTCGTCGCACACCAGACGAATGCCCTCGGGCAGGTTAACCGGTCCGATAAAGCCCTTATGCAGACCATAAGTCTGGAGCTCCTCGTCGGTCATCATGCGATAGCCCTTGCCAAAGACATGCTCGGCTTTGCAATCGTTGAGCTCGTGGTCGCCCGGAACAATGGCCACGACCGGCTTGCCCTCGGCGTCGATGAGTGCCAGCGACTTGCGCGTGCCGTTCTCGGGGAACCCAAAGAACTTAGCAACTGCCTCAATGGTGCCCATGCCCGGAGTCTCGACCTTGGTAAGCGTACCGTCGCCAGGACCCTCGGTCACGACGACCTTGGTGCTTGCAGCCTCGTCATCGGCGGCAAAACCGCAGTCATCGCAATAGACGAGCGAAGCCTCGCCAGCATCGGCCAGCGCCATGTACTCGACGGAGGTATCGCCACCGATCTCACCGGAGTCGGCAACAACGGGCAGGGCCTTGATATAGCAGCGCTCGCAGATGTTAGCGTAGGCCTGCTTCATCTTGTCATACTCCTCCTGCAGGCTCTCCTGCGTGGCGGAGAAGCTGTAGGCGTCCTTCATGATGAACTCGCGACCGCGCATCAGGCCAAAGCGGGGGCGGAACTCGTCGCGGAACTTGTCCTGAATGTGGTACAGGTTGACGGGCAGCTGCTTGTAGGAGCGCAGCTCGTTGCGCACGAGCGCCACGATGATCTCCTCGTGGGTGGGACCGAGGCACATCTCGCGGTCGTGGCGGTCGGTAAGGCGCATGAGCTCGGGACCGTAGTCGTTCAGGCGGCCGCTTTCCTCCCACAGCTCCGCCGGCTGCAGCACCGGCATGAGAATCTCCTGGGCGCCCGAAGCATCCATTTCCTCGCGCACGATGTTCTCGATCTTCTTCAGCACGCGGAAGCCCAGGGGAAGGAACGTGTACAGGCCCGAGGCGGCCTTGCGCAGCATGCCCGCGCGCAGAAGCAGGCGCGCACTATCGATGTCGGCGTCCGACGGGTCTTCCTTCAAGGTGGGGGCGTACAGGTTGCTCATACGCAGAATCTGGGTCATAGGTTCTCCAACTCCTCCATAAGGGCAGAAACAATTTCCGACTCTTGCACTTTGCGGACGATTTTACCATGGGAGAAAACAACGCCCGCGCCCGCTCCGCAAGCCACCCCGATATCGGCATCGGCGGCTTCCCCCGGCCCGTTTACCGGCTTGTCCACCGTAGCGAGGCGCTCTTCCACTTCCTGCGCCAGCCCGATGAGGTTCACCTGGCAGCGCCCGCAGGTGGGGCAGCTGATGAGCTCGGGGGTGCGGCGGCGCAAATCGAGCGCGCCGAGCAGCGTCCAGCAGGCCCGCACTTCCACCACGGGGTCGTCCGTGAGCGAGATGCGCATGGTGTCGCCGATGCCCTCTTCCAGAAGAACGCCCAGACCGCTGGCGCTTTTTATGATGCCCTGGAAAGCCGTGCCCGCCTCGGTGACGCCGATGTGCAGCGGCACCTGGGGCAGCTCGGCGGCCAGCAGGCGGTACGTGTCGATGGTGGTCTGCACGTCGTGGGCCTTCGCCGACACAACGATGTCGTGGAAGTCGCATTCGTCTTCGAAGAAGCGCACGTACTCGGTGGCGGAGGCGGCCAGCTTCTCGGGCAGCGTCAGGTCGTCGCGGGCCGCCAGCGCGTCATCGAGCGATCCGGCGTTCACCCCGATGCGGATAGGAATACCCGCCGCAGCCGCCGCGGCGATCACCTCGCGCGTCGCCTCCAGACCGCCGATGTTGCCGGGATTGATGCGCAACTTGGCCGCCCCGCGAGCCGCCGCCTCAATGGCGATGCGGGCGTCGAAGTGGATGTCGGCCACCACGGGCAAAGGCGATGCGGCGCACACGGCCTCAAACGCATCCAGACAGTCGCGCCGGGGGATGGCCATGCGCACGATCTCGCAGCCGGCCTCGGCCAGCGCCTCGATCTGCGCGAGGTTGGCGGCCACATCGTCGGCGGCGACGTTCAGCATCGACTGCACTGCCACCGGAGCGCCGCCTCCCACGGGCACGTCTCCCACCATGATCCGCCGCGTGCGGTCATGGGGCTTCAATTCCTTGATCATAGGCATTCCTTAGAACACATCAGTTCCAAGCAATTATAGAGCTTGCCGGACCAAAGACGCCCAATCCCATCACAATAGCGAACGGAGCGGAACCTCGCGCTGCCCGATCATCCACCAAGGCGATCGGAACAAGCTAGCCCCAATTTCCAAAGACGAACCGCTGGATGTCCTGGTTCAGCATGATGACGAAGAAGCCGAGGAAGAGCGCCATACCGGCCAGCGACATATAGTTCATGGCCTTCTGGGA
>OIXA01002996.1_pt1 | contig 18412 bp, 15 predicted proteins | sample 1587721 | NCBI WGS metagenome assembly OIXA01 (sample SAMEA3888900, study PRJEB22519) | human gut metagenome | biome: human gut; feature: human-associated habitat; material: faeces | place: Denmark | collected 2013 | reverse complement strand
CATTTTACACAAAACATCTGTTTCTTTTTTCCTTATGTAAATCGAGTATTCCACACACATAAAATGTGGATAATGTGGATAACTTTGTGTATAACTTTAATTTACGGGCTTTTTCACAGGTCAACCATGTGGATAGAATGTGTACGACTTTATCCACTTTTCCCATATATTGACATTCTTTGTGCAATTTGTCGAATCAACTATTTTCGTGTCTTTTTCTGTTGTAATGCACATTGATTACGGAGCACTTCAGCAACGCAAGAACAAATTCTGCCTGTAGGCTTCTCCGCCTGTGGCGGGTCGCTCCAGTGGCATAATAAAAAGCACCCTGCCAGCCACTGTTCAGCATATAAACAGTGGTTAGCAGAGCGCTCATCATTTTTTATAATATTTTCAATTTAACTTATATGTTTTACTATTAATTCCACAACTTCCTGCATTATTCCATAAATGTTCCGATTGCTGCCGGCTGTTCGTAATCATAATTGGAAATCTTAATTCCTGTTGCAGCACCGCTGGCATGAATAATCTTTCCATCACCAATATAAAGAGCTACATGATCAACATAACCGTTTCCGTAAAATACCAGATCCCCCGGTTCAAGCTGACTGATATCCTTTTTTGTAGATGCATCGCACTGAGCTGCTGCTACACGTGGAAGACTATAACCAAAATTGGCAAATACGGACATTACAAATCCTGAGCAGTCTGCACCGTTTGTCAGACTTGTACCGCCATACACATAAGGATTTCCCTCAAACTGCAGTGCAAAATCTACCACTGCCTGTCTCTTTGCAACGCGCTGTGCCTCTGCCTCTTCAGCTGCTTTCTTTTTGACATCTTCAATTGTCTTCTGGATGCTCTCCAACGCTGCTGCTTTTTCCTGTTCAGCTTTCTCAGATGCTTTCTCTGCTTTCTCTACTCTGCGCTCTTCGCGAATCTGAGCAGCTTCCTCTTCTTTCTCTACAAACTCCTGAGTCTGTTCCTCAGTCTGTTTCGCCAATGCACTGGCAAGTGCACTTACACTTCCTGTTGCATCTGTATCTTCTGAACTGTCAGTAAATGTTTCACCATCAGTAAACTGTGCTGCACTTACTCCCTGTGTGAGAACCATAGAAGAAACAGCTGCTGCCATTAAAATTGCCTTTATTTTATTGCTCATTCATTCAACTCCTTATAACATACACATTATCCGTTCCGCCATCTGTTGAATACCCACATCAATACTCAGTCAGTTTCACATCACGCTCTGCCTGATCCAGATCAGGCGAGGATACCCAAAATCTCAGCAACAGATAATAGCAATCTATACTTTGCGGTTTACAATTATTACACATTTGTTACATATCGTTACGTATTTGTGTATGTTATCACAGGATTTTTCTTTTGTCAAATAAAATATCCGGCTCTAATTATGAAAAGCGCTAATTAGATAATTATGCGCAGAAGTCACTGCATTTGCGCCGTCAGATACTGCTGTCACTACCTGCCGAAGCATCTTAGTGCGGATATCTCCCGCTGCAAAAACACCCGGTGTTCCGGTAATCCCTTCTTCTCCCGCAATAATATATCCGGCTTCATCAAGCTTTACGAGATTCCTGAATTTGTCTGTATTTGGAATAATTCCTACGGCAATAAATACCCCATCTGTTTCAATTTCTGATTCCGTATTATCCTGCACATTTCGAATCTTCAGTCCTGTCACACACTCCACTCCCTGAATCTCCACTGCCACACTGTTCCATATAATTTCCACATTTCCGCAGGCAAGCAGACTCTCCTGCAGAACCTGATCCGCCCGCAATTCATCACGTCTGTGTACCAGATAAACCTTTTTACAGATTCTGGATAAAAAAATCGCATCCTCTACAGCCATATTTCCACCGCCTACAACTACCACAGTTTTTTCCTTAAAAAAAGCACCATCACAGGTAGCGCAATAAGAAACACCCATACCGGACAACTCTTCCTCTCCCGCAATGCCCAGTTTTCGATGGCTGGCACCGCATGCAAGAATTACAGTTTTTGTTCTGTACTCATGTTTTTTTGTACGGATAATCTTCTCCTCTCCTGCATCCTCCACTGACAGGACATTCTCTCTCACCGGTTCGATTCCCAGTCTGGCCGCGTGGTTACTCATTGTCTCACCCAGATCCATTCCGCTAATTCCCGGAAGTCCCGGATAATTGTCCACTTCATATGTGTTCAGGATCTGTCCGCCCTGGGCAAACTGCTTATCCAGCCATAAAATGTTCATTTTCGCTCTGGCCGCATAGATAGCTGCGGTAATTCCTGCAGGTCCCGCTCCCAGGATCGCTATATCATAAACCTCTGACATGATTGTACCTCCGTTTCTTTTCTCCGCCTGAATATATTTCTGTATATTTTCGTTAACAACTATGATAGCATACTCCACCCTCTTTTCCAATAAGATAGTAAAAAGCACCTCCCGAGGTGAATATGCGTAGTCATATGAGCATCCCAAAAAGAATCCTGGCCCTCTGTCTGGTCTTTGCAACCGGTATCGGAATGGGTTACCTGTCCGATCACTTCATCTCAGAAAATTCCCGTTTCGAAACATTTACTCAAAAATTATTCCAGTCTGAGGTAAGCAGCAACACTCTGACTCTGCATTACACTCTTGCAGATCCGGATAAAAAAGGTATTCAAAAACCCGAAGTCACTCTTGGCACCGCGCTCTCTGACCCGGATAAAACGACCAGCCTCTGCCAGGAATATGAAAATGAACTGAAGTCTTTTGCATACTCCAAACTTTCCAGGGAAAATCAGCTTACATGCGATATGCTTCTGCTGTATTTTCACACCCGCGCCTCTCTTGGAAAAAACAGCATTCTGGATGAACCGCTGGGTCCAAGCCTTGGTGTCCAGGCACAACTCCCGGTTCTTCTCGCGGAATACGTTTTTAATACAAAGGAAGATATTTCTGATTATCTGAAGCTTCTCAATACTGTCAGATCATATTTTCAAAGCATTCTGGAACTGGAAAAGCAGAAATCAGCAGCCGGTCTGTTCATGAGTGACAAAACCCTCGATCGTATCCTGAAACAATGCCAATCCTTTATCGCAGATCCCGACTCTAACTACATGGATGATATTTTTGCCCAGAAATTAAAAACTTTTTCCAATCCCATACTGCCCGCAAAAGATCAGCAGAAACTCTGTACATATCATCACAAATTAATCTGTCAGGAAGTAATCCCTGCCTATCAGGAACTGATCACAGGCCTGGAAACATTACGCGGTACCGGCAAAAACAGCCGGGGACTGGCATTTTTCAACGGAGGACGCGAATATTATCTCTATCTTCTCCGAAGTCAGATCGGAACCTATGTCCCGGTAAAGAGAATCGAACAACGCCTCTCTGCCCAGCTTCTGTCTGACTACCGGCAGATTCGTTCCCTGTTGCAGAAAGATCCCACTCTGATTTCCAACTTGTCCGGATATTCCAATGAGCTTACCTTGTCCCCGGATGAAATGCTTAAGACCCTGCCGAAGCTTATGGCAAAGGATTTCCCCAAATTAAATGATGTCACTTACGAAATCCGTTCTGTCCATCCATCTATGAAAAGCTTTCTGAGTCCGGCATTTTATCTCACTCCACCAATCGATACACAGATTCCAAATGTAATTTACATCAATGATTCCGGACGTACCAACAGTCTGGAACTCTTTGGTACGCTTGCCCATGAAGGCTTTCCCGGTCATTTGTATCAGACAGTTTCTTTTGCAAGAAGCAATCCTTCTGATATCCGGTATCTTGTCACTTCTTCCGGGTATGTAGAAGGCTGGGCTACTTATGTGGAATCTTACGGTTACGAATATGCCGCTTCCCTTATGAAAGATTCCACTGCAGCCACAAATGCAGTTCGCTTAATCTGGCTGAACCGCAGCATGAACCTGTGCATCTACTCCCTGATCGACATTGGCATTCACTATCGCGGCTGGGAAGAAGCACGCACTGCAGCCTTTCTCAAGGCATTCGGCATTACCAATGCATCCACTGTAAGTGAAATATATCAATACATCGTAGAAACTCCCGGAAATTATCTGAAATACTACTGGGGATATCTCAATTTCCTTGATCTGAAAACTGCCAGCCAGAAAAAGCTTGGAGATGATTTTGATCTGAAAGAATTCCACCGCAAAATTCTGGAAATCGGACCTGTACAGTTTCCAGTTCTGGAAAAATATATGAAATAAAATTTCTGCAGTTTGATCAAACAGAAACTTAAAAAGCAGGAGATATATCCCTGTTCAGCATATATCTCCTGCTATGTTACCTCTATTTTACTGATAAGACCTGAAAAATGTCTGCAGCTTCGTCAATGCTGCTGTCAAAGCCTCTGTCTCCTCCACATTCAGTCCCTTCAGCACAGCCAGCACCATTTTTTCATGAAAATCCCGGTGATGATGATAGGCTTTCTCTCCCAGCTCTGTCAAAGAAATTAGCACCACTCGTCTGTCCTCCTGACTTCGCATTCGCTGGATATACCCCTTCTTCACAAGATTATTCACTGCAATAGTCAATGTACCCACCGTCACGTTTAGCGCTCTGGCCACTGTTGACATATTCTTCTGCTCCCGGATACCTACAGCATCAATAATGTGCATATCATTGACTGAAATATTCTTATATTCTCCCGTAATCAATGCTCTTTCTTCCAGGTCCAGAATCTCATTAAATAAATTCACCAGCACATCATTAATCGCCTCATAATGGTTCATCCGGTTACCTCCCTCTTTTCCTTCCCTTATCTTAAATTAACCGTTGTTTTTCCGTAAATTTACAACCGCTATACTCATCAGCATTTTCTTTTTCTTTTCTATTATACACTAAAATACTTTGCCCCACAAAGCATTTTTAAGAGGTTTTAAAAGATTTTCTTTCTTAATTCTTTCTTTAAACTCCAAAATTTGATATAATGAGCAGATAGGTACACCTATATAATATCAAAGGACATACAATATGAAAAAAAATAATATACCTCTTAATTTCCGGGAGAAAATTAATTCCCGCATCAGTCTTTTATGTTCTGCAGTGATTCTGGTCCTGCTTGTTCTGGTAATCTGTCAGATTGATTATACCCTGATCAGCAAACCGGAAAAAGATGCTGCCAAAGCAGCTGTACTTAAAGAACAGCAGATAAAAGAAGCAGCCGAAACGCCAGAGATTTCCACTGCAAGCGTGATTGCTGTCGGAGATAATCTATATCACAGTAAGCTATATGAATCCGGTGAATATGATTCCGGTGTATGGAATTACGATCACATTTACACCCATATTCTTGATCAGGTTCAGGCTGCAGATATAGCAATGATCGATCAGGAAACTGTTTTTGCTCCCAGTCATGATGCGGTCAGCACTTATCCGTCATTTGCCACACCCGAAGAAGTCGGTGATGCCATTATCAAAGCAGGCTTCAACGTAGTAGAATCAGCCACTAACCATGCTGACGACTATGGTTATGACTATCTGAAGAACACTCTGGATTTCTGGAGTACAAATTATCCGGACATTCCTGTACTTGGAATCCACTCAACCCAGGAAGATGCAGATACCGTGAAGGTAAAAGAAGTCAACGGCATTAAGATTGCTTTTCTTGATTATACATATGGCACTAATAATTCCGGCGTAGGTGATGGCTACGAATATATGCTTGATATCTTTGATAAAGATAAAATCACTACTATGATTCAGAAAGCCAAGGAAGTCAGTGACTGTATTATTTTTGTTGCACACTGGGGCACAGAAGACGAAACTATGCCAAATGAATACGAGAAACAATGGGCAGCATTTCTGATGCAGCAGGGTGTCGATGTAATTATTGGCGGACATCCGCATGTGCTTCAGCCATATGGACAACTTTCCGATGATCAGGGGCACAGCACTACCATTTTCTATTCCCTCGGAAACTTCGTTTCTACTCAGCAGGAGCTTCCAGAGCTTCTGGAAGGTATGGCAAGCTTCACCATTCAGAAAACAACTTTAAACGGAGAATCAACCATTCAGATCCTTTCTCCGGAAGTGAAACCTATGGTTATGCATTATGACTATGATTCCGGGGAATTAGGCCCATACATGCTGGATGATTATACAGAAGAACTTGCAGCTTCCCATAGCGTACGCAATGTGATCGGTGATGAATTTACCCTCGATAACCTGAAAGCCAAGTTCAAAGAAATCATGTCCATGAATGTAAAACCATCCACCAATACAGATCTGCTTAATGTAAAATTCGACTGGGAAGGCAACATGATTGATAAAACTACAGGAAACGTGGTTGAAGATACCGAATCCATCCACTCCTGGGAATATCTGTCATCCTCCGCTGATAACTCTGATAGCTCCGACAGTAATGACGGTTATAATGACACTTCAGGTGACAGCAGCGATAACGGAAGTGACACCTCCTACGATGACAGCAGCTATGATAACAGTTATGATGATGGCAGTTACGACGACAGTTATGACAGCAGTTATTACGATGACAGCAGTTACGACGACAGCTATGACAACAGTTATTATGACGACGGCAGTTACGATGATAGCTATAACAACTGATTTGCATTTCATTGCAGAACAATGTCAGAGTAATCCTAACTATAATCAGGCAAAAAAGAAAGAATTCTTTCAAAATGAAAACATTTTTCATTTCAAGGCATAAATGGTAAAAAAAGTCAATTGACAAAATAGCCAATAAAGCAGCAATAATATGTTAGTTATTCACAATAATCAAAGTCGTCATTGACATTCTTTTGTAGATTTGTTACAATCATTTTAATAACTAAAAACATATGGATTGTTACTGTTCGGCAGGCAAAACCAGGATCTATAACTGAAGCTTTCAGTTTATAAGTTCTGGTTTTTTTTATTTAGAGAAGGAATAACATGGATAATATCATAATCGAAAAAGTGATCAACAACAATATTATCTCAGCATATGAGAGCTCCGGTACAGAAGTGATCGTAATGGGACGCGGAATCGGCTTCAAGAAGAAGCCAGGCGCGCTAGTTCCGGCTGAGCAGATCAGCAAAATCTTTCGCATGAAAAGCCAGACTCTGGCCGAACAATTTAAAGAACTGCTGGCAAATATGCCGCTGGAACGTGTGAAGATTTCCGATGAAATCATTTCTCATGCAAAAGATCACCTGAAACTAAAACTAAATCAAAGTATTTATGTAACACTGACCGATCATATTAATTTTGCAATCGAAAGAGTGAAACAGGGAATCGAACCTCAAAATGCATTATTGTGGGAGATCAAACGCTTCTATCCACAGGAATTTCAGCTTGGGATCTACGCAGTAAAGCTAATCTACGACAGACTTGGCATTCTTTTGTCAACAGACGAAGCCGGATTTATTGCTTTGCATTTCGTAAATGCGGAATACGGCACAGATATCCGGGATGCGGTAAAGTTTCCTAACCAGCTGAAAGCAATCGTAGATATTGTAGAACAGGATCTTGGAATACGGCTGGATGAATCTTCCCTGCACTATGAACGTTTTGTAACCCATATCAAATTTCTGATCCAGCGGATTTACCGGAAAGAACTTCTTTCCAGTGATGATAAGGAACTGTCACAAATGATGCAGCAAAAATATCCCCAAGAGTATCAATGCAGCATGAGAGTTGCCGAATATATCAGAAACGCAACCGGAAGCGCACTTTCCGACGAAGAAATCATGTATCTGTCTGTTCACATCCGCAGAGTTACAATGTAACCCTATGATAGATAATACAGATTTATGATCATCAGTCACTATACAGAAAATATCAATCTATAAAAGGAGGTTTTAAAATACTATGTTTGATTTTTTTAAAAAGAAAAAATCACAGGAACTGATCATTGGTTCACCAGTTAAGGGAAAAGCAGTTTCTCTCTCCAGTGTCAATGACCCAACATTCAGCGAAGAGATGCTTGGAAAAGGCATCGCTATCATCCCATCTGATGGCAAAATCTTTGCACCTGCTGACGGAAAGATTGAGACACTGTTTGACACACTTCATGCAGTCAGTCTTGTTACCGGTGACGGTGTTGAAATTCTGATTCATGCCGGACTGGATACAGTCCAAATGCATGGTAACGGATTCACCGGTCATGTCCATTCCGGTGATACAGTGCACAAAGGAGATCTGCTTCTGGAGATTGATCTGGACAAAGTCAAAGCAGCAGGATATGACATGATCACTCCTGTCATCATCTGCAATACCGATGAATATACAGATGTCCGGAGCCTTGCCGGCAGGGATGTAAATCCAGGCGATGATGTGATCTCAATCACAAAATAATTATCAGATTTTACATCAACAGAGATATTCTCTGTCACATAACACGTATTTTTCCCGGAACTGTCCGGGCGAAAATAAATAAAGGGGATTTAGAGACGAAAACGATTCTATTCTAAGGAGGAAAAAGTATGAAGTATTTACAGAAATTAGGTAAAGCCCTGATGTTACCTGTAGCTTGTCTTCCAATCTGCGGTATCCTCATGGGTATTGGCTACTTGCTTTGTCCTGCAAGTATGCAGGGTGGTGATATCACCGGCTTTGGTCCGATGGTTGGTATTTTCCTTGTAAAAGCCGGTGGTGCCCTGATTGAAAATATGGCACTGTTATTCGTAATCGGTGTAGGTGTCGGTATGTCAGATGATAATGATGGTACAGGCGGCGTTGCAGCGCTTGCTTCCTGGCTCATGATCACAACATTGTTAAGCACAGGATTTGTTACAACATTATTCCCGTCTATTGCAGACAATGCAGACAAGTCTCTGGCATTCAGCAAAATTGCTAACCCATTCATCGGTATCCTTGCCGGTGTTATCGGATCCAGCTGCTACAACAAATTTAAGAGCACTAAATTACCGGATTGGCTCTCTTTCTTCAGCGGAAAACGCTGTGTAGCTATTATCGCAGGTGTTATTTCTATTCTTGTATCTGTAGTTTTACTGTTTGTATGGCCACTCCTCTTCGGTGTTCTGATTTCTATCGGTAACGGTATTGCCGGAATGGGAGCTCTCGGAGCTGGTATCTATGCATTTTTGAACAGACTTTTAATTCCAACAGGTCTGCACCACGCATTAAATAACGTATTCTGGTTTGATACAATCGGCCTTGGCGATCTTACTCACTTCTGGGCAGGTGAAACATCTGCAGATGTAAACTGGAGCCTTGGAATGTACATGTCAGGATTCTTCCCATGTATGATGTTCGGTATCCCTGGTGCAGCACTGGCAATGATCCAGTGTGCAAAAGATAACAAAAAGAAAGTTGCTATTGGTCTGGTAGCATCCGCAGCACTCTGTGCATTTATCTGCGGTGTTACAGAGCCTTTCGAATTTGGTTTCATGTTCCTTGCTCCTGGCCTTTATGTAATTTATGCATTATTATATGGTATCTTTACATTTATCACTGTATCATTAGGATTCCGTGCAGGATTCTCATTCTCAGCCGGAGCAACAGACCTTCTGTTCTCCTCCTCTCTGCCTGCAGCGCAGAAAACATGGCTGATCATTCCTCTTGGAATTGCGGCATTTATCGTATTCTATGTAGTATTCAGATTTGCGATTACAAAATTTGATCTCAAGACTCCTGGAAGAGAAGACGATGATGTGGATGAAACAACTGTTAAACTTGCAAATGACAACTTTACAGAAGTTGCAAGAATCATCTTAGAAGGTGTCGGCGGAAAAGCTAACGTTACATCCATTGACAACTGCATTACAAGACTTCGTCTGGAAATCAAAGATTACACAGCTGTAGATGAAAAGAAGATTAAATCTGCCGGTGTCGCAGGCGTTATCAGACCTGGTAAGAATTCTGTTCAGGTTGTAATCGGTACAAAAGTTCAGTTCGTAGCAGACGAATTTAAAAAGCTTTGTAAATAATATGACAAATAAATCCCTTTATCAGAAAAGACCGCAGTGACTGCGGTCTTTTTGATATTCATTCTGATTTCGGGTCTATCGGATATTCACAATTGAAACAGGGGACTTACTTGATTTGGTTAAATCCCAAGCAGATTTTCTGCATTCTGCGTTGTCACATTGATGACCTCTTCCGCCGTAATCCCTTTCAGTTCTGCGATTGCCTGTGCTACATAAGGCAGATTCAGAGAGGAATTTCTCTTTCCTCTGTTCGGTTCCGGAGACATGTACGGACAATCAGTTTCCAGAACAAGCTGGGATAGCGGTGCATACTGAACCGTCTCCTTCAGTTTCTTTGCATTCTTAAATGTAACAACACCGCCAATTCCAAGATACAGCCCCATTTTCAGATACTCTGTTGCGATTTCCTTACTGTATGAAAAACAATGAATGATACCGCCATACATACCACCATGCATATACTCTCTGATAATATTCAAAGTATCCTCCGCAGCGTCCCTGCTGTGGATCATGAACGGAAGCTTCTCTTCTCTTGCAATATCAAGCTGAGCGCAAAACATTTTCTGCTGGATCTGATGTTCTGCTTCTTCTTTATGCCAGTAATAATCCAGTCCGATCTCACCGATTGCAAGCATCTTATCCATTCGGGAAAGCCTGCGGATCTCATCCAGAGTTTCCTGTGTCATTTTGTCCGCATCGTCTGGATGAATTCCTACTGCTCCGTATATAAACGGATACTTTTCCATCAGTTTCACCGTATCCTGCAAGCCGTCTATGGATGCACAGACATTTACAATCTTCTCAATCCCACCGTTATACATGGATGCAAGAAGTGTCTCCCTGTCTGCATCAAAAGCTTCGTCATCGTAGTGCGCATGTGTATCAATAATCATTTTTTCAATCTCCTCGTATAGCCACTGTTTTATCAGATTTATTCTCTTAATATTTTTCTACAATATTCAGAAACATCAAAAATATCTGGTCTATAAATATTACATTTATTTTACTGTGAACTACTCGGCAACTGAGTTACCAGAGCATCTGATTAAGGTGCGATAGCACCTTAATTTCAGGGTGCGTCCATGACACCAATACTGCTTGCCTTTTCCGGCTATACAGCTACTTTTATAATCTTTGGATCTTTTAGTCCGGTTACGGACACCTCTCTTTTGCTTTTTATTACACAAAGATATTTTCTCATAATATTAAATGCCCCCACTGCATCTGCATTGTAGTTCTCTGTTTCATCACAATATAAACCGCGCTTTTTACGGTTAGATGGCTCTGCACATGATCTGGAAACCTCCCTGGACAGCGGACTGCACTGACTGGTATAGGATTCTTCCTGTTTTATCAGACGGATCCCGTATAATCTCAGCTTATACTCCAGCATCCCGGTGAGCTTTTCATATGGCAGTTCATGCAGTTTCTGGTTCACCTTATGTCCCAGATCCTTTCCCTGGCGTATATTATGGATATCCCCAAGGATCACACAGGTGATCTCTTTCTCCCTGCAATATCCCACAATGTATCTGGTGATCTTATGGAGATAGTCTTTGACTGCCTGTCTTTTCTTTCTGTGAAGCCTGCGGATATGTCCGGATGTTTTCGGATAGCGGATCCCCTGCCTGGCCTGCTGGCTGTACCACTGGGACTGTACCCTCGCAATCTCTTTATGATAATAATGGCACAGGGACAGATATTTTCTTCCAAGAATAAAAGATGACCCATTTCCCAGGTCATAACAGGTCATCAGATTATGCAGTCCCAGATCGATGGAAAGATAATGTCCATTATCCGGCTTTAACTCTGTATCCTCCCTTTCATAAACTACGATAGTCTCACAGACACCATTCTGTGGCAGGGCGATACGGATCTGTTTGATATGGTCCATGTTCCTGAAAATGGCATTTTCAAGATATAAAAAACGGGCATGGATCCCATATCTTTCTTCCATATAAATCTTAAGCTGTTTCGGCAGGGACAGACGCACCCTGCCGTTTTCTTTTTCATGGACTACTGCATTCTGCATATAAACAATGGAGATCCCTTCCTGTTTGAAGCGGGGCGGCCTGGGATTTTCTATCCCTCCTGTCCTTTTCAGCGTAAAAAAAGATCTCCATGCTTTGTCCAGCTGTTTACATACTTCCTGCGCGCTTTGTGAGGGAAGCTGTTTAAACCACAGATCCTCTTTGTGCACTTTTTTCTGATAATACCAGTCCGGATAATTCTCAATCCCCAGTTCTTTATAATGATACCGTTCATAATTACAGATATTCCAGAGCTTATATGCCGCATAGCACATATGCCCGATGATATTCGCATAGTCCTGGCTGACTTTTATGGAAGTCTTATGTGACAGCAGCATCCTTTTCCTCCTTTTAATATGCCTTGCTCTGATGTTCGATATATCTGCGGATATTCTCCTCTGACACGGATCCGACCGTTTCCACATAGTAAGAATGGTTCCAGAGTTCCCCTTTCCATAATTTACTGCGTATTTCGGGGAAACGTTCAAACAGTTTTCTCCCGGTAATCCCTTTCAGATACTTGACAATTGCTGTAATAGATAATTTAGGCGGTGCAGACACAAAGCAATGGACATGATCCCCTTCCCCGCACTCAAAAAGATGCACCGTAAATCCTTTTTCATCCGCAATCTGTTGGACGAGTTCCTTTAGATATGTTTCTATCTCTGCAGTTAGTATCTTTCTTCTGTATTTCACAGACCATACCATATGGTAGTTAATATTACACACACAAGTGCGGTAATGTATTAGATTTTCTTTCATGCATATAGTATAGCACAGATTGCTCTTATCATCAACATTTATCGAACATATTTTCTTTTTCGTTTTAGCTGGATACCGCTATCTTACTGTGCAGATATGCACATATTTACGCTTTCATCTCGGAAATTGAATTACCGAGGATTCCCGCTTATTATCCTAAAATTGTCAGTTCATCCCCCGGACGAATCACACCTCCGTGCAGAACCTTTGTAAAGACTCCCTGTTTCGGCATAATGCACTCACCCATTTTCTTAAAGATGGCACATCCGCTGTGGCATTCCTTACCAATCTGAGTCAGTTCCAGAACCACATCATTGCATTTAAATTTCGTACCGATCGGAAGTGTCGCAAAGTCGATTCCCTGAACCACCAGGTTCTCTCCAAATGCTCCATCCTCTACTTCTGCTCCTCTGGCACGGAATTCTTCAATCTTATCAAAAGAGAGCAGGCTTACCTGACGATGCCATTTTCCTGCATGTGCATCGCCTTCAATACCCCAATCCTCAACGATCTCTATTTCCGGAACACTTGTTTTCTGTATTCCTTTTCTATCACTTGTACAGACTGCAATTACTTTTCCCATAAGATTATCCCTCTTGCCTTCCTGATTTTATTTTTGGTTACTGTTCACTCCTCTCTCAGCAACACACTTTGCAGGATACCGCCAGTGAACAGTAACTATTTTCGTACTTATACTTCTGTCTATCGCCGTCAATTATCTGGCACAGTTTCCTGCTTCACCGGTCATAATCTCAATGCCATGTCCCAGTGCATCAATTATGTACTCCAGACTCTCTTTTACAGCCTTCGGACTTCCCGGCAGATTAATGATCAGAGTTTTTTTTCGGATACCTGCAGTAGCACGGCTGAGCATGGCACGTTTTGTAATAGTCATGCTGTACGCACGCATGGCCTCCGGGATTCCCGGCACGCGCCTGTCAATGATGTCTTCCGTTGCCTCCGGCATGATATCACGCGGCGAAAAACCAGTTCCTCCTGTAGTAAGGATAAGCTCTGCTTCTCCGCTGTCTGCAATCTCTGCCATTCTTTCTGACAGCATCTTTCTGTCATCCGGCAAAATATCTGCAGATACTACCTCATATCCATTCTTCTCAACAATCTCCCTGATTGCCGGACCGCTTAAATCCTCACGTTCACCGCGATATCCAGTATCGCTGGATGTAATAATCGCTACTCTCTTCATATTGCAAAACCCTCCATATATTCGGCTGTTGTTTCTGCGCAGTACTCTATACCAGAATATTTTTCCAATATATCCAGAAAACAGCCACTCTTTTCTATTTATTATACACTTTTATTTGATTTCACCCAACATATATTTTACGTTGCTGTACACGAAGTGAACAGTAACTATTTTACTGCTATAAACTGAAATATATAACAATCGTATAAAATACTGCCGGCAATCCAGTTCATCAAAGCGTGATCCCTGCATCAGACATCTTTGCCATGCGTCAGAACCTGAAATCTCCGCTCTTACCGCCGGTTTTCTCAACCAGATGAACATTGGACATTACCATATGTTTGTCAATTGCCTTGCACATATCATAAATCGTCAGAAGCGTCACCTGAACTCCTGTCAGAGCCTCCATTTCTACCCCCGTCTTTCCTTCCGTCTTAACGGTACAAAATGCCCGGATGATTCCGTTTGCTTCGTCCAGTTCATAGTCTACCGAACACTTCTGGATTGGAAGCGGATGACACATCGGAATCAGCTCAGAAGTCCTTTTAACCCCCATGATCCCTGCTACACGCGCAACGCCAAGAACATCTCCTTTCTTCACTGCTCCTTCTTTTACAGCAGCCATAATAGCTTCCCCCACATGGATCTCGCCTGTAGCGATCGCTGTTCTGTAAGTAACGTTCTTTCCGGAAACATCCACCATAACTGCATTTCCATTCTCATCAAAATGGTTAAAACCCTGTGACATGATCAAAATCCCCTTTACATTATTTATATTTCTTTTTCATCCTTAGACAAGAAAGAATCCTGCATGCAGGATTCTTTCTTACCAATATTTTTCACAATCTGCAACTACATCTGCAAACCTAAAATTATACTATTATTATACATTTTTCAGACAAAAACATCAAGCTATATCACACTATATGCATGCCAAAACACATTTTATCCCCTGCATTAACAGCAGGCTCAGAAATGCCAGACCATAGACGCAGAGTAACTGCAGCACTGTCAGTGTCTGCACTGCAAAAAAGCCATGAAGTGACGGAATTATCAACACCGCCGTCAGTAGGATCATTCCTGCCCCACATGCTCCCTGCATATATTTGTTGTTAAAGAACTGTCCTGTAAATAACACTCTTTTCTCTGATTTACAGCTGTATCCATGAAAGAGTCTTGAAAGACACAGAACTGCAAATGCCATAGTACCGGCAAGAGTTACATTTCCATTTTTATACCCGATAAGAAATCCTGTCATTGTCACAGCACCGATCACCAGGCCTCCAATCCCTGTCCTGATCAGAAAATCTCTTGTCAGAATTGATTCATTTACAGGTCTTGGCTTCTCTTTCATAACCTCATTGTTATAAGGTTCCAGTCCCAGGGCAATGGCAGGAAGACTGTCTGTCAGCAGATTTATAAATAACAGATGCACCGGAGCAAAAGGCACCGGAAGATTCAATAAGGATGCCGCCATTACCACCAGAATTGCAGCCAGGTTCCCTGAAAGCAGAAACAAGATCGCACGCCTGATATTCGCATAAATATTTCTACCATTTTCTACCGCTTTTATAATAGTAGCAAAATTATCGTCTGTGAGGATCACAGAAGCAGCTTCCTTTGCAACCTCCGTCCCTGTAACTCCCATTGCCACACCAATATCGGCCTGCTTCAGGGCAGGTGCATCATTTACACCATCCCCTGTCATAGCCACAAGTCTGCCTTTCTTCTGCCATGCCTGCACAATACGCAGCTTATGTTCCGGAGTAACACGGGCATAAACACGTATTTTCTCCACAAAATTTTCCAGTTCTTCCTCGCTCATTCCATCTATTTCCTGCCCCTCGCAAACCTGAGACATATCTTCCAGGATACCAATTCGTCTGGCAATGGCTGCAGCTGTAACTTTATGATCGCCGGTTATCATGATCGGGCAAATTCCTGCACGGATACAATCCTCAACCGCCTTTGCACTTTCTGGACGGGGCGGGTCCATCATGGCGATCAGTCCCAGGAATGTCAGTTCATCTTCATCAGCCGTCGTGATTTTCTGTTCTCCTGCAAATTTTTTATATGCAATTCCCAGAACACGAAGTCCTTCCGAAGAATAGCCGTCATTTATTCTGCAGATTTCTTTTACATCTTCTGCTGTAAATAGTACTTCTTCACCATTTTTCTGAATATATTTTACACGCCCCAGCATTACATCCACTGCGCCCTTTGTAATCATGGTATAACCGTCTTTTAGCTTATGAAAAGTAGACATCAGCTTTCTGTCACTGTCAAAAGGAACCTCGCTGATCCTTACATATGCATTGCGTACTCTTTCTGCCGGTACTCCCAGCCTGTCACCCAGATTGATCAGTGCTGTTTCTGTAGGATCACCCAATTCCTGACCGTTCAAATTTGTCGAATCATTACAGAGAATGCTAAGGCGCAGCATTTCTTTATGAAAAGGATCTGCCGGATCAATCTGATCTGCTGGAAAATCTTTCCCTTCTATATAATAGTGTTCCACTGTCATCTTATTCTGTGTCAAAGTTCCGGTTTTGTCTGAACATACTATTGAAACACTGCCAAGTCCTTCAACTGCCTGAAGTTTACGTATGATCGCGCCTTCCTTCGCCATTTTACGAGTGCCAAAAGCCAGCACAATAGTTACAATAGAACTCAGTGCTTCCGGTATTGCTGCCACAGCCAGAGCTACTGCAAAGAGAAATGCATCAGCTACAGCACCGCCTTTGACAACCTGCAGCACAAACAATACAGCACACAATCCCAGAATTACCACAGAAAGTTTCTTTCCGAAATCATCCAGGCTGATCTGAAGCGGTGTTTTTTTCTCAGATGCATTCTGCAAGAGCCCTGCTATCTTTCCTACTTCTGTATTCATCCCTATTTCTGTAACAAGAAAGCTTCCTCGTCCATATGTTACGTAACTTCCGGAAAACACCATGTTTGTGCGATCACCCAAAGGTAGCTCCCCTTCCAGTGTTCTGTTATTTTTTTCCACCCCAAGACTTTCACCTGTCAGTGCACTTTCATCGACTTTTAAACCAGCACTCTCGATAACACGTCCGTCTGCCGGAATATAATCACCGGCTTCCAGCCAGACCTCATCACCTACCGTAACTTCTCTTCCGGGAATTTCCGTCACTACACCGCCACGCAATACTTTTGCAGTAGGTGCTGCCATCTGTTTCAGACTCTCCAGCGAATGCTCAGCTTTTACAGTCTGAACCGTTCCAAGTATAGCATTCATGGTGATCACGATCAGAATTACTGCCGCACTTTCTGTTTCTCCCAGAAAAAGGGAAACCACTGCAGATATGATCAGAATCAGCACCAGAAAATCTTTGTACTGTTCCAGAAAGATTCTCATGATACTTTTTCCGGCAACAGCGTCCAGCTCGTTCATTCCATATTTTCGCTGGTGCTCCTGCACCTGATCATCTGTCAGTGGTTTCTCACTGTTATTTAAGTTATAACGCGTTTCAGATATACTTTGATTGTAATAAATGCAACAATTGTTATTCTTACTCATAGGCCCGCTCCTTTCACATATGCTCCGCAAAACGTCAGTAATGATTACTGTCCGCACTGCAATACCATGGATAATGCGTATCAAAACGAACAGTCATCAGTTATCCTGCTATGTTTTTGTACAAAAAAAGCGAGACCTTCATTGCACAAAAACATGCAATAAAAGTCTCGCTGTTTCATCACGATACGGACAGGTAGATACCCATCGAGATTGACGATATCATGAACACTGACGTGCCAGCTACTCCCCTTTATATGGCTTACTATACTGTCCAAAAAGACATTTGTCAACCCGGAATATCAGTATGTAAATACGCCGACTCCATAAGCTTCCAGCGGATATGCAAAAGAAAATTCCCGGTTGTCGCAGTTCTTCTTCTCTGCCTTGAATGCCTTGCCTTTCGGAAGAAGTCCCTGCTCATTCATAATCAGTTTGTACTGTTTCTTCTTCGGTACACCTACACGGTAATCCGGACGTGCTACCGGCGTGAAGTTGCATACAACCAGAATGTTGTTACGTCTTGTGGGGGATTTTCTCACAAAACTAAAGATGCTTCTGTCGCCATCGTTGGCATTGATCCACTCAAATGCAGACGGATCATTGTCCGCACCATAAAGTGCCGGATATTTCCTGTAAATATGAAGAAGATCACTGACATACTGCTGCAGTTTCTGATGATTCTCCTCTCCAAGAAGATACCAGTCAAGCTCTCTGGCCTCACTCCACTCCCGGAGCTGTCCGAAATCCTGTCCCATAAACAGAAGTTTCTTACCAGGATGTCCGAACATGAAGGTATAGCCAGCCTTCAGGTTCTTGAATTTATCATCCAGTTCGCCTGGCATTTTTTCCAGCATGGAGCACTTCAGATGTACTACCTCATCGTGGGAAAGAACCAGAACATACTTCTCACTGTATGCATAAGTCATGGAAAATGTCATCTTATTATGATTAAATTTACGGAA
>OIXA01002995.1_pt1 | contig 18418 bp, 14 predicted proteins | sample 1587721 | NCBI WGS metagenome assembly OIXA01 (sample SAMEA3888900, study PRJEB22519) | human gut metagenome | biome: human gut; feature: human-associated habitat; material: faeces | place: Denmark | collected 2013 | reverse complement strand
TAAAACCAGTCACGATTTGCGCGGTATAACGGCAGGAATGCGCGGGAAAACTCGTAAAATTCAAACAATCCGGGCAAATGAAAGTACGCAGTCTTATTTATTAAATTGTTCTCTTTCATTCTGTCACCAGCCTCCGTTATTTTCTATCGTTCTTCCCTTCACTATCTCGTCCTATCGTTTTCACTGTATTGTATCTCGTCCTATCGCTCCCGCTGTATCCTATCTCGTCCTATCGTTCCCACTGTATTTATCTTGTCCTATCACTCCCACAGTATTCTATCTTGCCCTATCGCTCCCATTGTATTCTGCCATCCCCCATAGTCTCGGAAAACGCACAGTATTTATCCACAAAGCAGACAATCCACGCCTCTAGACATCGTGGCGGCAACACCGTCAACGGGAACATATGTCTCGCAATAATATTTCTCTCTTTCCTATTCAGCGAAAAATCTTTGCTTGCATTATAAAGTGCGAACGCCGGATGTCGAAATCCATGCAGCCGATGTCCGCCATCCTTTTCATGCCAGTCATATAAAAAATAATCATGCAGTAATGCGCCAACGATCAACGAACGCCTGTCCACCGTGATCTTAAAAAGTTCTGCGATCACAAGGCTCATAACTGCTACCCGCACGCAATGCTCATACACACTGATATCGCCATGCTGGATGCACTGTTTCATACATTCCATCCGTCCGGTCTTTTCTAATTCCTTCATGACCACATCTACTTCATCTTTCTGCGGCTGCATGACATCATATTCTACTGTTTTATTTTTCATTCATGCTCCTTACCGCACATAATGTACATAATCTGCTTTACGGGCTGCTGCTTCTTTGACTTTTCCATCTGCATATCCGATCACGCAATGTCCGATACCTTCATAATCCCCTTCAATGCCAAGGGATTTTAAAATTGCTTTTCCTTCTTCGGAATCAAATTCTTCTTTTGCACGATGTATCCAGCAGCTTCCAACGCCCTCGTTGTGAGCGGCAAGCATAAGATTGCCCATAACAAGACTTCCGTCATAAATGTAAGTCGGGCAGGATTTGTCAGCTAGTACAATAAGAATAACAGGCGCACCGTAGAACGGGTCGAAGCCCTCAGCCCAGCCGCCTATCTTTCTGTTCATCTCAGAAATTTTGTCACGCATTTCCTTGTTGGTGACAGCAACGATAATAGGTGACTGCAAGTTTCTTCCTGTGGCGGAATAAGTTCCTGCTATTATGATGCGGTCGAGAACGTCCTGAGGTATTATGTCAGGCTTGTATTTTCGTACACTTCTTCTGGTTTTCATAAGTTCGAGCAGATCTTTCATAAAACAGCCTCCTTTGTAGGTTTGATAGTTGATTGCTTACACTTTGATTTTAGCATAGTTTGTGGAGAATGTCAACGGCTGTTTAAGTGAGGAACGAAGTTAAGTGAGGAGTGAGGAGCGGTTTAAGTGAGGAGTGAGGAATGACAGCGCCGCACCGAGTGGGGCTGAATGAGGAATGAGGAATGAGGAATGACAGCGCCGAACAGAGTGGGGTAGCCAACACCGAGCGAAGCGATTTTGCGGCAGTAGAACTTGAAGCCAAATATGGGGGATAACGCAAGTTTGGCAAACAAGAAACAGGCGACCAGTGGTCGCCTCTACAAAAAATATATCGCCGACAGGCGATACCATAATTCCTCATTCCTCACTCCTCATTCTACAAACGCCGCTTTCTTCATAAAAAATCTCTTGCAATTTAAGCGATACTGTGCTATACTAACAAGGTATGTTTAAAAATGCAATGAAATATGGAGGAATAATTTTGGGTAAGCTTGAAGATGAGATCAAACGCCGCCGTACTTTTGCGATAATTTCCCACCCTGACGCAGGTAAAACAACTCTTACGGAAAAATTTCTGCTCTATGGTGGTGCGATAGCTCAGGCAGGTGCTGTAAAAGGTAAAAAGAACTCCCGCCATGCTGTTTCAGACTGGATGGAAATAGAAAAACAAAGAGGTATCTCTGTAACTTCTTCTGTTATGCAGTTCCAGTATAAAAATTATTGTATAAATATCCTGGATACTCCTGGACATCAGGACTTCTCTGAGGATACCTACCGTACTCTTATGGCTGCAGACTCAGCCGTAATGGTAATAGACGCTTCAAAGGGTGTGGAAAATCAGACCAGAAAGCTTTTCAAGGTCTGCGTTATGCGCCATATCCCTATATTTACTTTCGTAAATAAAATGGATCGTGAGTCCAGAAATCCTTTCGATCTTATGGAGCAGATAGAGTCTGAGCTTGGTATCCAGACCTATCCTGTGAACTGGCCTATCGGCTCGGGCAAAGAGTTTAAGGGCGTTTATGACAGAGATAAAAAGCATATAATCTCTTTTGAGGCAAGCGGTGGACAGCATCAGGTGGCAGCTACAGAAGTCGACCTCTCCGACCCGTCACTTGACAGCCTTATCGGCGAGAATCTCCACTCAACTCTCTGCGATGATATCGAGCTTCTCGATGGCGCAAGCTATGAGTTTGACATCGAAAAGGTGAGAAAGGGTGAGCTTTCGCCTGTGTTCTTTGGCTCTGCTCTTACAAATTTCGGCGTCGAGCCGTTTTTGGAAAACTTCCTCGAAATGACAACTTCTCCTACTCCGAGAAATTCCTCTGCCGGTATCATAGATCCGTTCGACCCTGAGTTCTCGGCTTTCGTATTCAAAATTCAGGCGAATATGAACAAGGCTCACCGTGACCGTATCACTTTCCTGCGTATCTGCTCAGGCAAGTTCGATAAGGATATGGAAGTTCTCCATGTTCAGGGCAATAAAAAGCTCAGACTTTCTCAGCCTCAGCAGATAATGGCTCAGGAAAGAGAGATAATCGACGAAGCCTATGCAGGAGATATCATCGGTGTGTTTGACCCAGGTATCTTCGCTATCGGTGATACGATTTGCTCGCCAAAGAAAAAGTTCGAGTTCGAGTCTATCCCGACCTTTGCACCTGAGCATTTTATGAGAGTCCGTCAGAAGGATACCCTCAAGAGAAAGCAGTTCGTAAAGGGTACAACACAGATCGCACAAGAGGGTGCGATACAGATATTCCATGAGCCTGACAGCGGTATGGAAGAAGTTATCGTGGGCGTTGTGGGCGTTCTTCAGCTTGAAGTTTTTGAATACAGAATGAAAAATGAGTACAACGTTGACCTCTTCAAAGAGGGTCTGCCTTATTCTTATATCCGCTGGATAGATAACAAGGATATCGACCCTAAGACATTGAAGCTTTCAAGTGACACAAAGCTTGTCAAGGACTTCCGTGACAACTATCTGCTTCTTTTCACAAGCGAGTGGAATATCCGCTGGGCGCTTGAAAGAAACGAGGGTCTTGAGCTTTCAGAATTTAACAGAGGCGACCTGCAATAATACAATATTGCTAAATACCCTTCCCTAAAAAGTGATAAACTGACCAAAGTGTGTGCTTTGGTCAGTTTTTTTTCTTGACTTTTTATTTGATATATGTTATATATAAAGTAGATATATGTATGAAATATTAAGTAAGTATATGTATGAAAACTATTTTGTGGGGTGATATGTATGATAAAAAAGATAAGTGCGGCGGCAATTGCGGTCATTATGTCAGCGAGCATGATGTTCACTACAGCTTCGGCAGACGCTTCCTATGTTCTTGATAAGGACGCAGGAGAAGACTTCGTCAATTTCATAGACGGCAAGCTGCCTGATATTTTAAAGAGTATGGACAGTGTTGCAGACGGCGATAAGACCTACTTCGACTATGGCTCATGGTTCATGGATCTGGATTTTGACGGTGTGCCTGAGTTTATAATAGGCGGCGAAATGGCTGACGGCGACAGACATTATTCTATTCTTACCAAGGACGGCAAGGAGATAAAGATAGATGACACTGTTGCAAACGGACAGTATTTTCCGGGATTTATGGGCTTTGATTATATGCCTTACAGAGATCTTTATACAGGGGAGGTATCATATTTTTCAAGTAACGATAAGATAAAAACTATGACCTTTGACCCTGAAAAAGGCGTTACTGAAAAGGAGCTTTGCTCGGAAGAATACGATTTGGAAACTGACAGCATTGTTTACAAAACAGACGGCAAAGAGGTCAGCGAGAGCGAGTATTATAACTATAAGTCCACCCTCAGCAGATTTATCCCTCTTGAAGTGGAAAATACAGAGCTGACATCAGATGAAACTGCAAAGGCTGACGCTGATAAGCTTCTGGAAATGTATAACGAGTATAACTGCGTTGTCATGACGGCGGAGAACAAAAAGGACGATATGACAAGCGTAATAGTCGAGATGCTCGATCTTCTTAAAGAGATAATGGCTGACGCTCCTTATGAAATTGCTAGTGATGTTGATTGGAGCTATAACAGTTGGTTTGAGGATTTAAACTTTGACGGCGTTCCTGACTTTGTTATCGGCGGTATTGCAGACCTCTTAGATGAAGGTACTGCTTTAAGGCTTTATGACGTTATCGGTATGGGCAATGCAGGCTTTTTAGCGGATACCAATGTGTCGAACGACCATGGCGACGGTGAGAACGGCTTCGGCTTCAAGCCTTATGTAAACAAGCAGACTGGCGAAAAAACATACCTCTCAGAGGATAGATATGCAGAGGACGGCAAGGAGCATTACGCAGTGAGAAAGCTTTTTGGCTGTCTTGGTGAATGTCTCACCGCTGATATCTGCACCGCAGAATATGACAGCAAAAAAGGCGTGACTTCATACACCATCGAGGGAAAGGAAGCCACATCAGAGGAGTTTCAGGCGTATCTTGCAAAGCTTAACAGCGACTATGATGAGCTTTCTGTAACAATAAGCACCATGGGCGAAAACAAAGTCCCTAATAATGAAGGCACCCTTGCAGAGTCATATGACGAGTATAAGCTTGGTGACGTTGTGGGCGGAGCAAGCTTTACATATGTAGAAAAGAAGAACACTTCAAATGATATTTCTAACCCTGACAAAACAGCAGGCTCTCAGGCTTCAAAGAATTATAATACCGATTCGTCAACAAATCCGTCAACAGGTGCGGCGGCAGGCGTTACAGCCGCAATAATAGCCGCTGGAGCAGGTTTGGCGATATGTGCAAAGCGTAAAAAGAAATAGTCTTTTCAGCCTAACATATGCAGAGGTGAACAGCGTTCACCCGTATATTGGCATATTATCTGTGTGCTGAATATTTTATCACCGTACCCTCTCGTGGTGCGGTGATTTTTTTTGCATAAGCCGTCCTTTGTCCGCATAACTTGTACAAAGGACAAAAACTAGGAGGGCGGATATATGTTCAGAAGATTGCAGAATATTTTGTGCTGTGTGGTGATAGCAGGCTTTGCGGCAGTGTGCTGGTATGGCAAAAACAACGGAGAAGCCGTCATGACAGGTGGGGCGGTGAAAACGACCATGGATAAGCCTGTGGTGGTCATCGACCCAGGTCACGGTGGTGTGGACGGAGGCTGTGTATCCGTTGACGGCACGCCTGAAAAGGGGATAAACCTTGCGGTGGCGGAAAGCCTCCGTGACGGTCTGAAGCTTCTCGGCTATGATGTTGTCTGCACCCGTGAAAGCGATATCTCTATCTATGACAAAGGCACAGAGGGTCTTGGGGAGCAGAAAAAGTCCGATATGAAAAACCGCCTTGCCATATTCTCGAAATATTCCGAGGGCATATCAGTTTCTATACACCAAAATCAGTTTACCGACAGCCGCTACAGCGGTGCGCAGATGTTCTATTCTAAAGACAATGCCGAGGGTGAAAAGCTTGCGGGAGTGATGCAAAAGCAGTTCGTTTCCCTTTTACAGCCTGACAATACCAGAGAAACTAAACCGGTAGGCGACGAGCTTTATCTGCTTAATAATACCAAAAACCCTGCGGTGATGATAGAGTGCGGTTTTCTTTCAAACCCTGAGGAGGCTCAGAAATTGGAGAATGAGGACTATCAGCGTCAGGTGGCGTTTACAGTGCTGACAGGTATCAGCGAATACAGGCTAATGCAGAAATAGTCCATTGGTGCGGCGGCAGTGAGAAAACACTGTCCGTCGTTTTTTGTTTGTAAAACGTCACATAAATTGCTTGACTTTTAAAAGGGGATATTGTATAATATAATAGTGTATTTATAGCATAGTATATTTTTTAACTTTTTCCTGCCATAAATTCTGGCAGGAGAATAAATAAAGGTGGATTGAAACATGGGATTATTTGATAAAATATTCGGCAACTATTCTAAAAAAGAGCTTGCCAAGATCGAGCCTATAAAGAATAAGGTACTCGAGCTTGAAAGTAAGTATGCCGATATGTCTGACGAGGAGCTGGGCGGACAGACTGCCATTCTGAGGGGCAAGCTGGACGAGCTTTCAACTCTTGATGACGTTCTTCCTGACGCTCTTGCGGTTTGCCGTGAAGCTGCGTTCAGAGTGCTTGGCAAAAAGCCTTACCCTGTTCAGATAATCGGTGCTATCGTTCTTCATCAGGGACGTATCGCCGAAATGAAAACAGGTGAAGGTAAAACTCTCGTTGCTTGTCTGGCGGCTTATGCTAACTCCCTCACAGGAAATGGCGTTCACGTTGTAACAGTAAACGACTATCTTGCTAAGTTCCAGTCTGAGGAAATGGGCAAGGTGTTCCACTTCCTGAACACTTCTATCGGCGTTGTGCTTACGGGCATGAACAAGGAGCAGAAGAGGGAAGCTTATAACGCTGATATTACATATGGTACAAATAACGAGTTCGGATTTGATTACCTCCGTGACAACATGGTTATCTATAAGAAAGATAAGGTTCAGAGAGAGCACGCTTTCGCTATCGTGGACGAGGTGGACTCTATCCTCATAGACGAAGCAAGAACTCCGCTTATCATTTCAGGTCAGGGCGACAAGTCAACAAAGCTTTATTCACTTGCTGACAGATTTGCAAAGACCCTGAAGCCTGTTACGGTTGTTGAAATGGACGATAAGGCAGATAACGACCTTCTGGACGGCGACTATATCATCGACGAAAAGGCTAAGACCGCAACTCTTACAAAGAGCGGTGTTAAGAAAGCAGAAAAGGCGTTCAACGTTATAAACCTTATGGACGCTGATAATATGACCCTTGCCCACCACATCAATCAGGCAATCAAGGCAAACGGCGTTATGAAAAAGGATATCGACTACGTTGTTAAGGACGGAGAAGTTCTTATCGTAGACGAGTTCACAGGCCGTATCATGCAGGGCAGACGTTTCAATGACGGTCTGCATCAGGCTATCGAAGCAAAAGAGGGCGTTGAGATAGCAAGAGAGTCAAAGACTATCGCTACTATCACATATCAGAACTACTTCCGTCTTTATGGCAAGCTGTCAGGTATGACAGGTACTGCACTTACTGAGGAGGACGAGTTCAGAGAGATCTATAAGCTCGACGTTATCGAGATACCGACAAATAAGCCTGTTATCAGAGTTGACCACCCAGACGTTGTTTTCAAAACAGAAAAGGGCAAGTTCAACGCTGTTATCGAGCAGGTGATAGAGTGCCATAAAAAGGGACAGCCTGTCCTCGTTGGTACTGTTTCCGTTGAGAAGTCAGAGTATCTTTCAAGACTGCTGAAAAATAAGGGCATCAAGCATGAAGTGCTTAACGCCAAGCACCATGACCGTGAGGCTATGATAGTTGCACAGGCAGGTAAATACGGTGCTGTTACTATCGCTACTAACATGGCAGGACGTGGTACTGATATCATGCTTGGCGGTAATGCTGAGTATAAATCACTTGCAGACCTCCAGAAAATGGGCTATTCTGAGGAAGTGGCTGTCGAGGCAGCAGGCTTCTCAAATACTCAGGACGAGGAAGTTCTGGCTGCAAGAGCAGAGTATAAGAAGCTCTATGCAAAGTATTCTGAAGAGGTAAAGGAGCTTGCAGAAAAGGTTAGAGAAGCAGGCGGACTTTATATCATCGGTACAGAAAGACACGAGTCAAGACGTATCGACAATCAGCTCAGAGGACGTTCAGGCCGTCAGGGCGACCCGGGCGAAAGCACATTCTTCCTCTCACTTGAAGACGACCTTATGAGAATTTTCGGCGGCGAGAGAATAACAGCCATGATGGACACTCTCAAAGTTGACGAGAATACTCCAATACAGTCAAAAATGCTCACAGGTGTTATCGAGTCCTCACAGAAGAAGATAGAGGGCAGAAACTTCAACATCAGAAAGAACGTCCTTAACTACGACGACGTTATGAACACACAGCGTGAGATAATCTATAAGCAAAGACAGCAGGTGCTTGACGGAGAGGATCTCCATGACAACATTCTCGGCATGATAAAGGAGTTTGTTGAGGATTCTGTAAATATGTATATCACTGACGAGGACGTTCAGGATAACTGGAACTTGCAGGGTCTTAAGGACAGACTTATGGGCATAATCACAGTTGAGGACGACTTCAACTATACCCCACAGGAGCTTGACGAGATAACAAAGAAGGATATCGTTGACCTCCTTGAAGACAGAGCTTTGAAGATATACGCAAAGCGTGAGGAAGACCTTGGTCAGGAACTTCTCCATGAGATAGAGAGAGTCGTTTTGCTTAAAGTTGTCGATACAAAGTGGATGGCACATATCGACGATATGGACGAGCTGAAAAAGGGTATCGGTCTGCGTTCATACGGTCAGAAGAACCCAGTAGTCGAGTATCGTATGGAAGGTATGGATATGTTCGACGATATGGTAGCTTCTATCCGTGAGGATACTGTAAGAATGTTGTTCACCATTCAGGTAAGGAAGAATAGCGCCGCTCCAAAGAGAGAGGACGTTCTCAAGCCGGGCGAGCATCATAACATGACCGTAAGAAAGGCTAAGAAGCCGGGCAGAAACGATCTTTGCCCATGTGGAAGCGGCAAGAAGTATAAGAATTGCTGCGGTGCTGGAAACGGTGTACAGGCTGACGAAGCCGAGCAGGCAGAGAATAGCTCTGACAGCTCTGAGAAATAAAAACAATATGCAGGACGGTGAAAACAGCCGTCCTGTTTTGGATATAAGAATAATAGGAGTGTAGTAAAATGTCAACAGCATTTAAAAGCGCAGATATACTTCTGCCTAAGAACGCCGATATGTCAAAATGGGCAGTAGTTGCCTGCGACCAGTATACCTCTGAGCCTGAGTATTGGGCTGACGTGGAAAAGATAACAGAGGGTGCAAAAAGCGCACTTAACCTTATCCTGCCTGAGGTCTATCTGGAGGACGATAACGTTGATGAAAGAATAGCCGACATACATAAGAATATGGACAGCTATATCAGCGAGGGCGTTTTTGAAGAGTATAAGGACGCTATGATATACGTTGAAAGAACACAGTCTGACGGAAAGGTAAGAGCAGGCATCGTGGGTGCTATCGACCTTGAAGAGTATGACTACCGCAAAGGCTCGAAGTCTGCCGTAAGAGCAACAGAAGCCACAGTTGTGGAGAGAATACCGCCAAGAATAAAGGTAAGACGTGGCGCACCTGTTGAGCTGCCGCATATCATGATACTCGTTGACGATACAGAAAAAAGCGTTGTTGAGCCGCTTGAAGCCCACAAGGGAGAAATGAAAAAGCTCTATGACTTTGACCTTATGAAAAAGGGTGGTCATATCGCAGGCTATCTTATTGAAAAGCCTATGCAGGAAAAGATAATAGCCGCACTTGAAAAGCTTGGTGATATCGACGCTTTCAATACAAAGTATGGTCTTAAGGAAACTTCACCGCTCGTTTACGCTATGGGTGACGGCAACCATTCTCTTGCTACTGCAAAGGAATTTTACGAGGAGCAGAAGAGAGAGAACCCTGATAAGGACATGAGCAATGCTCTTTGCAGATATGCCCTTGTGGAGATAGTGAATCTCCATTCACCTGCACTTGAATTCGAGGCTATCCATAGAATAGTTACAGACGTTGATACAAAGGCTCTTATGAGCGAAATGGCAGCGGCTCTTGAGCTTTCTGAGGAAAAGTCAGAGCAGGCAATAGTTGTCTGCGACAATGGCGAGGAAAAGACGCTCTATATACATAAGCCAACTTCAAAGCTTACTGTCGGCTCATTGCAGAATTTCCTTGACAGCTATATCAAGGAAAAGGGCGGCAAGGTGGACTATATCCACGGTGCAGAGGTCATAAGAGAGCTTTCCGCAAAGGATAATTCCATAGGCTTTATGCTCCCTGACATGGGCAAGGAAGAGCTTTTCCCTACAGTTATCGTTGACGGCGCACTGCCAAGAAAAACGTTCTCCATGGGTCATGCCGAGGATAAGAGATTTTATGTTGAGGCAAGAAAAATATTGAAATAGAAAAATTAAAGAAATATTGAAATAGAAAAATCGTAGACAATATATTTTAAAAGGAGTTTTTACGATGATAATTGAAGAAGTCAAAAAGGAACTTACAGGACATATCATTCCCTTCTGGAACAAGCTGAGAGATGATGAGAACGGTGGATTTTACGGCTTTATGAGCTATGACCTCAAGCTGGATAAGCAGGCTGATAAGGGCGTTATCCTCCACGCAAGAATACTTTGGTTCTATTCAAAAGCGTATATCACTCTGGGCGATAAGACACTTCTTGACAACGCACGCCACGCTTACGAGTTTATCAAAAACCACTGTATCGACTATGAGTACGGCGGAGTTTATTGGATGATGAACTATAAGGGCGAGCCTGCCGACACTATGAAGCATACATACAACATCGCATTTGCTATCTATGCACTGTCATGCTACTATAACGCAAGCGGAGATAAGGAAGCTCTTGAGCTTGCCTATAAGCTTTTCCACGACATCGAGAACAACACTCTCGACGAGTACGGCTACAGAGAAGCTTTTGACAGACAGTGGAACTTGGTATCAAATGACGCTCTTTCTGAGAATGGCTTGCATGCCGATAAGACAATGAACGCTATCCTCCACCTTATCGAAGCTTATACCGAGCTTTATAAGGCAGACCACAACGAGGAAGTTGCTAAAAGGCTTAAATTCCAGCTTGGTCAGATGAGAGATATTGTTTATACTCCTGAAACAAACGCACTGAAAGTTTTCTTTGACACAAAGTTCGACCTTGTGGGAGATATCCATTCATTTGGTCACGATATCGAAGCAACATGGCTTATGGATCTTGCCTGCGATACTCTTGGCGACGAGGAGCTTAAAAAGCAGTTTGCTGAAATGGATCTTAAGATCTCTCATAATATCCAGAATATCGCCCTTGATAACGGCGCACTGAACAACGAGCGTGAGAACGATAAGATAGATAAGAAGCGTGTATGGTGGGTAGAAGCAGAGTCTGTTGTTGGCTTCATCAACGCTTATCAGCACAGCGGAGAAAAGAAGTTCCTTGAAAGTGCAAGAAGTGTGTGGGAGTATATCAAGGCTGAGATAATCGACAAGAGAGAAGGCTCAGAGTGGTATGCCGAGGTTTCCTATGACCATAAGCCACATGATTGGAAAGAGATAGTAGGTCCATGGAAATGCCCTTATCATAACGGCAGAATGTGCATGGAGGTCATCAACAGAGGCGTGGACTTCTGATGTTCAGGTATGAAACACACCTGCATACCGCCGAAGGAAGCGCCTGTGCCTCTGCAAGCGGAGCAGAGCAGGCAAGGCGTTATAAAGCCCTTGGCTATGACGGGATCATCGTCACCGATCACTTTTTCAACGGCAACTGTGCTGTCACCAACTTTGACAGTTGGGAGGACAGAGTGAACAAGTTCTGCAAGGGCTATGAGAATGCCAAAGAAGTGGGTGACAAGATAGGTCTGAAAGTCTTTTTCGGTCTGGAGTATTCCTACTTCGGTGCAGACCTTTTGACCTATGGTATCGACAAGGACTTTCTTCTTGCCAATGATAACATCAGTGATATAAGCTTTTATCAGTTTGCTGACAGAGTGCATAAAGCAGGGGGCGTGCTAGTCCATGCCCACCCTTTTCGTGAGGCGGATTGGTATATCCATGAAATAAAGCTCCTGCCAAAGTGGATAGACGGCGTTGAGGTCTATAACAGCGGAAACAGCAAAGAGGTCTATAATCAGCGTGCAAAATGGTATGCCGAACAGTTCGGCTTTAAGCAAACGGGCGGTACGGACAATCACCACCTGTGGGTGGAGGACAGCCGTATCAGCGGTGTTGCAACTGACGAGCCTATCAATTCCATAGAAGATTACATAGAATTTCTCCGTGACGGAAAGCTTACCCCGATAATTCCGGAAAAGCCGGCTGAAACATAAAACATAAATAAAAACTTCAATGACGTTTTTTCGCCATTGAAGTTTTTTTACTATGAAATTTTGCTTTCATTTACCGAAACATCGTCGGAATAAGATTCCGATTCAGCGGCAGAATCGTCGGGAACACGAATGTAAGTATCAACGGCGACGAATGTGTTTTCATCAACATACTTAAACGGGCTGTCAAAAGCTTCTTTATATTTTTCGTGCTGTAAATCGTTTCCGATTGTAAATTCAATTAGTATCTGATCTCTTGCTTCGTGATAGGTTTTAATAGTATATGTTCTGGTTTCAGACCACATTTTTATCGTATCCTGCTTTGCGGTCTCGTCATAAAACGTAAACAGCTTATTGCAAAGATATTCCGAATCTCCGCTGTATTTCAGAGTGTTGTTTTCTCCTATATAAAATAATCTTTGCTTGTATCTCCGTTTGGATAATATTTTCCCATATTCAGCGTTGGTTCCTGATAGGTATCGTCATGGGGACAGCTGTAGTTAAAGGTATTTATTCCGCTTTCATCATCTTCAGGTTCATCAGAAGAAACTATATTCTTTATGCCAAAATACCAAAAACAAAATATAAAAGTGGCGGCAATAACTACCCATATTATTATGCCAACGTGTTTAGCTTTCATAGTTGTACCCCCATATAATTTTCAAATTAAATACTCTATGTTTAAATTATACAGTTTATGATTATAATTGTCAATGGGCAAAATGAATAACAAAAAACATATTTTGTATATATAGTCACATTTCAACAGAACTTTGTGCGTTTATCTAATTTTATTATTCCTATTGACAAATCCACATTAATGAGCTAAAATATAAATGTTATTATTTTATATGGTGAGAAAGGAAAACCAAAATATGAAAATCAAAAGACTACTTGCGGCAGTGCTTTCCCTTGCAATGGGCGTATCAATGATGACAGCCTGTGGCAGTTCGGACAGCTCCTCAAAGGCTGAAAACGATTCTTCAGCTACAGAAAATACTCAGAAGCATACCAATGACCCTATGACAGTGACCACTGCAAAAGACCTTGTGGCTCAGATGAAAGTGGGCTGGAATCTTGGCAATACCATGGATTCCACAGGCGGCTCAGGCGTTGACGCTGAAACCTCATGGGGAAATGTGGAAACCACAAAATTGATGATAGACCAGGTCAAGGACGCAGGCTTCAACGTGTTCAGACTTCCTGTTTCATGGGGTACTCACATGGACGAGAACTATACAGTTGACGAAGCATGGATGAACAGAGTTCAGGAAATTGTCGATTACGGTATCGACAACGGAATGTTCGTTATCCTCAACACCCACCACGAGGAGTGGTATATGCCTAAGAAAGACCGTGCCGATAAAGATGTCGAGCAGCTCAAAGCCCTCTGGAAGCAGATATGCGACAGATTTCAGGGCTATGACGAGCACCTCATTTTCGAGGGCGTGAATGAACCTAGACTTAGAGGCGAGGGCAACGAGTGGATAGGCGACTCCGAGTCAAGAGAGGTTGTAAATCAGTACGCAAAGGCGTTTGTTGAAACTGTCCGTGCTTCTGGCGGAAACAACCCTAACAGATGTATAATGGTAACACCATATGCCGCATCATCAACAAAGCAGAATATGGAGGCTTTGGAAGTTCCGCAGGGCGACGATAAGATAATAGTTTCTATCCACGCTTATCTGCCATATTCATTTGCACTTGATACCGCAGGCACAGACCAGTATACAAGTATCGACTCTTCTATCACAACACTCTTTACCGATATCAATGAAGTGTTCCTCAGCAAGGGAATACCTGTAATAATCGGTGAGTTCGGCTCTGTAAATAAGGTTAATACAGAAGCGAGAGTTCAGTGTGTAAAGGATTATCTCAGCACCGCAAAGCAGTACGGCGTACCATGCTGTTGGTGGGATAACGGCACAAGAATAGGAAACGGTGAGAACTTCGGACTTCTCAACAGATCCGAGGGTGGCTGGTATTTCCCTGAAATAATCGACGCTATCAAGGAAACAGTAAATAGCTAAAAAAATCAAGGACGGAATCGCTTCCGTCCTTTTTTTGTGCGCAAATTATGTGCAATTTTTGTGGGGCGAATTGATATCTTGCGAGCGGTGGGCAATCTTGCGGTAAACGGGCGAACGCTGTTCGCCCCTACAAAAATTTATATTATTATCGTTTTTTATCAATACATTTATGTAGGGGAGCGGCGCAATTTTTTTGTGTAGGGGACGGCGCCCTCGACGTCCCGCCACTCTCGTTCGTTTCAATCACAAACTGTTTTGTTCATTAAACGCTTTCATATCTATTCCCCTGAAAGGGTCTTTTTCATTGCAATGTGCGGACAGTATTCGTCCTTGTAAACATCACCATATGCCGTGTAGCCAAGCTTCTCGTAAAACTGCTGTACTCTCGTTTGCGCCGATAAGCCGACTTCCTTGTAGCCCACTTTTTCAGCCTGCTTTTCAAGGGCTTCCACTATCATTCTGCCAAGATCTCTGCCACGATATGCCTTTCTCACGCAGATACGTCCAATGTGCGCTTCGCCATTTTCGTCAAACAGCCTGCCTGTTGCAATGGGATATCCTCCTGTGTAGATAACAGCATGATAAGCCTCATGGTCGATATCGTCAAATTCGTTCACAAAGCCCTGCTCCTCAACGAATACCTGCTGTCTTATGAGCCTGGCGTCTGCGTTGTTTGCAAGCCCTTTTGCGATCTTTATGGTGTAATTATCCATTATATCAGCCCCCAAGACGTATCATTTCGTCGATACATTTTCTTGCAGAGGTTATCTCCTCGTCTGTCATTTTTATCTCAAAACCGCCGCCGTTGCCGATGCCCTCGCAAGTTTTGTAAACGTCCATAAGAGTGGTGAGCTTCATGTTAGGACAAAGTATCTTCTTTGAGAGTATGTAAAACTCCTTCTCAGGGAATCTGTACTGCAAATGCTCCGCAATAGATATCTCAGTGCCTATGATGAACTCCTTTGCGTCAGACTCAGCCGCAAAATTCATTATGCCGGAAGTCGAACCAACATAGTCCGCCATTTCGCTTACAGCAGGGATACACTCAGGGTGACAAAGCACCAGTGCATCAGGGTGAGCCGTCTTAGCCGCTATCATGTCAGCCTTTGTTACCGACGCATGAACAGGACATCCGCCCTGCAAAAGCATTATATCCTTTTCAGGACAGGCTTTTTTTACGAATGCTCCAAGATTGCAGTCAGGAATGAACAGTATCTTGTCAGCGTCCATGTTCTTTACTATCTTCACCGCAGACGAGGAAGTAACGCAAACGTCGCAAACCCTCTTGAGTGCGGCTGTGGTGTTTATGTAGCATACTACCTTTCTGTCAGGCTCCTGCGCCTTTATCATTTCTATCATCTCAGGTTCCATTTGCTCTGCCATTGGACAGCCTGCCGATGGATTTGCAAGATATACGTTCTTGTCAGGGTTGAGCATTTTTGCCGCCTCAGCCATAAAATGCACTCCGCACATAAGTATGTTTTTGTTTGAGACCTTCTGCGCCTCAACGCTTAGCTTGTATGAATCACCTGTAATATCTGCTATCTCTACTATCTCCTTAGCCTGATAGCTGTGCGCAAGTATACAAATATCGTTTTCTTTCTTTAACTGAAGAATTTTTTCCTGTACGTCCTTTATCATATCCAGATCATGCCTTTCGACCTTTGAAAAGCATATCCTCCTTTCGGTGTTTCGGCATTTGCCGAAAGATTAATACCATATTATTATAGTATGATATAGACATTTTGTCAAGGGCATTTGTACCATAACAAGCCATGCACTTGACAAATTCATCAACAGGGTGTATAATCAACAGTGTTGACAATCAACCGCCTTGACATTTGGAGGAATAACAATGAACGATAAAACAGCCCAGCGTTTTGGAGAAGTTTTCAGACGATTTTTTGAAACAGGATATATGGACGACCTTGCAGAGCTTTTTCAGGGCGAAAGCAAAGTGATAGTCTATCTTAGCACAGCCGAGGGCATAGTCTACCCCTCGGACATAAGCCGTGACCTTATGATATCACGTCAGCGAGCTACGTCAGTGCTCAGTGCAATGGAGAAAAAAGGCTTTGTTAGCCTTGTGCGTGACCCTGAGGATAAACGCCGTGTGCAGGTGAAACTCCTCCCAAAAGGAGAAAAATCTATTGAAGAAAAGCAGCAGCGTCTTGAAAAATATTTCAGCGTGTTTGTTGACGCACTGGGCGAGGAAAATCTCAAAAACCTCCTTGACAGCTCCGAAAAAGCTGTCGAGGCACTTGAACATACAATGAAGAGCAACTCTCAGAAAGTCTGAGGTGCGGAAAGGAAACTGCCATGAACATTTATAACGAATTTAGAAAAACGGCAATAAACCGCTATAGCAAAACCGCTCTCGTGATGATGAACGACGAGGGTGAAACAAAGGAATATACATTCGGACAAACTTTGCAGCAGGTAGATATTTTTTGCAGCCGCCTGAAAGCCATGGGCGTAGTGGCAGGGGATAGGGTCTGTATCGCCTCTGAGGGCAGACCTGAGTGGAATATCGCATTCCTCGCCTGTGCAAAGCTTAACGCCACAGCCGTTCTTTTGGATTATTCGCTTCCTGCGGCAGAGCTTGTCGCACTGGTGAAAAAGTCACAGCCTGTGTGCGTTGTCACTTCTCAAAAGGCGGCAAAGAAGCTTACAAGCGTGAAAAATATGCCTGTTCTCGATATCGAAAACCAGCTTGACAGACTAGACGGTTCAGGGGAAAATATACTCCGCCAAGGTGAAGTAGGCGACCCTGATATCGCAGTGATAATCTTTTCAAGCGGTACGACAAGGACAGCCTCAGGCATCATGCACACCCACGATTCTCAGATAAATTCTTGCAAAATGGTCTGCCAGTGCAACGGCATAACCGATAACGAGCGTTACCTTGGTATCCTGCCAAACAGCCATATCTACGGTCTTTTTGCACAGGTCTTAGCCCCTCTCCTCACAGGTGGAACAGTGTGCTTTATTGAGTCCCTCTCCGCAAAGGGTCTTTCCGCAGGCTTCCAAAACTTCAAGCCGACAGTTTTCCCAGGCGTGCCAAAGGTCTATGAGCTTTTGAAAACCCAGATAATGCAGCAGATCAACGCAAGCAAAGTATCTTCAGCGCTTTTTAAGAAAATGTTTCCTGTTGCACTTCATCAGCGTAAGATCTACGGCATAAACAGCGGCAAAAAGATCTTCGCAAAGATACACAAAGCCTTGGGCGGCGAACTTAGATTTCTCTGCTCCGCAGGCTCGCCAATGTCAAAGGATACATTTGATTTCTTCTACGGCACAGGCTTTAATATTGTGAACAACTACGGTGCGACCGAAACGAGCATACCAACTATCGGCACATATGGCAAGCACGTCTATGCTGACACCTGCGGCAAGCCGTACCCCGATATAAAAGTTAAAATCGACCGCAGCGGTGAGCTTCTCATAAAGTCACCTTATATGATGATAGGCTACTATGGCGACAAAAAGTCCACAGATGAAGCTTTCAATCCTGACGGCTGGTTCAAGTCAGGCGACCTTGCAAGGTTCGATAAGCATAAAAATATCGTCATTCTCGGCAGATGTAAAGAAAATATCGTCCTATCCACAGGCAAAAAAGCCGCCCCTGACGATATCGAACAGGTCTATAGGGGTATCGAGAGCGTTGACGAGCTTGTGGTCTGCGGAGTGCCTGCGAAAGAGGGAAGCTATGACGAGGTGCACGCCTTTGTGGTTTGTGCTGAGGATAAGCGTGAGCAGACGGAAGAAAAGCTAAAAGAGATAAGCTCCTCCGCAGGTCAGGCAATGAAACTAAGCGGCATACATTTTGTGGATTCTATACCAAGAACAGCTATCGGCAAGCCAAAGCGTTATCTGCTGAAGAAAATGGTCATGGAGGATAACCTTGACAGCCTTACAAAGCAGGCGAAAAATAGTATCGACCCGTCGGATATCCCGTCAATGGTGAGAAACGCCGTGGCAAAAATAGCACACGTTCAGCCGAATGAAGTCAAGCTCAGTACAAAATTTTTGCAGGAGTTCACCATAGACTCCCTCTCAGCTATCGAGCTTGCATTGGAGATAGAGGAGTTCAGTGGTGTGCGTGTTGACGGCTGCATGGATAAAAACATGACAGTGGGCAAGCTTATCGCCC
>OIXA01002987.1_pt1 | contig 18460 bp, 16 predicted proteins | sample 1587721 | NCBI WGS metagenome assembly OIXA01 (sample SAMEA3888900, study PRJEB22519) | human gut metagenome | biome: human gut; feature: human-associated habitat; material: faeces | place: Denmark | collected 2013 | reverse complement strand
CCTTGCCCAGAGCGTTCAGCTTGTCGCCCACCAGATCGTAGACGTGGCGGCCGTCGGCCAGCTTCTCGTACTCAAAGTCCTTGGCACCGCCGTTGGAGGTGCGGCAGAGCACGAACATGCCCTTGCCCTGCTTCTCCGCGTAGGGCAGGTAGGGGCTGATGGAGTCCAGACCCATATAGGGAGCCAGCGTGACGAAGTCGGCCTCAAAATCACCGGTAAAGTGGCCCATCGCGTACATTTCAGCGGTCTTGGCAATGTCGCCGCGCTTGATATCAGCGATGACGGGCACGCCTGCCTCACGGACGGCTTTCAGGGTGTCGGCGTAGGCTTTCAGGCCCTCCAGACCCAGAGACTCATAGTATGCGATCTGCACCTTGTAGCAGCCTGCTACCGCCTTGGTGGCGTCGATGAGCTTTTTGTTGAAGCGGACGATGTTCTCGCCCTTGGACAGGGTGCTATCCACAAAATCAGCGGGCAGGTAGCTGAAATCGGTATCCAGACCCACGCAGACCGGGCCCCGGGCCTCTACTGCCTCGTACAGCTTATCCATGTTCGTCATAATTGGTTCCTCCATACTCTCTTATCTATAAATGAATCTACTAAACCGGGTCACTCCGCCTGATAGGTCAGCTTTCCGCCCTTGACGGTGGCGTACACCTTGCCGTACAGCTCGGCTCCATCAAACGGGGTGTTGTGGGATTTGGAGTGCAGCTTGTCCTTGTCCACCGTATAGGGGTGCTCCAGATCCACCAGCACAAAGTCGCCGTCGTAGCCCGGCTCCAGCTGACCCTTGGCCAGGCCCAGAATTTCTGCCGGGCGGGTGCTCATCAGGTGGACCAGCAGCTCCAGCGACAGGCCCTCCTCTTTGCAGAGCTTGGTATAGCAGACGCCGAACGCCGTCTCGCTGCCCACCATACCGGCCATGCCTTTCAGCTTGTCCTCCTCGGAGTGGGGCGCGTGATCGGTGGAAATGGCGTCCACCACACCGGCCCGGATGGCGTCCACCAGTGCCTGCACATCGTCCGCCGTCCGGATGGGCGGGTTGACGCGGTAATCGCAGACATCGTTGGTGAACCACAGGTGGTGGGGCGTCACCTCGCAGGTGACGGGAGCGCCGTGCAGCTTTGCCATCTGGATGGCCTCGACGGCGCCCCGGGTGGAAACGTGGCACATGTGGAGCTTGGTCTGGTAATACTCGCTCAGCCAGCAGTTGCGGACGGTCTCCAGATCCTCGGCCAGGCGGTAGTCCCAGGGGCTGATCTCCATATCCTCGGCGTGGCTCATCACCGTGATGTCCCGCTGGGTGCAGATGGCGAATGCCCGGGCCATCGTGGCGTTGTCCTGCACACCGTGGCCGTCCTCGGTGATGAATTTCACGCTGGCGGGCAGGGTCTTGAGGTGGTCCAGCGTCTTGCCGTCAAAGTCCTTGGTGATGGAGACGGTCTGGTTCACGTCGCACAGACCGATTTCGGCGGCTTTCTGTTCCACCATCTCAGCCTGTGCCGCCGAGGAGCAGACGGGCTTGGTGTTGGGCATCAGGTTCACGAACGTGTAACCGCCTGCCGCAGCCGCCCGGCTGCCGGTCTCGATGTCCTCTTTGTACTCAAAGCCCGGGGTGCGCCAGTGGCAGTGCAGGTCTACAAAGGCGGGCAGCACCGTCAGGCCGCCTGCGTCGAGGACGGTCTCGCCCTCACCGGCCAGCGCGCTCAGATCCTGGCCGACGGCAGCGATCTTGCCGTCCCGAATGTAGATTTCGAGGGGGTGCCCCTCGGTGTTCACAGCATGGATGAGCAGCATCTCAATTTACCTCCCTGTTTCGGTTTCAATGGGCGGACTGCCCGCGGACGGGCAAAAAAAAGAACTTTTCCACAGCGGAAAAGTTCAAAATGCGAAAAAAGGAAACAACGAACCCACAGCAAAAACGGCTGCAAACTGCTTTTTCAGTTTTGCGCGCATCATTTTAGCCTGCATCGTGTTTTCTCCTTTTCAGTTTGCGATTTATTTCGATATATTTTATCATAGAAACGCAAAATGTGTCAATGCTTCTGCGCTTTTTTCCTGTAAAAAGGTTTGCCGCTCATTGCCCGGATTTTTAGCTACTCTACCGAAAATCCACCACGCTCCCCCGCCGGGCAGGCAAACCGCAAAAAATCCGGTCTAATTCCTACCATTTCACTGTACATTAAAGTTCACCTGTGCTATTATAAAGGAGCACAAAAGAGAGGGCCGCCAAGAGACGGGCGGCGTTGCATTGGGAACATTGTATATAAAGGAGGGCTCTTCCATGAGCTTATTGGAGGACGCACGCAACATCCAGCGCAAAGACCCCGCCGCGCGCAACGTGCTGGAGGTCATTCTGCTCTACCCCGGTTTCCATATTCTGGTGTATCACCGGGTAGCACACTGGCTGTATGAGCACAAACACTTTTTCCTGGCCCGGTGGGTCAGCCAGCATGGCCGCCACAAAACGGGCATCGAGATCCACCCTGGTGCCAAGATTGGCAAGTGCCTGTTCATCGACCACGGTATGGGCATCGTCTTTGGCGAGACCACCGAGATCGGCGACAACTGCACCATCTACCACGGTGTGACCCTGGGCGGCACCGGCAAGGACACCGGCAAGCGTCACCCCACCCTGGGCAACAACGTCCTCATCGGCGCGGGCACCAAGGTGCTGGGCCCCGTCTTCATCGGCGATAACGCCCGTGTGGGTGCCGGCAGCGTGGTGCTGCGCAACCTGCCCGCCAACTGCACCGCCGTGGGCGTCCCCGCCGAGGTGGTTCGCATCAACAACAAGGCCATCGTCCCCTCGGACGACCTCGACCAGCAGGACCTGCCCGATGTCACCGCCCAGCGCCTCACCGAGCTGGACCGCCGCATCAGCGCCATCGAGCGCGCCGCCCAGGGCGACATTCCCCCTACCGCCGAGCAGCTGGCCAAACGCCGGAAGAATTGACCCTTATTTTAAGATGCAAAAAGCAGGTACGTCTGAGTTTTCTCAAACGCACCTGCTTTTGTTGTTTCCGCTTATTTACAGCCTGTGGTGCACAGCTCTTTTACTTTTTGAGCCGCAGTCTGCACCAGCTGGCTGACGGGCCCCTCCGGCACGCCGACCACGAAGTTCTCGCAGTGGTTCACCGGGATGAGCACCCGCTTGGCGTCCGCCTGGCAGATGGCCGCCGCCATGGCGGGAGTGATCTCGCCCAGCAGGGCATCCGCAATGACGATGCCGATGGGCCCCACGATGATGTCCGCGCGGCGGGCGTTGACCACCACGGCATTCTCGCCGGTAGCCGCCCGGGCGGCACCCGCCTTGAGCATGGCCGAAGCGGCCATACTGTTGGTGCCCACGGCGGTCAGCTCCGCCTCCGGGCAGAGGGCCGTGATGGCCGTCACCAGCTGACGGCCCAGCCCGCCGCCCTGTCCATCAATGACCAGCACCCGCATGGCTTAGAAGTCGATCTCTTCCAGCCGCAGCAGGGCCAGAATGTAGATCTTCAGGGCCTCCAGCAGCTTGTCGATGGGAGCGGACTCATTGGCACCGTGCATCGGGCCGCCGAACTCGGGGATGGGCAGCTCCGCGTGCTCCGGGCCAAAGCTGACGGCATAGGGGAAGTGGCGTGCATAGGTGCCGCCGCCCATGGTAAACGGGGTGGCGTGGTCGCCCGTCACCTCATTGTAGGTGTCGATGCAGGCCTTGATGGCGGGGGTGTCCGCCTCGATGTAGAACGGCTTGTTCACGCCGATGTCGGTCAGCTCGGCACCGCTGCCAATGGCAGCCTTGATCTGCTTCTCGATGGTCTCGCCGTCGGTACAGGTGGGGAAACGGCTGTCCAGCGTCTGGACGATGCGGCCATTCTCCATATAAATACGCCCGCCAATGATGGTCAGGGGGCCAAAGGGGCCGTCGGCGCACTGGATGCCCAGGCCCTCACCGGCCGTGGAGCTGTGCAGCTTCTGGATGGCTTTCAGATACTCGCGCTCGGCGTCGTTGCAGAGGTTATTGTCCAGCAGGTAGTTGACCACCAGACCAATGGCGTTCACGGTACCCTCCGGCATGGCGGCGTGGCCGCTCTTGCCCCAGCCGCGGATGCGGACGCCGTTGCCCTCCGGCTCCAGCGTGATGTTGGGGGCATTGCTCAGTTTGGTGATATCGGTCTCCACCAGAGCGCTGGCACGGTCCGGCACCGCGTTGTTGGCGACACCGCCCACAAACTCCTTGATCTCGCCATTGCACACCGGGCTGACCAGCTTGCCGTTGAACTGGCCTTTTTCACCGTTGCAGACGGGGAACTCCGCGTCCGGGGTAAAGCAGAAGACGGGAGCTTTGTAGTGCTCCAGATAGTAGTCCACATCGCGCATGTGGGTCTCTTCGTTGTCGCCGACGAGGGCGCGGATGGGATAGCGCAGGGAGACACCCTCCTCCTTGAGGAACTTCAGGGCATACAGGGTCGCCACCATGGGGCCCTTATCGTCCGCCACGCCGCGGCCGATCATGTAGTTGTCCTTGATCTGCATGGTAAAGGGGTCTGCCGTCCAGCCATTGCCCTCAGGCACCACGTCCACATGGCAGATGGTTGCCAGATACTTTTCCGGGTCCGCGCCCGCCAGCTCGGCATAGCCGATATGATTTTCACAGTTGCGGGTGGCAAAGCCCATGCCTGCCGCCAGCTCCAGGGTCTTATCCAGGGCTGCACGAGGACCCACGCCGTAGGGAGCGCCCTCCGCGGGCTCCCCCTCCACGCTGTTGATGGCAACGAGGGCTGCAATGTCCTGCAAGATCTGTTCTTTGTTCGCCGCAATAAACGCGTCGATCTTCTGGTTCAATGCCTGATCCATGTTGGTTCGTCCTTTCTTTGTCGTAAGCGACACATCGTACTCATTCTAGCATATTTCATAGCAGATTGCCAGTCATTTCACTGCAAAAAGCGTGCTCACAGCTCCCAGCAGCCCGGCGCTGGCCAGACCCATGATGATGCCCGCCAGCAGCACGCCGCCCATGCAGGCAATGAGCACATCTTTAAATTTCATATCCAGGATGGAGCCCGCCAGCGTACCGGTCCAGGCACCAGTGCCCGGCAGCGGGATGCCCACAAACAGCAGCAGCGCCACCACCAGGCCACGCCCGGCCTTGGCTTCCAGCGCGCGGCCGCCTTTTTCGCCCTTGTTGATGCAGAAGCGGCAGAACGGCCCGATGACCGGCTTGTGATAGCCCCAAATGAGGAACTTGCGGGCAAACAGGTAGATGAACGGCACCGGGATCATGTTGCCCACCACGCAGACGAGGTAGGTGGGCAGGATGGGCAGGCCCAGCCCCAGTCCCACCGGGATGGCACCGCGCAGCTCGATGAGGGGGAACATCGAGATCAGGAAGACCAGCAGGTAATTCTTTATCATAAAAATACTCCTTGTTTACAGGTCGATGACCAGCTCCACCGGGCAGTGATCCGAGCCAAACACCTCGTTGTGGATCTCCGCCACTTTGATCTTATCGGCAACGCGGTTGGAGACAATAAAATAGTCGATCCGCCAGCCCGCGTTCTTCTCCCGGGCATGGAAACGGTAGCTCCACCAGCTGTACTTTACCTCGTCCGGGTGGAGGGCACGGAAACTGTCCGTAAAGCCAGCCGCCAACAGCTCGGTCATCTTGGCCCGCTCCTGGTCGGTAAAGCCGGCGCTCATCCGGTTGGTCTTGGCGTTCTTGATATCCATTTCGGTATGAGCCACATTCAGGTCGCCGCAGAGGATGACCGGCTTTTTTGCGTCCAGCCCCAACAGGTAGGCCCGGAAATCGTCTTCCCACTGCATCCGGTAATCCAGCCGCTTGAGGCCGTCCTGGCTGTTGGGGGTGTAGCAGTTGACAAGATAGAACTCCGGGTATTCCAGCGTCAGCACCCGGCCCTCGTGGTCATGCTGGTCGATGCCAATGCCCGTCGTCACGGCCAGCGGCTGGGTCCTACACCAGCAGGCCGTGCCGCTGTAGCCCTTTTTCTCCGCCGAGTAAGTATATTCTGTGTAGCCTTCCGGCGCAAAATCCGCCTGGCCCGGCTGCATCTTGGTCTCCTGTACCGAAAAGACGTCGGCGTCCAGCGCGGCAAAGCTCGCGGCGAAATCGTGGGTCAGGCAGGCCCGCAGGCCATTGACGTTCCAGCTGATGAGTTTCATGTCCGTTGCTCCAATCTGTAATTTTTCACGTTGTGGTTACGCAATGTATTTCGTTTTCCAGACGCCGCTGCGGAACCGCAGCACAAAGCAGACCACGCGGCAGACCCAGTCCACCACCATGGCGATCCAAACACCAATGGCACCCAGCCCCATACGCACGCCGATGAGGTAGCTGAAACCCAGCCGCCAGATGGCCATGCTGAGGATGGAGGTCATCATGGTAAATTTCACGTCGTTGGCGGCACGCAGGGCGTTGGGCAGCACAAACGAGGCCGGCCAGAGCAGGATCGCAAACCCGGCGTGGATCTGCACCAGCAGGATGGCCAGCTGCATCGTTGCACCGGACAGCGCATAGATGCTTACGATCTGCGGCAGGAACAGCAGAATGGCCCCGTTGAACACGCCCATGGCGATGTAGGCCCAGACCAGCAGCTTTTTGGTGTAGTACACGGCCTGCTCACTGTCGCCCGCACCGATGCAGCGGCCCACCACCGTGATCATGGCAAGGCCCAGCGCCTTGCCCGGGATGGTGCCCATGCCATCGAGGTTGTTGGCCACGGCATTGGCCGCGATCTGCACCGTGCCAAAGGTGGAGATCATACTCACCACCAGAATGCGCCCGGCCTCGAAGAGGCTGTTCTCAAAGGCAGACGGGATGCCGATGCCCAGGATGCGCTTTGCCATCTTGCCATCCAGCTTGATGGTCTTGGGCACGGTGAGGGCGTGGCCTTTCTGGTAGCAGCGGGCCAGAATGAGGGCCGCCGCCACCACGCGGGAAATGACGCTGGGCCAGGCAACACCGTCCACTCCCATTTTCAGGCCAAAGATGCAGACCGCGTTGCCCACGATGTTGATGATGTTCATGAGCACACTGATCTGCATGGAAATTTTGGAGTTGCCCATACTGCGGAAGAGGGCCGCGCCCGCATTGTACAGCGCCAAAAAGGGGTAGCTCAGGGCCGTGATCTTTAAGTACAGCACGCCCGCGTCCAGCACGTCAGCTTCAATGGACCCATAGCAGAGCCGGAGCATGGGCCGGGCCAGCACAAAGCAGAACAGCGCCACACCCGCGCCCAGCAGTGCGCTGAGCAGGATGAGCTGACCGGAGCTTGCGTCGGCCTTTTTCTGTTCCCGTGCTCCCAGATACTGGCTCACCACCACCGCGCCGCCGGTGGCCAGTGCCGCAAACAGCACGATGATGAGGTTGTTGATCATATCCACCAGGCTGACACCCGAGATGGCCGCCTCGCCGCAGCGGGACACCATCATGGTATCCGCCATGCCCACTGTCACTTCCAGCAGCTGCTCCACCAGCAGCGGCCCCACCAGCAGCAACAACTCCCGCTGGCTGAATAAAAGCTCTCGCCCGCCAAAGAGCGGCGCCTTTGTACTTTGTTTCGTTTTTTCTCCCATGGGTTTTGTTCCCTCTAAAATATGCTCTCTGATTTTATGCAATACAGGTTTATCTTAGCACAGCGCCCGGTGCTTGTAAAGCGCTGGATGCATCTTCCCACTGCAAAGCCCGCCCGGCTTTTGAGGTACATGGCTCCCCGCCGGGAGTGCTGTTCCCCACGCGCCGCTTTCCCCGGTCACTCTTTGCAACATTTTATGGAAAAGTGTGATTTTTCTACTTCTGTAAGAAAAATTTTTCAAAAACCTCTTGCATTTTTCCGGTAAACGTGCTATTGTTGTATCCAACAGGACAGGCTGTTGAACACAACGTTCCATCCATGTTTCTGTGTTCTTTCTTCTTCTTTATTCTATATTGCTATTTTCTTCATTTACCTTCTTATCATTTACCCTGTTGTCCCCCGTAGGGACAAAGAAAAGCGATGGCCTACCTGCAAAGGCCATCGCTTTTTCTTTTTGCGCGTTTAGTTGAGAGCGTTGAATGCCGTGCGCACGTCGCCGGAGAAGTAGAGGGTTCCCAGTGCACACACCGGGCCATCCCCGCCCAACGCCACGGCCCGGGCCACGCCTGCTTCAATGCTGGGAGCCGCCTCGGCTTTGCAGCCCCGGGCACGGATATGCCCGGCCAGCGTCTCGGCGGGCATCGCGCGGGGAGTGTGGGCCGCTACCGTTACAAACCGCTTTGCCAGCGGGGCCAGCAGGGCCAGCATCTCGTCCACATCCTTGTCTGCCATAATACTGACAAGGAAGACGAACTTTTCGCCGGGGAAGCGGTCTTTCAGGCTCTGCACCGTGGCCCGCATCCCGTGGGCGTTGTGGCTGCCGTCCAGCAAAAACGGCGGGGTATGCCGCAGCAGCTCAAAGCGGCCCGGCCAGCTCACCGTTTCCAGACCCCTGCGGATGGCCTCTTCCGGGATATTCCATCCCCTGCCCCGCAGCACCCGCAAGGCCGTGATGGCCACGGCCGCGTTCCGCGGCTGGTAGCTGCCGATGAGGGGCAGCTTCACGCCATCAAGGCCATCAAAATCAAAGGTCACGGCATCCAGATCACCGCCCTCGAATTTCAGCTTGTCAAAATCCACCACAGTCAGCGGGGCGTTCTGCTCTTTTGCCACCCGGACGATGACGGCATCCGCCTCCGGCACACCGCCGTAGCTCACCACCGGGCTCCCCGGTTTGATGATGCCCGCCTTGGCCGCGGCAATGTCCGCGATGGTGGGGCCCAGCTCTTTCACATGGTCCATGCCCAGCGCCGTGATGACCGCGCACTCCGGCGGGTCAATGACATTGGTGGAGTCCAGCGTGCCGCCCAGACCCACCTCCAGCACCACGATGTCACAGTGCCGCTCGGCAAAGTAAAGCATTCCCAGTGCCGTGATGATCTCAAACTCGGTGGGCACATCGGCCATGGCATCGGCAGCGGGTTTTATCCGCTCCACCAGCCGCACCAGTTCCTCGTCCGGGATCTGCTGGCCGTTGACCTGGATCCGCTCATTGAAACGGTTGATGAACGGCGAGGTGTACAGGCCCACGCGGTACCCGGCCGCCTGCAAACAGGAGGCCAGCATGGCGGCAGTGCTGCCCTTGCCGTTGGTGCCCGCCACATGGATAAATTTGAGTTGTTTGTGCGGGTCGCCCAGCGCCGCCAGCAGAGTACGGGTACGGGTCAGACCGGGTTTGTGGCCCGCCCACTGCACTGCGTGGATGTATTCCAATGCCGATTCGTAATTCATACCATAAGCCTTCTTTACTTTTTCACTGCTGCCATCACAGCCTTATTCTCCATCAGCAGCCGGAGCAGCACGGTGTTCACCGCCGTCAGGATCAGCGCGTTGGGGACACGGGCTGCCAGCACGCTCCAGGCGTAGCCATAAAAAATGTGGAGCGCCAGCGAGTTGATCACGATAGAGCCCACCACATGGGCCGCCACCACACTGAGCAGGAGCCGCTGGCCAAGCCGCAGGGTGTGAGGCAGAGTCTGCCAGAGCCAGCCGCCTACCAGGCCGATGGAGGCCGCCCCCAGCGTGATGAGCGGGTTGATGGCGTAGCCCGCCAGGATACCGCCGATGATATCCGCCAGCGCACCCACGGCAAAACCTGCCCCGGGCCCGAACACGATGCCCGCCAGCAGCACGGGCAGGCTGCCCAGGTTGAACCGGACAAAGCCCGTTGAGATGCTCAGCACCCGGCTGAACACGATGCTCATGGCGATGAGCAGGGCCAGCACTGTCAGGGTGCGGGTTGAATTTTTTGTGCTTTTCATATCAATTGTCCTCCCTTAGGAAAAAGGAATCTTTCCGGAGAGGACGTTCAAAATAAAGCGCCCTCCCGTGTGACAAACCGCACAAAGGAGGGCGTGAATCCAACAAGTTTCACTTCCAGACACTGAGCCGCAAGCGGCCCGCGCCTGCACCCAAGTCCATGCAGCAGCGGGATGCAGGCCATGCACCGCGGGTCGCCCTTCGTCCGCAGCACAACTCCCCGTTGATGCGGCACTTAACGCACATGGCCTTACTCTGTTGATACTGTTATTATATGCCTTTTTCCGTGGCTTTTCAACCACACGGTGCATCACATTTGCTAAAACATAACATCTATTTTTATCGGATATCCACAAAACTTTCCCTCTTTGCCAAGGCCTCCCACTTTGGGGGAGGTGGCATCGCGCAAGCGATGACGGAGAGGGCAAGCCCGCTTCCCTCTTTCTTTTTCCCGCAAAACGTGATAAGATGGGACTAACATGTGATAAGAAAGGACGTTCTCTATGAAATTCAATGAGATGACCTATACCCGCCCCGACATCGACGCTTTGCTGGCCGAGTGCAAGCAGCTGGCCGCCAAGGCTGCTGCCGCTGACAGCGACGAAGCCATTGTCGAGACCTACTATGAGCAGAGCCGCGCCTTTGCCGATTACACCACGGCCTCCAACCTGGCCAACATCCACTACACCTGCGACACCCGTGACGCCTACTGGAAAGCCGAGCAGGATTTCTTTGACGCCAACGGTCCTGCTGTCTCCAACGCCAGCGTGGAGATCAGCCGCGCGTTCCTCTCCAACCCCCATGTGGACGCCCTGACCAAAGCTCTGGGCACCACCTGCGTGGCCGGCATGAAGAACGCCGTGCTGGGCATGGACGAGCGGACGCTGGACCTGCAGAAAGAGTACAACGCCCTCGTCAGCCAGTACCAGCAGATCTACGGCGGTGCTCTGGTGGAACTGGACGGCAAGCAGCTCACCATCCCCCAGCTGGGCCCCTACAAGGAGAGCCTGGACGCCAAGACCCGCCGGGCCGCCTATGAGGCTGAGGCCGGTTACTTCGACGCCCACCGCGCCGAGCTGGACGAGCTGTACACCAAGATCGTCAAAAACCTCAACGCTCAGGCCAAGCTCATGGGCTACCACGATTACAGTGAGCTCTCCTATGTGCGCATGAACCGCATTGGCTACGGCCCCGAGGAGATCCAGCGCTTCCGCGACCAGGTGGCCCACGATGTGGTCCCTGAGCTGCAGAAAGTGATTGCCCTCAAGGCCAAACGGACGGGCATCGAGCATCCCACGTTCTGTGATCTGCCCGTCTCGTTCAAGGACGGCAACCCCAAGCCCATCGAGGGCTATGATGCCCGGATGGCCGCTGCCCGCACCATGTACCATGAGTTGAGCCCTGAGACGGCCGAGTTCATCGACTTCATGCAGGACAATGAGCTGTTTGACGTGGAGAGCCGCCCCGGCAAGATGAACGGCGGCTATATGACCAGCCTGCCCAGCTACAAGGCCCCCTTTATCTTTGCCAACTGGAACGGCACCTCCGCCGATGTGGATGTGCTGACCCATGAGTGCGGCCACGCTTTTGAGGGCTACGTGGCCGAGCGGGACCCCCATGTCCCCGCCGACCTCGAGTGCCCCGGCATGGAGAGTGCTGAGATCCACTCCATGGCCATGGAGTTCCTCACCGCGCCCTGGCACAAGCTGCTGTTTGGCAAGGACGTGGATAAATACGCCCTGCAGCACGCCGAGGACAGCTTCCTCTTCCTGGCATACGGCTGCATCGTGGACGAGTTCCAGCACAAGATGTACCAGAACCCGGACCTGACCCCCGACGAGCGGAACGCCGTCTGGCTGGAGCTGGAGCACAAATACCGCCCCTGGGTGGATTTTGACAACCTGCCGTTCTATGGCCGTGGTGCCGGCTGGCAGCGTCAGCTCCATATCTATGAGTGCCCGTTCTATTATATCGACTACTGCCTGTCCACCATGGCTGCCCTGCAGTTCTTCCTGCTCAGCCTCAAGGACCACAAGGATGCATGGCAGCGCTATCTCAAGCTGGTGCGCCGGGCCGGTCTGGCCAGCTACACCGAGCTGTGCGAGACTGCCGGCCTGAAAGTGCCGTTCACGGATGGCTCCATCAAGGCCATTGCCCAGGAGATGGGCCAGTGGATCGCCGCGCATCAGGTCTGATGTTGACGCGCCGCTCCAAATCCGTTATTATAATAGGTAGAAAAAGCAGCCCACCAGGCGTAAAAGGAGCGGTATTGCTATGGCAGAAAAAGAAATCAAAGGCATCAAAAAGTTTCTGGAAGAATTCAAAGCCTTTGCCATGCGCGGCAACGTGCTGGACATGGCAGTTGGTGTGGTCATCGGCTCGGCGTTCACAGCCATCGTGAAGTCTCTGGTCAATGATATCATCAACCCTGCCATCGGCCTGTTCTTCAATGCGGATTTCTCGAATGTCGGCATCCACATTGGCGATGTGACCATCGGCGTCGGCTCGTTCATCAACGCCATCATCAATTTCCTCATCGTGGCATTTGTGCTGTTCATGGTCATCAAGACCGTCAACGCCCTGCACAAAAAGCCCGCCGAGCCCGAGGCCCCGGCAGAACCCACCACCAAGGTGTGCCCCTACTGCCAGAGCGAGATCTCTATCAAGGCTGTGCGCTGCCCCCACTGCACTTCCAAGCTGGAGGGCTTTCCCGAAATGAAGGCCTGAAGCATTCAGCATTGACAATTGGCGCAGATGCGCTATAATAGAAGCAGAAAAGGCGCTGGTCGGCAAACGGCTACCCGTTACCGGCGATCGCTTGTTCCTACGGATGAGAAAGCAAGTGACCGTTAGCTTGGGGAAGCAGAAGGCGGTTACTTGCTTTTCTTGTTGTTATCGTTCGATTTGTCATGAGAGATTTTCCACGCGATGTCAAATGTAGTGTTTACTACATCAACGATCAACGCTGCCACTGTCGCTAACAAAGTCAGCAACAGCATCACTTCCGACAAGGTCATGCAACTCCCCCCTTCCTCGTAATGCTACAAGTAAGGGGATGACTTCAAAATAAGCCTGCCCCTCGGCATTCCGTTCATTCCATGGGTCACCGTGGAACAAACTCCTGTCGGTAAGAGCAGCCGCCTGCGTTTTCGACACAGCACCTTTCACCGCCTTACGGCGGTAAATCCATTGTAACACATTTTTCGCCGCATTACAACAAAACCCTCCCCGCCGGGCGCAGTCTTTGCGCTTGCGGCAGGGAGGGTTTTGCACATTTTGCGGCTTGGTTGTGGAAAAGTGGAGCGGAAAAATCAAGATATATTACTTACTGAACCTTGGTCAGCTCAGCCAGCTTGTGGTAGATCTCGGTATTGTCGTACACACCGCCGAACTTCTCGGCGCCGACACCCATGGCGTACACGTTGACCATGGCACCGGTGTGGGCATAGGTGGTATGGTCCATACCGGACTTGTGGTTGATGGTGTGGCAGACAGCCATGCTGAAGGGGATGTAGGTACCGTACAGCTCGTAGTCCTGCTGGCTCATCTTGATCTGGCTGGAGGAGCCCACCTGCAGGGTGCGCTCGTAAGCCTTGCGCAGGTTCTCCACCTCGTAGTCGGTCAGCAGCAGCTTGCCTGCGCTGGCGGCATCGGGGTCGGTGGGCAGGGTCAGGCCGAAGTTTGCCTTTACGTCCTGCATAGCGGTCTCAAAGGGAGTCTGATTCTTCACGTAGTTGTTCACATAGGTGGAATCGAACTTTGCGTAGGACATCTTCTGGTGGGCCAGATTAGTCAGGAAGGTGTCGTAGTTGGTGGTCTTGTAGCCAATGCCCAGACCACCGGTCTCGTGGTCAGCGGTCACCAGGATCAGGGTGTCGTCGGGATGCTGGGCATAGAACTCCACAGCAGCCTGCACCGCGTTGTGCATCTCGATCACATCATGGATGGAGGCAGCGGCATCGTTGGCGTGGCAGGCCCAGTCGATCTTGCCGGACTCCACCATCATAAAGAAGCCGTTGCTGTTGTCCAGCAGCTCAATGCCCTTGCGGACATAGTCGGTCAGCTGCCACTCTCCCGGAGCGGCATCCATGGCGTAGTTCATGGCCTTGCCGTCGGCCAGATTCTCGGCAATGATCAGGGTCTTGCCTGCCCCGGCCTTCAGGGCAGCAGCACCGGCCTGGGTGGTGACAACATTGTAACCGGCCTGTGCAGCCACCTCGTGGTTGTTGGGGCCGGTGCCATCGCCGTTCACCTTCTGGAACTCGCCGCCTGCGAAATACTCAAAGCCGGAGTTTGCCAGCTCCACGCCGATCTGATAGTAGTTCTTGCGGGTCTTCTGGTGTGCATAGAAGGCAGCAGGGGTGGCGTGGTCAATATTCACCGTGGAAACAATGCCAACCTTGTAGCCCTTCTGCTTATGGAGCTTCTCCGCAATGGTCTCATAGGGCACATCACGGGTCCAGGGGCACATATTGATGACACCGCTCTCGGTCTTTTTGCCGGAAGCGATGGAAGTGGCAGTGGAAGCGGAGTCCGGGCAGAAGGAGGTGCTGTCATAGGTGGTCACGCTGCCCACCTCCGGGAACTGGGTAAAGCTCAGCTCTGCCTCGGTGATGGCACCGTTGTTGGTGACAGTGCCCTGATAGAACCGGGCAGACTGGATCTGGGCAGTGCCCATGCCATCGCCGATGAACAGGAAGATGTACTTGGGCTTCTTCTGGAACAGGCCAAAGCAGTTTTCCTCGTCAGCTGCGGTGGAAGCGGCCGGAGCGGCAGCGTTTGCAGCCACGGGGGCAGCAGTCATCAGACCGGCGGCAGATGCCACAGCACCCACTTTCAGGAAGTTGCGGCGGGACATTTTATGTTCTTTCATACGATAATTCCTCTCTTATCCTGAGCCCTCCCGGGCCCTGTTGCAATGTATCTTGGGAACGGTTCTATTGTACCCGTTCGGAGAAAGAGGAGAAACCATGGTAAGGCAAATCTTAGGTAAACCTTGGGCAATGAAAAACAGGCATTGGTAAAAAACAGGTGGTCTTTGTAAAATCGGATTGTTCCTGCCCGCAGGCACTTTTATTCCGTCAGGATTCGCCCCGGATCGGTTGCATCCGGTGGGCAAATCGTGTATACTGTAACCCGATTTTTATTTGCGGAGGGAGGGGTGCACATGTCCGTTTTGTGTCTGGGCGAAGTCTGGCTGGAGCTGAGCGCCGCCACGGCTCCGGAGCTGACGGAGATATTCCGGGCGCAGACCGGCGGCTGGGGCGCAGACTTCTGCCGCCAGTACGCCGCATTGGGCGGGCAGGCGGCTCTGCTGGCCCAGCTGGGAGCCGACCCCTTTGGCCGTAAGCTGGCGGCCCGGCTTGCCCGGGATGGTGTGGATTGCTCCCTGCTCTGCTTCACGGATGCCTTCCCCACGCCGGTGGTGTTCATCGGAGCAGACACCGCTCTGCCCTACCGTGCCCACACCGCCGGGCTGGCCCTTGGGCCGGAACGGCTGGAGGCCGCCCCGTTCCGGGGCTCCTCTGCCTTCTGCTTTTCCTCCGCCGGGCTGGTGGACAGCCCCCTGCGGCTGGCCCACCTCAAGGCCCTTGCCGCCGCCCGGGATGCCGGGGCGCTCTGCTGCTATCTTCCCCGGCTGGCGCAGGCCGCGCCCTACTGGCCGCAGCGGGAGGCCCTGTGCCAGACCGCCCTGCAGTTTCTTGACCGGGCAGACGTTCTCTTTTTAGAGGAGAGCGACCTGCTCCTCCTCTTCGGCTCCCGGGAGCTGCGCACAGCCCTGTTTGCTCTGTTCACCGGCCATGTGCAGCTGATCTTTTTCTACAAAAAGGACAGGATTCTCGCCTTTACACGCAGTGTTATGGCTTCTGCCGCAAAAAAAGACCAGAGCCCCGCTCTGGTCTTGTATCGGATGGAACAAATGGGGATCCATGTAATAGATCTGCCACAGTTAAGGGAGCATGTACTAGGACAGTTACTGAGTAACGATGCAAACACAACGGAATGCCAAGGGCTCCCCTACTAGGGCAACAACGATGACCGCCGCCAGTGGCGGAAACAGGGAGGAGTTGTTGGGGCAGCGGCCAGCAGGACGCGAGTGCAAAACTTTGCACGAAGCGGACGCTGGGAGCCGCAACCCGGACGCTGGCGGCGAAGCGAGACTGAGAGGTTTAATCCGTAGCCAAACAAAAACAGCCAGCGCCGTGGAAAGGAGGAGAAAGCGGCGCTGGCTGTGTATGAGAACTCCCAAACATTTGCGGCTGTCAGGAGATGGTTGGTAGTCTGTCCGCTGCCTTGGCTATTGCCTCGCATCAGCAGGGGACAGTGTTTTTTTTAAGGGGCCGCGCCGCCCGGCTTCTGCCGGAGATGCGCGGTTTTCATTGCCTGCATGGCATCTTGGGAGGATGTTTTTCTGTTCCTCCCTGACTGCACCCTTATTGTACAGGATAAAAATGGAGTTTCTTTGTGAGGAATTTGAACAAATTGAAAATAAACGGAGCCGCTGCACATCATTTTGTACAGCGGCTCCGTTTTTTACGATTTTTCTTTAATTTTCAGCCAGATTACCGGTGTAGAGCTGGTAATACTTGCCCTTCTTGGCGATCAGCTCGTCGTGGCTGCCGCGCTCGATGATGCGGCCCTGCTCCAGAACCACGATGCAGTCTGCATTGCGGACGGTAGACAGACGGTGGGCAATGACAAAGCTGGTGCGGCCATACATCAGGCCGTCCATGCCCCGCTGGACCAGTGCCTCAGTGCGGGTATCAATGGAGGAGGTCGCCTCGTCCAGGATCAGCACCGGGGGATCTGCAACCGCGGCGCGGGCAATGGCCAGCAGCTGGCGCTGGCCCTGCGACAGGTTTGCACCGTCGTTGGTCAGCATGGTGTTGTAGCCATCGGGCAGACGCTTGACAAAGCCATCGGCATTGGCCAGCTTTGCGGCGGCAATGCACTCCTCATCGGTGGCATCCAGGCGGCCATAGCGGATGTTCTCCATGACCGTGCCGGTGAACAGGTGGGTATCCTGCAGAACGATGCCCAGAGAGCGGCGCAGGTCGTCCTTTTTGATCTTGCGGATGTTGATGCCATCATACCGGATCTTGCCGTCTGCGATATCGTAGAAGCGGTTGATCAGGTTGGTGATGGTCGTTTTGCCGGCACCGGTGGAGCCGACAAAGGCGATCTTCTGGCCCGGGCGGCCATAGAGGTTGATCCCGTGCAGAACGGTCTTTTCAGGCACATAGCCAAAATCGACATCGGTAAAGGTGATGTCACCCGCCAGCTTGTGGTAGGTGGTGGTGCCGTCGTGGTGGGGATGCTTCCAGGCCCAGATGCCGGTGCGCTCGGTGGTCTCCACCAGCTCGTCATCCTTGCCATACTTGACGTTGACCAGGGTGACATAGCCCTCGTCGGCCTCGCTGGTCTCGTCCATCATCTTGAAGATACGCTCCGCACCGGCCAGTGCCATGATCACGCTGTTGGCCTGCATGGACACCTGGCTGATGGGCATATTGAAGCCCTTGTTCAGGCTCAGGAAGGCCATCACGGTGCCCAGGGTCATGCCGCCGACATTGCCAACGGCCATGGCCGCGCCCGCCAGAGCACAGACCGCATAGCTGATATTGCCCAGCTGTGCGGTAACGGGCATGATGATGTTTGCGTAGCTGTTGGCCTGCTCGGCGCTTTCCTTCAGCTTATTGTTCAGCTGCCGGAAGCCATCCAGAGCCTTCTGCTCGTGGGTGAACACCTTGACGACCTTCTGGCCCTCCATCATCTCTTCGATGTAGCCGTTCACCTTGCCCAGATCCTTCTGCTGGGCCACAAAATACTTGCCGCTCATGGAAGTGATCTTCTTGGAGCAGAACAGCATCAGGGCCACCATCAGCATGGTGACAACGGTGAGCTGCCAGCTCATCAGGCACATGCTGGTGAACACGGACACGATGGTGATGGCGCTGGACACCAGCTGGGGGATGCTCTGGCTGATCATCTGGCGCAGGGTGTCCACATCGTTGGTGTACACCGACATGATGTCGCCGTGGGGGTGGGAGTCAAAATACCGGATGGGCAGGCTTTCCATGTGGGTGAAAAGCTGGACGCGCAGGTTGCGCAGGGTGCCCTGGGTCACGTTGACCATGATACGGGCGTTGAGCCATGCGGCCAGCACGCCGATGGCGTAGATGCAGCCGATGCGCACCAGTGCGCCTGCCAGCGGGCCGAAGTCCGGCGTGGCCTGCTTGGTCATGGGGACGATGTAATCATCGATCAGGGTCTTGAGGAAGAGGCTTGCCTGCACATTTGCCAGCGCGCTGACGATGATGCAGACCAGCACAAGGATGCAGTGGGGCAGATAGTGCTTGAACACCTCATCCATGATCCGCTTGAGCAGCTTGCCCGGGTTCTCGACCTTCGGCTTGGGGCCGCCCATCCTACGGGGGCCGGGGCCCTTTACTTCTTTCACCTGTGCCATTACTGCTCACCTCCCTGCTTGTCAAAATCGCCGCCGCCCTGGGTCTGGCTGTTGTAAACTTCCTGATAGATCTTGTTTGTCTTGAGCAGCTCCTCGTGGGTGCCCAGGCCGTTGATCTGGCCGTTGTCCAGCACCAGGATGCGGTCCGCATCCT
>OIXA01002981.1_pt1 | contig 18482 bp, 18 predicted proteins | sample 1587721 | NCBI WGS metagenome assembly OIXA01 (sample SAMEA3888900, study PRJEB22519) | human gut metagenome | biome: human gut; feature: human-associated habitat; material: faeces | place: Denmark | collected 2013 | reverse complement strand
CGCCCTTTGCACGGACAGACTGTGCAGAGGGTTTTTTGTTGTAAACAGAATCTCGCAGGAGTGATCCAACAATATGGAGGAATGAGTTTTTGATAAAAAAATATGCGTCGGCAGTGGTGATCATCTTGTTGCTGACCCTTCTGACCGGCGGCATGATTTTGCTGGATGTGCGGAATCCGGAAGTACATTTTTCCAGAGAAGAAGCCTTTCAGGAAGAAGCCTTTGACCTGACCTTAAGTGCAGGCATCCGGGGAGGAACCATTTATTACACGTTGAACGGGGATACACCGACGACAGAGTCGGATGTCTATACGGCACCCATCCGGGTGGAAGCCGGACTTCCTATGGAAACGACTGTGGTGAAGGCTATGGTAGTGCGGGGAGGCGTGGAGAGCTCTGTTTATACAAAAACCTATTTTGTAGGACAGGGCGTATCGGAACTGTTCGACACCATGGTGGTGTCCCTGACCACAGATCAGGCAAATCTCTATGATGAGAAGACTGGTATTTTTGCTAACTGGAACGAGGTCAATGACGAGAATGGAAGCTGGGAGCGCCCGGCATACATTGAATTCTATGAGCAGGATGGAACACCCATGATTGCCCAGGGAACCGGCATTGCTGTATCAGGTCACGGTTCCAGAGGATTCGACCAGAAGAGCATCAAGCTCATCGCGTCGGAACAGTACGATATGGATCATCCAAGATTCAATTATGACTTTTTTGAGACCGATATGGCAGGCAACCGGACAGGACAGTCTTATAACCGGTTGGTGCTGCGAAACGGCGGTTCCGATCATGAAGGAACCATGATCAAATGGAATGTGGTCAGCCGACTGGCGAAGGAAGCAGGCATCATCTGTGCAGGAGCAAGACCGGGTATTCTGTTCCTGAACGGAGAGTATTACGGAATCATTCAGCTTCAGGAAAAATACACCCGGTACAATGTGGCATCTGCCATTGGAGCGCAGAAGAGTGATATTGAAAAATATGAGCCCAACGAAGTGAATAGTTCCCGGTTTGGAGAATATTACAATCGACTGCATGCGGACCTCAATGATCCCAAGCGGCAGGCGAAGCTGGAAGAATCGGTGGATATGCCGGATATGCTGCGGCATTATGCAGTTAATATTATTATGAATAATGTAGACTGGCCATTCCATAATTTTCTGTCATGGAAATGTGCAGAGACCAGCAGCAGTGCTTATGGGGATGGAAGAGTGCGGTTTTTCCTCTATGATCTGGATGCAGTCTATCAGGACACAACAGATCTGGAGACAAAGAACATATTTGATTACCTCATGGATGAGCCTATTGAAGATATGACGGATACACTGACGCTCTTGATGCAGTCAGATAAATATCGGACAGAATTTGTCAACATGGTCTGCGATCTGACCGGTACGGTTTTTGCAGCTGACAATGTACTGGAAGTGATCGATGAGGAAAATGCGAAGATTGCTCATTCCATGGAGATCTATTACAGTGATGCGGATCGTACCAGACAACAGGCAGCTGTGGAAGAGATGAAGGAAGCCGCAGCGGAGAGCTGTGTGGAAGTCCATGCAGGTCTGCAGCAGCATCTGGGGGCAGCCGATCCTTACGAGCTGACGGTGGAAGCACCGGAACAGGGGCAGATCGCATTCAGCCGGATCCGACTGGATGTTGGTGAGAGCTACAGCGGCATGTACTATCACAATTATCCGCTGACTCTTACGGTACAGCCGGGGGACGATGGAAAAGTGCCGGAACAGTACTACTGGTTGGTGAATGGCACCCGGGTAGACACAGAAGAACTTTTGCTGAATGACAGCTATACAGAGGATACGCTGGATATACAGCTGGTTATAGAATAGAAAGGAAACAAGGAGAAAGATTATGAAAGAACTTGCAAAGACTTATGATCCGTCCAGCATTGAGGATCGGACCTATGCCAAATGGATGGGAAGAAAATATTTTCACACAGAAGTAGACAGAAGCAAAAAACCGTTTACTATCGTGATGCCGCCGCCAAATATTACCGGTAAGCTGCACATGGGACATGCTCTTGACAATACCCTTCAGGATATCCTGATCCGTTACAAGAGAATGCAGGGTTATGCAGCACTGTGGGTTCCGGGAACTGACCATGCCAGCATTTCCACTGAGGTAAAGGTGATCAACAAGCTGAAAGAAGAAGGTATCGACAAGAATGAACTGGGCCGTGAAGGGTTCCTGAAGAGAACCTGGGAGTGGCGTGAAGAGTATGGCCGCACCATCGTAGAGCAGTTAAAGAAGATTGGTTCCTCCTGTGACTGGGACAGAGAGCGTTTTACCATGGATGAAGGATGCTCTGAGGCAGTTCTGGAAGTATTTACCCGTCTCTATGAGAAAGGATACATCTACAAAGGTTCCAGAATCATTAACTGGTGTCCGGTATGTCATACGTCCATCTCTGATGCAGAGGTAGAGCATGAGGAGCAGGCTGGACATTTCTGGCACATCAATTATCCGATCGCTGACGGAAGTGGTTATGTGGAGATCGCAACCACCCGTCCGGAGACTCTGCTTGGTGATACGGCAGTGGCAGTCAATCCGGATGATGACAGATACAAACACCTCATCGGAAAGACTCTGAAGCTTCCATTGACAGACAGAGAAATCCCGGTGATCGCTGACCCGTATGTAGACAAAGAGTTCGGAACCGGCTGCGTAAAGATCACGCCGGCTCATGACCCGAACGATTTCGAGGTAGGAAGACGTCATAACCTGGCTGAGATCAATATCATGCATGATGATGCCACCATCAACTGCCCGGGCAGCAAATATGACGGCATGGATCGTTATGAGGCAAGAAAAGCTATGGTAGCTGATCTTGATGCACAGGGACTGCTGGTAAAAGTGGTAGACCATGTTCATAATGTAGGAACCCATGACCGCTGCGGCACTACCGTAGAGCCGATGATCAAACAGCAGTGGTTCGTGAAGATGGAAGAGATGGCAAAGCCGGCGATCGAAGCGATCAAAAATGGTGATCTGACCTTTGTTCCGGAGCGTTTTGACAAGATTTACCTGCACTGGCTGGAGAATATCCGTGACTGGTGTATTTCCAGACAGCTCTGGTGGGGACATCGGATACCGGCTTACTACTGTGATGACTGCGGTGAGATCGTTGTATCCAAGACAGCACCGGAGGTTTGCCCGAAATGCGGATGCAAGCATCTGACGCAGGATCCGGATACGCTGGACACCTGGTTCTCCTCTGCACTGTGGCCGTTCTCGACCCTGGGCTGGCCGAAGAACACAGAGGATCTGGAGTATTTCTATCCGACTGATGTACTGGTAACCGGATATGATATTATCTTCTTCTGGGTAATCCGTATGGTATTCTCCGGCTATGAGCAGACTGGAAAATGCCCGTTCCATCATGTACTGATCCACGGTCTGGTACGTGACTCTCTGGGACGTAAGATGAGTAAATCTCTTGGAAATGGTATTGATCCGCTGGAGATCATTGATAAATATGGTGCTGACGCTCTGCGTCTGACTCTGGTAACGGGCAATGCACCGGGAAATGATATGCGTTTCTATATGGAGCGTGTAGAAGCCAGCAGAAACTTTGCAAATAAAGTATGGAACGCTTCCCGTTTCATTATGATGAATATGGAGAAAGCTGAGATTCCGGAGCAGATCGATCTGAATACTCTGACGGATGCTGACCGCTGGATTCTGTCCAAGGTTAACAGCCTTGCAAAAGAAGTAACTGCCAACATGGATAACTTCGATCTTGGTATTGCAGTTCAGAAGATCTATGACTTTATCTGGGAAGAATTCTGTGACTGGTATATTGAGATGGTAAAACCACGTCTGTGGAATGATGACGATGCAACCAAGGGAGCTGCTCTGTGGACTCTGAAGCATGTACTGATCAATGCACTGAAGATGCTGCATCCGTATATGCCATTTATCACAGAGGAGATCTTCTGTAACCTGTCTGATGAGGAATCTATCATGATCTCCTCCTGGCCAGAGTATAAAGAAGAGTGGAACTTCGCAGCAGAGGAGAAGGCCATCGAAACTATTAAAGAGGCTGTCCGTGGTATCCGTACTGTTCGTACCAGCATGAACGTACCGAACAGTAAGAAAGCAACGGTTTATGTGGTATCTGATAATGCAGAGATCCGCGATATCTTTGAGCATGGAAAGGTATTCTTTGCAGCCCTTGGATTTGCAAGTGAAGTGCTCGTGCAGGCAGACAAGACCGGTATTGCAGAGGATGCTGTATCTGCCCTTCTTCCAGAAGCAGCCATCTACATGCCGCTGGCAGAACTGGTAGATATCGAGAAGGAGAGAGAGCGTCTTCAGAAAGAGGTTAAACGTCTGGAAGGCGAGCTTGCCCGTGTAAATGGTATGCTGAATAATGAGAAATTTGTCAGCCGTGCACCGGAAGCAAAGATTCAGGAAGAACGTGACAAGAAGGAAAAATACACCCAGATGATGAACCAGGTAAAAGAGCGTCTGGCACAGCTGGGAGAATAAGTGGAGCGTAAGATGACTTACCAAGAAGCAGAGGCGTATATCAATGATACGCCCAGATTCACAACAAAAAATACATTAGAAAATACAAAAGCCGTACTGGAGAAAATGGGACACCCGGAGCGCCGCATGAAGCTGATCCATGTGGCCGGCTCCAACGGCAAAGGCTCTGTCTGCGCCTATCTGTCATCCATTCTGACAACGGCAGGAAAGCAGACGGGGCTGTTTACATCCCCGCATCTGGTGGATATCAATGAGCGGTTCCAGATCAATCAGGAAAATGTATCCAATGAACTGTTCCTGGAAGCCTTTGAGGCAGTGATGGATATGGTCCATACTCTTCTGAAGGAACGGCCGGATACCTTTGCACACCCGACCTTTTTTGAACTTTTGTTCCTTATGGGTATCTACATTTTCGACAAAGCGAATATGGAATATGTGGTACTGGAGACCGGGCTTGGCGGACGGTTTGATGCCACCAATGTAATCGAGCATCCGTTGATCTCGGTGATCACTTCCATCAGTCTGGAGCACACCGAGTATCTGGGTGACACCTGTGCCAAGATTGCAGGAGAAAAAGCAGGTATCATCAAAGAGGGCTGTCCGGTGGTCTATGATGGCACCAGAGAGGATGTCTCTGAGGTGATCGAGGCCTATGCCGCCCAGATGCATTCCAGGGCTTATGCGATACGCCCGGAGATGTATAAAATTTTGATGAACACCCATAAAACGATTGATTTTTCCATGGATACTGGGTATTATGAACCTATGGACGTGTCAATCGACAGCGTGGCAGAATATCAGATCATGAATGCTATGGAAGCTGTGACTGCTGCAGAGGTGATGGATATCGGGCTGACCGAGGAAGACATTCATCGGGGCATGGAGCGCATGCACTGGCAGGGAAGAATGGAAACGGTCCTTCCCGGTGTGATCCTGGATGGAGCCCACAATGACTCCGGTGTGGAAGAGTTTGTAAAGACTGCCCGCAAATTCCAGAAGGACACGAAGCTGACGCTGTTATTTTCCTGCGTAAAGGAAAAGGATTATGATGGGATGATCCGAACCATCTGTGAGAGTCTGGATTTTGAAAGTGTCGTGGTGACACAGATTGATTCTTACCGGCAGGTTCCGTCAGAGGAGCTGGCTCAGATCTTCCGCAAATATACGACTCGTCCGGTGGAAGAGATATCTTTCATTGATGATGCATTTGATGAGGCGATGAAGAGAAAGGGAGACGGTGTGCTCTTTTGCGTGGGATCCCTGTATCTGGTAGGAAGCCTGAAAAGTCTGATAAGGAGCAGAAAGAATGCTTGATTTTGAAGAGGAACTGAAAAAATTCCGTCCAAGCCCTGAGATCGATCAGGTGGAGGATAACGTGTACAAAAATAATCTGGCAGATGTGACGGATCTGCTGGACGAGATGCTCAAAGAGATTAAGAACCGTCAGTAGAAAAGGTGGATATATGAAGTGTTTTAACTGCGGAGCAGTTCTGAAAACAACAGATTACTGCAGCCACTGTGGGGCAGATGTGAAGCTTTACAGAAGAATGCTCCAGTTGTCCAATGCTTATTACAATGAAGGTCTTGCAAAGGCGAAGGTGCGTGACCTGACCGGTGCGGTCATGTCTCTGCGTCAGAGCCTGAAGTTCAACAAGAAGAACACGGATGCGAGAAACCTTCTGGGACTGGTATATTTTGAGATGGGAGAAGTGGTGGATGCCCTGTCACAGTGGATCATCAGCCGCAGCTTCCAGCCGGAGAAGAACCTGGCGGACGAATACATTGAGTCCATTCAGAGCAACCCGGCCAAGCTGGAGATGATCAATACGACGATCCGGAAATACAACCAGTCACTGGTATACTGTGAACAGCAGAGCTATGATCTGGCGATCATTCAGCTGAAGAAGATCCTTTCAACGAATATGAATCTTCTGAAAGGCCATCTGCTTCTGGCATTGCTCTATATGCGTGCGGATAATTATGGACGTGCCAGAAATGAGCTGCGCAGAGTGCTGGCCATCGACCGGACCAATACCCGTGCCCTCCGGTATATGAAGGAAGTGGATGCGGCTGGTGGAAAACAGGCAGAAAAGGAAGCGGTCATTGCCCATAAAAAGGATTCCATCGCGTACACCAGCGGGAACGAGACCATCATTCAGCCGGTAGGCGTGAAGGACAACAGTAATTTTCATGCAGTGCTCAATATGGTGATCGGACTGGTGATCGGTGTTGCGGTTATGTGGTTTCTGATCCTGCCTGCACAGCACCGGTTAAATAATGACGGGCTCAACAAGGCAGTGGCTGAGTACAGCGATCAGGTAGAGTCCAAGACTGCAGCGCTGGAAAGTCTCCAGGCAGAGATGACAACTCTCCAGGAGAAGACGCAGGCGGCTGAGGAGACTGCAAAAGATGCAGAAAATAAGCTGAAGAGTCAGGAAGCACTGCTGGCAGCATATAAAGCCCATGCAGATGGAGATGCAGCCGGAGCGCTGGAGCAGCTCCAGTCAGTAGATCAGGAAAGCCTGTCCGCTGATGCAAGAGTTCTCTATGATGCTGTATTCAAAGAGGTGGGAACCAGTACGGTACAGTCTCTTTACAGAACCGGATATGCAGCTTATGAGAGTGGTGACTATGCCACAGCGATCACGGATCTGAAGAAATGCTATGAACTGGATAACAGCCAGGGAGATGCTCTGTATTTCCTTGCCAGATCTTATCAGAAATCCGGCGATACAGAGAATGCAAAGATTTACTATCAGAAAGTAGTGGATGAATTCCCGAATACGAGAAAAGCAACAGATGCTCAAGGTCTCTTGGACAATCTGTAATATACAAAAGAAGAACCCTGAAGTGAGGGACGTTGTAGAAATACAACGTCCCTTTTTATGTGAAAAAAGCCGGGGAATATTTGCATGGGATGCTGGTGGGCAAGAAAGGAGAACAGTTATGGGATTTTTAATAAGAGAGGGTGCGCGTCTGGTGGTGCGGCTTCCCCAGGAGGTGGATCACCATAAGACAGAGTCGATACGGATCCAGGTGGACCAGATGATCCGGAAAGAACCAGTCACGGAAGTGGAGTTTGATTTTTCAAGAACGATGTTTATGGACAGTGCAGGAATCGGGCTTCTGATCGGCAGAAGTCAGATGATGGAGGCACTGGGCGGAAAAGTGATCATAAGTCATATGAGCCGCCGGATCCAGAGGGTGCTGGAACTGTCCGGCATTGAACAGTATATTTCGCTGGACAAGGAGGAAGACAGATGAAAAATGAAATGACGCTGGCATTTGACAGTATTTCAGAGAATGAAGCATTTGCAAGGGTGGCGGTGGCGGCCTTTGTGACGCAGTTAAATCCTACACTGGAAGAGGTGGCGGATATTAAGACTGCTGTATCAGAGGCGGTGACCAATGCCATTATCCATGGTTATCCTGATGGGGTACATACCGTGATCGTTCGCTGCAGGACAGAAGATCAGACCGTACAGGTACAGGTTATTGATGAAGGCGTGGGGATCGCCGATATTCATCAGGCTATGGAACCTCTCTATACCAGCCGTCCCAAGCAGGAACGTTCTGGTATGGGATTTATGTTTATGGAAGCCTTCATGGATGAAGTACAGGTGGAGTCAGAGCCGGGGCTGGGAACTACAGTGACCATGCGGAAAACTCTTGGAAATGCAGAAGAGTAGGTAGTCTCTATGGATGATGTGATGGGTCTGATCGACAGAGCACACCATGGGGATGAGAGAGCGAGAGCACAGCTTGTTGAGCAGAATATGGGACTGGTGTGGAGCATTGTCCGCCGCTTCTCCGGCAGAGGTACAGAGAACGAGGATCTGTTCCAGATCGGAGCCATCGGGCTTATGAAAGCAATCGATAAATTTGACTGTTCCTTTGAGGTGCGATTCTCCACCTATGCCGTGCCTATGATCATGGGGGAGATCAAGCGTTTCCTGAGGGACGATGGTCTGGTGAAGGTGAGTCGTACATTAAAGGAAAATGGATGGAAGATCCGGCGGGAGACCGAGAACTATCGGAATCGGTGGGGGAGGGAGCCTACCTTGGAGGAACTGGCAGAAGCTACTGCACTGTCCAGAGAAGAGATCGTGGAATCGCTGGATGCAGGGCTGGAGGTGGAGTCTATTGACCGGACTTACAGTCAGGAAGACGGAAGCGAGATCTCATTGCTGGATCGGATCGACAGTCGAAATGCCGGGGAGCGTGTATCTGCCGGAGATCGGGAAAAAGAGGCGCTTCTTAACAGGGTAGTATTGGAACAGCTGTTGGAGGAATTGCCGGAGTCAGAACGAAAGCTGATCATCTGGAGGTATCTGCAGGAACAGACACAGACGAAAGTGGCTGAACGTATGGGAATCTCTCAGGTACAGGTGAGCCGCATGGAGAAACGGATTCTGAAAACAATGAGGGAGCGGCTGGAAGGTGGGTAATCCAGCTGGCTTCTGTGGATAATCACGTATAATTCCGGGCATACTGTGGGAAACATAGATCACAGAGAAGGAGATACATGGAGATGACACAGAAAGTCGGAAAGTGGAGGTGTGAAAACCATGAGTGAGATCCTGTATTTGAAGATTGACCGGAATCATCAGGTAGATCATGTGGATGTGAGACTGGGAGATGTTGCAAAACTGGAATGCACGGATCTTAACAAGAAAAACCGGCTGAAAACCCTGAAGCTGTTGAAAATACAGGCAGAGAAAAGTGACCGGTATATTTTTTCTATCATGAAAGTGGTGGAGCTGATCCATCAGATCTATCCGGATCTTGAAATCCAGAACCTGGGAGAGACCGATTTTATTATTGAATATGAATCGCCGGAGTATTCGCATGACCGGCTGGCATGGCTAAAGGTCAGTATTCTCTGTGTGCTGATCTTCTTTGGTTCCGCATTTTCGATAATGGTATTTAATAATGATGTGGGGGTGCATGAGGTATTTGCCCGAACCTATGAACTGGTCACAGGGCAAGAAAGCAATGGATTTACGGTGATGGAGATCATGTATTCTGTGGGGATCGCTGTGGGTATTATCGTCTTTTATAATCATTTTGGTGGAAAACGAATCACAAAAGATCCGACACCCATCGAAGTACAGATGCGTCTCTACGAGGATGACGTCAACACCACGCTGGTGGAGGGCTGCAACCGGAAGGAGACGAGTATTGATGTGGATTAGAGAATTATTTGCAGGTATTCTGGGTTTTGCCAGCGGACTGGCGGTGGCAGGAGGAATGTTTGCCCTGCTGATCGCTCTGGGAGTGATCTCCAGATTTGCAGGCAAGACCCACACAGCCGCCTATGTGATCCATTATGAAAATGCGGCGGCTTTAGGCGGTATCCTCGGAAATCTGTTCAGTGTCTATCAGTTTAGGTTACCCATCGGACTTCCGGGAGTGATCGCGTTTGGTCTGTTTTCGGGTGTGTTTACAGGAACCTGGGCCATGGCACTGACGGAGATCGTGGATGCAGTGCCGGTGTTCAGCAGAAGGATCCGCCTGAAGACAGGTATGCCCTGGCTGATCTTGAGCATGGCGCTTGGAAGAGCAGTCGGGGCATGGATGCATGCGTATTTCGGTTATGGATGGTAGTTAAGATGGGAGCAGCCCGGTCTCTTTGTCCGGCTCGGGATGAAATTCTGCCCACTTGTCGTACCAGGCAAGACAGCACTTTGTATAAGCATCGGTAAGGGCTGTCTCTTTGAGGAGGCAATCTTCAGCATAAGCGGGATCTGTCCATTCTTGGATCTCATCTCTGGCATTCCAGAACTGTTCCAGTTCCATACGGGTCTGCTCCATGGGTTCTGCCAGAAGTCTGAGCTGCCAGTCTTCGTATGACTGCTCAGTACTGTACTCTCTGAGGCGATGGCGCTCCGGCATGGGGACACTTTGAAGTCCGCTTAACAATGCCTGTTCTTCTGCCCGGAGACTGGCTGCCAGCTCTTCGCCTGAACCCTGGTTTCGATGAGCCAGATAATGTTCATATCCAAACGGATAATAGAATACGGACTGGTCATCAAAGATCAGCAGGGATTCTGCCACCTGACGGATAAAATACCGGTCATGGGAGACGAACAATAAGGTGCCTGTGTAAGCGCGAAATGCAGACTCCAGCGTCTCTTTAGCAGGAATGTCCATGTGGTTGGTGGGCTCATCCAGCACAAAGAAGTTGGGACAGCTTTTGAAGAGCTCTGCCAGGACCAGACGGGATTTTTCACCGCCGGACAAGGAAGAGACTTTCTTCGCTGTATCCTTCCCTGTGAATAAGAAGGCACCAAGAGTCTGGCGTACTTCCTTGTCTGTCAGGGACGGGAACTGTTCATGAAAATGTTCCACCACGGTCAGATCTGACTGCAGAGCTGCGGTCTGCTGGTCAAAATAGCCCATCAGCACCTGTTGACCAAGGGTCAGAGTTCCCTTGACAGGTGGGATCAGTCCTGCTGCGGTCTTCAGAAATGTGGATTTTCCGGCTCCGTTGGGACCGATGATACCGATCTTCTGACCTCGGCGGATCCGAAGAGACAGTTCCAGCAGTGTCTTGTCATAACCAATCTGTAAATGTTCTGCCTCCAATACCCACTTGGCACTGCGCACGGATGGTTCCAGTGCACCGGTGAACATGTGATAATCTTCCACTGGAGGTTTTTCTATCTTTGGCATTCGCTCCAGGATCTTTTTTCTGGATCTGGCAAATGCCGCTTTTTTAGGCTTGTTCTTGAATCGTTCGATCAGTTCCTCCAGCCGTTCGATCTCTTCCTGCTGGTGACGGTAAGACCGTTCCTGAATTGCCAGGTCTCTGGATTTTTGTTCTTTATAAGAAGTATAGTTGCCGGCATAGCGGATCAGCTTCTGCTGTCGGAATTCACAGACCGTATCAGCCGTCCGGTCCAGAAAGAACCGGTCATGAGAGACCATGACCACAGCACCGGCATATTGGCGCAGATACTCTTCTAACCATTCGGTTGTCTCCACATCCAGATGGTTGGTAGGCTCATCCAGCAGCAGAATATCAGGATGGGCAAGAAGAAGACGGATCAGGGCAATCTTCGTCTGCTCGCCGCCAGAGAACTGCGACAGCCTTTTCCTTTTATCTTCTTTGGAAAATCCGAAACCAGTGAAGAGCCGGTCATATTCCTGTTCCCAGGTGAAACGCTCCCTGTCCCACTTGTCAGGACATGGACAGGATTTGAGAAGTTCTTCCTCCACGGTAATGGTGGTGTCAGAAAAAGCCTGCTGACAGAGCAGGCCGGTGGTCAGGGATCGAGAAGTAAGGATTCCCTGTGCTTTGGAATGATCATCACGGTCAAGGGAAAGTTCTCCCGCCAGAAGTCGAAGGAGTGTTGTCTTTCCACAGCCATTTCTGCCCACAATGGCAATCTTCTCATTTCCACGGATCTCAAAATCAAAATGTGCAAGGACAGTCTGTGCTCCAATGCTGAGCGTGCCGTCCTGAATCTGTAATAACATGGGTGCTCCTCACGGTAAAATATGATTCCTAACTATATCAAAGATCAAAGCACATTGCAAGGCAGCAGAAAAGGGTAAATGCTCTCTGGAAAGTTTCATAATATTTCTTTTAACACTTGCCCTATGGAGAAGACAGTGTTATACTTACACCCGTAATGAGTTCTGAAAACTAAATAAGAAACAGTTGGTGCCGCATTTTGCGGAGAATAGGGAAACAGGTGAGAGGCCTGTGCGATCTCGTCACTGTATGCAGCGAGTAGTTGTCGATGATGCCACTGAGGAGACTTGGGAAGGCAGACAGACTATGTGGAACTGCGAGTCAGGAGACCTGCCAGCTGTGGTACGGGAAATACATATTCCAGATCACGAGGTTTGGTTGTACCGAAAGATAGATTTCGATAAACCGACTGCGCACGCATGTTGGTTTTTGTCTTTTTCGCATCCCTTTTATTTAGCGGCTTCAGTATCATTGCAAAATATTTCTTTAAGGGAGAGAAAAAACATGAAGAAGAAAGTTGTAGCAGTTCTTTGTGCAGCAGCTATGACCGCAACATTAGTTGCAGGCTGCGGAAGTAAGACAACAACAGAAGCTCCGGCAGAGACTACCGAAGAGACCACTGAGGAGACAACAGAAGCTCCGGCTGAGGATGTAGCAGAAGATGCAGATGCTGACCAGGCAGCAGCAGACGAGGTTGCAGCTCTGATCGATAAGATCTACGTTCAGGAAAGAACTGAGACTACCGATGAGGATTGTAAAGCAGCAAAAGAGGCATGGGATGCTCTGACTGATGCTCAGAAAGAGCTGGTTGAAGGTGAAGAAGCTGATCCGGATTACTTCGGACGCGACACCGGAGATGCTTCCAAGGATGATCCGCGTAACCAGGATGAGATCGGAGAGAACGAGCTTCTGGTAGTAAGCTTTGGTACTTCTTTCAACGACAGCCGTGTAGCTGATATCAAAGGCATCGAGGATGCTCTTGCAGAGGCTAATCCGGACTGGTCTGTAAGACGTGCATTTACCGCACAGATCATTATCAACCATATCCAGGCTCGTGATGATGAGCACATTGACAACATGGATCAGGCACTTGAGAGAGCTGTAGATAATGGTGTTAAGAACCTGGTTGTACAGCCGACCCATCTGATGCATGGTGCTGAGTACGATGAGCTTTGTGAGGCAGTTGCAAACTACGAGGATAAATTTGAGTCTGTTAAGATCGCTGAGCCGCTGCTTGGTGAGGTTGGAGCAGACGCTTCTGCTGTAAATGAGGATAAGAAGGCAGTTGCAGAAGCAATCACCGCTGAGGCAGTTAAGACTGCTGGATATGACAGTACAGATGCTGCAGCAGAGGACGGAACCGCATTTGTATTCATGGGACATGGTACTTCCCATACCGCAAAAGTTTCCTACAGCCAGATGCAGGCACAGATGGACGAGCTGGGATACAAGAACGTATTCATCGGAACCGTAGAGGGTGAGCCGGAAGAGACCGCATGCGAGAATGTGATCAAAGCAGTTGCTGATGCAGGTTACAAGAAAGTTGTTCTTCGTCCGCTGATGGTAGTGGCTGGAGATCATGCAAATAACGACATGGCAGGTGAGGATGCTGATTCCTGGTTAAGCCAGTTCAAGGCTTCTGGAAGCTTTGACAGCGTAGATACTCAGATCGCTGGTCTTGGTGAGATCCCGGCTATTCAGGATCTCTATGTAGCACACACCGCAGCTGTCATCGGAAAGTAAAGGAAGAGACAGAACATGAAAAGAAAGATCGTTACATTGCTGGGGGTGGCAGCATTGAGCTGTGCCATCATGACAGGATGTGGAAGCAAAGACGCACAGACCGAGGCGCCTGCACAGGAGACAGAAGAGACTGCTGAAGCAGATACTACGAAGGCTGATGCTGCAGAGGATTCAAAGGAAGCTGACACAGAAGAAGCAGAAGCGACAACTGAGGAAGCAGAAGAGACTGCAGCACCGCTGGAAGATGGTGTCTACACTGCAGAGTTTGACACTGACAGCGGAATGTTTCATGTAAATGAAGCAAACGATGGAAAAGGTGTCCTGACAGTAGAGAACGGCAAGATGACCATTCATGTGTCACTTGCCTCCAAGAAGATCGTGAACCTCTATCCGGGTCTTGCAGAAGATGCACAGAAGGATGGAGCAGAACTTCTGGAGCCGACTACAGATACCGTTACCTATAGTGACGGAGAATCTGAGGAAGTATACGGATTTGATATTCCGGTACCGGCTCTGGACAAAGAGTTTGATGTGGCACTGATCGGTGAAAAAGGAACCTGGTATGATCACAAAGTCAGCGTGACCAATCCGGTGAAGGCAGAATAAGCCAGTGATGAAAGATCTGTCGCATGGACGGCCCGGGCAATTTGCCCGGGTCGTTGTGCTATGGAAAGAGAGGACAAAGATGAAAAGAAAAATCTGGATGAAATTGACAGGAATTCTGACAGCAGCACTGCTTGTAACAGGAGTGACAGGTATTTCCATGACAAGCTATGCGGCAGAGAGTACAGAAGAACAGACTGACCTGGCCAGCGTGGATCTGGCAGGAGCTGCAGAAGCTCAGCCCATGAAAGTGGACATGAGCGATGGAACTTACAAGATCGATGTAGTTCTTGGAGGAGGAAGTGGTCGTGCAACCATCACATCTCCGGCAACTCTGGTCGTAAAAGAGGGATGTGCATATGCACAGATCGAATGGAGTAGTTCTCATTATGACTATATGAAAGTGGGAGAGACTACTTATGACCCCATTAATACAGATGGAAATTCTGTATTTGAACTTCCGGTCACTGTTATGGATAAGCCGATGGATGTGATCGCAGACACTACCGCCATGAGTGTTCCTCATGAGATTGAATATACCCTGACATTTGCATCCGACTCCATTGCCAGCGGCAAACAGGCAGCACCAGGACAGCAGATCATATATCTTGCAGTGGTAGTTGCAGCAGGTGTGGTAGTCGTGATCCTTACAAAGAAGAAAAAGAGTAAAGAAGTATGAAGAAGAAAATAACAGCTATGCTGCTGAGTGTCGTAATGGCAGTTTCCCTGACAGCCTGCGGAAGCGGATCAGGTGCAGGAAAAGAGAAAGATACCAATATCAGTTCGGAGCTGACCTACGATCACAGTATGGAATTAACATATGCAGAAGAGTTTTCTGTGGACTATTATAATGATGGATATGCATTGGCCACCGTCGCAGATGATGGTCGTTACCTGATCGTTCCGGAAGGAAAAGAAGCACCGGATGATCTTGCAAAGGATATTATAGTGCTCAAGCAGCCGCTGACCAACATTTATCTGGTGGCATCGGCAGTGATGGATATGTTTGTATCTATTGATGCATTGGACTCCATTCGTTTCAGCTCTCAGAAGGAAGACGGATGGTATATAGAAGCAGCAAAACAGGAGATGGAAGCAGGAAATATCATCTATGCTGGTAAATATTCTGCACCGGACTATGAGCAGATCCTGTCAGAAGGTTGTGGACTTGCTATTGAAAATACCATGATCTATCACACACCGGAAGTCAAGGAGCAATTGGAGAAATTCAACATTCCGGTGATGGTGGATTATTCCAGCTATGAGAAGAATCCGCTGGGAAGAACCGAGTGGGTCAAGCTGTATGGACTGCTGACCGGTCATGAAGAAGAGGCAGAGCAGGCATTTGAAGCGGAGGCAGGTGCCTTCGAGGCGGTGAGCCAGGAAGAACCGACGGGAAAGACAGTGGCATTTTTCTATATTACCAGTACCGGGGAAGCCAATGTTCGTAAGAGTGCCGATTATCTGCCTAAGATGATCGAACTGGCGGGAGGTACTTACATTTTCAAGGATCTGGGCGACGAGGATGATGCGGCTTCCACTCTGAGTATGCAGATGGAAGAGTTCTATGCAGGAGCCAAAGATGCGGATTACATCATCTACAACAGCACCATTGATGGTGAACTGGCATCTGTGGATGACCTGATCGCCAAGAGTCCGCTGTTGGCAAAATTCAAGGCTGTACAGGATGGAAATGTGTATTGCACCACGAAAAACCTCTATCAGTCTACCATGGAACTGGGAACGATCACATCAGATATTCATGGTATGCTGACCGGTGATGAGAGCGGACTGACTTATTTATACAAGTTGAACTGATTCAGTAACATGCGAATATTTTTGGATCATCTTAGAGCATAAAACAGGAAAGGCAGGAGATAAAGATGCCAAACGGGCAAAAGAAAACAGCACATGCTGGAAGAGAAAATATCAGATATGGAGTGGCATTTTTGATCCTGCTGATCCTGCTGGTGATCTTTCTGGCCATGAATGTATGTATCGGAACGGTGAATATTCCGGTGGCAGAGATTCCGAAGATCTTAAGCGGCCATGGAGCAGATGAGACATTTTCAGACATTGTTATGGGAATCCGTTTTCCACGTGCGCTGGCAGCAGCAATCCTGGGAGGAGCACTGGCTCTGTCTGGCTATCTGCTTCAGACCTTTTTCCACAACCCGATTGCCAGTCCATTTACTCTTGGAATTTCTTCCGGAGCCAAGCTGGTGGTAGCGCTGATTATGGTAGCATCCTTAGGTTACACCTGGAGTGTAAGCTCCTGGGTTATGATTCTGGCGGCATTTGTGGGAGCTATGATCTGTATGGGATTCGTGATTCTTATGTCCAGAGTTATGGATAATATGTCCATGCTGATCGTCAGTGGTGTTATGATCGGATATATCTGTTCAGCAATTACTGATTTTGTAGTGACTTTTGCAGATGATGCCAATATCGTGAATTTACATAACTGGTCAAAGGGAAGCTTTTCCGGTATCACATGGGAAAATGTGGTGTTGATGACCATTGTAACTGGCATCACCACCGTAGGGATCTTTCTTCTGTCCAAGCCCATCAGTGCTTATCAGATGGGAGAATCTTATGCGAAAAATATGGGACTTAATGTGCAGATGTTCCGTGTAGTTCTTGTTATGCTTTCCAGTGTGCTGTCCGCATGTGTTACCGCGTTTGCAGGACCGGTTTCTTTCGTGGGAATTGCAGTGCCGCATCTGGTGAAGAGCCTGTTCCAGACAGCAAAGCCAATCCTGATGATTCCAGCCTGTTTTCTGGGAGGAGCATCCTTCTGTCTGTTCTGCGACCTGTTGGCAAGAACCTTGTTTGCACCGACGGAATTATCTATCAGTACTGTAACTGCAGTATTTGGCGCTCCGGTTGTTATCTATATTATGATCCATCGGAAGAAAGAAAAGGCGGAATAAATCATGGAAGAGTTTTATTTTTATACCAAGGGACTGACAGTTGGATACCATGGCGTTCCGCTGATCAAAGATATTGAGCTCTGTCTGAAAAAAGGTGAGATTATGACCTTGATCGGACCTAATGGGGCAGGAAAGACGACGATTTTAAAAAGCATTATCCGCCAGTTAAAACCGCTGGGCGGTGTGGCCTGTCTGGATGGATCCTCCATGGAAAAGCTGACCGGCAAAGAACTGTCACAGAAGCTGTCGGTGGTGCTGACGGAGCGGGTGCGCCCGGAGATGATGACCTGCAAGGATGTAGTGGCAACAGGACGTTATCCTTATACGGGAAAATTTGGCATCCTGTCTGAGAAAGACTGGGCTATCGTACAGGAATCCATGGAACTGGTGCATATCGAAGAACTGGCGGAGCGGGATTTCTCCAAGACCAGTGACGGACAGAAGCAGCGGGTCATGCTGGCGAGAGCTCTATGTCAGCAGCCGGATATCATTGTGCTGGATGAGCCTACGTCTTTTCTGGATATTCGCTATAAGCTGGAATTTTTATCGATCATCCAGAACATGTCCCGTACCAGACATCTGTCTGTCATCATGTCTCTGCATGAGCTGGATCTGGCAGGAAGGATTTCTGACAAGATCGCATGTGTTCATGGAGACCGGGTGGATCGTTTTGGCACACCGGAGGAGATTTTTACAGACGGCTACATACCGAAGCTCTATGGTATGACAGTTGGGTCTTATGAAGAGCGTACGGGTGATCTGGAGTTGCCGAAGGTAGAAGGTGATCCGAAAGTATTTGTGCTGGCTGGAAACGGAACCGGTACGGCAGTATTTCGGAAGCTTCAGAGAGATGGAATTCCCTTTGCTGCAGGTATTCTATGGGAAAATGACTTGGATTATCCGGCAGCGAAAGCATTGGCATCCGAAGTAGTCAGTGTGAAAGCGTTCTGCGAGATGGATGAAGCATCCCTAAACCGGGCAAAAGCACTGGTCGATCAGTGTGAAGAGGTGCTGTGCACGGTAGATTTGACAGAAGCGGGAGCGCAGGCAGAATCATTGAGAATACTGTATGAATATGCAAAGATGAAAATTAATATCAAAAAAGTATTGTAAACAACCTAAAAAGTATTGCGAAAATACTAATTGAGTATTATAATGAAAAAAGTTTTTAGAAACTTTATAAAAATTTAATTTTTGGAATGGAT
>OIXA01002965.1_pt1 | contig 18577 bp, 18 predicted proteins | sample 1587721 | NCBI WGS metagenome assembly OIXA01 (sample SAMEA3888900, study PRJEB22519) | human gut metagenome | biome: human gut; feature: human-associated habitat; material: faeces | place: Denmark | collected 2013 | reverse complement strand
TCGCGGAGGCTCGACACCGCGCTTCTTTTCGCAGATAAGAAGCGTGGGGTCGAAACCATCAGGCTGGCAGGGCACTGCCAGTCAGCCCCTGGTCCTCGGACCACGGGTCCAGCCACCCCCCTCCCGCTGCCGGCAGGCAGCAAAAAAAGCCCCCTTACGCCCCGCCGGGCGCAAAAAAGGACCTGCCTCGCGGCAGGTCCTTTCTTATTTCCGAATTACTCTTCGTCTTCACCGGCGGGCGCGAGCAGCGCGCGGATGGACAGCGAGATACGCTTGTGCTCCTGATCGATGTCGATGATCTTTGCGTCGACTTCCTGACCTTCGGACAGAACGTCCTCGGGCTTGCCGATGCGGCGATCCGCGATCTGGGAGATGTGAATCAAGCCGTCAACGCCGGGGATGATCTCAGCGAAAGCGCCGAAGGTCATGAGCTTGACAATCTTGACGGTGACAACGTCGCCGACCTTGTACTCATTGTTGAAGATGGTCCACGGGTTGGTAGCTTCGGTCTTGTAGCCGAGGGAGATCTTCTTCTTTTCGGGGTCGAGCGCGATGACGTAAACGTCGATCTCGTCGCCAACCTTGACGACCTCTGCCGGATTCTTGATGCGGTTCCAGCTCAGCTCGGAGACATGGACCATGCCGTCAACGCCGCCGATGTCGACGAATGCGCCGTAGCTGGTCAGGGACTTGACGGTGCCGTGATACTGCTTGCCGACCTCGATCTCGCTCCAGATCTTCTCCTGTGCTGCCTTGCGCTGCTCAGAAGCGACGGAACGGATGGAACCGACGACGCGGCGGCGGGCACGGTTGACCTCGGTGATGCGCAGCTGCACGTTCTTCTTCAGAAGCTCGCCCAGATCGCCGCCCTTGGCAACGCCGGACTGGGATGCCGGAACGAACACGCGGATGCCCTTGACATTGACGACGATGCCGCCCTTGTTCTCTTCGGTGACGACGCCTTCGACGATATCCTTGTTCTCAGCCGCAGCTTCGATCTCTTCCCATGCCTTGCCTGCTTCCAGACGCTTCTTGGACAGACGGACGACGCCTTCGCCGTCGTTGACATGGACAACGATTGCTTCAATCTGATCGCCGACCTTGACAGCCTCTTCGGGCTTGACGTTGGGGTCGCTGGAGAAGTCTTCCAGCGGAATGTACGCGGTGTGCTTGGTGCCCAGGTCGACTTCGACCTCGGTCGAGCCAACTGCCATAACCGTGCCGGTTACCTTATCTCCATTATTCAAAGTCTTGAGGGACTGCTCGAGAAGCTCGGCAAAATTCTCCTCCATTGCAGTTTCAACTTTCAGTTCTTCGCTCATTTTGTTGTTTACCTCCTTAATTATCCACGACGGCGTCGATGCGCCTGCCGTAATCCCCACAGTATTTGCGCCGGAAAAAAGGCTCATCTCCAGATCATCTGCCTGATCGACCAGTGAAACCTTTTTACAGTACTGCTCGCAGATCATCGCAAGTCTCCCGGTATTGGAGCTTCTTGCATCACCGACAACGACCATCGCATCACACTTTTGAGAAAGAATCGCTGCTTCTTCCTGTCGCATTTCCGTAGCTCTGCATATTGTATCAAATATTTCGCAATTTGTACACACTTTTTTTGCGATTTCGGCGCAGCTTTTCCACATTTTCTGTGAGCTGGTCGTCTGGCTGACCATGCTGATGGGAAGATGCCGCCGCTCGGGTGCCTCGCGAAGCCAATTTTCCAGCTCCTCCGGGCTCTGCACGATCAAAGGCTCCCGGCAGAAGCTTGCAATCGCCTCCACCTCCGGATGCGCGGGCGAGCCGAAGATAATAATCTTTCGTCCCTTCTGCGTCTCATTTTTCACAATGGTGTGAATTTTTTTCACAAACGGGCACGTTGCATCCAGCACCGGAACGCCGCGCGCGCAAAGCGCCTGCTGCACCTGCTCCGGCACACCGTGCGCGCGGATAATGACCGTCTCGCCGGGCTCTGCCTGCTCCGGGGAATCTAATTCGCGCACGCCCTGCTTCAAAAAGCGTTCGACCACATGGCGGTTATGGATGATGGGACCCAGCGTCGCGGTTTTATTTCCGCGCCGGACGCTTTCGTTTACCATCTCCACCGCCCGGTCAACCCCGAAGCAGAACCCCGCCGTCTTCGCCAATATGATCTGCATAGCTATCTCCGCCCAGTCTGTAAATTCTGCGCAGCAGCTCGTCCGCCTCCTGCTGATACTCGTCATGTGTCCAGCCGTCGCGCTTCGGCATCTCATACGGCTGCCCGAAAATGACGTTCACCGGACACCACGGCGTCTTGTTGCGCGTGATAAACACCGGCACCAGCGGCGCATCCGCTTCCACTGCCATACGCACCGCGCCCGTCTTCGCGCGCACGTGCTTGTTCTTATTGCAGCGCGTGCCCTCGACGAAGACCATCATCTGCTCGCCGTCTTTGAGCGCCTGCACGCCCTCGTGATAGGCGGTTCCGTCGTGCGCCTTGCGGTCGACAAAGATGATCCGGAACTTTTCCATCACCCAGCCGACGATAGGCACCTTCCGCAGCTCCTTTTTTGCAATAATCCGGCTCATTTGCGGTGCGTCAAGCGCCAGCAGCAGCCAGATGGCATCCGCGCAGCCCGAGTGGTTCGCGCAGATCACGGCTTTTCCAACCGGAACAAGCTCCCGTCCTACCACATGGAACACCGGATGCCAGAAAAACAGCCCGATCCGGCAAATCCACCAGCACACCCGATACCAGAACGTCATCATCCGAGCTTCCTCCTGACAATGGCAAGAATCTCCGCGATCGACTGCTCGATGGTGTTGCCCGAGGTGTCCAGCTTTACCGCGTCCGGCGCGGGTCTTAAAGGCGCGATGGCGCGCTCGGAATCCTGCTTGTCGCGCGCAATCATGTCCTGCAGCACCTTTTCATAGCTTACCTTCTCGCCCTTCTGTGTCAGTTCCTCATAGCGGCGCTTTGCCCGCTCCTCGGGGCTTGCGGTCAGAAAAATCTTGACCTGCGCGTTGGGAAGCACCACGGTTCCGATGTCGCGTCCGTCCATAACAACGTTGTGTTTCCGGGAAAATTTTCGCTGCATGTCCAGCAGATACTCGCGCACGCACTTCTGCGCCGAGACGCCGGAGGCGTAGCGGGACATCTCCGGCGTGCGAATCTCCCCCGTCACATCCTGCCCGTTGAGAATCATGTGCTGCACGCCGTCTTCCTCGTGCCGGATTTCGATGTTCACATCGTCCAGACACCGGCGGATGCCGTCCGCGTCCTTGGGTCCGATGCCCATCAGCCACATATGATAGCCGACCGTGCGGTAAATTGCGCCCGTGTCAACATATAAATATCCCAGTTCCTTCGCCACACGCTTTGCCATCGTGCTCTTGCCTGCGCCCGCAGGTCCGTCGATGGCGACCGAAATATACTTTCCCATGCTTCTATCCTTCCTGCGCGGCAGACGCCCCGGCAAGACGCCCGGTCGCCCACGCAATCTGTAAATTAAAACCGCCCGTATAGGCGTCCACATCCAGAAGCTCTCCCGCAAAATACAGTCCCCGAACCAGCTTCGACTCCATTGTCTTCGGGCTGACCTCCGAGACCTTCACGCCGCCGGAGGTCACAATTGCCTGCTCGACCGGCGCGCAGGACGCAATATCAACGGAAAACTGCTTGACCGTCTCCAGCAGTGCCCGCCGTTCCTGCTTTGTCAGCTCGTTGACCTTCTGCTGCGGCTGCAGCCCTGCCCGGCAAATCACCGGCACAATCATCGAGTGCGGCAGCAGCTTCACAAGCGCGTTCGACAGGTCCTTGTTCTGAAACTCCGCAAAATCGCGCAGAAGCCTTGCATCCAGCGTCTTTTCATCCAGCGCCGGCTTCAGATCCATCACAATCCGGTAGCCCTCTTTTCCGCGCTGCATGTGGCAGCTGGCAGAGAGAATCACCGGACCCGACAGCCCGAAATGTGTAAACAGCAGCTCTCCAAACTCGGAAAACACGCACTTGCCCTTCGCGTCGAGCAGCTTCACTTCCACATTTTTGAGCGCCAGCCCCTGCATTGCGCCGCAGGTATGCCCTTTTTCGACCAACGGCACCAAAGAGCCGCGCGGCTCGATGATCGTATGTCCGAGGCTTCCTGCCAGCCGGTAGCCGTCGCCGGTCGAGCCGGTTGCCGGATACGAGCAGCCGCCCGTTGCCAGAATGACCCGGTCTGCCGGAAGCCTGCCCGTTTGCGTCCGCACGCCCGTCACCGCGCCGTCCGCCGCTTCGATTTCCAGTGCCCGCTCCCAACGGATTTCCACGCCCGTTTCCTTCAAAAACCGGCGCAGCGCGTCAATAACGCTGCCCGCCTGATCGCTTTCTGGAAAGACGCGGTTTCCGCGCTCGGTCTTGAGCTGGCACCCGTGCTCCTCGAAAAACGCCATCGCGTCCGCCGGGGAAAAGCCAGCCAGCGCGCCATACAGAAAACGCGGATTGGTCGGCACGTTTTTCAAAACCTCGTCGCCCGCGCAGTTGTTTGTTACATTGCACCGCCCCTTGCCGGTGATGAAGAGCTTTTTGCCGAGCTTTCCGTTCGGCTCCAAAAGCGTCACATGCGCGCCCAGAGATGCTGCCGTTCCCGCAGCCATCATGCCAGCCGCGCCGCCGCCGATGACGACGACGTTATTCGACTCTTTCATAGACGTCGTACTCATCCCACAGATTCTCGAGATCTTCAAAGGTCTTGGTCATCTGCGTCTGCTGCTCCTGGGCCAGGCTCACGATCAGCGCGTTTACCACGCTCATCGGCGCGACAAGCGAGTCAACGACCGAGACCATGTCGCTCTTTGCCACCAGCACATGGTTCGCAACCTTGCCTGCCGGCGCGTCCGGCTTGTCAGTGATGGCAATGCACGTTGCGCCCGTGTCATGGGCATACTGCATGACCTTGACCGTGCGGCTCGAGTACCGGGGCAGACTGAAGCCAATGACCACATCCCCCGGACCCACGCGCAGCAGCTGCTCAAACATCTCGCTGGTCGACGTGGAGCCGACGAGACGGACATTGTCAAACATGTTGCGCAGATAGAAGTTCAGAAACGCCGCCAGCGACGCAGACGAGCGCACGCCGACAATATAGATGGTCTTCGCTTTCAGCATTGCCTGCACGCTCGCGGCCATCTCGGCGCGGCTGAGCGCTTCGCTCGTCATGCGGATCGAGTCGATGTCCCCCTGCAGAATGGTGGACACCACGTCCTGATTGCCCAGCCGGTCGTTCGTGACCTCAATGCGCTGGACGCTGGTCAGCTTGTTTCGTACCAGTTCCTGCAGGGTTTTCTGCATGCTGGGGTAGCCGTCGAAGCCAAGCTCGACCGCAAAGCGCACAACCGTCGACTCCGAGACCTCGACCATCTTGCCGAGCCGGCTGGCCGTCATGAACGCCGCCTTGTCATAGGATTCCAGAATATAATTTGCGATCCGCTTCTGTCCTTTGGAGAAGGACGGAAGATCGCTTCGGATCTGCATCAGAATGTCATTCATACCGATTCTCCGTTCATCGGGAAATTTTGGATTTTTCCGGCGCGGCGCGCAGAAAAAACCTTGTATTATGATACAAGGTTTTTTGTCATTTTGCAAGTATGATTGCACAAAGATGCAATTTTTTCTTACGGCAGCTTGACAGTGCAGCTGCCATCCCAGTTCCCGGCGTCAGAGCTTCCGCAGCTCTTCCGGTGTGAGCCTGCGCCACTGCCCGGGCTTCAGTTCCCCGAGTGTGAGCGGACCTTCGGCAATGCGCCGCAGGCGCGTCACGGTGACGTTTGCCCGCTCGCAGAGCCTGCGGATCTGGCGGTTTCTTCCCTCATGAATCGTGATGCGCAGCAGCGCCGTTTCGTCCTCCGCGCGAAGGGTTTCCACTTTGGCAGGACGCGTCGTCCTTCCGTCAATTTCGATGGGGCTGGCAATGGACGCCTCGCAGCCCGGTATGTACCGGCTCAGCCAGACGAGGTAGACCTTGTCCACCTCTTTTTGGGGGTGCGTGAGCCTGTTTGCAAGTTCTCCGTCGTTTGTCAGAAGCAGCAGCCCCTCGGAGTTGAGGTCGAGTCTTCCCACCGGATACACCCGCGCGCCGCAGCCGGATACCAGCTCGGAGACGTTTTTGCGCCCCTTTTCGTCGGACAGCGTACACACATAGCCGCGCGGCTTGTTGAGCATCAGCGCCACGCGCTCGGGCTGCTTTTTAAGCCGTACGCCGTCGACCTCAATGACGTCTTCCTCATCGTCTGCCACATCCCCGAGACTTGCCGTGTTACCGTTGACGCGCACGCGGCGCTCCAAAATCATCTGCTCTGCCTTCCGGCGGGACGCTATGCCGTAGTTTGACAAAATCTTCTGCAGCCGCTGTTCCATCTTACCCTCCAAACATCCGTTTCCAAAAGCTGCGTGCGGGACGTGTTTCCTCCACCGCCTGCGCATAATAGACCGGGACCTCCCGGACACAAACGCCGTCTACCCGAAGCTCCAGCCAGCCCGCCTGCCCGGCAAGGACCGGCGCAAAGGCAAGCTGCGGCGCATGCAGAACCAGTTCCTTCCGCTCGCCCTCCGCCAGCGGATACGATATCTCCTCTGCCGCAGTGAGCGAAACACGTTCCAGTCTGCCTCCGACTACCGGCACGCTCCCGACGGTATCTCCTTCGCGCACAAGCGTCTGCAAAGAAAACGCCGAAAATCCGTAGTCAAACAGCGCCTGCTGGTCGCGCCAGTCGTCGGGGTCGCAGATCGTCACGCAGACGAGCCGTCTTCCGTCTCGCACTGCGCTTCCGGCAAGGATTCTGCCCGCTCTTTTCGTATAGCCGGTCTTGATGCCGTCGGCTCCATCCACACGCCACAGAAGCTTGTTGTGATTGGTAAAGCTTCTGCCGTTTTCCGTGAAACTTTTGCTGGAGACGACCGCGCGGAACGTTTCGTTCTGCATCGCGCAGACGCTGAGCTTTGCCAGATCGCGCGCCGTCGAGTAGTGCACCTCGCCGTCGAGTCCGTTCGGGTTTTCAAAATGCGTATTGGTAAGCCCCAGCGCCTGCGCTTTCTCGTTCATGCGCCCGACAAATGCTTCCATGCTTCCCGCGGTTGCAATCGCGAGCGCCACCGCCGCGTCGTTTCCCGAGCGCAGCATCAGCCCGTAAAGAAGCTCCCGGACCGTAATGCGCTCGCCCGCCTTCAAATACAGGCTGGACCCTTCCACGCCTGCCGCCTCCGGCGGCACGGAAATTTCGCGCTCCAGCTCCCCTGCCTCGCAGACCAGAAGCCCCGTCATGATCTTCGTCGTGCTGGCAATCAGGCTTTGCTCGTCCGCGTTCTTTTCATACAGAACTCTGCCGGTCTGCGCGTCCACCAGAATTGCGCTCCTCGCGCTGACGCTGCTGGAAAAATTTGCTGCCCGCGCGGGCAGACACAGGAAAACGGCAGCGACCACAGCCGCCGCCGTTCTGAAAAAGCCGTGCTTCATTGTTATCACCCGGCGTAAGCTTTCCCCGCCGGGCGAATTTCATGCGCAAAAATTTATTCGATGCCTTCCTCTTTTGCAAGACGCTTCTGCTTGAGAAGATGCTCTGCCTTGTCCAGCAGGTCCGGCAGCTGCTCGATGAGCCGGTCCATGGACGTGGACGCAGGCTCTGCCACCGGCAGCATCCGCACGGATTCTCCCCGCACCACCAGAAACGCAACCGGCGTAATGTTGACGCCCGCGCCTGCGCCGCCGCCGAAGGCATTGTCGCGGTTTGCCGGATAATTCTTCGTTGCGAAGTCGCTGCCGCCCGCGCCGTAGCCGATGGAGACCTTCGTGACGGGAATGATCGTCACATCGCCGGCTGCAATCGGCTCGCCGATGACCGTATTCACATCGATCATATCGCGGATTTTGCCCATCGAGGACATCATCATATCAGAAAGAGGATGATTCATGTATTTGACACCGCCTTTTTCTTATTGAGCCAGAGCTTCAGAAAACGCACAAGCGCGCGCAGGGCAAGGCAAATCGCCCGTCCGATGGTTATCGTCAGCACCAACTGCGCGTCCAGCTTCATTTCCTTCTCATTATAATCGAGAATTGGCTGAATGTCACGCTTTTTTATCACAAAAAGCTGCTCGAGCTTCGGCGTCAGCGCGCCCAGCGCCGCCCAGACCCTTCCATACAGCATTGCCGCCTTCGCAGGGTCCGAACCGTCCAGCGTCACATGCAGCACCAGCACCTCCACACGGAGCTTGCGCCGCAGATTTCCCAGCGTGTCGCACGCGAGGTCCGCCAGCGCCAGAATATCAGAAAGCGTCAGCTTCGGCATGGAACCCTGCTTTTTGGGCTTTTCCGGCTTTGCATCCGGTTTATTCGCCGCGGGCTTTTTCGCCTTCGGCTTGGGCTTCTTCTTTTTTTCCTTTGCGGGCAAAACCTGCAGCTTGAACAGCCCGATTTTGAGCCGCAGCGCCAGCCCGTTCTCCCGGTAGCTTGCGTCCACACCGACCGGAATACACCCGATCAGCACAAAAACCGCAAGCACAATGCCGAAAACTGCCCATCCGCTCATTGCGCCGTCTCCTTCTGCCCGTCTTCCCCTTCTGGGCTTTCCATCGGCAGCTCCAGCTGTGCCTGGTTGGTGCTCAACTCCACCTTTTCAATCGGCGGCAGATCGGCAAGCGACTGCAGCCCGAACACCCGCAGAAAATCAGGCGTCGTCTCATACTGAAACGGTCTTCCCGGCACATTGAGCCTGCCCGCCTCGCGAATCAGCTTCTTGGTCAGCAGCGCGCTGATCGAATACCCGCTGTCTACGCCGCGGATCTGCTCGACATACGCCTTCGTCGCCGGCTGATAATAGGCAATGACGCTCAGCGTTTCGAGCTGCGAAGACGACAGCTTCGGCGGCTTTCTGGTCTCCAGCGTTTTTGTCACCAGCTCCGCCTGCTCTGCGGCAGAGCACATCTGATAGGCATCCTCCAGCCGCACAATGCGGATACCGCTGCGGTGAAACGAGAGCTGGTCCATGAGATATTTCAGCTCCTCGTGAATCTGCGCCTCGTCGACCGTCAGACTCTCAGACAGCCGCGATGCTGCCACCGGCTCTCCCGCAGCAAACAAAATCGCCATCAGCGCCCGCTGCAATTCGTTCTGTTCCATGCTCATTCCTCCCAGTTGAGGTCTTTTTCGTCCGGCTTCTGCACGAAGGCAATCTCCTGTTCTCCGGCTTCGTTTTCAATGCGCACCGAGTGGAGCCTGCAAAGCTCCAGCACTGACAAAAAGGTCGCAACAATCTCGGACCGGCTGCGGCTGCCCTTGAAAAGCGAGAGAAATTTCATCACGCCGTGCCCAATGAGCCGCCGCAGCACCTCGGCAGCCTTCTTTGCCACCGGATACGGCTCGGTGCCGACGATACCGGCAAAATTGGAAACCGGCGGCGGGAGCCTTCTTTGAGACCGGTCCTGCATCGCAGCAAGCGCGTCGAGCAAATCCTGCCGGTCGTGCTGATAGCGGTACGTCTGGTCCCGGCGCAGAGGCTCGGGCTGTTTGGGAAACATGCCGAGTCCGATGTCGTTTCGAAGCGCGAGCGCGCCGCAGGCGATCTTGATCTGCTCGTAGGCGTCTTTTCTCTGCCGCTGGCGAAGCGACGCGATGAGCTCTTCCATCTCCGACTCCGCTTCGGCTTTTTCCGCCTCGGACAGCAGCATGCGCGTCTTGATGTACATCAAATGCGACGCCATCGCGATAAACTCGCTGGCAACCTCCATGTCCATGCGCTTGCGCTCGTCGAGCCAGGCAAGATACTGATCCAGAATCGACGAGATGCTGATGTCCTGAATTTCTATTTTATTTTTGCTCAGCAGAAGCAGAATGACATCCAGCGGACCGTCAAAATCCTCCAGCGTCTGCTTCGCGTGTACTACATTTTGCAGGTGATATTGGGGCTGTTCCATGCACTGCCCTCCGTTTTATGGAATCCTCAGAATATGGCGCTCGGCAGCGTAAAGCCCCAGGCGCCGAGGCTGTTCAGCCACGTCAGAAGCCAGTCGCGCATCGCGCCCAGCGGGCGGTCAATGGCGCCGGTCACGAGCAGCGCCATCAAAAGCCCCATGCCGTATTTTTCATACCGCATCAGCCAGTCATATGCCCGGTCGGACAGCAGCGCGAACAGAACCTTCGAGCCGTCGAGCGGCGGAATCGGAAACACGTTAAAAACGGCAAGACCCGCGCTGATGATCTCGACATACACAAAGAACTGCGCCAGCGCCAGAAGCAGCCACGTGCTTCCAAGCCGGTCGGCAAGAAACATCACAAAATTGCACAGCACCACCGCCGCATAGGCAAGCACGACGTTCGAAACCGGTCCTGCCAGCGCCGTCAGCGCCATGCCCGCTTTGGGGTTTTTGAAGTTCCGCATATCGACCGGCACGGGCTTCGCCCAGCCGAAACGGAACAGCGCCATCATGATAAGCCCCATCAAGTCCACGTGCTTGAGCGGATTGAGGCTCAGCCGCCCCATACGCTTTGCCGTGTTGTCTCCGAGCCTGTATGCCGCCAAACCATGACAGGTTTCATGAAACGTGATGCAAAGCAGCGACGCGGCAACCAGCACCGCCGTCTGCCACACGCCGTCAAATTGCAGCTGCGCCAGCCAGGCGCGAAATGCGTCCATCCGTAAGCCTCCAAATGCCAAGAAGTTAGAATATTATACCACAAATGCGCCGCCCACGCAAGAAAAACGCGGCTGTGCCGCGTCTTTGCTTTTTATTCCGATTGCAGCACCTGCGCGCAGACGCCAAGCACCTTTGCCGCCATGGGCGCCGCGACCGTGCTTCCCGCGCCGCCGTTTTCCACGAACACCACGAACGCCACCGGACAGGATGCATCCAGCACAAAGCCCGCGAACATCGCGTTTGCCGTCTGCCCCTCGCGCTCTGCCGTGCCGGATTTGGCGCAGACGGAAAGTCCTCCGAACTGCCAGTCGCCGTAGATCGTCTGCACGTCGTTTCGCATGAGCTTCGTCAGCGTCCCAGCGGTCTCCGGCTGGATCATTGCCGAAGTAAGCTTCGTTTCCGCCTCGTAGGTAATGTCGTCGCCCTTTCTCACGCGCTGCATGAGATAAGGCTCTGCCGCGCTGCCGCCGTTTGCAATCGCGCCCATATACCGAAGGAACGCCAGCGCGCCGACCTGATCGGTATACTGCCCGATACCTGCCCAGGCGACATCTCCGTCGTCCGCGCCGCTCAGGTCGATCTTTCCGGGCGCCGTTTTGTAGCCCTCGCAGGAAATGCTCCCCGTCAGCCCCAGCTTTTCCGCATACTCCTGCAAAACTCCCGCGCCCAACTCGGCGGCAAGCTCTCCGAAAGCGATGTTGCACGAATGCGCCAGCGCCCCGGCAAGACTCAAGCTTCCGTGCACGCCGTTGCAGATGATCTTCTGCCCGCCGATGATGGTTTTGCCGCTGCACTGGAACGTGCGCGACTGCACACCCTCGATGGTTTCCAGCGCGGCTGCCGCTGTCACGAGCTTGAAAATCGAGCCCGGCGTATACGCGGCGTCAAAAAAGCGGTTGACATACACGCCCTCATAGCTTCCGGTTGTGTCGTTTGCCACATCCGGCACATGGTCCGGGTCATAGCTCGGAGACGTCACCGCGCAGAGAATCTCGCCCGTCTTGTAGTTATACACGCCGATTGTTCCCCGGTAGCCGGAGAGCGCCTGCTGCGCCGCGCTCTGCACGGCGGCGCTGATGGTAAGCCTTGCCGCAACGCTTCCGGGCTCGTCGGTATAAAGCCCGTTCACCACGTCAAAGCCAATCATTTTAGAGGCATAAGTCTGAAGCAGCGGCGCGCTGATATAGCCGTCGCGGTCTCCCAGCAGGTGAAGCGTCGCCCGCCGGACCGCCTCGTCGGCGTTGTAGACTCTGCCGTCGTTGGTATTGAGCAGCAGCATACCCGACCGGTCATAAATTTTGCCGCAGTCTGGGTTTACGCCCGTATACACATGCGGGCTGCCGGGAAATGCCACCCAGGTTTTCGCCTCGATGAAATACTCCCCGAAGAAGACCAGCAGCCCCGCCAGCAGCGCAGCCGCCAGCGCCAGCGTCATCCATGCGCGCTTGGAGATTTTTTTCATACCGCCGCCTCCTTCCGCTTCGGAAGCCGAATGGCAAAGCTTGCGTTCTGCCGCGTGTCCGCCGCCTTGATGAAGGCAAGAAGCCCCCAGACGCAGATCATGCTCGAGCCGCCGTTGGACACGAACGGGAACGTCACGCCGGTCAGCGGCAGCAGGTCCGTTGTACCGAAGACATTGAGCATCGCCTGCACCACATAGATCGTCACCGCGCTTGCCGCGCCGATGGCGTAGAAGCAGCTTCTTCCCTGCGGCAGCGAGCGCACCACAAACGCCGCCAGCAGCACAATTGCCGCAACGCAAAGCCCCGCCAGCAGCAGCCCCCACTCTTCACTCACAAGCGCGAACACCAGATCGGTGTCTGCCGCGCCCACATGGTGCAGCCAGCCCTTGCCCGCGCCGAGCCCGAATAAGCCGCCAGAGGCAATACACATCAAAGCGCGCGTCTGCGAGTAACCGGTCGAGCTGGCATTCTCCCAGACATGCCCCCACGCAGAAAAGCGCTTCATGGCGTAGGGCTTAAATTGCAGCGCCAATACGCCCGCAAAGCCCGTTCCCGCGCAGGCAAGCGCGATGGTTGCGAAATTGCCCGAGCGCAGAAACGCGATAATCAGAAACGTTACAAAAAAGATAATTGCCGTGCCGAAGTCGTTCATCAGCGCCAGACAGCCGCAGATTGCCGCCGAGTAGCCGATAAACAGAATCAGGTTCCGCTTTGCCATCAGACGCTGCAGGGTGGACGCGCCCGCGAACACAAAGCAGATTTTGACCAGCTCCGACGGCTGGAACGAAATGCCACCAAGCTGCATCCAGTTTTTCGCGCCGAATTTTTCCACGCCCAGCACCAGATTTACCGCCAGCAGCAAGATACCGCCTGCCGCCGCCAGATAGCGGATTTTCTTTGCCCGCTCCAGATCGCGCAGACTCCAGCTGACCGCCAGATACGCAAAAATGCCGCATGCCACGGCAATCAGTTCCTTCCGGATTGCCTCCGGCGCGGAGGTTGAGACGACGCACAAGCCCATCGTCGTCAGGAAAAACGCGACGGTTTCCACATCGAAGCTCCGTCTTCTTGCCAGCCGCAGCAGGGCAAAAAGCCCCCACTGTATCGCAATCAGCGCCAGAAAGCCCGGCAGAATCTGCCCGCCGTTTTCCGGCAGATGCACGCACAGCTGCGCGCAGGCGAGCAGCTGGAACAGTGTCAGCACCAGAAGCGTCAGCCACGGGCGCACCACTGCCCGGCGGGTTCTCGCCTCCGCCTGAATGCGTTCCTGCTCCTGCGTGATGGGAACGAGCGTAAAATCAACGCCGCCGAAGGACAACACGTCCCCGAACTGCACGACCGCCAGCTGCGCCGGCTTCCCGTTGACCAGCACGCCCCCGGTGGAGCCTGCGTCCATGATCGTCCAGCTGCCGTCGTCATAGCGCGTCAGCACCGCGTGCGTGCGCGAAATCGTCGGGTATTCCAGCGTCACATCGCAGCCCTTTCCCCGCCCGATCAGGCTCTCCCAGTGCATGACGGGGATACGGTCGCCGGTGGGTCCTGCGAGCCACGCCCAGACCTCCGGCTCGCGCCGGAACAGCAGCAGCGACTTTCCGCACCGCAGCAGAATCACGAGCGCCAGCAGCGGAAAGACATAGCGCAGCGCGCCGTCCAGCGCCAGAAGCGAAGGCGTCGATTCGATGGTATTCAAAAAGGTTTCCAGCGCCTGCTGCATGATACCCTCCTGTTCGGATTCAAAAGAAGCCGCTGCAAGCGCAGCAGCTTGAGACTGTCAAAAAAGCTAACGCTTTTTTGACAAAAGGGAATGCACCTCGACTACGCGCATAATTTGTGCTCCAGAGGCGCACAAATTCCACACTTGCGAGGCGATCGGTATGTTTCCGGTCGGCAAAGCCGCCGGATAACATGAATTTTTATTTTATTTCGCCCTGCGGGGCGAAACTCTACGAGGTTTTTTCACGCTGAAGCCGCTGCAAACGCAGCAGCTTCTTTTTTTGTTGCTATACGGATTTCGGCTCTTCCGTCGGTGTGTCTGCTGCCTCCGCCGCAGCCTGCCGCGCAGCTTCCGCCTTACGGTCGAGGTCGGCGACCTCTCGAATATCATAATACTCGTCGGTAACGGTTGTCTTCTGCTTCTTGCGCAGCGCGGAGTTCACAATGTCGCTGATGATGAGATAGATCACCGCAAACACCGGCACGCCCAACAACATCCCCGCGAAGCCAAAGATGCCCGCCGCAATCGTGATCGAAATGAGCACCCAGAAGCCCGAGATGCCGACGGTGTTGCCGAGGATCTTAGGACCGATGACGTTGCCGTCCACCTGCTGCAGAACAATGATGAAGATGATGAAGTAGAACGCCTGCAGCGGGTCGACCAGCAGAATGATCAGCGCACTCGGCACCGCGCCGATGAACGGACCGAACACCGGAATGACGTTCGTCACGCCGACAATCGTCGCAATCAGCGCCGTATACGGCATCTTCATGAGCGTCATGCAGATGTAGCACAAGACGCCGATGATTGCGGAGTCTATGATCTTGCCGATGATAAAGCCCGAGAAAATCCGGTTGATGCTGCTGCCCAGATCCAGCAGATGATTTGCCGCCTCCGGTTTGCAGGCAGCAACGACCATCTTCTTCGCCTGCGCCTGAAAGGTATCCTTCGACCAGAGAATATAGATCGACGCGACCAGACCGATGATGAAGTTCGTAATCGACTTGACAACTGCCATTACAGACGTCGTGAGCGTGGCAAGAATCTTCTGCACATCGCTCAGAAAGCTCGTCTTGACCCAGTTTTCCACATAGCTCTGCACCGTGTCAAGCGCCCGCTCAACATACATCCGGATTTCCGGATTGTCTTCGAGCACATTGACCGCCCATTTTTCCAGACTCTGATAGTATTCCGGTGCGCTGTCGATGATGCTCATCACGCTCTCATAGAGCTGCGGCACCAGCATCGAGAAAAACGCATAGACGATGAACGCAGCAAAGATGAACGCGAAAACGAGCGAAATGCCGCGGCTGATTTTATACGCCTTCGAGGCTTTCAGCCCCCGCTTTTCCAGCAGCGGACGCAGCCGCAGGTCGACAAAATTGACAATCGGGTTCAGCAGAAACGCTATCACAATGCCCGACACCAGCGGCGAGAGAATCTTTCCGACCGCACCGAGCAGCGAAAAAAAGCCCGGAAGATTCGTAAAGATGACCACCAGCAGAATGCTGATGAAAATGACCGTCAGAGCGGTAAGCCCCCATTTGAAATATCGCCGGTCGTGCTGCTCGTGCATGCGCGTCGCTCCCATCCTCGTTCGAATTTGGTTACAACTTAAAGTACCATATCAGATAAAATCCGTCAAGAAGCTTAAGAATATCTTCACAATTTGTTTGCGTTTGCCGCGTCATACGCGCGAAGCCGCGCAATCTCCGCCGCATAGCCGGGAAGCTCGTTGGGCGTCTCCAGAATCATCGGAAGCCCCCGCAGCGCCGGATGCTCGATAATGTGATAGAATGTTTCGATGCCGAGATAGCCTTCTCCGAGCCGTTCGTGCCGGTCCTTGTGCGAAGCGAGCGGGTTTTTGCTGTCGTTGAGATGCAGCGCGCGAAGTCTGGGCAATCCGATCACCCGGTCAAATTCCTCCAATACCGCCTCCAGGTTTCCAGCAATGTCATACCCGGCATCGCTGACATGGCACGTATCGAGGCACACGCCGAGCTTTTCCTGCATCGCCGTGCGGTCGATGATTGCCCGAAGCTCCTCAAACCGCCCGCCGACCTCTGTGCCCTTGCCTGCCATCGTCTCCAGCAGCACTATGGTCGTCTGCCCTTCGAACATCGCCAAATCGAGCGTTTCGGCAATTTTCCGGATGCCTTCTTCCGTTCCCTGCCCGACGTGGCTTCCGGGGTGAAAGTTATAGAAATTTCCCGGCACAAATTCCATCCGGCGCAGATCGTCCTGCATGGTGTTTCTGGCAAACTCGAGCGTTTTTTCCTCCTTTGCGCAGGGATTGAGCGTATACGGCGCGTGGGCAACGATTTTCCCGATTTCCCCGCTTCCTTGCATCAGGACGAGCGCCTGCGCATCCTGCGGGTCAATGTCCTTCGCCGCGCCGCCTCTGGGGTTGCGGGTAAAAAACTGAAACGTGTTCGCGCCGATGGACAATGCAGTCTTGCCCATGGCGGCAAAGCCCTTCGACGAGGACAGGTGGCAGCCAATATATTGCATATTTTTCTCCTAATTTGTAAAATTTTCTTAAATCCTGCCGCAGCGTTTGCAAAACGCCTTGTCAATTTTCCTTTTATCAGGTAAAATCCAGATATAGGGGAGGGCGATGCAGATGCCGCGGTCTGAAAATCAGAAGCTGAAACTTTTGTATCTCAAAGAGCTCTTTGAAACGCAGTCGGACGAGCAGCACATTCTTTCCATGCAGGATATTGTATCCTACCTTGCCGCGCGCGGCATCCGCGCCGAGCGCAAGAGCGTCTATGGCGATATTTCCTGTCTGCAGGAATTCGGCATGGACATTGTGCTGCAGAAGGGTCCCGGCGGCGGGTACTTCCTTGCCTCGCGCCCGTTTGAGCTGGCGGAGCTGAAGCTGCTGGCAGGCGCCGTGCAGGCGAGTAAATTCTTATCCGAGCGCAAATCCGTCGCGCTGATTGAAAAGCTCTCGACGCTTTGCAGCAGCTATCAGGCGGCGCAGCTCGAACGGCAGGTCACCGTCCGCGACCGCGTCAAGTCGATGAACGAAAGCATCTACTATACCGTCGACCGGATACATGAAGCAATCGCGGAAAACAAACAGATTCGCTTCCGCTATTTTGACTGGGGCGTGGACCGGCGCAAACACGAGCGCCCGGGCGAGTATTTCGCCAGTCCCTACGCGCTGGTCTGGGACAACGAAAACTATTACCTGATTGCCCACTCCGAGCGCCACGGGCTGACGCACTACCGCATCGACAAGATGGCAAAGCTTTCCATTGCCGATAAGCCCCGCGTCATCACCGAGCAGGCAAGGCAGCTCGATCTGACCCGCTACGGCAAAACCGTCTTCGGCATGTTCTCCGGCACGCCGCAGCAGGTGAAGCTTCGCTTCCGCAATTCCCTCGCCGGCGTCGTCATTGACCGCTTTGGAAAAAGCGCCATGCTTGTGCCGGACGGCGAGAGCCACTTCACATTTACCACTGAGATTGTCCTGTCTCCCGTTTTCTACGGCTGGCTGGCAGGCTTCGGTGAACAGGCAGAGATCATGTTCCCCGCATCGGTGCGCGAAGATTTTGCAGATCTGTGCCGCCGGACACTCTCGCTGTACGAGACCTCCCGCGAAGAATAAAACCGAACAACGCCCGGCAAAGCGCTGCTTTGCCGGGCGTTTTGCGTCTTATTTGACCTTTGCAATCAGCTCTGCCGCGGGCATGACGCCGTCGAGATTCACCTGCTCCATCTTTCCTTCGTCGCACAGACGCGCGGTGTCGGGGTCGATGGGAAGCCGCGCCAGCACCGGCAGGCTGTACTCCAGCGCAATCTCCGAGAGCTTGCTCTTGCCGAAAATCTCAACCGTCCTGCCGCAGTCGGGACATTTGAAATAACTGTAGTTTTCCACGAAGCCGTAGACCGGCACATCCATCATCTTTGCCATGTTGACCGCCTTGGAGACGATCATGGACACGAGGCTCTGCGGGCTGGTAACGAGAATCACGCCGTCAATCGGCAGCGACTGGAAAACCGTCAGCGGCACGTCGCCCGTTCCGGGAGGCATATCGACGAACATATAGTCCACGTCTCCCCAGCAAACATCCGTCCAGAACTGTTTGACCGCGCCCGCAACCACGGGTCCGCGCCAGACGACGGGGTCCGTCTCTTTCGGAAGCAGAAGGTTGATGGACATGATCTTGATGCCGTCTTTCGTCACGGCGGGGATAATGCCGTCGTCACTTCCGCTTGCCGGCTGATGCAGACCGAACGCCTGCGGAATAGAGGGACCTGTGATGTCGGCGTCAAGAATCGCCGTCTTGTAGCCGAGCTTGTTCATAGCGACCGCCATCATGGACGTCACGGTCGACTTGCCGACGCCGCCCTTGCCGGAAACGACGGCAATGACATGCTTGACGTTGGAAAGCTTGTTGGCAGGAGCCAGAAGGCTCTCCGGGCTGCGGCTGGAGCAGCTTTCGCCGCAGCTGTCGCAGTTGCCGCTGCACGATGCACTCATAAGAAAAATCTCCTTTTTTGTTTTATTCTAACTCCCGGTTGGGGAAAAGTCAAATTTTTTGGTTCTGGAAAAGGACTTCCAGAGGGTTCTTTTGGGAACTGGACCCGTGGTCCAGGGACCAGGGGTTGACTGGCAGAGACCTGCCAGCTGGTTCTTTTCGACCCCACGCTTCTTAGCTGCGCAAAGAAGCGCGGTGTCGAGCCGCCGCGAAGAAATTGCTGTTGTTGCGCTTGCCGCGCAACATAACACAAGGGTCTGCGGAC
>OIXA01002964.1_pt1 | contig 18578 bp, 16 predicted proteins | sample 1587721 | NCBI WGS metagenome assembly OIXA01 (sample SAMEA3888900, study PRJEB22519) | human gut metagenome | biome: human gut; feature: human-associated habitat; material: faeces | place: Denmark | collected 2013 | reverse complement strand
TTTTCAGAACTTTTATAAAGTTCTGGAAACTTGCTCAGCGTGGCGAAAAAACTTTTTCGACACGCTGAGAGTATACCACACAAAAAGGGACCTGTAAACTTGTTGAATTTTGTTTTTACATTTTCTGTCGGACGTGCTATAATGTGATGGATTACGTGCAGCAAGGGAGGGTGTCCATGGAATTTCACAGTCATAACGAAGCGGAGACGGGAGCCATCGGCGCCCGTCTGGCCGCCGTGCTGAACCCCGGCGCGGTGGTGGCGTATTTGGGGGATCTGGGTATGGGCAAGACTGCCTTCACCCGGGGACTTGCCGCGGGGCTTGGCTACAAGGGCCGGGTCACCAGCCCCACCTTTGCCATTGTGAATGAGTACGAGGGCGGCCGGCTGCCTCTGTTCCACTTTGATATGTACCGTCTGAACAGCGCCGATGACCTGTTCGACATCGGCTGGGAGGATTATCTCTCCCGCGGCGGTGTCTGCGCCGTGGAGTGGAGTGAAAACGTGATGGACGCTCTGCCGGAGGACACCGTCTGGGTCCGCATCGCCCGGGAGGGAGACACCGGCCGCAGCATTACCATAGAAGGAGTGGAGCTTCCATGAAAATTTTAGCCCTGGAGACCTCCGCCAAGGCGGTATCCGCCGCCGTATCCGAAAACGGACGTATTTTAGCCTCCGGCTATCAGGATACCGGTCTGACCCACAGCCGCACCTTGATGCCCATTGTGGAGCACATCCTGAAAAATACGGACTTGAAGCTGTCCGACATGGACGCCATTGCCGTGGCTGTCGGCCCCGGCTCCTTTACGGGCATCCGCATCGGCGTTTCCGCCGCCAAAGGCCTTGCCTTTTCTGTGGACAAGCCCGCCGTGGGTGTGTCCACGCTGGCCGCTATGGCCCGGAACGCGGCCTTTGCCGACGGGCTGATCGTCTGCGCCATGGACGCCCGCCGCAGTCAGGTCTATAACGCCAACTTCTCTGCGGAAAACGGCGTCCTCACCCGGCTGACCCCGGATCGGGCCGTCTCTCTTGACGAGCTGGCGGAGGAGATCCGAAACGATCCCCGGCCCATCACCTTAGTGGGTGACGGCGCGCATCTGGTATACGCCCGCTTTACGGAGCAAGGCATCCCCTGCCGTATGGCTCCCCCCCACCTCATCATGCAGAACGCCACATCCGTGGCACTGGAGGCGGAGGCGTTAGCCGCGCAGGGCAAGCTGGCCTCCGCTCAGGAGCTGGAGGCTTTCTACCTCCGGCCGCCGCAGGCGGACCCCCTGAAAAAGAAACCGGCGCCGATTCAATAAAGTCTTCAATTTTTTATATAGAGGAGAACAGAATTATGGGTAAAGTAGTCATTATGGATCATCCCCTGGTGGCCCACAAGCTGACCATCATGCGGGACAAGAACACCAGCGTCAAGGATTTCCGGGAACTGGTCAGCGAGATCGGTATGCTCATCACCTATGAGGCCACCCGCGATCTGCCCATGACCACCAAGCACATTGAAACCCCCATCTGCGAGATGGACGCCCCCACTCTGGCCGGCCGCAAGTTCGTAGTCGTCCCCATTCTCCGGGCCGGTCTGGGTCTGGTGGACGGCGTGCTGCGGATGGTTCCCGCCGCCCGTGTGGGCCATATCGGTATGTACCGGGACGAGGAGACTCTGGAGCCCCATCCCTATTTCTGCAAAATGCCCAAGGACGTTGCCGAGCGCGACGTGCTGATCGTGGACCCCATGCTGGCTACTGGCGGTTCTGCCGCAGAGGCCATCGGCGAAATGAAGAAGCGGGGCTGCAAGCACATCAAGCTCATGGTCCTCGTGGCCGCTCCCGAGGGCATCAAGTTCCTGCAGGAGAAGCACCCCGACGTGGATATCTATGCCGGCGCTCTGGACGATCACCTGAATGAGAAGGGCTACATCGTCCCCGGTCTGGGCGATGCCGGCGACCGGATCTTCGGCACCAAGTAAATCTGTTCTTTTTAAGATCACAACAGCGAAAGCGGGAGCCATCGGCTCCCGCTTTTTTCCATTTTTTATTTGCTCTATCCAACTTTCTGTCTCCAGGCCGCAGATTTTTCTTGCATTTTTCCCCGCTGTCCTTTACAATAGGGTTACAAGTACATAACTGCAAAGCAAGACAGCTGCAACGGAGTGCCATGCGCACGGGCTGACACCTGTCTCCTTTGCGCGGCAGGTGTTTCGGGAGACCGGAGCGCCTTTTTCTTTTATCCTTTTTCGCAAATCATTTTCAAATTTCCAATATTTTCTCAAGGGGGGACGTATTATGACACTTGTTACCAACGGACGGCTCATCACCCGCGACCCGGAGGGTCAGGGCTACTACGAACACGGCGCGGTGGCCTACGAGGGCACGAAGATCGTGGAGATCGGCGAGGAAGCCGCTCTGAGAGCCAAATACCCGCAGGCGGAGATCATCGACGCCAGGGGCGGCGTCATCATGCCCGCTCTCATCAACGCCCACACCCACATCTATTCCGCTCTGGCCCGCGGCCTGAGCATCGTGGGCAACAACCCCACCAATTTCTATGAGGTGCTGGACGGCACATGGTGGGCCATCGACCGCCACCTGATGATGGACGGCACCCGCGCCAGCGCCACCGCGCTGTACATGGACTCCATCAAGCAGGGCGTCACCACCGTGTTTGACCATCACGCCAGCTATGGCGAGATCCCCGGCACGCTGCACACCATCGCCGAGGAGAGCAAGCGTCTGGGCCTGCGCTCCTGCCTTTGCTATGAGGTGTCCGACCGTGACGGCGAGGAGAAGTGCCTGCAGGCCATCAAGGAGAACGCCGACTTCATCACCGAGTGCGAGCAGCGGAAGGATCCCATGCTGGCGGCCATGTTCGGCGGCCATGCTCTGTTCACCATCTCCGACAAGACCTTTGACCGCATGGTGGAGGCCAACAACGGCCGCACCGGCTATCACATCCACGTGTCCGAGGGCATGAACGATGTGTACGACTCTCTCCAGAACTACGGCCGCCGTCCCGTGCAGCGTTTGCAGGATCACGGCATTCTGGGCGAAAAGACCATTCTGGGCCACTGCATCCACGTGAACACCGCCGAGATGGAGATCATCAAGGAGACCAACACCATGGTGGTCAACAACCCCGAGTCCAACATGGGCAACGCCATCGGCATCTGCCCGGTGATCCAACTGTACAAGCGGGGCATCCTGCTGGGCATGGGCACCGACGCCTATACCAACGACATGCTGGAGTCCATCAAGGTGGCCCTGTGCTCCCAGCGCAGCCAGAACTGCCTGCCCAACGTGGGCTGGTGCGAGGTCACGGACATGCTGTTCAAGAATAACGCCAAGATCGGCGCCAAGTACTTCCCCCAGCAGTTGGGCGTGCTGAAGGCCGGCGCCGCAGCGGACATCATCGTCATGGACTACAAGCCCTTCACTCCCTTCTCCGACGAAAATATCGACGGCCACATGATCTTCGGCATGACCGGCCGCCAGTGCCAGACCACCATCGCCGCCGGTAAGCTGCTGATGAAGGACCGCGTACTGGTGGGCATCGACGAGGAGGCCGAGAACGCCCATATCCTCGAGGCCGCCAAGAAGCTGTGGGGCGATCTGAACCACAGAGAGTATTGATATACCCACCTGTAGGGGCAGACGACTCTGTCCGCCCCTACACAAAATAACACAATCTCACGACAAGGAGGACATCCCATGTCTGAAAAAATGTATCCCATCCCGTTCAAGTCTCTGATGAACTGGGTGGTCACGGAATACGCCAACTGCGGCGAAATTTTTGGTGTGCGCAAGGCTTACCACGCCACCGGCAAATCCCTGCCCATTTTCGGCGAGCGCATTGAAACTCCCTTCGGCCCCGCCGCAGGCCCCAACAGCCAGCTGGCCCAGAACATCATCGCCGCCTACATGGCAGGCGCCCGGTTCTTCGAGGTCAAGACCGTTCAGAAGATGGACGGCGCCGATCTGGCTGCCTGTGTGCCCCGTCCCTGCATTCTGGCCAATGACGAGGGCTACAACCAGGAGTGGTCCACCGAGCTGACCATTCCCCAGGCAATGGACGAGTACATCAAGGCCTGGTGCGCCCTGAAGGTGCTCAGCAAGGTGTACGGTCTGGGCGATCCCAACGGCTTCGTATTCAACATGTCCGTGGGCTACGATCTGGAAGGCATCAAGGGCGACAAGGTCAACACCTATATCGAGGGCATGAAGGACGCCAACAAGACCGCCATCTTCGGCGAGTGCAAGGCCGTTCTGAAGGAGCTGTTCCCCGAGGAGAGCGCCTACATCGACGCCATTGACCCCCGCGTCAGCCGCAGCGTCACCGTTTCCACCCTCCACGGCTGCCCTCCCGATGAGATTGAGCGCATTGCCAGCTACCTCATCACCGAGAAGCAGCTGCACACCTTCGTAAAGTGCAACCCCACCATTCTGGGCTACGAGACTGCACGCCGCACGCTGGACAGCATGGGCTATGACTACATCGTGTTTGACGAGCACCACTTCAACGAGGATCTCCAGTGGGCCGACGCCGTGCCCATGTTCGAGCGTCTGCAGGCGCTGGCCGACAGTAAGGGTCTGGAGTTCGGCCTGAAGCTGTCCAACACCTTCCCCGTCGACACCACCCGCGGCGAGCTGCCCAACGACGAGATGTACATGTCCGGCCGCTCCCTGTTCCCCCTGACCATCGAGATGTGCCATCGCATTTCCCGCCAGTTCCAGGGCAAGATGCGCATCTCCTTCGCCGGCGGCGCCGAGTACTTCAACTGCGACAAGCTGTTTGCCGCAGGTATCTGGCCCATCACCGTGGCCACCACCATCCTGAAGCCCGGCGGATACAACCGCCTGCTGCAGATGGTGGAAAAGGTGGAGCACATGACCTATAAGCCCTTCTGCGGCACCGATACCCAGGCCATCTGCGAAATGTCCACCGCCAGCCACACCGACGTGCACCACGTGAAGCCCATCAAGCCCCTGCCCAGCCGCAAGAGCGAGAAGAACGTGCCCTGGATTGACTGCTTCAGCGCACCCTGCAAGGGCGGCTGCCCCATCGCACAGGACATTCCCGAGTATCTGGAGCTGGTGAACAAGGGCCTGTACGGCCCGGCGCTGAAGCTTATCACCGAGAAGAATCCCCTGCCCTTCCTGACCGGCACCATCTGCGCCCACCGCTGCCAGAACAAGTGCAGCCGCAACTTCTACGAGGAGTCCGTCCACATCCGTGACGCCAAGCTGGTGGCCGCCAAGAACGGCTACAGTGCCGTCATGGCCAACATCCGTCCCATCGAGAAGATCTCCGGCAAGAAGGCCGCCATCATCGGCGGCGGCCCCACCGGTATCGCCGCCGCCAACTTCCTGGCCCGCGCCGGTATCGCCGTGACGATCTTCGAGCGTGAAAAGGAGCTGGGCGGCGTACCCCGTCACGTGATTCCCAGCTTCCGTATCGCCAACGAGACCATCGCCAAGGATATCGCCATGATGGAGAAGTACGGCGTTGAGGTCAAGTGCGGCGCACCCGCTCCCTCTGTGGACGAGCTGAAGAAGCAGGGCTACACCCACATTCTGTTCGCCGTTGGTGCCTGGAAGCCCGGCAAGCTGGACATCGCAGGCGACGTGGCCGGCGCCATCCAGTGGATGAAGGGCGTGAAGGCCGGCAACATCTCCGTGGCCGGTAATATCGCCGTGATCGGCGGCGGCAACACCGCCATGGATGCGGCCCGTCTTGCCAAGCGCAGCGGCGCCAAGAACGTGACGCTGGTCTATCGCCGCACCCGCAAGTACATGCCCGCCGACGAGCATGAGCTGGCGCTGGCGCTGGCTGACGGCGTGACCTTCGCCGAGCTGGCCGCTCCCGTGAAGCAGGCCGACGGCGTGCTGACGTGCGAAAAAATGGTGCTGGGTGAGGCTGACGCTTCCGGCCGCCGCAGCCCCGTGGGCAGCGGTGAGTTCTTTGAGATCCCCTGCGATCTGGTGATCTCCGCCGTAGGTGAGCAGGTGGACGACGCTCTCATGACCGCCAACGGCATCGAGCTGGACAAGAAGGGCCGTCCCGCCTTCAAGACCAACATCGAGGGTGTGTACGCCGCAGGCGATGCCACCCGTGGTCCCGCCACTGTGGTGGAGGGCATTGCCGACGCCGCCGCTTTCGCCGCTGAGGTTATCGGTGCGCCCCACACCTACGAGATCCCCGGGCAGGCCTACGTCACCATTGCGGACGCCGCCGCCAAGAAGGGCACCCTGAAGATGGCGGAATATCCCTGCCATGAGGGCCAGCGCTGCCTGCAGTGCAAAACCGTGTGCGAGAACTGCGTGGATTCCTGCCCCAACCGCGCCAACGTGGCCATCGCCATGGCCGACGGCAAGCACCAGATCGTCCACGTGGACAAGATGTGCAACGAGTGCGGCAACTGCACCCAGTTCTGCCCCTACTCCTCCGAGCCCTGTCACGACAAATTCACCCTGTTCCAGACCGCTGAGGACATGGTGGATTCCCACAACGCAGGCGTTCTGTTCCTGGGCGGCGACAAGGTGCGCGTCCGTACCTTCGGTGAGCCCAAGGACTACGACCTGAGCGACGCCAAGAACGGCCTGCCCGCCGATCTGGAGACGCTGATCGTCACCATGCGTGACAAGTACAGCTACCTGTTCGCGTAAGAGGTATCACAATTGCATAAAAAATGGCCACCCGAAAGGGTGGCCATTTTTTTGCGCAGGGTTTATGAAAGCGCCCGGCTCTCCAGATTGCTCCGCAGGCTGGTGGCAGCCTGACAGTTGTTGATAATGAGGGCGTCGGTGACGCCGTACTGGGAGATAATGCCGCTGACGCTGCCCACATCCTCCCGGATATCCACCACCACGATCCGCTCGTAGTAGTCGATCATATAGGGGACGAAGGCGTTGCCGTAGGACTCCTTGAATACCAGCAGGGTTTTGCCGTTCTTGTTGTCGGTGGTGATGACCGTCAGGGGCTGGTCGCCGCACAGGAACATTCCGGCATAGTCGCTGACGCCGCCGTTGACCGCCTGACCGTTATACTGCACGCCGTCCCGATAGTACACCATGGAATAGCCCACATGGGGGAAACGGGCCACAGAGTAATCCGGGTTGGCTGTCAGCTCGGCAGGATGATTGCCGTACATGTACAGAGAACCGGTGTAGCCGGTGCGCACCACCGTGTCATAGCTGTCCAGCGTCCAGGGCGTCAGGCCGTTGGCCTGACAGTAGGCCGCCGAGGCATAGTAGGCGCCCAGACTGGTCCAATGGTGGTCGGTGCGGTAGAACATGTACTCTCCGGCGTGCTGATCCATCAGGCCCATGCAGTCCACAGTGGTGACAGAGCTGTCCATCATGCCGTAGGTAGACTTGATGAAGCTGGCGATGTTGTCATGGGGATCGTCATAGTCTGCCGGAGAATGATAGGCGCAGCACTTTGGCGTCAGCAGGCAGGTCACGTGGATGTCGGGGTACTTGGCGGCAAACTTGTTCACCGTTTCGGCATAGGCGCTGGAGCCGGTGGGGTCGGGGTCGAAATACTCCACGCCGTAGTCACCGCACACCAGCACCGCGTTGGCATAATAGGCGGCGATGTTGTTGTGATAGTGGCCGTCACTGGCCGTCTCCGCCGTGACGGCAGAGGCGTTGTCGGAGGAAACAGCGCTGCCCTTACCGGGTGCGATGTACCGCTGTCCGGCCGGAACCACCTGCTGTCCGCAGGTAGTGCACACGCCGTCCTCCCCTACCGTGTGACCCAGCGCAGGGCTGATGACCGCGCCGCACACCGCACAGACCTCGGCCTCCGTGCAGGTGGCAGGGCCGGCAGAAGTGTGGGGCAGCTGGGGCGACAGCTCAATACCGCACCGCCGGCAGGTCTGGGGCGCGGCGCAGGTGGCCTCGGGGCCGGGGTCGTGACCCAGCGCCTCAGTCATCACCTTGCCGCACTCGGTGCAAATCTCCGGCTCGGTACAGGTAGCGGGCGCGGCGGACACGTGCTTGTGGCAGCCGGTCAGCGCCAGCGCCAGCAAAAGCAGCGCCGCTGCCAAACATATGATCTTTTTCATGGAACGCTTCCTTTCTCATGGGGGTCTGTCTCTATTACTATGTGATGATTATAGGCAATAGGACAAGTTTTTGCAAGACTTTTCGTCCGCGGGAAAAAATAGGGTGGCTTTATTGGATAAGGTATGATATACTAATGTGTACTGACTAAAAATGAGGTGAAACCATGAATCGGCAATATCCCTGTCTGGAGGTACATCTGGACAGGCTGAACCATAACGCACAGGAGATCCTGTCCCGTTGCCGGGCGCAGAACATTCAGGTCTGCGGGATCATCAAGGGCTGCGGCGGCATGCCGCAGGTGGCGCAGGTCATGCGCCAGAACGGCGCGGCGCAGATCGGCACCAGCCGTCTGGAGCAGGTGGCACGCTGCCGCGCCGCAGGCGTGGACGGCCCGTTCCTGCTGATCCGCATTCCCGGACTGACGGAGCTTCCCGACACAGTGGCGCTGTGCGACCTGTCGCTGCAAAGCGACAGGTCGACGCTGGACGCGCTGGAGCAGGAGTGCCGCAGGCAGAACAAGACCCACGGCGTTATCGTCATGGCCGATCTGGGCGACCTGCGGGAGGGCTTCTGGGATGAGGACGAATTTGTTGACGCCTGCGTCCACGTGGAACGCGATCTGCCCCACGTGCACCTTTCCGGTATCGGCGTGAACCTGAGCTGCTACGGCTCCATCCAGCCCACGCCGGAGAAGATGGGGCAGCTGACCGCGCTGGCTCGTCGTGTAGAGGAGGCCATCGGCCGCAAGCTGGAGATCGTCTCCGGCGGCGCCACCAGCTCCTATACGCTGGTGCACTGGGGCACCATGCCGGAGGGGATCAACCACCTGCGCATTGGGGAAAACATCCTTCTGGGCTACGACCTGCCCAACCTGTGGCATATCGAGGATATGGACTATCTGCGGCAGGACACCTTCACCCTGACGGCAGAGGTCATCGAGGTGCGGGAAAAGCCCACCTATCCCCAGGGGGAGTTCTGCATCGACGCCTTCGGCCGCAAGCCGGTGTATGAGGATTACGGTGTCCGCCGCCGTGCGCTGCTGGCGCTGGGTCGGGCCGACGTGGGCGAGCTGGAGAGCCTGACGCCGCTGGACAGCGGCGTCACTGTGGTGGGCGGCAGCTCCGACCACTGCATTCTGGACGTGACCGACTGTCCCCGCTCCCTACAGGTAGGTGACACGGTGTCCTTTGCCCTGCGCTACAGCCATCTGCTGTACCTGTCGGGCCGTGAGGATGTGCGGCAGGCCTTCATCCGGCAAGAAAATCAAATTTTGAATAACTAAAGGAGTATTTACCATGGGAAATATGGAAGGATTTGGCGTTTTTCTCTGGAACGCGGTCATTACGCTGTTTTCATTTCTGGCGGTGGCCCCCATCGTACTGTCGGCAGTCTCTCAGTTCGGCGTACAGAAGCGCTTTGCCCAGGCCATGATCGACGAGGGGATCATCAGCGCCGAGGAAGTGAAGCTGCTTCAGCCGAAAAAGCAGATCGCAGGCGTGGTCATCTCTGTGATCGTGGTGGCGGCGCTGGCCTATACGTGCGTGAAAATGCTGCCCTACGGCCCTATCTGCGCCCTGTTCGGTCTGGCAGCGGGCATTATGAAGTACCGCAAGGTGCTGCAGTTCAACTCCCTGACGGTGCAGCGGTTCAAGACCACCTATAAGGACAGCTACGACGCGAAAAAGCTGAACGCTTACGTGGATAAGATGTTCTAAATCATTTCTAAACGATTATTCTATAACAGAAAGGCGGCGATAACTGTGACAACCAACCATCCGGAAGCCGGAGAAAAAATCTTCAAAAAGGGCGAAGTCATTTACCAGCAGGGCGACTATGTAACGGCCATCTTTGACGTGCTGTGGGGGCAGGTGGCTCTGTACGTGGACTACCACAAGCCCACCCAGCGTCTGCTGAACGAGGTGGAGGCCGACGGCTTTTTCGGCATCGTGGGCTTTCTGGAAAGCCGTCCGCAGAACGCCACCGCCGTGGCGCTGGAAAAAACGGCCTGTATGGTGATCACTCATGAGAGCTTCAGCCACTACTTTCAGGAGCGGCCCGCCAAGATCATGAGCCTGATGCAGTATATGAGCAAGCGTATGCGGGTGCTGACCCGCGGCTATCTGGAGGCCAGTCAGGCGCTGGAGGAATACGCCGACGCGGAGCGTCTGTTGAAAGAGCGCAAGGACTGGTACGAGGAGCACAAGGATCTGTACCACCGCATCATGGGGTTGTTTGGGTTCGACTAAGCACATAAAAAAGGACGCTGTTCCATCGGAACAGCGTCCTTTTTATCACTTCCTTTTTGCTAGTCACTTAAAACGCCCAGTTGCCGCTGCGGAAGATGGGAACGGTCTTTCCATCGGCGCACACAGCGTCAATGTTCATATCTCGAGAGCCGATCATGAAATCCTCGTGGATCATGGAGTCGTTGACGCCCAGCGCACGGCACTCAGCCAGCGTCTTTTCGTGGAAATTCTCAATGGTGTCGGCAAAGCCCATGCCCAGCGCCAGATGGCAGGCAGCATTCTCGTCAAACAGGGTATTGTAGAACAGGATGCCGGACTTGCGGATGGGGGAATCGTAGGGCACCAGCGCGCACTCGCCCAGATAGGCGCTGCCCTCGTCCATGGTGATAAGCTTGGTCAGTAGCTCGTTATTCACGTCGGCGTGCCACTCCACTGCCTTGCCCTCGTGGAATTTGATCCAGAACTTGTCGATCAGCTGGCCCTGATAGCTGAGAGGCTTGGTGGCGTAGACGATACCCTCCGCCTGACCCCGTTTGGGGGAGATGAAGCATTCCTCGCTGGGGATGTTGGGATTAAAGACAATGCCCTGCAGGCTCTTTTCGCTGCCGCCGCAGAAGCGTCCCTCCGGGATCATGCCCACGGTGAAATCGGTGCCGGTGGCGCTGGTGTAGTGGAGCTTCTCGATATGCAGGCTGTTGAGGTAGGCGCAGCGGTCGTGGAGATCCTTATTGTGAGTCTCCCACGCGGCGATGGGATCGTCGTCCACCCGCGAGGTAGCCAGAATGTTCTCCCACAGCTTCTCCACCGCGGCGGCAGGCCGCAGCTCCGGGAACAGCTTTTTGGCCCACGCCTTGCCGGGGACGGCGGCGATGCACCACTGGTACTTGTTCTCGATGGCGTCCCGGTAGGGCTTGGCGATGGGATAGCGCTTCTGCTGTGCCTTGGCCATCTTCTCTTGATTGATGCCCTTCAGGCCGTCGGGATCTTCGCTGATGAGGTAGATGCGGCAGGGGATGGTATCCACATAGTGCTGCCAGCGGGCCTCCTCGTAGTTCTCCACCTTGCCCAGAGTGGTCAGGGTGCGATAGCGGTAGTGGATCTTCTGCAGGGGCTGGTAGTTCCAGTCCACCACCACCTTTTTGGCCTTGCACTTATAGCACTCCTCCACCAGCATCTGCACGAACTCCGGCTGATCCAGATCCGCCTCGATAAAGACCTCCTGCCCCGGCCGTATGTTGACGCCGGCACGGGCAATGAGACGGGCATAGCTGCGCAATACGGTTTTTTTCATAGGTAATCGCTCCTTTTTGAGAATGTTTTATCAGTGGTAGTATAACACCGCAGGCGCCATTTGAAAAGCGGCGGCGGGAATTTTTTCACAAGCCCGACGCCAGCTCTGCCACGCGGGTCCACAGCACCGGCCCCACCGCGCCGCTCTGGTCGATACCCTGCTGCCGCTGGAGGGCCAGCACCGCTCGCTGGGTGGCCGGGCCGAACACGCCGTCCACCTCCACCGTGGGGATGGCCGGATCCTGCGCGGCGATTTTGCGGATGTTTTCCTGTAACTGCCGGACGGCCCGCCCCTCGTCCCCCAGCACCAGAAAGCGACCGGGGTACACCTGCTCGATGTAGTTCTGATAGTCCTGGGGCAGATCACGCAGCAGCTGGTCGTAGACATTCAGCAGCCGGTTCCAGGTATCCCGCCCCACGATACCATCCACGGGAAGACCGTAATTGCTCTGGAAGGTATACACCGCGTCACGGGTATCGTCGTCGAATACGCCGGTCAGAGCCACCGGCGGCTGCTCCGGCAGGAAGTAGCCCAGAAACGCCAGATAGTACTGCACGGTGCTGACAGTCACCCCCTCGTCGCCATACCGCAGCACCTCCGGAAAGGTGGGCTGTACCTCCGTCAGGGTCAGGCCCTCGCTGGCCAGCTCGCTGAGCTGCTTCACCCCTGTCCAGACCTCCTTGATCTTATACCATGTGGCCTTACCCACGATGCCGTCGGTATCCAGATTGAACACCCGCTGAAACTCCCGCACCGCGTCCTCGGTATTGCGGTCATAGGCGTTGGACACCGGGGAGATGACAGGGATGCCGGGGTAGTTCTCATGGATGCGGTTCAACTGCTGCTGAATGGTGCGGACGCTCTGGCCGTAGGAGCCCCGTTCCAGCGGTCGGCCGGGGTAGGAGGGGATATTGTCGGCCACCGGGGCGTCAAAGACGATGTTGATATCGTCTCCATAGTAGTACTGCAAGATCTCATAGGGGATGTACCCCGCCTCTGCCAGATCCACGCTGCCCCACTGGCTCAAGCCGTTGCACCGGGTACGCACCCCATCGCAGAAGGCGGCGAACAGCGGCTCAATATTCCCCTGCCGCACGATGTAGTTGTTGAAGATATCGTCCACGATCTGGCTGATATTCTCAAACACATTGCCGCCGGACACGTAGGCCTGATCCCGCTGGGTGGTGCTGGTGATATCGAAGTCATAGCCCCGGCTGCGGTAAAACTCTGTGTACACCCGGTTCAGGGCAAAGGAGATCTGGGCCATGATATTGGCCCGCAGCGCCGCCTCCGGCCAGGTGGGGTACAGCTCGTGGGAGGCCACGTTCTTGATGTAGCTGGTAAAGGGAACGGTCACATTGGGGGCGCTGCTGTCGGGCAGGCCCAGATGAACGGTGATGAAGGTGGGAACGACCGGATAGGTGGGCATGGCTCTCCCCTCCTTACTTTGTGGCCGGGGTCAGCACCACCGGCAGAATGGTTTTTGTGCCGATAAACACCCCCACCGGCAGGTCGGTGACCGTCTCGTAGCTGGGATGGCTCACCGACACCACGTAATTGGCCATGCTCTCGGCAGCGGTGCTGGGGCTCTGGGACTCGTAAAAGGGCTTTGCTGGAAGGATGAAGCCGTCGGCGATACCGCTGCTGTCGGTGCGCCTGCGGTACAGGGGCACCCGTCCGCCGCCCAGCATCACCGCCACCTCCACCAGCGCCCGGTTCACCGGGAAGGCGCCCAGCGCCGTGGATACCTGCACCCGCAACACGCCCCGCTCCGGATTGCCCTCCAGAAACGGCTGAAGCTGCTGTAAAGAAAAATCCTGCGTTGCCATAAAAAACCTCCTGTGGGCGGCGGCCCGGAGCCGCCGCGGAATGGGATATGGTATATTGTATGAAAATGGCTCATATAAGGTGAAAATCCCTTGACAAACGGCGGCAAAGTGGGTACAATGTGAGCAATGTTTTGCAAAATGAAACAGAAGCGATGATGGGAAAAACGCGGAAGCATGCTTTACGCAAGAGAGCCGGCGGTCTGGTGCGAGCCGGTGGAAGCGCTCCGTGATACTGGCCCCGGAGCTTTCCGCCTGAACAGGGCGGAACGGCCGCGCCCCGTTACAGGCGACGCCCCTTTTACATTATAAAAAGAGGGGAACTGAGCGCCAGCCGGGCGACCGGCGGCGGAATCAGGGTGGTAACACGTTTTCACGTCCCTGACTTCTTCGGAAGTCAGGGACTTTATATTTTGCCATAACAATCAGATATCCATTGTCCCACTCAACTACTTTCGTATATCTCTCCAATTTATCAGAAGTGATAAAACGAATCCTATGATTATTAAATTCAAAAATTGTATACTTCCCATCATTAGTTAGAACTGCATAATCTTTCATTTAAGTCACTCCAATCAAATAACCTTTTATCATTATATTATAATAATACCACAGTTCACAATCTAAAAAACACCCCAAAACTGAAATTCCGTGATGTAATATAATTTTCTGAAACACCATAAGGCGCTTTGGATTATAAATCCTATCTCTTTGTTAACATTTCCAATGTTAATATGTGCAATGGCAATAGTTAATTGTAATAAAAAGATTGTTATATAATTGTAAAGTGATATAATAAATATAGTGTATTTGCGTGAAAATTATATACAATTGAATACATAAGAAAGGGGTTTTCAACTATGAAGAAACAAAGGAAAATATCAATCAAAGCCAGGCTTTTGGGAAGCATAATGCCAGTTGTTATTGCTATCGTGGCAGTACTTGTGCTTATTGCTTATCAGGCATCAGCAGGCATAATTGAAGATTATTCACAGAATTTGCTGGAGTCATCGGTAAGTAACCAGTCATCTAAGATAGAAGCCTGGTTAAGTGAGAATCTTGCTTCTTTCCAGATGGCAAAGACCACAATAGAAAATCTTCATCCAGATGATACACAGCTAAAGGCTATTCTTGATGGATATTATAACTATAATGATAATTATCCAGATGGTTTATATGTATCTGACTCTAATGGTAATCTTATAAAGGCAGATAAGTCAACTAAGAAGGAGAGCAATCCTGTACAAAGCACATGGTATAAGGAAGGTCTTACAAGGGTTAATATGGCTGTTGGTTCGGCATATAAGAACGCTGAGGGGGTTAATGTAATTAGTGCTTCAGGTATTCTTAATGATGGAACTGATAATATAAGGGTAATATCAGCAGATATGACACTTGACCGAATTACTATAATTGTTAATTCTTTTATTGATATGGATAATGCAGAGGCATTTCTTGTTGATAAGAATACAGGAGTTATACTTGCTGACAGAGAAGCTTCATTAATATCACAGAAGCTTGGTGCTTCTGGACAGAGTGAATATTATCAGAATGTAGCAAACCAATTTAATTCAAATGATTATGATTTCGCAACTATTGACGGCAATATGACGGTATTTAAGGAGGTCGATGGCACTGACTGGGTATTAGTATCATATATTCCTAAGAGTATTGTACTTGCAAAGCTTATACGTTTAAGAACTATAATGATAATTGTAGGAATTGTATGTATAATGGTTCTTTGTGTTCTTGTTGAAAGAATGACTAATGTAGTAGTTAAGCCAGTAAAGAATATGACTAAAGCTATCACACAGATGGCTTCTGGTGATTTTACAGTATCAATTAATGTTAAGGGCCACGATGAGATTGCGGTTATGGGACAGAGCATACAGAAGTTTATTCTAGCTATGCGCCAGATGATATCCCAGATTGGTGATGTATCTGTACGATTAAAGGAGCAGGCAGTCTCAAGCAAGAATGTATCAGGCGAGATGAATACTGCAGCAGATATACAGTCCAAGTCGATGCATGAACTTAACGATACAGTTGACCAGTTATCAGTGTCGGTTAATGAGATAGCAGAAAATGCTACACAGCTTGCAGGTGTTGCTGCAGAAACTAAGAACGATAGCGACTCAGTTGATATTAAAATGCGTGAGACAGTTGAAGTATCCGAAAAAGGACGAATGGATATGGAACACGTCAGCGAAGCACTTAACAATATTGAGTTATCAATAAGAAGTCTTGAAGAAGCTGTCAATAAAGTTGGTTCGGCTTCTAAGGAAATAGTCGATATTATTAAGCTTATCGGTGATATAGCTGATGAAACCAACCTCCTATCACTTAATGCATCTATTGAAGCAGCAAGAGCAGGAGAAGCAGGAAGAGGCTTTGCAGTTGTTGCTTCTGAGATAGGTTCACTTGCAAAGAACAGTACGGAGTCTGTAGAACACATTACACAGCTTATTACAGAGATTAATAAGCTTGTTGAAGATGCTGTAAGTCAGGCGGGAGACAGTGTTGGAGAGATTGGTGATAGTGCAGTATTAATCCATACAGCAGTAGATACATTTAATACGATATTCAATAATATTAAGACAACCAATGAACTTATGGCAAATGTTGTTGAGAAGATTGGACAGGTTGATGAGGTTGCTACTAATGTTGCTGCTATATGTGAGGAACAGGCTGCAAGCTCAGATGAGATTATGGCAACATCTGAGTCAATGTTAGGACAGGCAGATAATATTTCTAAAAACAGTGGACAGGTGGAAATCTCAGCAGAAGAATTAGCAGCTTCGGCAGAACAGCTTTCTAATCAGGTACAGCAGTTTCATATATAGAGAAGATAAAATGTCCGGAAAAGAGGTTATAGAATGAAGAAAAGGTTATGTTTATTAATATGTCTGGTAATGCTTGTATTATGTGTTGTCGGCTGTGGCACTGGTACTAATACATCTTCAACAAGCAGTAAGGGCAATGTAAAAATGTTAATGACACTGGCACAGGCTGATACTTTTAGAACACAGTTAGTTAATAAAGCAAAGGAAACAGCACAGGAGAATAATACACAGCTTGATATATTAGATGCCAATAATTCAATTGAAAAGCAGGTTGAGCATATTAAGAAAGCAGTTTCAGAGAATTATGATGTAATTCTTTGTAATATGGTAGATAAGGATACTTCATTAGAGCTTGAAGCTCTCGCAGGAGATATTCCTATTGTATTCTTTAATGTATCACCAGATGAATCAAGACTTAAAGCTGGCAAATATATGTATGTTGGCTCAGATGAGTACACAGCAGGACAGTTTCAGGCAGAATATGTGCTTGATAAGTTAAAATCATCATCAGAGATTAATGTTGCTATAATTAAAGGGCCATCAAGCCATTCAGCAACTAAGGGAAGAACTAAAGCTGTTAAAGAGATACTTAACGCTTCTGGAAAGAAGATTAATTATGTATTTGAAGACCACGCTGACTGGGAGCAGTCAAAAGCAGAGGAAATGTTTAATATATTCTTAAAGACTAACCAGAAATGTGATGTTGTTATATGTAACAATGATACAATGGCACTTGGTATAGTAGATGCGTGCCGTAAAGCAGGGAAGGGTAATATATTAATTCTTGGTATCGATGCGACAAGCGATGGCTGTAAGGCAATAGAAACAGGAACAATGTCATTTACAGTATACCAGTCTGCTGATGGACAGGGAAAGAGGCTTATAGAAGCAGCTATAGCACTCGGAACAGGAAGCAGCACGAGTGGCATTGAAGGAATATCAGATGACGGCTTATATGTATGGGTACCATTTGAGAAGGTAGATTCAACTAATGTATCAAAGTATAAGTAATAAGTAATAAGAGTAATAAGTGATAAAAAATATAAGTGATAAACCGGTGGATTTACTGGTTATAATTTATAGTTGATAAAATGCGTGGCATAGTTAATATCTATGTCACGCATTTCATATATTGTGTATACTTTACTATGTAATTATATTTATCTTAGAATTCTGATTATATAATTTGTGTAAGAAACTATTGCACATACACAAGAAGTTATTTATAAATAATTCCATTAATGCTATTTTTAAATTAATGTTAAAATTATCATCATTTTCCTTATGCACTCAACTTCTCGATTATTTCTTTAATGCTACCAACATCTTCTTTAGGTAATGTTCCATTATTATATAAATACTCCATAAATTTATCAATACCTATATCCAATAACTTATTTGCGTACTGATTATCTTTTCCGAACATTATCGATAACTCACGATATAATTTTTTTTGAACTAATAATTTATTATATGCGCTCTTCATTTCATCATAAGGAAGTGCATATATCTGTACCAACTTTTCTCTAACTTTTTTACTTCTTATTTCTACATCATTCAAACCAAATTCAATATAGTCTGATGCAAACTTCTCTAAATAAGTTATACCAGACTTCAATAAAACTTTTCGTTTATCTTTATATTTCTTATTTTTCATACTGTTATTAATTTTTTGTGGACATACTAATAGATTTCCTATTGAATAATATATATTTTCATTATTACTATCATTAAGAATATGCTCTACATTGAACTCTTCAAAATCATAATTTGCAAAATCATTTACCTCCGCTTCCAAAATCAATGGCTTAAATAAGTATACAATTAATCTAGATGAAACATTTTTTCTAGTTGACCTATTTGTATAAACAATATTGTCTATTCCATTTGCCAAAACATCATTTTCTTTAAAATACACGTCAAATTTTAGCAGAAAACTTAATATATTTCTTTCCACATCACTTGCAGACTCACTTACCCCAATTTTATGCGACAAATTTGCCACATCTAATTCAATTTTATTACTCGTATTATTATCTAAATTGAATGCTATAAAAAAATTTCTTAAATATAGTATACATCTTTCATATAATTCATCTGAAATTACATGTATATTATTTTTTACTTTGAGCATTAATAAGACTGGTCTAATCTGTCTATTAATCTTTAACTTAAAATAATCATATACTTCTTTTTCTATCCCCACCACGATTTTTACGCCCATTAGAATCTAAACCAGTTTCAATCCCCAATGCATAATCTACCAGATTATTTACAAGATGATTTGCTATCATATCAAACAATCCT
>OIXA01002956.1_pt1 | contig 18623 bp, 12 predicted proteins | sample 1587721 | NCBI WGS metagenome assembly OIXA01 (sample SAMEA3888900, study PRJEB22519) | human gut metagenome | biome: human gut; feature: human-associated habitat; material: faeces | place: Denmark | collected 2013 | reverse complement strand
TCATATACTCGTTCCAGCGGTCAACCACCGGGCTTTCGGCCTGCACCTTTTCGGCGTAGGCCACGCCCTTTTCGCACTCATAGTAGCCGAACAGCTCATCGTTGCAGTAGAAGATGCTGTAATTGCAGATACCGGCGTCTTTCAGCACCTTGACCATCTCTGGCCAAATTTCTGCGTGACGCTTCTGGTATTCGGCCTTGCAGCCGGGCTTGATGCGGCCCTTCCATGCCATGTGTTCCATGTTCTGCTCCTTAGTCGAGGAAGTTCTCGTTCAGGGTCACGCCGAAGTCACGGGCGATGGCGCGCAGGTCGTCGTCCGTGATGGTCTGACGAATCAGACCGCCGCCCATGCTCAGGACTTTAACGTAAATTTCGGCACTCTTTTCAATGGTGTGAGCCAGACCGAAGGTGATGTCGAAGTCCGGGCCGGAAGCGAACAGGCCGTGCTGTGCCCAGATTGCAGCCTGATAGGTCTTCATCAGCTCACTGGTTGCCATGGCGATGTCCGCACCACCGGGCACCATCCACGGGCAGACACCCACGCCCTCCGGGAACACCACCGGACACTCGGTGGCACTCTGCCACAGGGCACGGGTGAAGTCGCGGTCGGTCAGGGGCAGGATATAGGTCAGTGCAATGACATTGGTGGCATGGCAGTGATAAATGACACGGTTCGCACCGTTGGTCGCTGCCTTGCGGACGCTGTGGTTCATGAAGTGGCTGGGGAATTCACTGGTGGGCTTTGCGCCATCTTCCAGACCCCAGACAATGCGCCAGCTGTCGCCCTTGTCGTTGATCTCCACGATACCGATGCTGTGGACGGGGTCCAATTCCACATTGCGGAAGAACTTGCCGGAACCGGTGGTGATGAAATACTCACCAGCCAGATTGTCGGCCTGCACACCCATGTTCACCCACTCGCGGGGCTGTGCATTGAAGAAGGGGCGGCACTCGGCCACTTCTTCTTCCTTCATGCGGTAGGTCAGGTTGCCGCCGTTGCGCTCGTGCCAGCCCTGAAGCCAGCCATCGTTGCACATCCGCATAAAGCCTTTTACGATCTCAACATCCAGAATTCCCATGATAAATACCTCTCTTTTCTTCTTCAAACTCAATTATCGGGTGATGATGTCCACAGGAACATCAAAGATTTTTGCCACTTTCAGAATGGTGTCAATGTGACGGCCAGTTGCCGCAGCCATGTGGTGGGTGGGGCCAGCCTCGCTCCAACGGTTGCAGAACTCCCGTGCGCCGCAGGTGAAGCGGGTGCGCATATTGGTGTCGCCAAAGGTGAAGATGGGGCCGGGTTCGTTGACCCCCTCAGCCACCACGAACTTGAAGTGACCGTCCTTGTCCTGCGTGATGCCCAGATAGGTCACAGGGCCAAGGTGGGGGTAGAACTGGGTCAGGTAGCCGCCACCGGTCTTACCGTGGAACACAGGCACGATCTTCATGGTAGGCTTCTTCTCGGAAATATCGGCATCGCCGGAACCGGAGTGACCGATGATGCAGATATCCTCGTCAAAGTCGATGGAGTACATCTCGCTCAACTGGCCGCAGCCTGCGATGGTCTTGAGGATGCTCATGGCCATGGACACCTTGATGTCGCCCTCCACGGCACAGGCCACGCCCTGCTTGATGAGCATGGAGAAGGCCGGGATCAGCATACTGTCCAGCACACCGGCCTTGCCCTGTGCAAAGCCGTCATAGTGGGAAGCGATGAAGGCAATCTTCTCATCCTTGACCCACTGCTCAAAGGCCACGACATACTTTGCCATGTCCCAGACCTTTTCAATGGTGCCGCCACCCTCGATGTCGAAAGTGTCCAGAATATCCTGTGCCTTAGCGCGGATGGCGTTTTCATCGGTGATGTTGTCAGCGATGGCCCACATCTTCTCCCAGTCGAACTGCTTGGTGTAGAGGAACATCCGGTTGTACAGGTTGGTTTCGTCGATGTACAAGTCCATCATGCCGGGGTACGGACGGCCGATCTGCGCCAGATTGGTGTCGCGGAAGCGGCGGCGCACCTGTGCGGCACGGCACCAGTCCTCGATCTCGGCCTGCACCTGCGGGTCGCCGCCCTCGACAACACCGGTGATGACAGCGTGACGCTTGCCAGCGCGCTCCAAGTCGGCCACCATCTCGCCCACGGCACCGCAGGCGTACAGTTCGCCCAGCCAGGTGGGGGTGTCGGTATTGGCGTAGTCCGGGGCTTTCTTCTTCTGGACATTCACCAGTACCACGGGTACGTTCAGGTCGCGCACGGCAGGCAGCATATTGTAAGAGGTGGCGTAGGTCAGCAGCTGCAAAATGACCAGATCCACATCTGCGGCGCGGAACTTGTCGCCCGCTGCCATAGAAAGTTCCTTGGTGGTGACGATGCCGCCGTCCACGATTTCCACGGTGTTGGGGATGGTCTTTTTAAAGTCGGCGTACTGCTGCTCAAATTCGGGCACAAGGGTCGGGAACTGGGGCAGATACGCACCCAGAGCAATGGCAAACACGCCAACACGGGCTTTGGTTTCAACGAGCATAGGAAATCCTCCTTATTGAATGTTCATCTGGATCTTCAAATTGCCGATGGCGGTTGCCTCGATGGGCAGCGCCACCACCTGTTTTCCGGTATAATGGGCGGTCAGCTCGTTCAGGGTGGCGTTCTTTGCGCCACCGCCTGCGATGTACAGCTTATCCCAGTGCTGCCCGGTCACAGCTTCCATCTCACGATAGGCTTCGCCGTAGCAGTACGCCAGCGAATGATAGATGCTGTTGATAAGGTCGGCATCCGTGGCAGGGGCTTCGCCGGTCTCGGCAAGGGCGGCTCTGATCTCTGCGCGCATATCCTGCGGGGCGGAGAAGCGGGCCGCATTCACATCAAAAATGCGGGTATAGGGGCTGGTCTTGGCCAGCTCCACCATCTCGGCAAAGGAGATACCCAGTTGCTTTTGCACGCACTGGATGATCCACAGACCCATGATGTTTTTCAGGTAGCGGATGTACCCCACGCCGCCCTCGTTGGTAAAGTTTGCGCGGCGGCTCTCCGGGCTGGTGATGGGCTTTGCCAGCTTGACCCCCAGCAGGCTCCATGTACCGGAGGAAAGGAACGGCGCATCGCCCTGCTCCATGGGAATGCCCTCCACCGCGCTGGCGGTGTCGTGGGTGGCGCACAGCACTACCTTGGTCTGCCCGCCCACCTCGGCGGCAATGTCGGGCAGCAGCGCACCCAGAACCGTGCCGGGTGCGGTCAGCTTGGGGAACATCGTTTCCGGCAAGCCCAGCGCCTGCAAGATCTCCGGGTCGTACTCCCCGGTCTGGGCGTTTACGAGCCCGGTGGAGGTGGCGTTGGTGTACTCCCGCGCCTTTACGCCGCACAGCTTCCACAGCAGGTATTCCGGGATCATTAAAAAGTCCTCGGCCTGCGCCAGCCGCCCGGCTTTTTTGTCGGCATACAGCTGATAAATGCTGTTGAAGGGCTGGAACTGGATGCCGGTGCGTGCATAGAGCTGCGCAAAGGGCAGGATGCTGTGGACTTCATCCAGCACAGCCTGCGTCCGGCTGTCGCGGTAGGCGTAAACAGGGGAGAGGGGATTGCCGTTTTTCAGCAGCACATAGTCCACCGCCCATGTGTCGATGGAAAGGCTCTCAATGACCGGATATTTTGCAAAGGCCTCCCGGATGCCCTGCTTCACGTTGGCAAACAGGCTGTCGATGTCCCATTCCAGATGACCGTCCACCCGCTGGACGCTGTTCGGGAACCGGTACACTTCTTCGGTGCAGAGAACGCCGTTCTCCATCCATCCGACAATGTGCCGCCCGCTGGATGCACCAATGTCGATAGCAAGATAGTTCTTTTGCATAATGCGCCTCCTGTGTGGATTCTTTGACCTAAGTATACGGGTTCTTCCGCCGTGATTCCATCGGCAAAGGTGACGCATTTTTTGTGAAAAGTCCACTCTCCCATTTTGAAAATCGTCCAACATAAGCAAAAAAGCCGGAACGCTCCGTATGGAAGGAGCATTCCAGCCTTTTTGCATGATGAGGTAATGAAGAAGAAATGGGGAATTTAAGCAAAGCGGTGATGTAGAAGCTTACAGCTGGCTCTTATACAGCTCAACGATCTCTTCCACGCTGGTGTCGCGGGGATTACCGGGGCGGCAAGCGTCTGCAAAGGCAGATTCAGCGAGGAACTGGATGTCCTCTTCCTTCAGGATACCCTTCAGATTGGTAGGGATACCAACGTCAGCAGACAGCTGCTTGACAGCGGCGATGGTAGCATCAGTGGCCTGTGCGTCGTTCATCTCGTCGATGCCCTTCACGCCCATGGCCTTGCCGACAGCACGGTAACGCTCGCCAGCGATGGTCTTGTTGTACTCCAGACCAACCGGCAGCAGGATGGCGCAGGCCACACCGTGCGGGGTGTCGTACAGAGCGGACAGGCCGTGTGCCATGGAGTGAACAATGCCCAGACCCACGTTGGAGAAGCCCATACCGGCAATGTACTCGCCCAGAGCCATACCCTCACGGCCCTCCGGGGTATTCTGGACAGCACCGCGCAGATTCTCGCTGATCAGCTTAATAGCTTCCAGATGGAACATATCGGAAATGGTGCAGTGACCCTTGGTGATGTAGCCCTCAATGGCGTGGGTCAGAGCGTCCATACCGGTAGCAGCGGTCAGGCCCTTGGGCATGGAGGCCATCATATCGGGGTCAACGACTGCAATTTCCGGAATGTCATTGGTATCGACGCAGACGAACTTGCGCTTCTTTTCCACATCGGTGATGACGTAGTTGATGGTAACTTCAGCAGCGGTGCCGGCAGTGGTGGGCACCGCAATGGTGAACACGGCGTGCTTCTTGGTGGGAGCCACACCCTCTAGAGAGCGGACATCGGCGAATTCGGGGTTATTGATGATAATGCCGATGGCCTTTGCGGTATCCATGGAGGAGCCGCCGCCGATGGTCACGATGCAGTCTGCCTCAGCAGCCTTGAAGGCTGCCACGCCGTCCTGCACGTTGGCGATGGTGGGGTTGGGCTTGATCTCGCTGTAAACAGCGTAGGCGAAGTTTGCAGCATCCAGCAGGTCGGTGACTTTTTTGGTCACGCCGAACTTGATCAGATCGGGGTCAGAGCAGACAAAAGCCTTCTTGTAGCCGCGGGCGGTCAGCTCGGGAACGATGTTCTCAATGGCACCGTGGCCATGGTAGGAAATGGTGTTCAGAACAATGCGGTCAGCCATAATTATTTTCCTCCAAATCATTCTGCCCGCCTGCCAGCGGGCTCTCTCTGTTGTTAAGGATACCACATTGTTAAACAATATTCAATGTACTTTTCTTTTGATTTCTATGAATTTTTTACACTTTCCAGCAAAAGAAAACGCTGTACTACTCCCTCAGTCTCGCATTCGCTCGACAGCTCCCTCCAGGAGGGAGCCTTAACGCGGCGGCCAACGCAAAAGCCTCCCTCTGAGAGGGAGGTGGCATCGCATCAGCGATGCCGGAAGGAGTGATACAGCGTTTTTATCGTTTCATTTACCACAGCCGGATGACCTTGATGACTCCCTCGGCCTTATCGCGGGCCAGCTCAAGGTGATGCTGCAACGCATCGGCGGCGGTGTTCCAGTTGTCGCTCAGGGCGGCATTCAGAATTTCCAGATGCTCCTCACAGGTCTGATCCTGATTGATCATGCTCACCTTGCCGGTCATAATGCGGAAACGGGTGTTCAGGCCGGTGATGCGGTCATAGCCAGAGCGCAGATATTTGTTGGGCAGGCTGCTCATCAGCAGCTCATGGAAATCATCGTCGGATTTGCAGAAGTCGTCGATCCGCTCGGGGTGGTGCATCAGCTCAGTGTAGGCCTCCAGCTGCTCCCGGGGGATCAGGTTGCCGTAGGTGCGCAGGGCGTAAGGCTCCACCAGCAGGCGCATCTCGAACATGCTGTGCACATCCTCTTCGGTAATGCCGGAGACCATCAGCCCCTTTTTGGGCAGGATGGTGATCAGCCCCTCCTGCTCCAGGCGGCCCAGCGCGTCACGCATGGGGGTGCGGCTGATGTTGCCCATCTCAGCGCAGAGCTTCTGCTCGTTCAGAAATTCGTTGGGGCGGTACTCACAGTTCAGAATCTTCGTTTTCAGGTACTGGTAAGCCTGCAGCTTCAGGCTGGTCTTTGACTGGGAATCCATCTCTTTCATTGTTCTATCTCCTAGTTCACAAGCAGGACCATTCAGGCAGCAATCAGTCGCCCGCCGGACAGCTTGTATCCCTTAAATAATCCAAGTAATCATTAATATTATTATCACATATCTGGACAATGTTTACAAGACTTTTTTGAAAACTTTGGGAGCTTTTCCGTTTTGAACAGATATCATGCATTATTTTGCTATAAATTGAACAGTTTTTTTGTGCTTGTCGCCAGTGTTTCGTTCTTGTTTTGCATCAAAGGATAAATTGTGGTACACTTGACCCAGAAAGGAAGGCTGATACCATGGCAGGTCGCGGGGGGTACAACACCAAAACCCGGCAATTGATCCTGGATTATCTCATCAACAACCGCCAGCACGCGGTCAGTGCATCCAACATTCTGGAACATCTGGAGGCAGAGGGGGCCAGCCCCAATCCCACCACGGTGTACCGGTATCTGGACAAACTGGCAGGCGAGCAGCGCATTATGAAATATGTGGCCGATAAGGGCGAAAAGGCCGTGTTCCAGTATGTGGACGAGGGCCGCCACTGCCGCGAGCACCTGCACCTGAAGTGCGTGCAGTGCGGGCGCATCTATCACCTGGACTGCCACTTTATGGATGAGGTGCGTGCCCATCTGATGGCGGAGCACGGCTTCACCCTGCAGTGCGAGGGCAGCGTTTTGTACGGATTGTGCCGCAGCTGCGCACAAAAGCCCCCTCAACCGGGGCAGACCGCACAAAAATGCGAACACTGTGTTGACACGGACAAAGAGCCGTGATACAATGCAGGCAGGAAAAGCGTTGATCGGGAAAAGTAAGTGCTCAAGGTTCTTTTGCAGCGAGTGCGGGCTGATGGAAGCCGCACAGAGAACGAGCCCCGAACGAACCCCCGTGAGCTTCCCCCTGAACCTGCTTCGGGCAGTTAGTAGGGGCCGACGGCAGCCGCTCGTTATCGCGGCAGTGCTTTCAACGGGGAGAGTACACAAAAGTGACTGGTGTGTTCGCGCACCGGTAATTTAGGTGGCACCACGGATACGGCAGCATTCGTCCTAGCAATGGGATGAAGGCTGCCGTATTTTTTTATTTGCAAAAACCTCTCAGTCACCGGGAAACTTGCCTCTCCTATCAGGAGAGGCGGCAATGCGAAGCATTGACGGAGAGGTTTAGAGAGAGAGGGGTAAGAAATATGTGTTGTGTTATGGGTTACACGGGGCACGACCTGAGTGCCGCCAAATTCAAGGAGTATCTGTTGCGCACCGTGATGCGCGGACCGGACGACCAGCGTGTGGTGGAAGGGCCTTTTGGTCTGATGGGCTTTGGCCGCCTTGCCATCATGGGCCTGACCCCGGAGGGGATGCAGCCCTTCTACCGCGGTGCCGACTGCGTGGTCTGCAACGGTGAGCTCTACGGCTTCCGCTTTGAGAAGGAGATCCTGAAGCGCCGGGGCTACAAGTTTGCCTCCGACTGCGACTGCGAGATCCTGCTGCCGCTGTATTACGAGTACGGTCTGGATATGTTCCGCCACATGGACTCCGAGTTTGCGCTTATTCTGTATGATTCCCGCAAGGACCGGCTGATCGCAGCCCGCGACCCCATCGGCATCCGTCCGCTGTTCTACGGCTATTCCAAGTCCAGCCACCAGATTGCCTTTGCCTCCGAGATGCAGAACCTGATCGGCTGGTGCGACGACATCCGCCCCTTCCCCATCGGCAGCTACTACTGCGATGGCCGCTTTGTCCGTTATGAGGACATTGCCGACGTGCCCGCCCCCATGGAGGATGACATGGAGACCACCCTGCGGAACATCCGCGAAAAGCTGATCGCAGGCGTGGAAAAGCGTCTGGATGCCGATGCCCCTGTGGGCTTCCTGCTCTCGGGCGGTCTGGATTCCTCGCTGGTCTGCTCCATTGCAGCCAAGAAGCTGGGCAAGCCCATCCGCACCTTTGCCATCGGCATGGACACCGATGCCATCGACCTGAAATATGCCCGCCAGACCGCCGATTATCTGGGCAGCGAACACCATGAGATCATCATCAACCGGGACATGGTCATCCAGAGCCTGGAGGAGGTCATCCGACTGCTGGGCACCTGGGATATCACCACCATCCGCGCCAGCATGGGCATGTACCTGCTCTGCAAGGCCATCCACGAGCAGACCGATGTGCGTGTGCTGCTGACCGGCGAGATCTCCGATGAGCTGTTCGGCTACAAGTACACCGACTACGCCCCCACCGCCGATGCCTTCCAGCAGGAGAGCCAGAAGCGCATCCGGGAGCTGTACATGTACGACGTTCTCCGGGCCGACCGCTGCATCTCCGCCAACAGCATCGAGGCCCGCGTGCCCTTTGGCGATCTGGATTTTGTGCGCTACGTCATGGCCATTGACCCCGAAAAGAAGCTGAACAGCTACGGCAAGGGCAAGTACCTGCTGCGCAAGGCCTTTGAGGGCGACTGGCTGCCCCCGGAGATCCTCTGGCGCGAAAAGGCCGCCTTCTCCGATGCCGTGGGCCACAGCATGGTGGACGACATCAAGGAGTACGCCGAGAGCCTGTACACCGATGAGGAGTTCCAGCTCCGCCGGGCAAACTACTCGGCCCACTGTATGCCCTTTACCAAGGAGAGCCTGTTCTACCGCGAGATCTTCGAGAAATACTACCACGACCAGAGCCGCACCATCGTGGGCTTCTGGATGCCGAACAAGGCATGGCCCGGCTGCAATGTCAACGATCCTTCTGCCCGCGTGCTGGCAAACTACGGCGCTTCCGGCGTATAAGACCCCAAAAAGCTGAAAAAGGCTGTGTGCCCACCGGGCACACCGCCTTTTTGTTTACTCCAGATTCAGTTTATTTTTCATCAGCCACCGGGTCAGGAAGAAGTATGCCGCCGCAATGGCTGCAGTCACGGCAAAGCAGAACAGATAGCCAACGTCTGTTCCAAGTGCCGCCGTCAGCCAGCGCATCGGGGTCACTCCATAGCTCACACCGGTCACGTTCACATCCACGACCCGGTATGTGACATCCACGATCATACTCACATCATTCGTGCCCAGCAGCTTATCGAGCTGGGTCTCCACGATGTTCAGGCCGATAAACGCGAGGATCCCGGCCACCATCACATGCTTGGGGAATTGATGGGCGATCATACAGGCAGCGTAAACGCAGAGGATGAGGCTTGCCAGCCGGGCCAGATTGATGAGGATGGTCCAGAACGTCACCAGCCAGAACTTCGCGCCCAGTTCCCCATACAGCATCCCCCACAGCTGCTTCCAGCTTTCCCAGTCCACCATGCCGAAGGTCTCCGGGTCGAACACGCCGACAGCAACCATGACCGTGATGCAGACGATGCCCACCAGGCCGCTGCACAGCACCCAGACCATGCTGGTGATGAGCTTGGAGAGGATGAGCTGGGTCTCGGTCACGGGCAGGGTGTGCATCAGGTAGCCTTCACGCCCCAGCAGATTTTTATAAAAGCGCTGGATGGTGTTCACGAAGCAGAGCACCGCGATGGCAAGGATGACCGAGACATACACGATCATCAGAATCACTTCGAGATTCTGGAAGCTTGTGCTGTGAGCCAGCGCGTGTTCCTGCCGGAACGAAACGCCCAGCACCACGCTCAACAGCGCCAGCGCCAGATACAGCCCGAAATACAGGCGTTTCGTGGCCTTGAACTCATATTTCAGCAATTGTTTCAGCATTTGAATACCTCCCGGAAATACGCATCGACACTCTTGCCCTCGGTCTCGCGGATATCATCCACAGCGCGGTGCGCAAAGATTTTGCCGTCCTTCAGGAACACGGCCTCGTCCAGCACCGGCTCGATGTCCTCAATGAGGTGGGTAGAAATGACAACGGTCGCGTCCTTGCTGTAGTTGGAAATGATAGTGTTCAGGATGTAGTCCCGGGCCGCAGGGTCCACGCCGCCGATGGGCTCATCCAGCAGGTAGAGACGGGCGTTGCGGCTCATGGCCAGCACCAGCTGAACCTTCTCCTTGTTGCCCTTGGAAAGGGTCTTGAGCCGGGCATTGGGGGCGATGTTCAGCCGGGCCAGCATCTCATTGGCCTTGTCGGCGTCAAAGCCGATGTACGCTTTGGCCTGACTGGGCGTGCCGTAAAAATCCCGGAACATCTCCACCAGCTCCTCCACCCGCATCCAGTCGGGCAGCCAGTCGGCGTCCGGCAGGTAGGAGACCAGCTCCTTGGTCTCCGGGCCGGGGGCCATGCCCGCGATCCGGATGCGGCCTTCCGTGGGCTGCAGCAGACCATTGGCCAGCTTGAGCAGGGTGGTCTTGCCGCTGCCGTTGGGGCCCAGCAGCCCTACGATGCGGCCAAAATCCAGCTCCAGATCGATGCCGTCCAGCGCGGTCTTTTCCTTTCCGTATACTTTTGTCAATTTTTCACAGGTCAGCACTTTACTCATGGGGTTCTACCTCCTCTGTATCCCAGTGCTCCAACAGGGCTGCCGCCTTTTCCGGCGTGTAGCCGATGCTGCGCATCTTCTCCAGAAAATCTGCCGCGATGTCATGGGCGGCGGCGGCCCGCAGTTGTTCGATCAAATTTGTATCCTCCGTGACGTAGCGTCCGCTGGTGCGCTCGGTGCGCACAAGGCCCTCACTTTCCAGCTGGGCCAGAGCCCTCTGCATCGTGTTGGGGTTGACCCCTGCTGCTGCGGCCAGATCCCGCACCGAATCCAGATGGCCCCCCGGCGGGTAGGTGCCCGCCAGAATTCTGGCTTTGAGCCGTTCCACCAGCTGGGCATAGATCGGGCGGCTGGCATCAAACTGTTCACTCATTCTGCTTTGCCCTCCTTACGTGTTGCTGTATTAAGCAGCTAATACAATAATACACATTTTGCATTTCTGTCAAGAGGAAACCCAAAAGTTTTTTCGGACAGCAAAAAGGGACCCCGCAGCCAACCGGCTGTGGGGTCCCTCTGATTTATGGATTACTGCTGCTCCTGCGCGGCGCGCTTGGCTTCCAGCGCCAGAATGGCATCGCGGCGGCTCAGGTTGATGCGGCCCTGCTGGTCGATGTCTGTGACCTTGACCACGATGGCATCGCCCACGGCGACCACATCCTCCACGCGCTCCACACGCTTGGTGTCCAGCTTGGAGATGTGCACCAGACCTTCCTTGCCCGGTGCGATCTCCACAAAGGCACCAAAGTTCATCAGGCGGGTGACCTTGCCCTTGTAGATGGCACCGATCTCGGGGTCCTCCACAATGGTCTTGATGGTAAAGATGGCGCGCTTTGCGTCCTCCTGATCCACGGCGGAGACGAACACATGGCCGTCCTCCTGCACGTCGATCTTGCAGTTGCAGGTGGCGCAGATGTCCTGAATGACCTTGCCGCCCTTGCCGATCACGTCCTTGATCTTATCGGTGGGGATCATCATGCTGAACATCTTGGGAGCGTAGCGGCTCAGCTCGTGGCGCGGCTCAGCGATGACGGGCTTGATGATCTCATCCAAGATATACAGGCGGCCCTTGCGGCACTTCTCGAAGGCCTCGGCAATGATGTCGTAGGTCAGGCCGTCGATCTTGATATCCATCTGGATGGCGGTGATGCCCTTGCGGGTACCGCCCACCTTGAAGTCCATATCGCCGTGGAAGTCCTCCACGCCCTGAATGTCCAGCATGGTCATCCAGCGGTCACCCTCGGTGATCAGGCCGCAGGAAATGCCGGCCACAGGGGCCTTGATGGGCACACCAGCGTCCATCAGGGCCAGCGTAGAGCCGCAGATGGAAGCCTGCGAGGTGGAGCCGTTGGAGCTCAGCACCTCCGACACGCAGCGGATGGTGTAGGGGAACTCCTCCAGAGAGGGCAGCACGGGCACCAGAGCACGCTCGGCCAGAGCGCCGTGGCCGATCTCGCGGCGGCCGGGGCTGCGGGGTGCACGGGCCTCGCCTACCGAGTACGGCGGGAAGTTGTAGTGGTGGATATAGCGCTTGGTCTGCTCGTCGGTCAGGTCATCCATCAGCTGGTTGTCCTTGGTGCCGCCCAGCGTGCAGGTGGTAAGCACCTGCGTCTGACCGCGGGTGAACATACCGGAGCCGTGCACGCGGGGCAGGATGCCAACCTCAGCAGCCAGCGGGCGGATCTCGTTGATGCCGCGGCCGTCCACGCGCTTGCCCTCATCCAGCAGCCAGCGGCGCACCACGAACTTCTGCATCTTGTAGCTTACCAGATCCAGATCGGCGGCGGACAGGTCGGGATATTCCTCGGCGATCTTGTCCATGATGGGCAGCAGGGCTGCGTCACGCACGTTCTTGTCGTCGGTGTCCATAGCGGCCTTGAAATCGTCTAGGTACTTATTCTGGATGGCGTGGAACACGTCCATGTCCAGACCCACCACCTGGAAGTCGATCTTCGGCTTGCCGCGCTCGGCCACGATCTTGTTGATGAACTCGATGATCTTCTTGATCTCAACGTGTGCGGTCTTGATAGCGGTCAGCATGGTGTCCTCGTCCACCTCGTTGGCGCCGGCCTCGATCATCACGATCTTGTCCATGGTGGCGGCAACGGTCAGGGCAAGGTCGCTCACCTTGCGCTGCTCCTGCGTGGGGTTCAGCACGATCTCGCCGTCCACCAAGCCCACCTGCACGCCGCCGATGGGGCCGTTCCACGGGATATCGGACACGGCGGTCACCAAAGAAGCGCCGATCATACCGGCGATCTCGGGGCTGCAATCCGGGTCAAGGCTCATGACGGTCATGGTGATGCACACGTCGTTGCGCATCTCCTTGGGGAACAGCGGGCGCATGGGGCGGTCCACCACGCGGCTGGTCAGGATAGCGCGCTCGCCGGGGCGGCCCTCACGGCGCATAAAGCTGCCGGGAATGCGGCCTGCGGCGTAGAGCTTTTCCTCGTACTCCACGTTCAGCGGGAAGAAATCCACGCCCTCGCGGGGCTTAGGGCTCATGACCACGTTGCACATCACGCAGGTCTCGCCGTAGCGGATCAGTGCGCTGGCATTGGACAGGCCACACATCTTGCCCATTTCAACCTTGAACGGGCGGCCGGCCAACATGGTCTCGTAGACCTTGAAGTTGTCAAAGGTCTCTTTGCGGGAACCAAATTCGATTGCCATTGTTTCTGCCTCCTTGTTTTTCGGATCGTTCTATCCAAAAAGCTGTGGCGCGCGCATTATAGCAATAAATCCAGCGTCCCTGCCCGCAGGCACGGGCGTTCGATTTACTGCTGCAATACGCTGCCACCGCTATTTTGTGCGCATGGGATACATGGAGCTATCCATAAAGCAAAGGGCAGGTACCTTTGCGGTACCTGCCCTCCGTTAAAATTACTTACGCAGACCCAGAGTTGCGATCAGAGCACGGTAACGCTCGATGTCCTTCTTCTGGAGGTAGGCCAGCAGATTGCGGCGGCGGCCAACCATCTTCATCAGACCACGGCGGCTGTGGTGATCGTTAGGGTTCTTCTTCAGGTGCTCGTTCAGCTCGTTGATGTGAGCGGTCAGCAGAGCGACCTGAACCTCGGGGGAGCCAGTGTCCTTCTCGGTCAGAGCGACTTTGGCCATAACTTCCTGCTTATTCATAATACAGTACCTCTTTCAAGTAATTTATCTGCCTATGGCACAGCGGCGGGAAACGGTTCTCCCAAAAGCGGGCATACTCCCAGCCCCGTACCACGGTAACAGATACAGTATACCAGATTGTCCGGCAGATTGCAAGAAGATTTTTGTCCGCAAGCCTTAATTTTTTACAATGCCGCCCCAGTACAGCTGCACCTCCGGCAGCTTCTTTTTGCGCAGCAGAAACAGGGTGGGGATCAGGTACACCGCCACCGACAGCAGCCGCGAGGCATCGTAGCCGCTTACGCTTTCGGCCACGCTGGTGGTGCCGTACAGCCCGCCGATGAGCATGGCGGCAATGTCCATGGCGCTGTGCAGGAACACCGTCACCCACAGGTTACCGGTGCGGAAGTAGATAGCGGCCAGCATCACGCCCAGCGAAGCCGCAAATACGCACTGCATCAGTACGCCAAAGGGTTCCGAGCCGAGCAGGTTGCTCAGGTGCGCCGCACCAAACAGCACGCCGGACAAAAGACAGGCTTTCCACACCCCCGCGCGGGCGGTGCCGTAGCGCTCCAGCAAAGTCTGGGCAATAATGCCCCGGAACACCAGCTCCTCGGCCACGCCCACAAGGATCATGTTCAGTATAAAGGTCAGAATGCGGGGCAGCGGCAGCAACGGCGTGTCCGGACGGCCAAAAGCCAATGTTCCAAAGGCTGTGTACCCAATAAAGAACAGCGGGTACATGCCCACCAGCATTCCGTTCAGAAAGCCGCAGCCGCGCCGCCGCAGCAGATCCAGCCTGCCGGTACGGGCCAGCAACAAAAGCGCCACCGCCAGCCCGACAGCCTCCTGCACAGAGCCAAACAGGTAGCCGTCCATGGTGTCAAAGTCTGCCCCTGCCGCTGCCAGCCCGATGGTAGCCAGCAGGCTGAACACGACCATGCTGCCAAGGAACAGCACCTCGGACAGGATACAATAAAGAATGGGGTGCGCGGTGCGCAGCCGTTTGAGCATAAGTACAGCCCTCCCTATCAATGATAGCCCTATTCTACCACGATTCCCTCAAAAGCGATAGGGCGAAAATCAAGTGCACCGCCGGGAGATCGGGGGTCTGTGAACGGCTTGCAGCATCTTTTTACAGAAAGTTCATGTAAAAACGGGCTAAAATAGCCTTGCAGATTTGACGTGTCTGCCGCTTTGGTGTATCATATATTTGTATTGTTATGCGCGATTCCGGGCGCATCACAGCCCGATTTTTAAGATTTATGAGGTGTGACCTATGTCCCTTGTTGAAAAACTTTTTGGCAGCTTCTCTGACCGGGAGCTGAAAAAGGTGAACCCCATCACCAAACAGGTGCTGGCGCTGGAGCCCAAGTATCAGGCCATGTCTGATGCCGACTTGCAGGCGCAGACTGCCGTGTTCAAGCAGCAGCTGACCGAGGGCAAAACGCTGGACGACATCCTACCGGATGCCTTTGCCGTCTGCCGCGAAGCCGCATGGCGTGTGCTGGGCATGAAGCACTTTCCTGTGCAGGTGACCGGCGGCATTGCCCTGCACCGCGGCGATATTGCCGAGATGCAGACCGGTGAGGGCAAGACCCTTGTGGCTACCCTGCCCGCCTACCTGAACGCCCTGACCGGCGAGGGGGTGCACATTGTTACCGTTAACGACTATCTGGCCAAGCGCGACAGCGAGTGGATGGGCAAGCTCTACCGCTGGCTGGGACTGACTGTCGGCCTGATCGTGCAGGGCATGGACGGCGACGCCCGCCGGGCCGCCTACAATGCCGATATCACCTACGGCACCAACAACGAGTTCGGCTTTGACTACCTGCGTGATAACATGGTGACCTATAAGGCAAACATGGTGCAGCGCGGCCACGCCTACGCCATCGTGGACGAGGTGGACTCCATCCTGATCGATGAGGCCCGCACCCCCCTGATCATCTCCGGCCGCGGCGAGGACTCCTCCAGCCTGTACACGCAGGTGGACCGCTTTGTGCGCACCCTGCACAAGAGCGTGGTGGTGGAGCTGGAAGATAAGGTCTCCACCGATGAGCAGGCCGATGGCGATTACGTTGTGGACGAAAAGCACAAGACCTGTACCCTGACCGCCGCCGGTATCAAAAAGGCCGAGGCCTATTTTAAGGTAGAAAACCTTGCCGCCGCCGAAAACATGGCCCTTGCCCACCACATCGATCAGGCCATCAAGGCCTACGGCGTGATGCAGCGGGACATCGATTACGTGGTCAAGGATGGTCAGGTCATCATCGTGGATGAGTTCACCGGTCGTCTGATGATCGGCCGCCGCTACAACGAGGGTCTGCATCAGGCCATCGAGGCGAAGGAGGGCGTCAAAGTCCAGCACGAGAGCAAGACCCTCGCGACCATCACCTTCCAGAACTACTTCCGCCTGTACGGCAAGCTGTCCGGCATGACCGGTACAGCGCTGACCGAGGAGGAGGAGTTCCGCCACACCTATCAGCTCGATGTCATCGAGATCCCGACCAACAAGCCGGTCATCCGCAAGGACAACCCGGATGCCGTATACAAGAACGAGCGCGGCAAGATCAACGCGATCATTTCGCGCATCGAGGAATGCCACGCCAAGGGCCAGCCGATCCTGGTCGGTACGATCTCGATCGAGAAGTCCGAGGAGCTGTCCAAGATCCTCAAGGCGAAGGGCATCAAGCACACCGTGCTGAACGCGAAGCATCATGAGCGCGAGGCGGATATCGTCGCGCAGGCCGGCAAGTACGGCGCCGTCACCATCGCCACCAACATGGCAGGCCGCGGTACCGATATCATGCTCGGCGGCAACGCCGAGACGCTGGCGCTCGACGACCTCAAGCGCGGCCTCATCAAGCTGGCCGAGAGCAAGGTGCAGGAGGGCGAGCTGGACGAGCGCACGGCGAAGATGTTCGTAGACAAGATGGTCTACGAGGCAAACGGCCATGCAGAGACCGACAACCCGGGCATTCTTGCGGTACGCAAGAAGTTCGACGAGCTGTACAAGCTGCACAAGGCGCAGACCGACGCAGACGCGGAAAAGGTGCGCGCGGCTGGCGGTCTGTATATCCTCGGCACGGAACGCCATGAATCCCGCCGTATCGACAACCAGCTGCGCGGCCGTGCCGGTCGTCAGGGCGACCCCGGCGAGTCCAGCTTCTATATTTCGCTCGAGGACGATCTGATGCGTCTGTTCGGTTCGGAGCGCATTCAGAACATGATGGATACGCTCGGCATCGACGAGAACGAGCCGATCGACCAGAAGATCCTGTCCGGCGCGATCGAGAGCGCTCAGAAAAAGATCGAGTCCCGCAACTTTGCGGCGCGCAAGCACGTTCTGGAATACGACGACGTTCTCAATACGCAGCGCAAGATCATCTATGCGCAGCGTCTTCAGGTTCTCGAGGGCAAGGACGTCAAGGACAGCATCATGAAGATGATCGACGACACCATCGCGCACGCAGTACACGCCGCGATCGGCGAAAATCATCTGATCTCGCTCGAAATGGTCGAGCAGGCGCGCCGTCCGTTCATCGGCATCTTCCTGCGCCCGGATGACTGCACGTTTACCGCCGAGGAGTGCGACGATCTGACCGCCGAGCAGCTCACCGCCGAGCTTGCCGAGCAGGCGCACAAGGTCTACGACGCCAAGGAGCAGGCGCTCACCTCTCCGATCATGCGCGAGCTTGAGCGCGTCATTCTGCTCAAGAACGTAGACAGCAAGTGGATGGATCACATCGACGCCATGACCGAGCTGCGAAACGGCATCGGCCTGCGCGCCTACGGCCAGCATGACCCGGTCGTCGAGTACAAGCGCGAGGGCTTCGATATGTTCGATGCGATGATCGATTCCATCCGCGAGGACACCGTCCGCATGATCTTCCTTGCGCAGGTGCGCACCCGTGAGGAGCCCAAGCGCGAGCAGGTCGCAAAGGAGACCGGTGCCGCAGGCGCGTCCGACGGTTCGGTCGCACCGACCCCGAAGCGTGCCGGCAACAGGCCCGGCCCGAACGATCCGTGCCCGTGCGGCAGCGGCAAGAAGTACAAAAAGTGCTGCTACCTCAAGCCGGATGACCCGTACAAGTAAAAAAATCACCGCCGCACAGCGAAAAAACTGTGCGGCGGTTTTTTGTGCTCCTGCGCCGGGTTATCCCGAAAGTTTTACACAGGTCTGGGGATAAAACTGTGCGAGAACAGATTGCAATACGGCAAAAGAAAAGCACTCACAAAAGTGAGTGCTTTCTGGTGGGGTTGGCGGGGCTCGAACCCACGACCTCTCGCGTGTGAGGCGAACGCTCTGACCAGCTGAGCTACAACCCCGTCCGGATTACCTATATAGTATACCAAAACCGGACGGGAGTAGCAAGCCCTTTTTGTTCCTGTTTGTTTACTGTGCGGCCAGATGCTGCGCCCAGAGCGACTGCGCCGTGCTGTCCGCGGCGCGCAGCGCCTGCTCGAACGCGGCTTTATCCTCGCGATAGCGTGCATCGAGCGTCGCCAGGATACCCTCGGTGTAGGCGCCGTCCGAGATCGGCAGATAGAACAGCAGCTCCGCCGTCGTGCGGTCGCCGTAATGTTCGGTATCCTCCATATTGCGTCGCTCATAGACCGAGGTGTCATGCAGGTCGGCATCCAGCGCCAGATCCTCGGGGGAAATGCGCTGCGCGGCCTCGAACAGCGTTTGATACTGCGCGGCGGCCTGCTCATCCGCCGGGTCGTACTGCACATCGGACGGGTAGATCAGGAAGTACGCCAGTCCGTCCCGCTCTGCGAGCGGCCGGACCGGAACCGGATAGTTTTCCGCCCAGTTTTCGCCGAAATCACGCTTGAGAACAGAGAGCAGCTGCGCGGTCAGCGTCATGAGTACACTGTCCGTATCCTTTACGAAGAAGGTCATGGTCCCGTCC